>TARA_B110000503_G_scaffold53171_1_pt1 | contig 51777 bp, 49 predicted proteins | sample TARA_B110000503 | Tara Oceans TARA_B110000503 (sample SAMEA4397472) | marine metagenome | biome: Polar Biome; feature: [SRF] surface water layer (ENVO:00010504); material: water (ENVO:00002006), including particulate matter (ENVO:01000060) such as... | depth 5 m | reverse complement strand
GAAGTATTGAATCTTGTGCGCCGCGACGCTACCCGAATCTATGTCGGTAAAACCGCCGGTGACCATCCGGTTACCCAAGATAACATTAATCAAAAGTTAGTGGATTACGCCCGAGCAGGTAACCGTGTAGTGCGGCTGAAAGGCGGTGATCCATTTATCTTTGGCCGTGGCGGAGAAGAAATTGAAACTCTGGCAGCTGAGGGTATACCGTTTCAGGTGGTGCCAGGTATCACTGCAGCCTCAGGGTGTGCAAGTTATGCTGGGATTCCACTGACCCACCGTGATCATGCCCAGTCGGTGCGCTTTATTACAGGCCATCTGCGCGCTGGTAAACGAGATCTAAACTGGACTGAATTAGTGCAGCCGAATCAAACGCTGGTATTTTATATGGGCCTTAGCGGCCTAGAGACTATTTGCCAGCATTTAAAAGAGCATGGACTGGATGCACAGACGCCAGCCGCATTGATCGAGAAGGGCACGACTAATGACCAGCGAGTGTTTGTTGGTAACCTTGATAGTTTGGCGCCCATGGCCCGTGAAGCTGGTGCTAAGGCGCCAACACTACTGATTGTGGGGCATGTGGTGAGCCTGCAAGATAAATTAGCTTGGTTTAACCTTAGGGAACAAAAATGAACGATGAATTCGATTACGACCTTTTTGTGATTGGCGCAGGCTCGGGTGGTGTGCGCGCTGCGCGTATGGCCGCGGGCAAGGGACAAAAGGTAGCCATAGCTGAGGAGCGATATCTCGGAGGTACCTGTGTAAACGTAGGCTGTGTGCCAAAGAAGCTGTTCGTCTACGCCTCGCAGTTCCCAGAGCTGTTGCACGCGAGTAAAGGTTTTGGCTGGAACGTGCCAGAACTGCCGACGTTGGACTGGGCGACATTAAGAGACAATAAAACGGCCGAAATTAAGCGGCTAAATGGCATTTACAATAGCCTGATTGATAACAGTGGAGCCCATCTTTTTGATGGTCGTGCAACGATCACTGGGCCGCACCTAGTTGAAGTCAATGGCGATACATTCCGTGCTCGGGCGATTCTGGTCGCGACAGGCGGCTGGCCCTATATTCCGGTCTTTCCCGGCAGTGAGCATGCCATCAGCTCTAACGAGATGTTCTTTTTGGATAGCCTGCCAGAGACAGCAGTGGTGGTGGGTGGCGGCTATATCGCGGTAGAATTTGCTGGGATCTTAAATGGCTTGGGCGTGGATACCCACCTTATTTACCGCGGGCCCAACTTATTGAAATCTTTTGACCGTGAAATGAGTGAGAAAGTTAAGGAGGGCATGATCGCCAAAGGCGTGACCATCCACCTTAACACCGAGGTCAATAGGATTGTCAAGACCGACTCTGGGCTTAGGGTAGCTCTGACCGGACAGCCTGATATGGATGCGGGTATTGTGCTGTATGCCACCGGTCGTGAAGCCAATACCGCTAATCTAGGCCTAGAAAAGACCGCGGTTGTGATGGGTAAAAATGGCTCGATTGTTGTCGACGACAACTTCTGTACGGCTGACTCCAGTGTTTATGCTCTTGGCGATGTGATAGACCGCGTGCAGTTAACCCCTGTCGCCATACAGGAAGCCATGGTACTTGTTGATCATCTCTACGGCGATGGCGCTGCCGTTATTGATTACACTGGCATCCCGACCGCAGTATTTTGCCAGCCAGAATTGGGAACTGTGGGCTTGGGAGAGGAGGAGGCAAGGGCAGAGTACTGCGATATATCTGTCTATACTTCAGACTTTAAACCAATGCTGCAAACGCTGGGCGGCGGCACCGACCGGATCACCATGAAGTTGGTGGTGGATAATGTCTCTGACAGAGTTATTGGCTGCCATATGGTGGGTGATCATGCTGCGGAGATTATTCAGGGCATGGGCATCGCACTCAAGGCCGGCGCAACCAAGGCGCATTTTGATGCGACTGTCGGTATTCATCCATCCGCCGCAGAGGAGTTTGTCACCATGAGTGAGAAATCAAGATAATGTTAATTATCAGAGTCTTATATCATTAACTTAAGGTGAAATGATCACGTGGAACTCTGCTCATGGTGCGCGTTTGTCTAGGCTCTCCTAGACGCTTGGACCAGGATGATAGCTTGCTAAAACTGGCTTTTAGCGCGTTCTAGCAACGAAAGATTCAAAAACTTGAGCTCGCTCAGTGTTTTCTCACCCTCGGTCTTACTTTGATTGACGACCACTAAAATCAGCGCGTGGCTTAGCTCCAGATAGGTTCGCCCCAATCGTGCGAGCTCATTTGGTTTGCTACTGATGTCCATTCGCTTAAACATGCGCGCCATCGATGTGATGATTAGTTCATCATGGATCAGATCTAACTCTTTAAGTTCCGGCACACCATACATGGCCTGCACTAGAGGCAATAAGCCAAGTTGGTTGTTGTACACAGCGAGCATGCGCTCAACACTGCGCTCTACAAACCGCTTAACGCTGTGGTCTTCTATGTTTTCAGCCTCCAGTTCTTGCAGCGCGACATCCATCTCGCCTACCCATTGTTCAGCTAGTGCATATAGGATTGCGTATTTATTGGGGAAGTAGTGGTATAAGGTGCCAACAGAGACTCCCGCGCGCTTAGCGACTAAAATGGTAGTGAGATCATCTTGACCGACTTCTTCGAGCAGCTGTGCGGTCAATTCGAGAATTTGCTGCCGCCGCTCTTGGGCTCGCTTTTGGACCGGCTGAGTGCGCTGTGTGGTTTTGCGCAGAATAGACATTAGAGTCGATCCCTAAGTGAATAATACAGCATGCCGGCAACCATGCCAGGCCAGCGCAGCAGGGTGCCGCCGGGAAACTTTCTCGTGGGTAGGTTGGCCATTAGGTCAAACCGTTCTAGTTTGCCGCCAATGGCTTCTGCTATTAACTTGCCCGCAAATGTCGCTGTGGGTACACCATGGCCTGAATAGCCTTGCATATACCAGATATTGTCCTGCACTCGACCAAAGTGAGGTAGTCGATTCATGGTGATCGCGACCGTGCCTCCCCAGCCATAGTCAATCCTGGTACTGGCGAGCTGCGGGTAAACCTGCAGCATATACTTACGCACAAACTTTTTTATATCTGAGGGGTAACCACGCCGGTAGTTCTCGCCACCGCCAAATATTAGGCGGTTATCACCCGATAGCTTCCAGTAGTTGATAACAAAACGACTGTCTGACATCGAGGTATCTAGAGGCGCAATTTGCGCGACTAGGTCGTCTGTCAGAGGTTCGGTTGCGAGGATAAAATTATTGATTGGCATGATATAGCCATTGATCTTGGGCTCTAGCTTATCTATGTAACCGTTGCAGGCTAGTATCACTTCGTTGGCGGTTATCTGACCGCCAATCGTTTTGACCACAACAGGAGTTCCTGCATAAGAGGTTACTTTGGAGTTCTCATAGATAACCACGCCGGCCTTTATTGCCGCTGCGGCGAGGCCCAGCAAATAGTTTAATGGATGGAGATGCTTTGACGCTCTATCCACTACAGCGCCATGATAAGCATCGCTGTCAATAACCTCTGACAACCGTTCCTTGGGGACGTAGTCCATCTGGTCAAAGTCATAGCGGTCGTGCAGAAAGGCAACTTCTTCCTCTAGCTCATGGTTGTACTTGGCGCGATGGGCGAAGTGGACATTGCCATGCTTAAGGTCGCATTTAATTTTGTGCTTCTGAATAAGGTCTTTCACGGTGTCGACAGCCTCTAAGCTCATATGCCAGAGTATGGTCGCGATCTCAGGGCCAAATGCTTTCTCTAAATACTGCTGATCTTGTCTTTGCCCTATTCCTACATGGCCACCATTGCGACCAGAGGCGCCAAATCCCACGGTTTCTGCCTCAACCACAGTTACTTTATAGCCTTTTTCTGCGAGATGTAACGCGGAAGAGAGGCCGGTATAGCCCGCTCCAATGATACAAATGTCTGCCACTTCATCGCCTATTAAGGATGGGCCGGTCGCGCTTTTATTCGCGCTAGCGAGATAGTAAGAGCTCACATCATTCTCGTTAAACTATTCATGGATTGACATTATGATCTTTTTGAACAATAATTCAATATTATTTGAATGATTATTCAATAAAAAACATAACTAATGATTTGAACAGGTGCTGTATGCAGTCACTGACTGAGATAGAAAGCTGGTTAAAAGAACATAAAATTACAGAAGTCGAATGTCTTGTCCCAGATATGACCGGTAATGCGCGGGGTAAATTTATTCCCGCAAAGAAGTTTCTGAAAGAGGATAGCCGTCTGCCGGAAGGCATTTTGGCGCAGACGGTTACCGGTGAATATTCTGACGACTATTGGGAGCTTTTAGATACCATTGACGGCGACATGCTTCTGGAACCTGACGCAAAAACGCTGAGGCTGGTGCCCTGGTCAAATGAGGCTACCGCTCAAATCATTCATGATTGCTTTACCAAGGACGGTAAGCCTCACCCGTTTTCTACTCGCAACGTCCTAAAGCGGGTTATGGGCCTTTACGAAAAAGAGGGCTGGACGCCGGTTATTGCTCCGGAGATGGAGTTTTATCTGATAGAGCGCAATATAGATCCAGATCAGGCTTTAAAGCCGCCCATTGGTCGCTCAGGGCGACCCGAGACGGCTCGCCAGTCGTACAGTATCGATGCAGCTAATGAGTTTGAACCGTTCATTGAAGACATGTACGCCTATGGTGAGGCTATGGGGTTGGATATCGACGCGCTAATTCATGAGTCAGGCGCTGCGCAGCTTGAGGTTAATTTTATTCACGGTGACCCACTAGACCTTGCTGATCAGGTATTTACCTTCAAGCGTATGGTCAGGGAAGTCGCGCTAAAGCATAATATTTACGCGACATTCATGGCTAAACCTATGGCCTCAGAGCCTGGTTCTGCCAAACATATTCATCAGAGTATTTTGTCCACCGAGACCGGTAAAAATATTTTTGCAACTGAGGATGGTCAATATAGTGAGAAGTTCTTTCATTATATTGGCGGCATGCAAAAGTACATCCCATACGTAATGAGTTTCTTTGCTCCCAATGTGAATTCCTACCGCCGCTTTGCCCGCGAGATGTCCGCTCCCATTAATTTGCACTGGGGCTATGATAATCGCACCACGGGTCTGCGAGTTCCTGATGCAACGCCGAAAAATTACCGCGTTGAAAACCGCTTTCCAGGCGCAGATGTCAATCCCTACCTATCCATCGCGGCTACACTAGCCTGTGGTTATCTTGGCATGAAAAAAGGCATTATGCCCGACGAACCCTACGCGGGTAACGCTTATGAAGCCGAACTTGCAGTACCCAGAACGCTTGAAGAGGCCTTGCGCGGTCTGCAGGAAGATCAAGATATTATTGATCTTTTTGGTGCTAAATTCATTCAGCTCTACACCTCGAATAAGCTCGTTGAATTCGAAGAATTTAATAAGGTTATTTCTTCATGGGAGCGCGAACACTTGCTGCTCAACGTCTAGCAACTTAAGCTTACACCGAGCTCAATTGGTTGTAGAATGCCGTCTCTCGGTCTTTTGACGTGAAGTTATTGCCTCGGTACCACATTGTTGTTTTTACGCTGCTATTAGGGCTAGCCAATGGCTGCCTTGGGGCTGAGTACGTCGGTACAGATATCTGTGCCGGTTGCCATCAGGCGCAATTTGAGCAGTGGCAGGGGTCTCATCACGACTGGGCCATGAAGGTGGCCAGTGACGAGACGGTGCTGGGCAATTTTAATGACGCCAGCTTCAGCCATCAGGGGGTAACATCGACCTTCAAGCGCAAAGATGGCGGGTATTATGTCAATACTCAGGCCGCCAGCGGGGAATATCAAGATTTCAGAATTGACTACACCTTTGGTGTAGAGCCCTTGCAGCAATACCTCATTAGGTTTTCAGGTGGTCGTCTTCAGGCGCTTACCATCGCATGGGACAGCCGACCCAAAGAGCAGTCAGGTCAGCGTTGGTACCAGCTGATGCCCGACGATCTTGGCGAGCCGGGCGAGTCGCTGCATTGGACCGGAGCCTATTACAACTGGAATAGTCGCTGCGCGGAGTGCCATTCCACAGGGCTCGAGAAAAACTACTCGATGGCCACCAATACCTATGCCACCGCCTTTGCCGAAATCAATGTTGCCTGTGAGTCCTGCCATGGTCCGGGATCGAACCATGGCAGCTGGGCTAAGGCGCCAACTAAGTCGCAAAATAATGGTCTAGAGATTCAATACTCGGACCCATTGAGCTGGAGGATTGCTGAGGGTGCTCGTATCGCAGTTCCCAGCGTAGACCCTCATAAAGGCGCCACAATCGAGATTGAATCCTGTGCAGGATGCCACTCTCGGCGCTCTAAAATGTCTCGGGATCCTATCAATAATTATTCCGGAGCCAGTACCTTTCTTGATCATTATCAGCTACAGCTGTTGGAGGAGGGGCTCTACCATGCCGACGGGCAAATTCAAGATGAGGTCTATGTTTATGGGTCATTTCTGCAAAGCAAAATGCACCAGCGTGGGGTTAAGTGTAGCAATTGCCACAATCCCCACAGCCTTAAGCTAAAAGCCCCAGGTAATCAGCTCTGCGCAGGCTGCCATGCAGCCAATAGCTACGATACACCGAAGCATCATTTTCACGCCAGTCCCAACAGTGATGGCGCTCAATGTGTCAGCTGTCATATGCCGGCAACCCTATATATGGCGGTTGATAGTCGGCGAGACCATAGAATCGCAATACCGCGTCCAGATCTGACAGGCCCCATAGGCGCGCCCAACGCCTGCAATAGCTGCCATGTCGACAAGACTGCTAAATGGTCATCCTTGGCGATCAATCAATGGTTAGGTAAAAAGGCGCACGCTTTAGAGCCCGCTTCACAGGCGCTGTATGCCGGGCGAAGTCAGAAGGCAGATGCCGGCCAGCGTTTAATCGATCTGGCTAATAATAGCTCAGTCAACGATATGGGCCGCGCAACCGCCTTGAGGATGCTACAAGGGTATCCCAGCGCGGACAGCTATGACACAGCGCGACAGCAGCTATTAAGTACCAAGCCGTTACTTCGAATGGGTGCACTGAACGCGCTGGAATTCTTGCCGCTGAATCAGCGCTGGCGATCAATTTCACCGGCCCTAAAAGACCCTGTTGGCGCGGTACGCAATGAGGCGACAAGGCTGCTGATAGGCACTCCCGGTCTTAGTGTGGCGGATCAGCGATTGCTTGACACTAACACTAATAGGCTCATTGCGGCGTTGATGGTGAGTGCAGACATGCCCATGGGACAGCTAGGCCTTGCGGCGGTCTATCTGGCTCAGGGTCAGCCCGCCAAGGCAGAGAGTGCGTACAGGCATGCCTTGACCCTAGACCCCAAATCCGTGGGTGCTTTGCTCAATCTTGCAGATCTCTACCGGGCTCAGGGGGAGGAGGTGAGGGCGCTGGCCACGTTAACGGAATCCAAGGCTTTACTGCCTGGTAGTGCCAGCGTGCGCTATAGTCTAGGTTTAGCGCAGATTCGTAATCAACAGCCTACCGCAGCGCTCGCCAGCCTCAAAGATGCCGTTGAACTAGAGCCTAAGAACATTCGCTATAGTTATGCTTACGCCCTCATGCTCAATGGGCAGGGCTCGTCACTACAGGCGCTAGAGGTGCTTGAAGTGCTGCTTAAGCAGGCCCCCAACAACTATGATCTCCTGTTTGCCGCCATCACTATCAGCCGTGATTTGGGCCATCTGGCAGAGGCGCGGGCCTTTGCCAAGCGTTTGATATCGACCTTCCCTCAGGATCAAGGCGCAAAGCAGCTGCTTCTTACTCTATAATTAGCATTATGTTATGATCCCAAATTGCTGATATTGGTAATAAAATTACTTTTTAATACGAATATTTGATCGTTTTTAAGCTTTGCAAACATGCACCAGATAATCTTCCATAAGACTTCGTATTCTCATGGCGATAGGCATGGTTTTAGTGTCACGGCTATGGGTCAGTCAATGATTGGCAACAGGCCTTTGCTAGCAGACTTAAGGCTGCCACTTAGTCAGATCAAAAGAGTTGGGCGACAGCTTTTGCACTTTGCTAAGCCATACCATATAGCTTAATGTGCTATGTCTAGTTGGGAAGAAGTGTTGCCAGCAAATCACCACCGGTTTAGGACGTTATTCATTGACCGCAAGAAAACATTCAACCACGTTATTAATCGTGATTGCCATAATGGCCTTTACGGCTGGCTGGCTTCGCGATTCTTGGTACCTTAGCGATGCACCTAAGTTTTCCAAGGCTATGCCTGCGCTTTCGCTTGAGGCGGACACTGGTGGTGCGCAAGATGGCGCACCCAATGTATTAGAGCCAGCGGCAGCCAGTAAGCTCAGGCCAATAAACGGACCTGCGCCGCAGACTGATGGGTTGGCTGAGTTTAAAGCAATGCTTGACCAGCGCGAGTATAAGGGAGCGGTTGAGTTTTATCAGGCCAGTCGATATGCCGAAGAACATGCGGCTAGGATCTTAAAGCCAGTTCTGCTGCAGCATCTCTCCCAGTTGATCAACACGTCGCGGCAGGACGACTTTACCCAGCTCACTGAGCGGTATTTAGGGCTGTACTACGATGACGTCGATGTACTGCTGTCGCTCGCGCTATTCAATCGATCTGTGGGTGCCTTTGTTGAGGCGGCTGAAGTTTACCATTTGCTGCAAAGCTATGCCTACAATGATAGCGACCGGGCCAAGGTAGAGAGCGCCATTGACGACTTTATTAGCTTTTATCATCCCTATTTTGTAACGGCTAATAATCTACAGGGATTGGAACATCTATATGAGCAGATGCTGAGTCATGATCTGTTGCAGCCTAAACATCGGCTCGGTCAAGCCGAAGCGTTGCTGTTGGGGGGTCATAGCGCTCCGGCCAAGGAGTTGCTGCTAGACTTGCTTGATGATCCCGCCGTGCATGCCAATGCTCAGCAGATGTTGATCAAGTATGAAACCTTATTTGAGCCTGAGCAGTCGGGCATGATTGCACTGCAATCGGACTACAACGCCCAGGTGCCGCTGCGCAGTCGCGGCAATCAGTTTGTGACGGAGTTGCAGTTAGACAATACTGCGCTGGCACTACTGATCGATACGGGCGCATCGCTAACAACGCTGTCTCGGCAGTCCTTTGAGCAGATTAGTGACAGGCATCACTTTACATTGCTCGGCCATCGCATGTTTCGTACGGCTAATGGTTTTAGCAAAGGGGCGGTCTATCGTGTTGGGCGCATGAGGCTTGGCCAAATGGTTTTGATCGATATGAATATTGCGGTGTTAGATTTTAGTATGGGTGATGATATTGACGGCCTGCTGGGCATGAATGTACTCGGGCAGTTTCGCTTTCAGATAGACCAGCAGCAAAAGAGACTGTATCTTGCCGAGAAAGAGTAGGGCGATCCAGCATCAGCGCTCTTAGCAAGATGTTAGCTTGCACTTAAACGGCAGTAAAAGGGGAATCATAAATGGAAAATAAAACCATGGCATTACTACGATTATTAGCTGTCAGCGCGGGGTTAGTTATGTCATTGGCCACGGCCGCCGATGGGCTGGACAAAGAAACGGTCAGTCAGGCTAAAACTCTCATATCTAGGAGCCTCGACAGTAGTGTTGGCTATGACATTATTAACAGCTTGACCACGGAGGTGGGACCACGTTTGGCGGGCAGCGAGGCCGAGGCGCGCGCACGAGACTGGGCTGTGGCCAAGTTTAAGACGTTAGGTTTTAAGAACGTGCGCATTGAACCTTTTTCAGTGGATTACTGGGAGCGCCATGTGGAGTCGGCGGAGATTGTCAGCCCGTTTCCACAGCAGCTGCATATTACGACACTGGGCGGCTCTGTGGCGACTAAGCCGGGCGGAGTCACAGGGCAGATTGCTCGCTTCGCGTCGCTGCAAGCGTTAATAGATGCGCCGATGGTTGGGTTAGCTGGAAAAATTGTCTTTGTTGACGAATACATGACCCGTACTCAGGATGGCTCTGGGTATGGAGTTGCGGTGCGTAAGCGCTCTGGTGCCGCCAATGAAGCCGGTAAACGCGGTGCTATTGCGGCGCTAATACGCTCGGTGGGAACTGACCAGCATCGCTTTCCCCACACCGGACAGATGAACTATGCGAAGCAGATACCCAAAGTGCCTATAGCGGCGCTCTCCGCCCCGGACGCTGACCAGTTGCAACGTGCGCTATTACTGGGCGAGGTTGAGGTTAAATTGAGCCTAGAAGTAGAATCTTTGGGTCGACGGCTCTCAGGCAATGTAATCGGTGAAATCCCTGGAAAAACTGATGAGATTGTCATCATTGGTGGTCATCTTGACAGCTGGGACCTAGGGACGGGTGCAGTGGATGATGGTGCAGGTATTGGTATTACCCTCGGCGCAGCGAAAATGATTCTCGATTTGAAGAGAAAACCTCAGCGCACGATTAGAGTGGTAATGTTTGGCTCTGAAGAAGTCGGACTAGTGGGTGCAAAAGCCTACGCTGAGGCACATAAGGCCGAGCTTGATAAGCATGTGATTGGAGCAGAGTCAGATTTTGGTGGCGGTAAAATTTGGCGCTTTGATACCCGGTTTGACGAAGATAAATTGCACTTCGCAGCCGCTATACAGGCTGTATTAGGCCCCCTAGGCATCGCGCCGGGTGATAATAGTGCCTCTGGTGGGCCCGATATGGGGCCGATGCGAGCACTGGGAATGCCTGTAGCCACGTTAAAGCAAAACGGGTGGGATTATTTTGATTTGCATCATACGGCTAATGATACCTTCGACAAGATTAAGCCGGAGGATATTGCACAAAATGTTGCTGCCTACGCGGCCTTCGCATGGATGACGGCTAATCTTGACGGCCACTTTCGCGCCTCACCGGAATAAAGTGTGACGTCAGCGGCGCCTGAGGGTATTGGTTAAGTTACGGCTCTGAAAAGCAGGTACAGAGCTTGGCAGCGCCCCTAAAGCTGATCGAGGGATTTGTAGAGAGAATCAAGCGAGGGTAGGGCAGTCACCTCTCGCTTAGCTTTAATCTCATTGAGGTTTTTGACTAAATCTCGTGGTCGACAACCTCATAACCCAGAGCTTCAAGTTGCGGCCGCAGCATCTTAGCGTCACCGACGACCACAAATAGCATCTCTTCAATTTTGAGATGCTTCTTTGCCAGACCGTTGATTTCAGCCTTACTGATACTGGTAACTATCTGCGATTGCATGTCAACAAAATCTGGCGTTAGGCCATGTTCCAAAATCTGCGCCAAGAATCTCAGTTTAGCGTACGGCGTTTCATACTCAAGGGCATCTCTTTGATTGATGGAGCCCCGCATAAAGCTCAACTCGTCATCGGTAATTCCCTCATTGGCATAACGAGTAATCTCGTTAACAAACTCAACGATTGACGCGGCAGTGGCGTCGGCACGAACCTCGGCTGATGCCGTGTAATAGCCGCTCAATTTACCGCCTTGAAACCCTGATCTGGCTCCATAGGTGTAGCCTTTGTCTTCGCGAAGGTTGAGATTGATACGGCTGTTAAATGCGCCGCCCAGGACAAAATTCATCAGCGAAGATCGGTAGTATTCACCGGTAATATCCTCGGTCATCGAGCGTTTACCTATGCGAATAGCAGATTGTGCCGCATCATCTTTATTAACCAGATAGATTCGGCCAGCCTGAGTGTCTGCTTCAGGCAACGTCAGCGCGAGCGGTGCGCCTTGACCCTTCCAACTTTCAAACACTGTCAGTGCCTTACTGAGCTGAGCTTGATCGAGATTAGAAACCGCGATCAGCTGCCCGCCAGCGGGTTTGAGATGCGCGTTATAAAAAGCCTCAACATCGGCAAGCGAGATACCGGTCAGTGTCTGCTCATTGCCATTGCTAGGTATGGCGGCAATATTGTCAGTATTTAGAAGCTGGCTATAAGCGGTAGACGCTAAGTAACCGGCATCTTTTTTAGCGTTAAGCGCTGACTGGATCATGTTGTTTTTGACGCGATCAAACTCGCTGGCAACGAATGCGGGCTCTCTCAACCGCTCATTAACTAGCGCAAGTGTGGCATCAAGATTTTTAGTTAGAGTGCTGACATCAACATGTAGGTAATGACTGCTCACTGCGATTGAGACGCTACTGCCTAATTTTTGCAGGGCATTACTCATTTCCTCAGCACTACGCTGCAGCGTGGATTCACTAAGCATTGAGGCCAATAATGCAGCCGTTCCCGCTTTGTCTTTTGCCAAGTAAAAATGACCGGCCGGTATTTTCAACAGTAATTCCGTGGTGGGGGTTTCGCTGCTTTGTGTACCCAGTATCGAGATGCCGTTTTCGAATGAATCCTCCCACATCTCTGGCACATCAACGGCGCGGTTAGGGCCAGATTGAGGCATGATGCTGCGATCAAAATCGTCTATTGCCCGACGCATGGCGAGATCATCGCTGGAGGTAACAGAGGCTTCGCCTTCACTGCGCGGGGCTGGCTTAAAATTGTCCGCGGCTGTTATGGTAGCGATCTGCCCATTGGGCACGACGCTCATAATAACCCCCGGTTGATCTTTGATGTAGCGCTTAAAAACGCGCATGACATCGGCCTTGGTAACGCTGTTATAGCGAGCAATATCCTGCTCTATATAATTAGGGTCATCGGATAAGACTTGGTTGGCTGCTAGTTGACTGACCTTGCCTGCCACACTTTGTAAGCCAAAGACAAAATTGGCCTCCATCTCAGCCTTTACCTTTAATAGATCATCGTCCTCAACGCCACGGACTTCGAACTCAATAAGGCTATCGCGAACTATCGATTCTAGATCTTTTAGCGACTTGCCAGATGCCGGATGCGGCAACGCAAACAAGTTAAAGCTGCATGACAGCTCGCCACAGGGATGGCTGACGGATGCCTGCACTGCGAGCTGCGGTTTGACAAGGTTCTTATAAAGTAACGACGTTTTACCGGCGCCTAAGATACTCGACAGGACATCGAGTGGTGCCTCATCTGCATGCCGCAAGGAGACCGTTGGATAGGACATGTAAAGCAGCGGCAGATGGACATTGTCTTCCATTGAAATATAGCGATCTTCTGTCAAGCTAATCGTCGGCTTGGTGGGCTCAGCAACGGCTGGGCCACGAGGAATAGCACCGAAGTACTTGTCGACCAGCGCCAGTGTTTGCTCGATATCAATGTCACCACCAATGGTCAACGTTGCGTTGTTGGGCCCGTACCAGCGCAGGAAAAAGGCTTTAAGGTCGTTGACATTGCCGCGATTTAGGTCATCCATGTAGCCAATAACGGGCCATGAGTAAGGATGCCCAAAGGGATATAGTGCTTCTGACACGCGTTCGTCTAGCCGCCCATAGGGCTGATTGTCGACCCTTTGCCCTCGCTCATTTTTAACCGTTTCTCGTTGTACCTCAAACTTTTCCTGAGTCACTGCATCGACGAGAAAACCCATGCGGTCAGCTTCTAGCCACAATACTTTGGCGAGTTGATTGGCGGGAACCGTCTGATAGTAATTGGTAAGGTCGGTATTCGTGGAACCGTTCATTGTGCCGCCGGCTTCGGTCACTATCTTGAAATGCTGCTCATCTTCAACATTCTTTGAGCCTTGAAACATCATGTGCTCGAAAAAATGGGCAAAGCCAGATTTGCCGAGTTCTTCACGCCCGGATCCAACGTGATAGGTGACATCTACATGGACCAGTGGGTCCGAACTATCCTCGTGGAGTATCAGTGTGAGCCCATTATCCAGCTCATACTTAGTGTACGGAATCACGGTTTTTCCGGGTATACCTGACACCTGCTCGATGAGGCTAATGCGGGGTACTGTGGGTTTTGGCGTATCTTGGCATGCAGTGATGCCGACTAACGCGAATGGAATTATCCATCTTTTCATGGTCGCTCTCCTGAGACGTTTGATAGCGTAAGTGTAGCCTAAGATCGGGTCTGCAGTTAAGCTTAATCGCTTCGGGCGCAGCCTGAGCTTGCAGCGTAAACGCCGCGGTTATTTAGGCAATCAAAATGCGATAAATTAGTGCTTTATACAGAAGTTTTTATCTCTAAGTTACTTTATGTTAATTATTTAAGTATTTGATTATAAACAGTTTAGACCTCTCTTTTCTTTCCCGATCGAGCGCGCTCCTTCATGTCTGACTGGATATACACCTGGTCGGTGGTGCCCATGCTAGCGTGCCCTAAATCATCGGCCATATGCTTGAGCGGCCTGGTCGCAATGTCTTGCGAGGCCCCAGTATGGCGTAGCCAATGCGTAGTCGCCTCACGCAGGCTCTTGGCCTCATCGGTAAAGCCCTCTGACAACATTTTCGCATAGCCTAGGTTAAAAGCCTGCTGCACGATTCGTCGCAGCTGCCGCGAACTCATGCCCCCAGTACCGCGATTCTTAGCGACGAGAGCCGATCCAACGCCAAAATTCGGATTCTGTGCTGCTCGATAATGTTGGTAGCGCTGAATATAAGGCGAGAGGGCACTCGGCACAGAAATGTCGCGTATTTTATTGCCTTTGCCAAGCACTTTAAGCCATTGGTTACCGTCATTATCCTGCCAGAAATGCTTCCAAGCAGGCTGCCAATTAGATCGCTCAGATAGCTCAGACACCCTCAGATAGAGAGTTTTTAGCATGGCCACTATGAATAACGTGCGCTCATGGTTCGCGTCGCTATCGGCAGCTGACTGGGCACAGTCTAGGACGGTTTGCCACTGTAAATCGGAGAGTCGTTTGATATTTTTTTGCGTAGCACCTTTAATTAGGTAGGCAGACTGCTTACGAATGGCTGGTATGGGGTTGCCAAAGGCGTAGCCTTCATCGGTTAAGTAGTCATAAAAGCATGAAATAGCCGAATAGCATATCTTCATGGCCTCATGGGATAACAGGTGCCCGTCTGTACTAATTACCAAGCTTTTACCTTCAGCTTGCGCCTGAGCACGGTCTTCCTTGGCGATCTTAGCGGCAAACGGTCGCCAATTTTTATTTTGATTAGACTCTCCGCCGATGACTTTAAAGCGATCCTGCACACTAGCTCCGACCCAAGCGGCTGGAGGGCTGTGAACAAAGTCAAAATAAGCCTCTAAATCCGGCCGCTTTAGCTGGATAACACTCTTATTGGAGACAGTCCAAGCCCAGAGTAATAATCGCTCAACCTCATTTCTATAACCACGATAAGTGGCTTCAGATTTTCGGCTGTAGCTTTTTAAGAATGACTGTGTGTGCAAAACATCCTGAACGACGTCTGGTATTTCAGCAGACAGCTTAGTCAAAAATGCTTTTGAATCTGGGTAGTCTTTAAACATGTTCATGCCCATAGGCAGCCTTACAAAGGCGACATGAGCATCAAACAAAGGCGTGGCGATGAACTTTGTGGACATAAGACAACCCGATGGTAATAGCGTTGTAATAGACGGCAACCAGAGTGTGGCTAGGTTTGATGGTTTGCTTACTGTATCAGGCTCTTCGTTAAATGTCTAACTATGTCCACTAATTGAGATTAGAGGACATAATGGAGGATCAAGCCCGAACGTCGTCAGACAAGCTTTCTACTCTGCTTTGGAAAAACGGCAGTACATCCCAAAGCGCCATGCTTGAGCAAGTGTAGACTAATTATTGGGCTATTATATTTAAGATCATAGCCTCAGCTATTATGGTCCATACAGCAGTTGGTTGATTGAGACGCTGGCAGGTGAAGCAATCCAGATGAGTTGCATGGTATTAGAGGCCCGCTATATCATTTCCATCCCTGCAACCACGTCTCAGTTTTTTTTAATTCTTGCCATTGGATAAGGGTTCCTCGCTGCGACATAACCGCCTCAATCCAGCAGGTAATCACAGAGCCCTCCTCATCGAAGTCTACCTCGGTCACTGTGAAGTGCTTTTCCTTGTCTTTGGGTGTAACGGCTGTCCATTTACTGTTGAGTAATTTTTTTGGATTAATTTGGTTCACTGAGCATTCCTCGCCAAAACTTATTAACTTTGAATTATAGATTATGAATAGTTCAAAATCCTCTTAGTTTCTTCGCTAAGGAGTCCATATTAAAACGCCCCTTCCCTCTACTAACGTTAACGCATCAGTCGATTCCAGGTTATCGAGGTACACGAAGATCCTATGGGTCAAACGATAGCCAACAAACATAAGTCAGGTTTCCAGGCTAAATTAAGGCCTGATTGACTTCGGCCCCCCTGCCCGCAAGATATTATCGGTTACCTTACTTTTATTGCTCCTGCCGCCCTAAAAATAGACTATACAATTTCTCAAGCCCTGTTATTTCTCGCTATTGTTATCAAAATAATTTCGTTTCTTGCCTTTGCGGTCGCACCTATCTTGAATGTCCCTAATATGGCAACCAAATTCAAAGCGACTGGGGCTGGCAATAATGGCTTTGTTTTGGCTTACTACAGCTACTCAGCCGCACCGCTGCCCCATAGACGTGGAACGAGTGCTATAGGCTCTGCTTTTAAGCGGCTCCTAGGTATATAGGCTAGCTCATAGATTGCCACTGAGAGCTATTGTCGGGTATAGAGTTTGTCACAAATGAGAAGAACATCACGAGACTATGACCGTAAACGCAGTAGGGAGCAGTGTAAGTGACTGAGCAACCGTCATGTGCTAGTTGTGGGTCTGGGCATTTGGATATGGACCGTCCTTTGTATGGCCGCTCGTCAGGGCTCATCGCGTGTCTAAAATGTCACTATTTTGCTGCGCGGAGGTCCCAACCCTTGCGCACCTTGTCTGAACGGGTAAAATTGAATAAAACTTAGTGCCCCATGGTCTATATTCATAGATTGGCGTTCTGTTAAACTCCAGAATCATCTATAGGAAATTAGCTATGCAACGAGCCATTGCAGCCGTCTTAATCGCAACTCTATCCAGCCTTGCCTCTGTGGCCTGCTTGTCAAATGTCGACATCATGCCTATTGTGAAGAAACCCGAGCACACTGGGCTTTATAGAGAAATATTTAATAGGCTTGCGACGCGCCATTATCACGGACAAACTATCGATGACAGTCTGTCTGAGCGCTATCTAGATCAGTATATTGACCAGCTCGACCCGATAAAGGGTTATTTCCTTGAATCGGATATCGAAGAGTTCGGCCGCTGGCGCACCACCTTAGATGACCTTGCCAAACGTGGGGATGTAACGCCTGGCTTCATTATGTTCAATCGCCTTCGTGAGCGAGCAACGAGCCAGCTTACCGATATCATTACCCTGCTAGAGGATCCCGAGTACCGATTTGACTTAACCACTGACGAAACTATTGTCTTAGATGCAGACAAGCGCGACTGGTTTGTGTCGGCGGAAGACGCTAGCCTCTTTTGGGAGAAGCGTCTTCGCGACTCAATGATTCGTCTAATTTTAAATGATAAGGACGTTGATAAGGCTCGGGAATTGCTTATCAAGCGCTTTAAAAATCAGATTAAACAATACGAGCAGCGCGATAGTCAGGACGTGTTCCAGAATTACGTAAACGCCCTCGCTAAGCTCTATGATCCGCATACTGCCTATTTCTCCCCGCGAACCACAGAAAACTTTCAGATCAATATGTCCCTGTCACTTGAAGGTATTGGCGCTCAACTTACCACTGAAGATGAGTACACCAAGGTAATCAGAGTAATTCCCGGCGGTCCAGCGGATTTGCAGGGAATCATTCAGGCTGAAGATAAAATCGCTGGTGTGGCTCAGGGTGACTCAGAAATGGTTGATGTCGTAGGCTGGCGAATTGACGAGGTGGTTGACCTGATCCGGGGTGCCAAGGGCTCGGTTGTTAGACTCCAAATTATCCCCAATACGGGCACAGCGGCAGACAGTACTAAGATCATCGCTATTACCCGAGATACGGTCAAGCTTGAGGAGAAGTCAGCTCAAAGCGAGATTATTGAGTTTGAGCAAGATGGTAAAATGATCAAAATTGGGGTAATAGATATCCCGGCGTTTTATATGGATTTTGACGCATTCCGTAAAGGTGACCAGGATTACAAGAGTACTACGCGAGATGTCCGCAATCTCCTCAAAGAGTTGTCTAACGAAAAAGTTGATGGCATCGTTCTGGACCTGCGAAATAATGGTGGTGGATCCCTAAATGAGTCAACCACATTGACCGATCTGTTTATCGATTATGGCCCAGTGGTTCAGATCAAGGATTCTCAGCAGTATGTCTATCGAAACCAACGGGCAAAGATACCTGCCGTCTATGATGGCCCTTTGCTGGTTATGATTAATAGGCTGAGCGCGTCTGCGTCAGAGATTTTAGCTGGCGCACTGCAAGACTATGGTCGCGCGCTGATTGTCGGTAGTCAAAGTTTCGGCAAAGGTACAGTGCAGGAGTTGAATGGCCTGAGTAGTGGGCAGCTAAAATTGACAGTATCTAAGTTCTACCGGGTCTCGGGTGACAGTACCCAGCACCGTGGGGTATTGCCGGATATTGCGTTCCCATCGGCTTATGATACGGACGAAGTCGGTGAAAGCCATGAAGAGAACGCCCTACCCTGGGACAGTATCCACTCGGTTGCGTTTAAACGCAGCAGTCACCTGGGTCAATTCATTGCACCACTCACATTAAAGCATGAGGCCCGCAGCGCCAAAGACCCTGACTATAGACACATGATTCAGAAGCTTGAGTTTACCGAAGAGTGGACTTCTGGCGAGGCTCTCTCATTAAATATCGCTAACCGCCGAGCTAGAGCTAAGGACTGGGAAATGACGCTACTTGAATTTGAAAACAGCCGGCGTAAAGCTAAAAAGATGGAGGTTTTTAGTGATCTCGATGCATGGAAAGACGATCAAAAAGATGAGCCTGAAATTGCCATGGATCAAGATGGCAAGATAAAGGCCAAAAACGATGTCGATAAAGAGCCTGTTGTCGAAGAAAAGAACTTTACTGAGTCAGATCCCATGCTGCAGGAGGCAGCGTACATTCTTGCCGATCAAATCGTCATGCTGTCATCGCCAAGCAAGGCTCAGCTGGCTGAAAATAATACCGAAAAGCGAGCTAAATAATCCATGACGCCAACAGATCGCTCTACAACCCGCATTATTTCCTTCAATGTCAATGGTCTGCGGGCGAGACTACATCAATTGCAAGCCATAATTGATCAACATGCGCCTGACATAATTGGTCTTCAAGAGATTAAGGTCAGTAATGACGAGTTCCCGGTCGATGCGATTATCGATATGGGTTACACGGTTGACTTCCATGGCCAAAAAGGCCACTACGGAGTTGCACTTCTTAGCAAAGTGCCGGCCACCGCTATCATTCGAGGTTTTCCCACTGATAATGAAGATTCGCAGTGTCGTATGATTCATGGTGAGTACCGCGTCAATGACAAGACTATCCATGTGATCAATGGGTATTTTCCGCAAGGCGAGGGTCGTGCTCATCCGACAAAATTCCCGGCTAAAGAAAAGTTTTATGCCGACCTGACCGCTTATCTAGGTGACAGCTTCAGCAGTAATGACCGAGTTATTGTTATGGGCGATATGAATGTCGCGGCAGAAGATATCGATGTGGGTATCAAGCCTGAAAATGCTAAGCGCTGGCTGAAGACTGGCAAATCTGCCTTCTTGCCCGAAGAGCGAGAATGGCTTGCCACGCTTCAAAGTTGGGGTCTTACCGATACATTTAGGTCAATGAATGCTCAGGATGATCGGTCTTACAGCTGGTTTGATTACCGCAGTCGGGGCTTCGAGCAGGAGCCAAAAAGCGGTCTGCGTATAGACTTAATATTGGCCTCAGCGGCGGCTATGGACGAGCTGGCGACCACAGGAATCGATTTTGCCGCAAGAGCGTTTGAGAAGCCGTCGGATCACTGCCCCATCTGGGCAGATTTCTCTCTATAACTTCAGAGTCAACCGATCCTTGGCTACAACGTTATAGAGCACAGGCAGATTTCAGGAGACACCTATGATAAAAGCAGTATTCAGCGCCACAATACTCTGTCTATTAACTGTTCCCGTCTTGGGAATCGCCGATCAAAGTGATAGGCAGGTCAAGCGCGTCGATCAGCAGTGGCACTCTGCCCGACAGGGGCTGGTGGTAGATAGTCAGTCGCTTAGGCGAAGCGGCACCCAGGCTAGGCTAAAAGTGTATCAAACAAATAGACATGCCGTTCAGCGGAGAGTGGTCAAGCAGCGTCTATACTTAGACTCAGAGTACCGGCAAACAGCTAGTCGGCGGTGGCAGGCGAACCATCTGAATACGGATACCCGACTCGCTTTTTACAACGATTACTATGGCTATAATAACAGCGCACACTTCGGCCAACATAGGCGCCACTACGAATCGTTTCACGGCCATCATAGCCCGCACAAAAGGCATCATCAGGATGACAGCGATTACCTCGAATGGGTAGCAGTAATGTCCCTGCTCAACGAGATCTATGATGACGAGTACGATGACCAGTAAGCGATTAGTAGAAATTACCATAGCGAGCACGCCGACTGGCCGTGCACCTGTGGGCAGAGATGGACTGGTTGAAGCCCTGTCAATGAACGCGTTTTTAAAGACTGTCGAGCGACGCGCTTTTCATATGGCCAGTATGGCTACAGGTAATCCCGATACCGCACTGGATATTGTGCAGGACAGTATGTACAAGCTTGTTGAAAAATACTCGCATAAAACCAGTCTCGAGTGGCGGCCGCTGTTCTACCGTATTCTAAACGGCAAAATCATTGACCAATATCGGCGCCAAGCGGTCCGAGATCGGCTTTTCCCCTGGCGCAAAACGGTCGATAGTGATCAGAGTCTAAGTTTGGATGCTATTGATACTGCCAGAGGCCGTCAGTCAGACCAACCTGATGAAATGATAATGCGAGCCCAGCGAATCAAACAATTGACTAAGGGCGTTAGCGCCCTTTCATCCCGCCAGCGGGAAGCTTTTATGCTGCGCTGTTGGGAAGGCATGAGCACCAGTGAAGCTGCGGCTGTCATGAGATGCTCTGAAGGCAGCGTAAAAACTCATTACTCAAGGGCAATGCATGCATTGCGAGATTTGTTGGAGGACTATCGATATGACTAAACCTACTCTGCAACAAGATTTGCAGTCACTTGAAGCTGATACCGAGGCCAGAGATATTTTTCGCCTTGCGCAGGCCAGAAATAGCGCACTTGCCAAACGGGGTCCGGGTTACGCAAGATTTTTACGTCCAGTGTTTGGCGCCTCAATTATGTCAGTCTTGATGCTGTCGCTCTTCTTATTACAAAACGTGCCTCATACCAATGTCGACGCTGTCGATGCACAATATGTCAATGATTTCAGTGAGCAACATATCGATCTCTATGAAGACCTTGAGTTCTATTACTGGCTCGCGGCGTCGCAACAAAGTGCGACGAGTTAAGCGTGCAATTGATCGATTCTCTGCAAGCAGCACCTAACGGAAACACCTCGCGTGCTCTCCTGCTTGCCTTACTAATTGCTTCGCCGGTATGGGCTGATAAGTCTACAGAGGAAACTCATAGCGCATTTGAGGAACTATCCAAAGAAACACGAGAGGTATTGGGGCCCTTTGAGCGTGATTGGGATCGGATCACACCTTTAAGGAAAAAGCGTCTTTTAGACAAAGCAGAATCGCCGGACCTAGAAGAGAGACGGAGGTTTAAAAAGCATGCTGAATATTTCAAAAATCTCGGCCCGCAAGATCGAAAAAGGCTCCATACGGCGAAGCGACTCTTTGATAACATGCCGCCTCATGAACGAAAAAATCTTCGCCAACACTTCAATAGTATGAGTCCAGAGGAAAAGCGCCGCCTCGGTGATTCACTCAGAACCATGCGCCCCTCTCTAGAGAAAAGAGCCGAGATTCATAGCAAGGTCCTAAATATGAGCCCCGAGGAGAGACGCCTATACCTGCACGAAATAATGCAGCAGGGTGAGTTTCCCGAATAATAGATAAAAAAAAGGCCCCTTCCGGAGTCTTTTTTTATTGCCTATCTGCCTGCTCAGGAAAGAGCAGCATCCAGTTCAGGCAAGGCGACAAACAAATCAGCGACTAGACCATAGTCAGCAACCGCAAAGATTGGTGCGTCAGGATCTTTATTAATTGCGACGATGACCTTGCTGTCCTTCATACCTGCCAGATGCTGGATCGCACCAGAGATACCTACGGCGACGTAGAGATCCGGTGCAACTATCTTACCGGTTTGGCCGACCTGCATGTCATTGGGGACAAAGCCAGCGTCAACCGCTGCTCGCGACGCGCCTACCGCCGCACCTAGCTTGTCGGCAAGATTGTAAAGCATGCCAAAATTCTCGCCATTAGCCATGCCGCGACCACCAGAGATAACAATCTCTGCGGCAGTAAGCTCTGGACGATCAGATTTAGCCACTTCTTCGCCGACAAACTTAGAGTTGCCAGCGTCATGAGCTGTAGCAACCGCTTCAATGGAGGCTGAACCACCCTCAGCTGGCGCTGCATCAAATGCTGTTCCGCGAATGGTCATAACCTTCACAGCATCGCTGCTATGGACTGTCGCAATCAGATTTCCCGCATAGATCGGCCGTTTAAACGTGTCTTCACTTATCACTGCTGTGACATCAGACATAGGCTGCACATCTAATATAGCCGCTACACGAGGGATGATATTTTTGGCCATGCTCGTTGAGGTCGCCATCACATGGCTGTAGCCCGCCGCAACTTCAGCAATCATTGGGGCGACGTTTTCAGCCAACGCATGACTGTACACCGTATTGTCTGCAACGATAATCTTACTTATTCCAGCTACCCTGGCTGCCTGATCCGCAACGCCCTGACAAGCATTGCCGACCACTAATATATCAATATCACCACCCAGAGACTGAGCGGCAGCAACAGAGTTCAGTGTTGCAATATTCATGCTGTCATTATCATGTTCAGCGATAACTAGCGTACTCATGAGATCACCTTTGCTTCATTTTTTAGTTTATCTACTAATTGTGTAACATCCTCAACCGTGATGCCCGCAGATCGCTCTGCTGGAAGCTCTACACCCATGAGCGTGACACGAGGTGTAACGTCAACACCCAAATCAGCAGGCGTGGTGGTATCGAGCTGCTTTTTCTTGGCTTTCATAATATTGGGTAGTGACGCATAACGTGGTTCGTTGAGGCGCAGGTCCGCGGTAACGATTGCCGGCAACGTCACGGTTACAGTTTGTAGCCCGCCATCCACCTCGCGAATAACGGTTGCACTGCCACCGTCGATAGTCAATTCAGAGGCAAAGGTTGCCTGTCCATAACCTGCCAGTGCAGCCAACATTTGGCCAGTTTGGTTGTTATCCCCGTCAATGGCTTGCTTGCCCATCAGGATGATATCTGGCGACTCAGATTCGCAGACCGCTTTAAGACACTTGGCAATCGCTAAGGGTTCCAAGACCTCATCAGATTGTACTAAGATGGCACGGTCTGCACCCAGTGCTAGAGCGGTTCGCAGCTGCTCTTGGCACTGTGCTGCGCCGATAGAGACAGCGATAATTTCTGTCGCTATGCCCTTTTCTTTCAAACGCACAGCCTCTTCCACTGCAATCTCACAAAAGGGATTAATGGACATTTTCACGTTAGCCAATTCAACATCGCTCATGTCTGACTTGGGTCTCACTTTGACGTTGTAGTCAACAACGCGCTTTACGGCTACCAAAACTTTCATGGTCTTCCTTTCACCTGAGTAATTAAAATTGGGGGCTTGATTTTTAAGCAAGATATACTGCCTATTTAAGACGGATAAATCAAGTAACAAGGCATCAAAACGCGACCCATGAGTTCGCTTCAACGCCACGTATCCAGACTTAATTGCGGTTATTTATATTGAGTATAGCCATGCCCATATGATGCAAGTAAAATAGACTTCTAAAATTCAAATAGATCTTGGAGAATGAGCTTGGAAAGAGAATCGATGGAATACGATGTCGTCATCGTCGGCGCTGGCCCCTCAGGGCTGTCAGCAGCGATCAGACTGAAGCAGATCAATCCAGAGATTACGGTCTGTGTGGTAGAAAAAGGGTCTGAAGTAGGCGCCCATATCCTGTCTGGGGCTTTACTGGAGCCGCGTGCAATGAATGAGTTGTTTCCGGAATGGAAAGAGCTTGGTGCACCGATTAACACTCCGGTGACTAAGGATAAATTCTTTTTCTATACTAGCGCCAAGCGAGCATTGAAGTTGCCGAACTTTTTTATTCCAAAGCCAACCCATAACGATGGTAACTATATTGTCTCGATGGGTAACGTCTGTCGCTGGCTGGGTGAGCAGGCTGAGGCTTTGGAGGTTGATATCTACCCTGGGTTTGCTGCATCAGAGGTAGTATTTAACGATGATGGTTCGGTCAAAGGAATAGCCACTGGTGACATGGGTATCGGTCTCGATGGCGAACAAAAAGCTAGCTATGCGCAGGGGATGGAGCTCCATGCGAAATACACTCTTTTTTCGGAGGGTTGTCGCGGTCACTTAGGGAAGCAACTTATCAAGCACTACGATCTGGATAAAGATAGCGATCCTCAGCATTATGGTATTGGTATTAAAGAAATATGGGAAATCCCTGCCGAGCAGCACGAAGAAGGACTGGTAGTGCATGGACTAGGCTGGCCGCTTCAGGAGAGTAACTCTGGTGGAGGAGCATTCCTGTATCATGCGCAAAACAATCAGGTTTACATTGGTTTAATTGCGGATCTCAACTATAGCAACCCTCATATGAGCCCCTTTGAGGAGTTTCAGCGCTGGAAACATCATCCCGAAACCCTTAAATACCTCAAGGGCGGAACTCGTTTAACCTACGGTGCGAGAGCCATCATCAAGGGCGGGTTGAATTCACTACCGAAAATGCATTTCCCAGGTGGGCTGTTGATTGGCTGTGATGCCGGGACTTTGAACTCGGTGAAAATCAAGGGTAATCATACCGCTATGAAAAGCGGCATGATCGCTGCGGAGACTATTGCTAAGGCCATGACTCTAGGAGATGCGGCACCGTCTGACCTAAGCTCATATAATGAAGACTTCAAGGCCTCCTGGCTTTTCGAAGAACTGTACAAATCTCGCAATTTCTCAGGCTGGATGCATACATTTCCGATGTTGATAGGGTCGGCCTTCGTCTGGATTGAACAGAATATATTCGGTGGACGTATTCCCTTTACCCTTCGAGATACCGTGCCCGATCACGCGACCATGAAGCCCGCCTCTGAGTGCAAAAAGATCGACTATGCCAAGCCTGATAATGTGATCAGCTTTGACAAAGCCTCATCGGTATTTATGTCTAATACCAATCATGAGGAGGACCAACCCTGCCACCTCACATTGAAGGATGCCGAGCTGCCAATAGCCTATAATTTGGCAATGTTTGATGAGCCGGCGCAGCGCTACTGCCCTGCAGGCGTTTACGAAGTCATAGACAATGAGGATGGCAGCAAACGTTTTCAGATCAATGCTCAGAACTGCGTGCACTGTAAAACCTGCGACATTAAAGAGCCTAGCCAGAATATAAACTGGGTTGTACCTGAGGGCGCTGGAGGACCAAACTACCCTAATATGTAACGATCCGAGCGAGTAATGCGCAGATCTAAGAGGGCGGCGTTCATTTGATAGCCGCCTTTTTTATACCGACTTGCCTAGCAAAAATTGCTCGCCCATACTCTCAATTTTGATAGCGCTATTATCCGAGTGACGATCATTTTGAGCGTCGTTGTGAGCCCATTCGACAAGCTGATAAAACACCGATCGACTCAGTAACCCCGGCAGGTTGTCACGCACAGTTACCAGAGGTATTGGCTCTTCAGAACCTGAGCGATATTCAACCCAGAGAGGGTTTTCTTCTCCGACGACCACAACCTCACCAGTAGACGTTGTCAGAGTAATCGCTTGATGCGAATTCCGATGAGCCCGACTGGCTGAAATAATATAAAAAGGGGCAAAATCAACATTGATCTTCCATTTTTCCACCGGCGTCACTAAAAAGTAGCTATCGCCCTCACGCTTCAGAATGGTTGAAAATAACTTAACTAGACGCGTCCGCTTAATCTCCCCACCCTCATGAATCCAACGTCCTTCCCTATCGATCACCAGATCCATGTCGCCACTCTTATCTGGATGCCATAGGTGTACGGGCGGCAAACCATCAGATGCGGTCTTTTGAGTCGCTAACAGGTCTTTAAACAGATCATCTAGGGATAGTGGAGACGAATCAGACATTACAGCGCGTTTTTCTTAAGTTTAGCTTTTTTATCGGGTCCCGGACGATACTGACCCATATTGCCCATAGTTACGCCAATGTTGGTAATAAACTCCATCAGTCCAGCGGTGTCATGACGGTAATTCCAGCTTTTGTTATACCACAGGTCGACGGCACCTTGGGCGAGAGCCCAACAGGCCAAGTAATGAAAATGTGGCGGTACGTCCTCCAGTACACCAGCGCCGATCTGTTTGGTTAGCATCTGGCTTAATGAGGTCTCATTGGACCGCCTAATACCGTGGAGATCGTTGATCTGGTCAGCAATACTAGCATCCTCTAGCAGGCGATCCTCCAATTGTTGTACCAGTCGATCCAGGTCAGGGCGCGCTAAACGTGCTTCAAAGTAAGACTTAGCCGCTGCACCTGCATCGCCATTCTCGGCTTTCTTGATGCCTGTGGCTAAGCAGCTGGTAATGTTTCTTTCATAATCTAAAATGATTCTAACCAGAATCTCATTTTTGGTCATAAAGTGCTTATAGACGGTGCCTTTACCGATACCAGCACCGTTAGCGATCTTTGATACAGTGACCCCATCAATACTTGTTGCCAATAACAGATCCAGAGCCGCCTTGATTATTTTCTGCTCACGCCGAAGAAAAAGCTTCTTTTTCTGTCTAATACGATCGGCGCTGGATGTTTTACTAGTCATGGAATATCCGCATTTTTTTCTCTTGCAAGCACTATAGCTGAAGATCTCTGCTGCTAGCTCGAAGAAATTCTTGTTTCAGGTCGGCAAACGTCTGAACTGCTGGAAACTGGGGAAATTCATCAATGACGTTCTGCGGTGCATGAAACAAAATACCGGCATCAGCTTCGGTAAGCATTGTTACATCATTGTACGAGTCTCCTGCGGCAATGGTTCTGTAATACATGCTTTTTAGACCGATGATCGCCTGGCGTTTAGGATTTGCTTGGCGCAGATGATAGTCGATGACTGTCCCCTTTTCGTCCGTTTCAAGACGGTGACAGAGCAGCATCGGATAGCCAAGCTGCTTCATAAATGGGGCGGCGAATTCATAAAAGGTATCGGATAGAATTACCACTTGAAACCTTTCTCGCAACCATTCAATAAACTCAATGGCTCCGTCTAATGGCTTAAGAGTCGTTATAACTCTTTGTATCTCATGCAACCCAAGGCCATGTTTGCGCAGTAATTCAAGTCGATAATTCATTAACACATCATAATCAGGTTCATCTCGAGTTGTTCTCCTGAGTTCTTTTATACCGGTCTTTTCAGCGAACGCAATCCAAACTTCGGGGATAAGAACGCCTTCCAAATCTAAACATGCTATTTCCACGGGTTTTACTCATTAATGATTTCGATGCACTCTACTGAAAATCTCTGCGGTACGCAATTTAACTTGGGTCAATGAATTGGTTATAAGGCTATAGCTGTTTGATTGTTCTATGAATGGGCCCTATTTGTTATTATTAATGACGAATTATTTTTGGGCCTGCGGCCCAACCTTCAAAACAAAGAGACCAATTAATGAGCAGCGCTTTAAATACCGTCGACCTCTGTGATATCGACGCAGAACTATCTAACCAGTCACCGCAAAATATTCTCCGTTACGCCTTGGAGAATAACAGCAATATCGCTATTTCATTTAGTGGCGCAGAGGATGTGGTTCTGATTGATATGGCCTACAAGATTCGACCAGACATTCAGGTCTTTTCTCTCGATACAGGGCGCTTGCATGCGCAGACTTATCAATTTATTGAAGCGGTCCGCAAGCACTACAATATTACTATCGACGTTGTCTATCCAGAAGCCGAGCCAGTTGCAGCCTTGGTTAGGGAGAAAGGTCTATTTAGCTTTTATGAGGGCGACCACAAAGAATGCTGTGGCATCCGTAAAATTGCCCCATTGCGAAAACAGTTGCTGAAGGTGGATGCCTGGGTAACCGGCCAACGCCGCGACCAGAGTCCTGGCACAAGGGCACTGGTGCCTGTTATTCAAGACGACAAGGCCTTTGCTAGACCCAATGACCAGCTAACCAAGTTCAATCCGCTCGCAAACTGGGGCTCGAAACAGGTTTGGGATTATATCCGCGAAAATAATGTGCCTTACAATGCACTGCATGATGAGGGCTACATTAGCATTGGATGTGAGCCCTGCACCCGCCCAACTGGCCCTGGTCAACACGAGCGTGAAGGTCGCTGGTGGTGGGAAGAAGCTACCAAAAAGGAGTGCGGCTTACACGCAGTCAATTTAGCGCAGTAACTGCAAACCATGTACTGAGACTTAGTCTGTAACAGGCAACACTGCGGCGGCACACTGGGCCGCCTTTAGAGAATCGGCAGCTCCATGTTGGCAAAATACTCCTCCTGAGCCTCTTTACTCGAAAGTGCAATCACCTCATCGACCACGGTTCGCGTTAGATGGGGTGCAAACGCCTGAATAAAGTCATACATATAGCCCCTAAGATAGGTACCTTTACGAAAGCCGATGCTGGTCACGCTGGATTGAAAAAGATCACTGGCTTCGATAGCCACCAAGTCTGCATCGGTCTCGGTGTCGCAGGCCATGTGAGCCACAATCCCAATACCTAAGCCAAGGCGCACATAGGTCTTGATAACGTCCGCATCGGTCGCGGTAAAGACGACTTTTGGCTCTAGACCTTTCTCTTTGAATGCATCGTCGAGACGCGATCGGCCAGTAAACCCAAATACATAGGTCACGATAGGATGCTCAGCGACGTCTTCCAATGTTATGGTATCAAGCTGCGCTAGAGGATGATCTTTTGGCACCAGGATACAACGATTCCAGCGGTAGCAAGGCATCATAATCAGATCGCCGAATAGCTCAAGAGCCTCAGTGGCAATAGCAAAATCAACCGTGCCGTCAGCAGCCTTTTCAGAGATTTGAATCGGCGTGCCCTGATGCATATGCAGAGACACATCTGGGTACTTGCCGATAAACCCCTTGATGACCGATGGCAAGGCATAGCGAGCCTGCGTGTGGGTCGTGGCAATCGATAGACTGCCATGACTGGGGCTATTGTACTCATTCGTCAGCTGCTTAATGCTTTCCACCTGACGTAGAATAGCGCCAGCTATTTGCAGGATTTCCTGTCCGGCTGGGGTGACTCTGGTGAGGTGTTTACCACTGCGCGAGAATATCTCTACACCCAGCTCGTCCTCAAGTAATCTAATCTGTTTACTGATGCCAGGTTGTGAGGTGTAAAGACTTTGCGCCGTAGCCGACACATTCAAGCCGTGGTGGGCAACCTCCCAAATATACCGTAACTGCTGAAGCTTCATATTGCGTCCCTCGATTGGAGAATCTATACCGTTACAAATTCAATATACTATAAAGCTATAAAAATAGACAAATTCATTCCTTCTTAGAATACCCTAAGCGGGTTAACATCATCTTAAATATTATGGGTCGCACAAGGCCCTATTAAAAGACAGAGCGTATTTCCCGATGGATGTTTTATTCTATATCGCCGCTGGCGCAGGCGTAGGGCTAGCCATCGGTATGACTGGTGTTGGCGGAGGCTCGCTGATGACCCCCCTGCTGATAATGTTTGGCTTTCCCTATAATGTCGCCATCGGCACAGATTTACTGTATGCCTCGATCACTAAAGCGGGTGGCATGGTCACCCACGCAAGACAGCAAACGGTGCAATGGCGCACGGTCGGATTCCTCGCCGCAGGTAGTGTGCCCGCCTCGATACTAACGGCGCAACTGCTCAAGACGATCTTTGTTGATTCCACGGAATATCAGGGTATTCTCACTCGCAGCCTGGGCGTCATGCTGGTACTTACGGCGACCGTTATTTTACTCAATGGGCGACTTAGGGATAAGACCGAGCAGAGCGAAGGCGCCGTCGCGCTTTTCTTTCGCCATCACACCGATCTGGTGATCTTTCTGGCGGGATTGTTTTTAGGGGTGTTCGTGACACTATCTTCAGTAGGCGCTGGCGCCTTTTGTGCCGCCATTCTTATGGTTCTGTACCCCCATATGCCTGCGCTAAAAATTATCGGTACCGATATCTCTCATGCAGTACCACTAACACTGGTTGCAGGACTGGGTCATTTTCTGCTGCTGGGTAATGTCGACTTTATACTATTAGGCTGCCTTTTGATTGGATCTCTACCGGCGATCCAGGTAGGCACCAAAATGGCGGCACGAATCCCTGGAAATATCCTACAGACCCTGATTGCAACAGTGCTTCTGTTGATGGGCATCAAGTTCGCCATTTTTTAGGGCCTAGCGTCTCTAGAATAATCCCTTACCGAAACGCCCAAGAAACAGAGCTGCCATCAATAGATATAAAAGATAATAGAAGATGGAATGGCGTGACTTTTTATCGCCCTGTTTTGCCTGGGAATCTGCCTGTTCTCGCAGACCTCGTTCGTCAATCTCAACGATCAAAAAATGCAATGCCTCGGCCTCAGGTTTGGCCTTGTAGCGCTTGAGAATGTCAGCGTCCGAAAGCCCCTGAAACTTCTTCGACCGCATCAGCTTAGCCATTAACAGCGCTACTCCGCCTTCGGCAGTTCATTGGCAACGCCATGAGGGACATGCCCCGTTGCCACGTATTCGCTGGCGGAGCTGCAGTGCATCTGTTGATCGTCAAAGAACACGTCAGCGCCAAAGGAATTTAAGAAATCTCCCTTGCTCAGGCCGCCCAAAAATAGGCTTTCATCAATTCGAACACCCCATTCCCTAAGTGTACGCACTACTCGCTCATGGGAGGGTGCGGCTCTCGCCGTCACCAGCGCGGTGCGAATCGGACACTGATCGATAGGGAACTCTGACTGCAGTCCCTGCAATGCCAATAAAAAGCTCTTAAACGGGCCCGGATCTAATGGAACCTGCGCAGAGGCTTTTTCATTTTCAGTAAACGCGTCCAAGCCGCGCTCCTTAAAGATACGCTCGGACGCGTCGGAGAACAGCACCGCATCACCATCAAAGGCAAACCGCAGCTCATCTGACTCATTAGCGCCCCCCTTCGAGGGAAGCAATGTTGCCGCCGCCATGCCGCTGTCCAAGGCACTGCGCACATCGCCAGCATTGGTAGAGAGAAACAGGTGACAGGCAAAAGCGGACACATAGCGATAGGGTGAATTACCACCAGAAAATGCCGCCCGGGATATATTCAAACTATGGTGCGCAATAGAGTTAAACACTCTCAGCCCAGTATCCGCCGAGTTACGGGACAACAGAATGATTTCGACTCTTGGATCGCCACCGAGTTTTTCGTTAATCCGCAGTAACTTAGTCACCAGAGGGAACGCTTCGCCAGGCTCTAAGATATCGTCTTCATGCTGGCGCTGGTAGTCTGCGTACGCCTCAACACCCTCGGTTTCATAGATGCTGTGGCTCTCACGCATATCAAACAACGCCGTGGAGGATATCGCTATAACCAATTTCGGCCCGGACTTGTTTTGGCCTAATGCACCCATACTCTTCAATCCGATTTCTGTTCTATGAGTTCTCCAGCCCCGGTTTCCTCGGCAAAATATTCACGTGTTAGCTTGAACACCACGGGCGATAAAAATAACACTGCTATCAGGTTTGGGAAAGCCATCATGCCGTTGAGAATATCGGCCAATTTCCAGACAATTCCCCCTTCCATTTGGGTACCAATATAGATACCAACAACCCAAAGTACTCGATATGGGGTAATCACTTTGGGACCAAACAGAAATTCCGCGCAGCGCTCGCCGTAATAACTCCACCCCAGCATGGTGGTAAAGGCGAATAACACCAGAGATAGCGTAAATATAGTATCACCGAAAGGAAGACTAGATGTGAATACACTGCGGGTCATATTTGCGCCGACCAGATCACCATTCCAAGCTCCAGACGCTACCAGGACAAGTCCGGTCATGGTGCAGATTATAATAGTGTCTATAAATGTCCCCAACATCGCTATGGTGCCCTGACGCACAGGACTATTAGTTTCAGCGGCCGCATGGGCAATAGGCGCCGAACCCAGACCCGATTCGTTAGAGAAAATACCACGCGCTACACCAGCCCTAAGACCTGCAATCATAGCAGCACCGGCAAAGCCCCCCGTTGCGGCCATACCATTAAAGGCACTATCCATAATCAACGCAATAGCACCAGGGATGGCTTCATAATGTGATGCTAATATCCATACCGTCGAGATTACATAGACAATAGTCATAAAGGGCACGAGTTTCCCCGCAACCGCGCCTATGCGTTTAATTCCGCCTAGTAGCACCATGCCCACCAAAACAGCCATAACAATGCCACTATAGTGGGTAGGGATTGAATAATTTTGCGCCAGCACCTTGGAAACTTCGTGGGATTGCACGGTATTGGCTAGCCCAAAACCGGCGAGAGAACCAAAGATAGCAAACAATATGCCGAGAAATTTCCAGTTATTGCCAAGTCCATTTTTGATGTAATACATAGGACCCCCCACCTTCTTACCATGCGCATCGGTCTCACGATAGTTCACGGCGAGAACCGCTTCGGCGTACTTAGTGGCCATACCCACAAGGGCAGTCAACCACATCCAAAATAGTGCACCTGGGCCACCCAGTGAAATTGCTGTGGCAACACCGGCAATATTACCCGTACCCACAGTTGATGAAAGCGACGTCATGAGAGCGTTAAACGGTGTAACCTCCCCTTCTCCACTGCCCTTCCTGCCCTTGAGTAGTTGCCGAAAAGCATAGGGTATTTTACGAATGGTCATTCCCTTGAGTCCAAGGGTTAAAAACACGCCAGTACCCAACAGCAGAGCCAAAAGTATAGGGCCCCAGACAATTTCGTAGATGGTTAAAACAGCTTGTTCAAACATAGTTCCCTCTTATTATTTTAATAGCCTAGCTTTTGTTGTTGGGCGAATAGCCCAAAGAGACCACCGGTGTGGATAAATACAATATCAGACATACCCGCATAACGACCCTGACGTATATTTTCGATCATGCCGTGGAAGGCCTTGGCGGTATAAACCGGATCTAAGATCACGCCCTCCATTGACGCGAGTTCTTTAAGTGTAGTAAACACTTCGGGCCCAGCGACTCCATAGTCTGGTCCAGCATACTGATCATTGGTGTTAATGGACAGAACGTCGGTGTTCATCTGCGGAGAAAATTGGTCCCGCCACTGGTTGATATCGTCGCGTACTTTGCGGTCAAAGTAGGCGACATTGTCACAGACCGCATAGGCTTCGATTTCGGCAGGCAGGTTATGGAGTTCACAGCCCAGAATTAAGCCGGCCTGAGTGCCGCCAGAGCCTGTTGCATGAATAATCATGCTAGGGCTAATTTTTTCTCGAGCAAAGTCAGATTTTAACTCTTCCACCGCAGCAATATAGCCCCAGACCCCAGTGCCATTGCTGCCGCCAGTGGGTATCGCATAGGGTTTAGCGCCCTGCTGCTGATAATGTTGCTGCCAATGGGCAAAGAGCTCATCGAGCTTCCTGAATTCCTGCTGGCTGTAATGCGTAATAGTCGCGCCGACAAGCTGGTCAAGCAGAAGATTGCCTACCGGGGCAGGTGCGATATCTGACCGCAACAACAGATGCACCTTGAGTCCCAGCTGGGCGCCCAAAACAGCGACTGCTCTGCAGTGATTGGACTGCACGCCTCCAGAGGTAATAAGCGTATCACAGCCATTGTCCACGGCCTCTGCGAGGAGGAATTCTAACTTGCGCACCTTGTTACCCGAGGTTAGGCAGCCGGTTAGGTCGTCGCGTTTGATCCATATCGTAGGACCGCCAAGTGACTTAGACAGACGCTCCAGTTTATGAAGTGGTGTTGGCGTCTGCGCCAGAGGCAGCCTGTTTGGGTAAGAAACCATAGGTGCAATCCTCAGCAAAAGGGGCGCAGCCCTCTTGCTCACGATATCTGATTAGATAGCCTTAATGGTACCCTTGGGCAACACGGCGTGAACAGCAGACTTTTGAAACTTAAGTTCAAGATTATTGCTGACCTCTAGGACCGCATAATCGCCGTCCAACTTAGTGATTTTACCTAGCATGCCGCTGGTCATAACCACCTCATCACCCTTGCCTAGGCCACCGACCAAGGTGGTGTGCTCTTTTTGACGTTTGCGCTGGGGCCGTATAATTAAAAAATACATAAACACAAAAAGCCCACCAAACATCAGCAGCGTAATCATGGGGTTGGGTTCGCCAGCGGCGGCAGACTGAGCATATGCATTCGAGATAAAGAACATCGAGTAATTTCCTATGTTAAAAATAAAGTGAGGTGTTTATTAAAGGGTAATGCGTTTTTGACTGACGCTAGCTCAAATTTTCTTTAATCCAATTTAGCGTGTCTTCATGATGAGTCTTAGTTTTGACCTTTTCCATAACATGAGCAATTTTGCCGTCTTTACCTATGATAAAGGTGGATCGCAGTACGCCCATAAATTCGCGACCCATAAATTTTTTCATATCCCAGGCACCGTAGCTAGCAATAATGGCATGATCTTCGTCTGACAGCAGGGTAAAGTTTAGTTCCTGTTTGTCTTCAAATTTCACCAGTCGATCGACTGAATCGGGACTGATCGCGATAACGTCTGTATCCATGGCCTCGAACTCAGCTCGAGTATCACGGATGCCACAGGCCTGCACGGTGCAACCTGGCGTCATGGCTTTGGGGTAAAAATAGACAACCACATTTCTTAGCCCATGGAACTGCTTAAGACTGACTTCCTTGCCTCGTTGGTTTAATAGCGTAAACGCTGGAGCCTTACTTCCTACTTTAGCAAATGCCACAAACTTTTCCTTAATGTGATTCATCGTACTCTGGACAAGTACTTTAACAAACTTTGCCAGACCAGAGGTATAAAAAGCGGGCTGTTTGTCAGTTAAGGACTATTTATTTAGGTCTAGCCAAAAAAAAAGACCACCCAGGGAATCTGAGCAGTCTTTTCTATCGATACGTAACTCGCTACTAGGGCAGTAAATGCTGCACTGCGTCGCGCTCTTCAGTCAATTCTTGCTCTGTCGCTGTCATCTTTGCGCGAGAGAAATTATTGATCTCTAAACCCTGCACAATTTCCCAGTCTCCGTCTATACAGACGCATGGGAAGGAGTAGATCAAGCCTTCCGCAATACCGTAGCTGCCATCACTATAGACGCCCATGCTGACCCAGTCGCCGGCGGCTGTACCCATGGCCCAGCTGCGCATGTGCGCGATGGCTGCATTGGCTGCCGAAGCTGCACTAGACGCGCCACGAGCAGCAATAATGGCTGCGCCGCGCTGCTGTACTGTGGGAATAAAGTCCGCTTCGTACCAAGCCTGATCAATCATATCTATGGCTGGTTGGCCGTTGATCTTGGCTTCGTGAAGGTCAGGATACTGAGTCGCCGAGTGATTGCCCCAGATAGTCATATGAGTGACATCATTGATGGTTGTGCCCGTCTTATTAGCAATCTGGCTCATCGCTCGATTGTGGTCAAGACGTGTCATTGCCGTAAATTGGCGAGGGTTGATAGCCGGCGCATTGCGCTGTGCGATGAGGGCGTTAGTATTCGCCGGATTACCGACAACCAAAACTTTGATGTCTTTAGAAGCATTATCATTCAGCGCCTTACCCTGAGCTGAGAAGATCGCAGCATTAGCTTCGAGCAAATCTTTTCTCTCCATGCCTGGGCCACGAGGACGAGCACCCACTAACAACGCATAATCAGAATCTTTGAAAGCAACTGCCGCATCGTCGGTGCAAACCATACCCGCAAGTAATGGAAATGCGCAGTCTTCTAACTCCATCGCTACGCCTTTGAGCGCTTCGAGAGCTGGTGTGATTTCGAGCATCTGTAAAATAACGGGCTGGTTAGGGCCAAGCATTTCGCCTGAGGCAATTCGAAACAGTAGCGAATAACTAATTTGCCCTGCGGCTCCTGTAACGGTAACGCGAACGGGTGATGTCACAATATATCTCCGTAAAAGTGGATGATGAATTTGATTCCTAAATGCGGAGGCCATTATAGTGCGCTTCCAGAAAAATGCATCAATGGGACGGCGAATACATGGTATTGGTCTGCCATATAACGCTTCTAATTGCTGAGCCGGTTATAGGTCTCTTGCATACGACTGTACAGATCGTCCTTGAACGTCGCGGACCCAGTGTCCAGTTGGGCGACTATCTCTACGAGATGTTCGTTATCTTCAATACCGCCCCACTGCTTTTGATAGCTGCCGTCTTGATAGCCATTATCCTGACGAAAAAAGTTCAATACATTTTTGCCGACATAGCCTATGTACAATGTTTCAAAATCCATTTTGATACCGTGCATCAGCTTTACGAAACCGCCAATATCAAAGTCTTTGGTTGCTAGGGTTTGCTCGGTGAAGCCTTCCAAATCGGCGGCGAAGTCATCGCCCTGCTGCGGATCGGCGAACGCTTCGCTGATCTGATTGGCGATGTCGTCAACTGATTGGCCCTTTAACAGCAATAGACTCAGCCCAAAGTGCCATATATCGACTAACTCTAGTGCTATCTGGTTCACATCTGGCGTCTGTTTTTTCCACCACTTCCAACCGTAATGGTCTAATAACTCTGCACATTCAACCCAGATCGCTCGGTACCATTCAAACTCCTGTTCCTGCCATTCGCTGTGAACTTTGGTGTTCATCTCGCCCTGCAACTGCAGCATAGTAGTTAGTTGTTGTTTCATAATATCCCCTTGTTATTAAGCTCTAACAAAACCGTTATTAGCTTTTTCATTACCGATACTGGTGTTTGGCCCGTGCCCTGTCACCACCACAGCCTCGTCATCGAGACTGTAAATTCGCTCTTTGATTGACGTTATAATCTGATCAAAATTCCCACCGGGAAGATCTGTGCGGCCAACACCACCCAAAAACAAGGTGTCGCCAGCAATCAATGTTTTATACTCTTCGAACCAAAAGCTAATCGAGCCAGGCGTATGTCCCGGAGTGTGGATAGCCACACCGCCACAGCAGTTGAGGTCTTGATCATCATGCATAAAATAATCAGGTTCTGGCAAGGTGACTTTGGGCACCCCAAATCTGACACATTGCTCTTCGACCATATCCCAAAGAAACTTGTCACCTTCATGAAGGTAAATGGGAGCCCCCGTAGCAGCTTTGATTTCACCTGAGGCGAGTATGTGGTCGAGATGCGCGTGAGTATGAATTATGCCCACGACGGTCAGTTGTAGCTCTTTGAGTAACGCCAAAATATAGTCGGCATCGCCACCTGGATCAATCACCAAAGCCTTTCCTGAAATTCTGTCACCAATCACTGAGCAGTTGCACTGTAATGGGCCAACTGGGAAAGTTCTGATAATAAATTGCGACGCCTGTGTCTGGAGTTCGGCCATAAGTTTTGTCCCTGTGTGGTTGTGCGTTACTGCTGGCTGGGTATTCTAAACAGTCGGTGAAAGTTTTGCGTAGTAATTTCAGCGAGTGCCTGCAGACTAATCTGATGTAAACCGGCGACACATTCGGCAACTTCACGGACATATTGTGGCTCATTTTGCTTTCCGCGGTGCGGTACTGGGGCCAACCAAGGTGAGTCAGTCTCAACAAGAAGACGATCCAGTGGCACTTTTTTAACGACCTCCCGCAGATCAGCTGCGCTATTAAACGTCACAATCCCTGAAAAGGAGATATAGAATCCCAGCGCAATGGCCGCCTCTGCCATCTCCCATGTCTCGGTAAAGCAGTGCATAACACCACCGCCAGTCAGAGGATAGGCTCGCAATAAGGCCATGGTTTCCTCTCGTGCGTCGCGAGTATGAATGATAATAGGCTTGCCTGTTTGCTGCGCTGCCACCAAATGGTTAACAAAGCTTTCACGCTGCCATAGCAGCGTTTCTGCACTGTAAAAATTATCCAGCCCGGTCTCACCAATGGCAACAACACCCTCAGCCTGCGCCAATGACAGCAGTTGCGCAACAGAGGGCACCGGCTGATCAATCTTTTGGAGGGGATGCACGCCGACAGATGAATAGACATGATTGTACTGCGCCGTGAGCGCAACCAGCATTTCTGAGCTGGCCAGATCCACGGCAACACTCAAGAACTGGGTGACCCCCCGAGCCTGCGCATCTGCCAATACTGCGTCGAGGCCGCCCTCTCGCTTGGTTAAATCTAAGTGATCGAGATGACAATGTGAATCTACCAACATATTCTATATCTTCTTTTAGCTACTGAATGTCATCGTCCATATCAACTTATGACCATGTGCCATGCAAGGAACCGAATACGATCCCCGTACAACGAATGCACTGATGAGTCGTGTGATAAGCGCCTCGATAAACCTGCCGTCTCTAACGGTGCTACCGAAAAACCTTCAACCAATCCATAAACAATTCTTCCCACATAAGCTGCGGGTTGGGGTTGTGACCTGACAGAACCCATCCTCGCGCCTTTACGAGCTTGTCAGAAAAGCCAAACAGCGCCGGATTGGGGGTATTTTGCAACTCTCCCGTGGCGAGCCGATGGAGATAGTCCATGAACCACCCCAGCATCAAGTCGCCACTCTGCTTTTGACACTGCTGTGCAGCATCGAGTGCAGACATGTCTCCCTGACGTAACCTATCGACCAAACCTTCAAACTGATTGCGCGCCTCAAGACTGTCACTTTGCATATACTCTAGGGCCAGAAGGGGCCTACCCGCGGCTAGCTGCAAGGTACTTGTAGACTGCTCTAGGTTGCCTGTGATCTCGGCCAGCCATTGGTTAGCTATCTGTGCATTTGGCAGAGAAAGGTTTTGCTTTTGGCAGCGGCTGCGGATGGTCGCGGAGACCAAACTGGGACGGTCGGCTACCAGCATCAATAAGGTCTTGCCGCGCGGCTCCTCGAGACTCTTAAGCAGTGCATTAGAGGCGTTGATATTCATCGCCTCAGCCGGCGTAATAATCGCCACTTTCCAGCCGCCCTGCTGCGAGGTTTTACCCAGCAAAGTGCAAAGTATCCGCACTGGATCGATCTTGATATATTTGCCCGGCTCCTCGGGTTCCAGCAGGCTAAGATCTGGATGATTACCCGCCAACATCAATAGACAGCTTTTACAGCAGCCACAGGCGTATCGGCTCATATCGGCAGTGCACAGCAGTCGTTGCGCGAGCGCCATGGCTAACCGTCGCTTGCCTATGCCTGTGGGGCCATTAAACATGAGGGCATGCCCTAATCGGCCCTGCTCGATCAATTGATTAAAACCATCCCACTGCTGTTCATGCCAGGGGTACGGCAGGCTCAATGTTTTTGCTAAATCAGACATCAGTCACTGACCTCAAAAGACACATAAAAAGTCTCTAATACGCTAGCAATCTGTGACTGCACTCGCTCAAGTGGCTGCGACGCATCAATCAGTTTACAGCGATCTGGATCCTGCTCAGCGATGCCGAGATAACCGCGACGCACCCGCTCGAAAAATTCTACCTGTTCCAACTCAAAACGGTCTGGGTCGCTTCGAGCACTGGCACGTTTTAGACCAATCTCGACTGGGATATCTAAAATGAGGGTCAGATCGGGCCTCAAGCTACCCTGTACTAGGATTTCCAGCTCCGCGATTAAATCACTCCCCATTTTGCGTCCTGCACCCTGATAGGCATAGGTAGCATCGGTAAAGCGATCACAGAGAATCCAGCGGCCTCCTGCCAGCGCTGGCTCGATAACCTGATCAATGTGCTGGGCGCGACCAGCAAACATCAATAGTAGCTCTGATGCACTGCAAACTAATTCGGCTCTTGGTGCCAGCAATAGCTCACGCACTTGTTCCGCCAGAGGCGTCCCTCCGGGCTCACGGGTACTTATATAGGATAATTTTTTGGCCTCTAACCAACCCTTTATAAAAGCCATATTGGTTGTTTTGCCAACACCCTCGGAACCCTCAATAGTAATAAATTTACCGCGCATCTGGATCTCGAATTGTGGTTTTCTTCTGCGGCGAAGAACGATAGTTCGCCGCGCGTCGTTTGATTTGGTACTCCTTAACCGCTTCAATGTGCTCCTCTAGGGTATCAGAGAAATAGTGGCTACCATCACCCCGCGCTACAAAATAAAGACTCGAGCCCGGCAATGGGTGTAAGGCGGCATTAATCGCGGCAGCACTGGGCATCGCAATAGGCGTTGGCGGCAAGCCCTTTATCATGTATGTGTTATAAGGCGTAAATTGCTTCAAATGGCGACGGCGAAGGTTGCCTCGATAAGACTCACCCAGCCCATAGATTACAGTGGGATCTGTCTGCAACCGCATACGACGTTGTAATCGTCGAATAAAAACACCGGCTATCTCTGGCCGCTCCGAACCAACGCCGGTCTCCTTCTCAATAATCGACGCCATAATAAGCGCGTCATATGGCCTAACATAAGGTAGGTCAGCATCTCGATCTTGCCACTCGCTATCAAGTAGCTTGCGCATTTGCCTATGGGCCTGCGACAGAATGTCGAGTACCGAGTCAGAAGCACTGTAACTATAGGTGTCAGGAAAAAACCAACCTTCAGGGTGATCCAATTCAATGCCGGCTGCCAGCAGCATAGCGGCTAAATCCATATCCTCAATACTAGAAAACTGTTCGACCTTAGCGAGATGATTCAGCCACTGCTTAAATGACCAGCCCTCGGGAAAGGTAATCCTGTGAAGGATAACATCGCCACTATTAAGTTTAGCTAACAGCGTCTTAATGTTGTCAGTGGCCAGTATACGATAACTGCCCGATTGTATTGAGGCGCGACCTTCTAATCTACCATAGAGCGCAAGTAGGCGTGGATGGGATACAATTTGCTCGGCAAAAAGCTGGCGGTTAACACTGCTCAAACTGCTGCCTTTTTTAACAGTCCAGACACGTGACACCTCTGCCCCTAGGTTAACCGGAGCCTCTAGACGTTTTTGCACTAGTAGGAGTAGCACGACCGCCGTCATCGTCAACAGCAGAACGCAGAGAGCGATCAGTCGTAAAGGAGATTTCATTATTTGAAACCGGGATAGTTATCAGTCAGCGCTAATTGAACCATTTTTGTCCGACTGCCGATAGCCATAGGCTTAAGAATATTACCCTGCAAGAGCCCTATTACCGGCGTAATGCCGCGCACTGAGTTACACACAAACAAAGCCTCGCACTGAGGAATTAGGTCGGCCTTAATGTCGCAGATCGTCACTGGAACCGTCAGGGCAGGAAATATTTCATCCAATAGTAAGCCGCGCATGACGCCGGAAACGCCGGCTTCCTGCAGGCTTGGTGTTATCCAACCGAGACTGGTTGAATAGAGGAATATATTGGCACAGGTGGTTTCAACCAAACAGTCATTTTGATCAAACATTAGACCATCGGCATAGCTTTCATCGTCCCATTCACGGCGCGCTAATATCTGGTCCAGCCGATTCAAATGCTTGATACCGGCGAGTCGTGGATTACAGGGTAGACGATAATCACAGTATCGCAGGTTAATCCCTTTCCGTGCTGACTGACTCGCAATATGCTCGGAGTAAAGGGCCATAATACGCGGACGGATTACATCGGGACTTTTATAGCCGGGGGCGCCAAAACCTCCAGTTACGATGAGTTTAACGGTACCACGAGTAATTCCTTGCTGGACGAGGCTCTGCTGAATATTACTGATTGTCGGCTCAATCATCGCTAGATCGAGACCTATGCCAAGCTTTGAGGCATCGCCGACCAGACGTGCAAGATGCTTATCCAGTAGGGGGATCAGACCCTCATGGAGACGCATGGTCTCAAAGAGACCATGCCCGTAAGCGAGCCCTCGATCCAATAGGTCATCATTGGATACCGGCACACCGTCGATATTGGCGATAATACTGTTATTTTCCATACCCGCCTTAAACAAAACGTTCACCCATAAAAAAACCGCTCCAATAGAGCGGTTTTTTAAAGAATCTAATCATTAGCCATTATTCGTAATGTAGCTAATAGCATCTTGAACTGTAGCGATCTTTTCTGCTTCTTCATCAGGAATTTCAGCGTCGAATTCCTCTTCCAATGCCATAATCAGTTCAACGGTGTCGAGCGAATCCGCCCCGAGATCTTCAACAAAAGATGAAGTAACATTTACGTCTTCTTCTTTCACACCTAGTTGCTCAGCAACCATTTTTATAACGCGCTCTTCGATGTTACTCATCTTAGGTTCACTCCTCTCCCCTAAAGGGGGTCTTAAATTAATTTGTTATTTTAACTAAATCGGCCAATACAGCCATAATCACGTCTTTCGCCGCGCATTTTACCCTACAAATTAAAAAATGCTAGCACCCTTTTCAGATAACGTAAAAACCTTTACTTATCAGTCGATTACGCCATGTACATGCCGCCGTTTACATGAATCGTTTCACCCGTTATGTAACCCGCAGCGTCACCTATCAGAAAACTAACTACTGCAGCGACCTCCTTAGGTTCTCCCAATCGCGCCAAAGGTATCTGGGTAAGCATCGCTTCTTTGCTGCCATCTGGCAGATCTTTTGTCATATCCGTATCAATAAACCCTGGCGCAACTGTGTTTACCGTAATTGACCTCGATCCGAGCTCTTTAGCCAGCGCCCGCGCGAAGCCCTCGACGCCCGCTTTACTGGCCGAATAATTACTCTGCCCACCATTGCCCATCGAGCCTACTACCGAGCTAATGTTGACAATACGACCCCAGCGAACCTTAGTCATAGACCGAACACAGGCCTTAGTCAATCGAAAAACCGAAGTTAAATTGGTATTTAGCACGTCCATCCACTCGTCTTCTTTCATGCGCAGCAACAGATTGTCTTTGGTGATCCCAGCATTGTTAACCAGTATCGTTGGCGCACCAAACTCTTCATTGATACTCTTAAGGACCTTATCAATCGAGTCGACCTCGGTCACATTCAGCATCATGCCGCGGCCACTAATGCTTTGTTCAGTCAGGCGTTTACTTATCGCATCAGCGCCTGACTCCGTGGTGGCGGTGCCAATCACAATATGACCAGCAGCGCCCAAGGCTTCTGCTATAGCGGCACCAATACCGCGGCTGGCGCCAGTGACCAGAGCAACTTTTTGTTCAACGGACATACTTATCTCCTGTTATTTGATGCGTTTCAGGTTAGTTGTGACAACCTAAAAGGATGTTAGTGCGTTTTCAAGACTTGCCAAATCATCTGTAGCATAAGACGTTAGTTCGCGGTCTATACGTTTGCTCAGTCCATTTAAAACCCGTCCGGGGCCACATTCAATGAGTATCTCTGCACCCTGGGCCTTCAATTCATTAACGCAATCTACCCACATCACGGGTTTGTAAATCTGCTCCAACATAAGCGCCTTGATAGCGTCAGGATTACTCTCAGTCTGCGCATGGACGTTGTGTATCACAGGAATCTGTGGCGTGCTAAATACTGTGCTGTTGACAAGGCCGGCGAGATTTTCAGCCGCGGGGTGCATTAACGAGGTATGAAATGGCGCACTTACGGGGAGTGGTAAAGCGCGCTTTGCTCCCGACGCCTTACAAAGCTCAATAGCACGCTCCACCGCTAGAGCCGACCCAGCAATCACAATCTGGCCTGGCGCATTAAAATTCACGGCATCGACCACTTCACCTTGCCTGGCAGTATCGCAGGCGTCCAGAACAGCTTGATCATCCAAGCCCAAAATAGCTGCCATTGCGCCGACACCCAAGGGCACCGCTTCTTGCATATAGGCTCCTCGGGCACGGACAATTTTGAGGGCATTGGTAAACCCAAGGACACCAGAACAGACCAACGCAGACCATTCACCAAGACTATGCCCTGCTAGCAGTGATGGCGACGGCCCAGATCTCTCTTGCCATAGGCGCCAGATAGCCACACTGCTGGCAAGTAATATTGGCTGAGTACGCTCCGTTAGATTTATAGCCTCCTGCTCGCCGGACTGAACCAGCTCCCAAAGATCATAGCCAAGGGCCTCAGAGGCCTCTAAAAACGTATCTAGCACTACAGTATTTATCGATGCCAGACTTGCCAGCATGCCAATTTTTTGCGATCCCTGGCCGGGAAATACAAAGGCCAAATTTTTATTCATAGGGCACCTATTTTTTTATCCCTGACTAACTTTTGTTTGAGTATAGGTAACAAAAGGGCTGGGAGTTTGTGTTTTGCGGCTTTAATCGTGACGTCCAAAGCTTGTGCAAAGCCCTTCTCAGTCGCCCCGCCGTGACTTTTGACTACCACGCCATTGAGTCCGAGTAGATAAGCGCCGTTATAGCTAGCAGGGTCCAGCTTAAAATGTAGACGCTCAAAGGGTCCACGCAGCAATACTGCTGCAAATCGGGTTAATGCGCTTGTAGCGAATAACTGTTTGGCCATCACTTTGATTAGTCTAGCAACGCCTTCGCTCGCTTTTAAAGCAACATTACCGGAAAATCCGTCACAGACCACCACATTGGCAGCGCCGTTAAAGATCCCATCACCCTCAACAAACCCTTGATAATTGAGCAGCGGTTCATTAGCTAACAGCGTAGCAGCGAGACCCAGAACGGGACCACCCTTGTTCTGCTCTGAGCCAACATTGAGCAGGCCCACTGTCGGCTCAGCGATACCATCTAAAGCCGTTACCGTCAAAGAACCAAGCAGCGCAAACTGGACTAACTGCTCTGCCGAGCAGTCGAGGTTAGCGCCGAGATCAAGCACGTAAGAACGCCCATGAGCCGTGGGAAATGTCCCACAGATTGCCGGACGTGAGATACCAGGAAGGGTTTTTAGATGGGCCATGCCCAAAGCCATAAGCGCACCGGTGTTACCAGAGCTAATACAAGCACCCGCCTCACCATCGGCCACAGCTTTGACAGCGAGACCCATAGATGACGCCTGCTTGTGACGAACTACTGACGAGGGTTTGTCGTCATCGAGTACAGCCACATCGCAGTGCCTCACCTCGATACGATCAAGCACCGACGCGTCTTTGCAGTCTCGAAGTTCGGCAACCAATCGGGGTCGGTCACCAAAGAGCAACGCAGACGCAGCGGTATGCTTACAAAGCGAATCTAGTAGCGCGGCCACAGTGACACGTGGGCCGACATCACCACCCATTGCATCAACGGCAATTCTGAGCGAATTTGCCAAAGCGATTTATCAATTACTCGGCGTTAGTCTCAAGGACTTTGACGCCACGGTAAAAACCATCCGCAGTCACATGGTGACGCTGGTGCTTTTCGCCGCTAGTTGCATCGACAGACAGTGTTGTTGCAGTTAATGAGTCATGTGAACGACGCATGCCGCGTTTCGATCGGGTCTTGCGGCTTTTCTGAACAGCCATAGGTTACTCCTAAGCATTAAATAGTAGCAGTCAGTTATTTCTTCAACTGCAGTAAAACATTAAACGGATTGTCACTGACAATCTCGTCACCAGCGGCACCTTCCTCTTCATTTTCAAAGGAATCCCCAGTACATTCACCAGCATTGTGGTAATTGACTAAGGGCAGCGCCAATAAAATCTCGTCCTCAAGTAACTCGCTGAGGTTAGCCATTTTGTCAATAACGAGCCAAGGCTCATAGTTACTCGCTACTCGATTGAGGTGGTCCTCAGACCAAATCACCTGAGCAGCAAAATCCGCCTGCAAGTCTACCACCAGCGGATCGAGACAGCGCTGACACACCACCTCTACCTCTACCATAACATTCCCGCGAGCAACTTTTGCCCTGGATTCATCCAGTTCAAATTGCACCGAAGCCTTAAACGGCCCTCGAATCGCGCTGACAGATGAGTCTAGCCTTGTTAAATCACCTACGTTAACCGTCCCCTCCAAGAGAATCCCCTGAAGAGCAAGTTTTCGCGGATCAATGTAGTTTGGCAGTGCCATAAGTCAAAGTGGTACTAAGTTAGGCGGGCATGATAGGGTCAAGACCATGATCTGTCAAAGAAAATTGCGTAAAATACAGGGCTTGCCAACCCAATCAATAGCCTGCCAAAGAAGTGCTGACGGGTTACTATTACGTCAGACTACAAATTTGGCTCCGCCACTCATTACAAAGGCATCCTCGACAACATGCACCCATTAATACTCGCCTCATCCTCACCGTATAAAAAGATGCTTCTCGAGCGCCTAAATATCGCCTTTAGCTGCTATTCACCGGATATCGATGAAGCGCCAAAATTGTCTGAAAGTCCCCTAGCGCTTGCAGAGCGACTATCACAGGGGAAAGCCTTAGCGGTTGCGAAACTGTTTCCCAATGCAGTAATTATTGGCGCCGACCAGGTCGAAGATTTAGACGGAGAGATACTGGGTAAGCCTGGCAATCATGAGCAAGCGATCAAACAGCTCTCGGCACAGTCTGGGCGCACCATGCTGTTTCACTGCGGCTTGACGGTCATGCGGCGGGATTCTGCAGGTAATATTGAGCAGAAAAGTCGTGTTAATACTACCGAAGTCAGCTTTAGGACTCTAAATTTGCAGCAGATCGAAAACTACCTGCGCGCCGATCATCCCTATGACTGCGCGGGCAGCTTTAAAGCCGAGGCACTAGGTATTAGTCTTTTTACCGCGGTACACAGCAATGATCCGAGCGCACTAATCGGCCTACCATTAATTGACTGCTGCTCATTATTAGCCGACTTTGGCATAATAATACCCTAGAATATGCATTACATTAAGCCATTAAGTAATTGATTAAAAGTAGGTAATTATACTTTCAAATTGATCTATGCAGGCGATAGGGTTAAACAGCTTCAAACGACTGGCTTCATGGGCGCCATAGCTCACCGCTATTCTGGGCACACCAGCGTTAACGGCCATTTGCATATCAAACTCAGTATCGCCGACCATTACAGCGTCCTCAGCCTTAACCTGCAGCTGCTCGAGCAGTTGAGCGATCATTAAGGGGTGCGGCTTTGACCGGGTTTCATCCGCGCAGCGAGAGGCATTAAAAAGGTACTCTAGTCCTGATTCTGCCAGCTCTCTATCAAGCCCTGCACGACTCTTGCCCGTAGCCACGGCCATTAAATAGTCTGCCTCATGCAAGTACTGCAACGTACTTATCACACCTGGAAAAAAATCAGTAGAGCCGGATGCATGCAGGCGATAATGGCTTGAGAAGGTCGCGCCGAACTCAGCTGCAAGCGCAGGTTCAACGTTTGGAAATAAACGGTTAATAGCCTCGCCAAGGCCTAGGCCGATAATGTCCTTGGCAGCATCAAATGTTGGCACCGGCAAGCGGTGGTCTTTGGCGGCCAATTGGATGGACAGGGCAATACGCGTCACCGAGTCCGACAGGGTGCCGTCCCAGTCAAAGATGAGCAGCTTAGATCTCATAGATTTTTTAAAACGAACTGAAGGTCTTGCGGCAAGTCAGCCTCTACATCAACCCAGTCCCCAGAAAGAGGATGCTTAAACCGCAGGTTACTGGCATGCAAAAACAGACGCTTAAGGCCCGCTTGTTTGAGGCTCTCGTTAAAGTGACTGTCACCATATTTGGGGTCACCAGCAACTGGTTGGCCGGAAAACTGACAGTGCACCCGTATCTGGTGCGTTCGGCCGGTCTCAAGAGTAACCTCTAACAATGTAGCCTCTTTAAAACGTTCAGCCACCTTAAAGTGGGTAACAGAAGCCTTACCCGCCCCATCAACCCGCACCATACGCTCCCCAGAGGTGAGCTGATTTTTCAAAAGGGGAGCGTTTATAGTCGCCTTACCCCTAGGCCAAGAGCCTTTTACCAGCGCCTGATAACGCTTCTCAACCTGATTGCGCTGCATTGCTTGCTGCAATTCAAGCAGCACCGCGCGCTTTTTGGCCAACATCAAGCAGCCAGAGGTTTCACGATCCAGGCGATGAACCAATTCAAGAAAGCGCGCCTCGGGCCGCTCAACTCGCAGCGCCTCAATAGCGCCCAGAGAAATTCCACTGCCGCCATGCACAGCAAGACCCGAAGGTTTGTTAATAATCAACATCCCCTCGTCTTCAAACAAAATATTGTCCTGCAGATAGCGCCTAAGTTGGTGGCCAACGGCGGGTGCATCACCTTGCTTAGCCACACGTATGGGAGCAATCCTGATGATATCACCCACTTTAACGCGGGTATCTGGCTTGACGCGGCCTTTATTGATGCGCACCTCACCTTTGCGTAAAAGATTGTATATACGCGACTTGGGCACACCTTTAAGGTGTCTGATTAGAAAGTTGTCTAACCGTTGACCGGCATGCTCTTCGCCGACCTCAACATAGGTAACTTTGTTAAACTCTGATGGAGGCTGTGATTCTGACAAGGTTAGGCAACTGAGGTAGTTTATAGCGCGCTATTGTAACCATGCGCCATAGATTCACCCAACTAAATTTGTAGTCTCTTGGGTTTATTGCTATATTACCTCGCGCGTTCCCCTAGGCACAGGTCACAACAACAGTGATCCCCTTCGGTAGAACCGGACCCAGGCAGTAAAGTGGGTAAAGAATACAGGGCGTCTGCGAAACAAAAGTAACAGATACCTATCAACAGCTGGGTGAGCTCAGCGAGTGAAAGACAAGATTAGAAGTAGGTTTTAGTTGTTAGCCTCTGCCGTAAGCCAAGGTATTAAAGTACCACAAGACCCCTTGCCGAAGCGTTGAGTTACCGCTGCTAACAGGTTAAAAACAAAAGAATTTAGTGACACCGCTGTAAGTGCAAAGGCCCCACGTTAATAAATTGGGGGAGTAGAATAGAGTTAACTAAGAGTATTACCCAGCCCGATAGGCCGGCAACTCTGATGTGAACACTCATGCAGTGGCTAAGTTAGACGCTACAGATACACTGATATCAGGAAAGCCGGCACCTTCAGAGAATGTTTGAAAGGTGCTCAAAACCCTTAAATGGTGTCGGAGCCCGCTTGATTTTTGGGTTGCATCCCTCTAAATCAGACCCGGACAAAGCGTTTCTTTTGTTTTACCTTCCCTTTCTATCCCTTCTTGCCTTTTCGCTGCCGCTCATTCAACACAACGAGTAAAGGTGAATTATGAAACGCATGTTAATCAACGCATCACACACAGAAGAGATGCGCGTAGCAATGGTCGACGGTCAACGGCTGTACGATCTAGATATCGAAAACCGCACAAGAGAACAAACCAAATCAAATATCTACAAAGGTAAAATTACTCGAGTAGAGCCGAGCCTAGAAGCGGCGTTTGTGGACTATGGTGGAGAACGCCATGGCTTTTTACCGCTAAAAGAAATCTCCCGAGAATACTTCAAAAAAGGCGCCTCATCTGAAGGTGGTCGTGTTCGCATCCAGGACGCTATTAAAGAAGGTCAGGAAGTACTGGTTCAGGTAGAAAAGGAAGAGCGTGGATCCAAAGGTGCCGCGCTAACCACCTTTATAAGCCTAGCTGGGCGTTACTTGGTTCTTATGCCCAATAACCCTCGTGCGGGAGGCATCTCGCGCCGAATTGAAGGCGATGAGCGCAGCGATCTTCGTGAAGCAATGCGCGGCATGGAAATACCTGAGGGTATGGGCGCTATTGTCAGGACAGCGGGTATTGGGAGAGCCACAGAGGAACTGCAGTGGGACTTTGATTACCTGGTACAACTCTGGACCACGATAAAGCAAGAAGCGGAAGGTGCTAAGGCGCCCCACTTCTTGTTTCAGGAAAGCAACGTCATTGTCCGCGCTATTCGCGACTATCTACGTCAAGATGTCGGCGAAGTTATCGTTGATAGTGAAGAAGCCTATGCCCTGGCCGCGGCGTTTATTAATACCGTAATGCCTGACTTCACAAGCAAGGTGAAGTTTTACCAAGATGAAATTCCTCTTTTTAATCGCTACCAGATTGAAAATCAGATTGAGACAGCGTTCTGTCGTGAAGTGAGTCTGCCCTCAGGTGGCTCCATTGTCATAGATATCACAGAAGCCATGGTTTCAATTGACATCAACTCGGCGCGCGCCACCAAAGGCGGCGATATCGAAGAGACAGCCTTTAACACCAATAAAGAAGCCGCCGAAGAAATTGCCCGTCAATTGCGTCTGCGCGATGTTGGCGGCCTGATCGTCATCGACTTCATTGACATGTTAAATACCCGTCACCAGAAAGAAGTCGAAAACAAAATGCGAGATGCACTGGTTGTGGATCGAGCTAGAGTCCAGGTGGGTCGCATTTCACGTTTCGGTCTTCTAGAGATGTCACGGCAGCGTTTACGACCCTCCCTTGAGGAAACCATGTCTAAGACCTGCCCTCGATGTAAGGGACAGGGAACCATTCGTGGCACCCGCTCACTAGCACTGTCTATTCTTCGCCTAGTTGAAGAAGAGGCACAAAAGGAATTTAGCCGCGAAATTAGAGCCATAGTGCCCGTCCCCGTCGCAACATTTTTGCTCAATGAAAAGCGTAAAGAAATAACAGATATTGAAAAGCGTAACAATATCCAGTTGACCGTCCTGCCCAATACGGAAATGGATACGCCACACTTTGAAGTGGTTCGCATCCGCTCTCAGGACGAGGACTCACAAGATTTCAGCTACAAACTAGCCCATGACTTGAGCAAGCCAGTCACAGAAGTCGTGAGTGATGAACCCAGTAACGCCAAATCATTGCCGCAACCTGCCGTAAAAGCGATTATACCCTCAACGCCTGCGCCTACCATTGCTAAACCTGAACCCGTCGTCGTTAAGTCGCCCGGTTTGGTGAAGCGACTTTGGGACAGCCTATTCGGTGGTGCTAGCGAGCCTGAAGAGACGCCTAAACCTAAGCGCAGCAGTGATCAAAATAGAAGCCGCGGTGGTCAAAATAACCGCGGGCGGTCAAATAACCGGGGGCGCTCAAATAATCGTAACGACTCTCGTAATGAGTCTCGTAATGAGCCGCGTAACGACAACCGAAAGAATAACGAGCAGAAACCCGAAGGCCGTAGCAGTGATAATAATCGTAATCGCGACCAGGCCAAGAAACCGGTTTCCGACAACGCGACTGCAACACCAAAAAATCAGGTGACACAGCAGCCCGCAGAGGTTAACGGCCACAAGGCGCCACAGGGCGATCAACTGCAGCGTCGTCCCGATGAAAAACGTCGTGGTCCACGTCGTCGTCGCCAACGTCAGGACGTGCCGCAGGAAATGCTTGATCAAACAGCCACGATAGCCGGTTCGGTAACAACCGAAAATATCCCCGCGCCCACAGCAGCTGCCACGTCAGCAGCGCCTGAGCCAGTGGCTAAGTCTGAATCTGCGGTAACCGCTGCGCCGGATGTCAGTGCAGAAGTCAAAACTGAAAAACCCGCGGGTCGTCCACGCAAGCCAGAGGCAGAGACCGCCAAGGCCAGAGACTCTGCTGTTGACGCACCCGCAGTTGTCCAGTCACCAGTCGAAGCACCTGCCGGTGAAGTAAAGGCCAAGAAGCCAGCCCGAACGCGACGTAAACCCGCTTCTAAGGCCGCGACTGAAACACAGGACTCAGGGGTCGCAGAGGGCCCGCGCGCCAGCAATGACCCACGCAAAAAGCCGAAGGCTACCGCCAAGGTTGAAGTGGTAACAGAGCGCCCCGTAGCCGCAAAAACCGCCGAGACAGCGGCTAACAAACCCACAGTCGCCGCACCGCCAAAAGCCGGACCTCGCGCGTCCAACGATCCTCGCAAGAAGCGCCAGACTGAGAAAGCGCCCGCTGAAACACCATCGCCAGCGACTCCAGCTTCGCCGCAAAGTAATGAAAGCACCTAAAAGTGAACAAAGGCGTAATTGTTACTTGTCAGTGAAAAAAGGCGCTGTATAATCAGCGCCTCGAAACGGTGGGATGGCAGAGCGGTTGAATGCACCAGTCTTGAAAACT
>TARA_B110000503_G_scaffold22699_3_pt1 | contig 52172 bp, 40 predicted proteins | sample TARA_B110000503 | Tara Oceans TARA_B110000503 (sample SAMEA4397472) | marine metagenome | biome: Polar Biome; feature: [SRF] surface water layer (ENVO:00010504); material: water (ENVO:00002006), including particulate matter (ENVO:01000060) such as... | depth 5 m | reverse complement strand
CAGGTGGCGCTCTGGTTGGCGGTGCCAGGTGCGGCAGGGTGGGGGTGATCCTACCCGTTGACTGATTAGCCAAGGCGCATCAACGGGTATTGCCATACCGCTCATGGGGAAACTTTTTTTCTACCGATCTGCCATGGCAAGTAACCTCTGCGGATAGGCTGCTCAAAATATGTATAAGACAAACTCCCCACCACAAGAGTAAGTATTATTAAGAAAAATATCTGGGACATCAGCGGCCAACCTTCGATTAGCCCGGCCAGACCTGTCATCAGTGTAAGGTGATACACATACATTCCGTAAGACCGCTGGCCAAGCCAGCGTAATAGCGAGTTGTCCAACAGCCAAACCAACGGACCCTTCGATTGGGTCAGGGCAAATATTATGACCGCGAACAGCGCGCCAAGCATTGCAAATCCGCCTCGATGGTAGAGCCAGGTGGACGTAATCTTCATCGTAAGCAGCCAATAAGTCATGAGTGCGAATACTACTATGCCAGCAACCGTCACCCATCGGCTTGTCGTTAGCCATTGGCGGATCACAGGGTACGAGAAAATTATCGCCATCAATGAGCCAAGAAGGAATTCTGCTGCCCTCACATCAGTTCCCAAGTAGATTCTGCTCATTCGGGTAAAAGTCTCTAGTCCATCGGTTCCAGCAGTCGTTGGTTGCAGGCCAATTGACAGCGACAGCCCGCCCACGATCACTACCGCAAGAGCGAGCCTCCCACCCAGAAGTCCGAGCCCAAGCACTGCAATGAAGGGAAAGACAAGATAGAACTGCTCCTCAACCGCCAATGACCAGAAGTGCCCAACGGGGCTTGATGCTGGTGCGCCGGGATATACATAGGCGCCGAAATTGCCCCAGATGGGTCCATTGATTGTCGCCCAGTTTTGGACATAAAAAGTCGACGCCAATAGATCCAGGTTGGTGTGCTGTCGTATAATACTGGGATCAATGCTGCCCGACGCGCGCAAATCAAATACGTTCCACAGTAGCGCGACTACTACAATCGTGAGCATCGATGCCGGCACCAGGCGCTTTGCCCTTCGAAACAGGAAGGTACCAATCTTGATATGTCCATCGCGCTCATGTTCAGCGATAAGAAGACTCGCAATCAGGAAACCGCTCAACACAAAGAAGCCTGACATCGTGAGTAGTGCGCCACTGAACATCACGGTATGGCTGAAGTGAAAAGTAGTTACTGCGATTAGAAAATAGCCCCTGAGTCCATCTAAAGCTGGATAATAGGGAAATAATGAAACGTGTTGCGGCGTAGTGGTGATGGTCATTGTAATTGCTCTATTATCTCATTCTCGAGAATAAACGGCACCTCTGGAAATGCCACTCCTCGGGAGTCTGTCATAAGTCTATCGCTTAAATTTTTTGTATCAAAGCAGAATCCCGGCCGCTTGATAACCGGGAGAAGGCTAAATTAATGCAAGCTTCTTACCATAACTGCTTCGAGACCTTTTATTGTTGTTATATTTTTTTGAGGCGCAACAAAATGCGCGTCAACGGCGATTCTATGCAGCGTACTGTGAATCATGGTTGGATCGACTTCCACCCAGGCAACCTCATTGAAGTTGAACAGCAGTTGCTTGCCATCCATCCACATAGTGATTTTGCCTGGTTGTTCAGGCATGAGCTCTATCACTCGTGGCATGTCAGTCTCATGCTCATACTCATGCGGTCGCGCTGCAGCAGGCATCTCGGAGTTCTCAGGCGAATTGGAGGGTGTCACGTATAACAGTGAAGTAGAGTCAACATGCGAAACCGGTGGGCCATTCTCTGCGCCATCATTTCCACTCCATACCATTTTGACTGAGACACTCGTTGCTCCGGTGTCAATATAGGCACATCAAATGCCAGGATAAAGCTTTCCGTTTTCTGGCGGGTGAGCAGTTAGCGGCTGAGCATATTTCTCCGGACTGGTATATGGGTCGGAAATGACGACTCCTCCATCGTAGACTCCCAATGGTTCGCCGTCTGGTATGACATCAGCACAATCCAACTAATCACCCCCAATACCACTGGTTATCCCGCTCAAAATCGTCAGTGAATCCGAAATGAGCTCTATGAACAGGCCTCTAGTCACTAGCATGTATCTCGTTAGCAGTCAGACCATACCCGACGCCAAAAATGACCAGTGGCAACGAAACAAGGAGAGGCCGCTGAATATCTTCGACGCCATAGCGGTTGCATTGCAACAATCTCAAGTGAAATCTCAATCAGCTCTGTAGCACTGGAATCGCTGTCTAAAGTAAATGTTAATATGAGCAAGCGGTGGTTGCAAGCCAACTGACCGCGCGGAAAAGTTCTTGATCCTCTCCTTTCGCCGTAAACTCCTCGATTCTGCCGTCGTCCGCGTACCAAAATTGTGACGCCTTTCCGCGCACTCTAAACGATGCATCTAAAGATTCGGGGCGGTCGGAACGGTTTCTTACAGAATAGACACGTGTGTTCAGCAAATTACGATGATTGAACAGTAGTTGAGTGCTGCGGGCACCCGAGGCGATCGTATTTGACACGTAATTAAAAATCTCAATGGACATCCGATCCGTTTTCTTTTAGTTTCCTTCTGAGAATTTCCAGGCGTTAGGCGTGTAAAGAGGATGATGATGTTACCTATTCCAAATACAATTGAAGAGATTACGACCGACTGGCTGAGCCAGGCGCTGCGAAGCAGGAACTGGATTAATACCGATGTGGTGTCAGCTGTGCACGCTCCCATTGGCGACGATGTGGGATTGCTCAGTAAAGTCGTGCGAACGGAACTTCGCTATGCGAATCCAACAGGGACTGAGCCTGAGTCCCTGGTCGTCAAAATCGAGCCCGCCGCAGGCCCCTTTCGAGAAAGCGCCGAGAAAGCCAATGTCTTTGCTAGAGAAATCCGGTTTTATGAGGAGATCGCTCCGCAGGCACCCGTTAGAGTACCCAGGTTCTACTATGGTGATGTAGGTGAAAAAGGCGGTGTGCTGATCCTGGAAGACCTAACGCGTCTGCATCAACACAGCCAGGTCACGGGGTTGTCTAACGTCAATATTCTCGCGGCAGTGAAACAGTGCGGCAAACTGCATGCGCACTTCTGGGACAAGGCTGACTCACCAGATATTAGCTGGATTCCTCGTGATGATGGAAGGCTTTATACCAATGTAGTTGAGCAGTGGGATCACTTCGAGGAGGTGTTTGGCGAACGTATCGGGCAACAAGGTCTAGAACTGGGTCGCTGGGTACATGAAAACATGGCAGATCTGCAGCGTACCATGTCCGAGCGTACCCATACGGTATGTCATGCAGACTTTCGCGCAGACAACCTACTGTTCGGCGAACCTGGTAGCGACGAGGAGGTCGTAGTTTATGATTGGCAACTGGCTACACGTGCCATGGGGGCACTAGACTTAGGGCGATTGGTGGGCGGCAGTGAGCTAGTGGCGGAGAGGCGGTTGCACCCGATGGAAGCTCTAAATCACTGGCATGACACGCTGCTTAATCACGGCGTAAAGGATTATCACCACTCGCAAGCGCTAGACGATTTTCGCATTGCCTCCGTGGCCAATCTCGGTATTCCAGTGCGCCTTCATTGTCTGGCAAAGGATTCTACAGAGCGTTTTTCACAGCTAGTTGATGTGATGGCAGAACGTTTGTTCGCTTCTGCTATTGACGTTGAGGCATGGAAAGCGCTCGACTAACCCATAAAATTGAGTCTATGGAGCAAAAGCAATCAGATCATTGTCGGCAGTCGTTGATGTCTACCCCAGCTTTAAGGCGTGCTCTTATGACTTGCTTACGCAACGCAACGCGGTGTGGTGTGGAGGCTCCAGCAGGCTCGTTGGTAGTAGCGTTGTATGATCTTTATCGCCTTTACCGAAATATACTGTGAGTGTATTCAGTTCAAAGTTGACGTCTTTGATTCGCAGATTCAGCAGTCCACTCTGTCGCAGCCCTGCACCGTATAGCAATGACACCATCAAGTGGTATTTCCCATCCAGACAGATCAATACACAGTTTACTTCACTATGACTGAGCACAATCGAGAAGCGTCGGCGCTGGCGCGCCTTCTCGAAACTTAGGGGCTCAAGCTACCAAAGACGATTTACTAAGCCAGTATCCCCTGCACCAGGAATTAGATGAACTGGCGGAATTTATCAGCCAGGGTATCGTCTAGGTGGCGCACGAAGCGAACGCGGGTTTATGACGAGGCGAGGAAAAAGTGCGCGTCATCGTCTCCTTCCACGCGCAGGTATTCAATTCCAGCGGCACCCAAAGCTACAACCACGGTTTCAGTAACTAGATCGCGCCGTACGCCTGTCAGGCAGGCTTTTTGGTAGTTTAGGCTAAAAAGAAAAGCCATGCGGCGCGGTGAAAACTGCGGTCCCTGCAATAGCCCAAATCGCATAAGTACTCGCGATAACATTGTGCAGCCACCCTCATTTGACGAGTGTGGCACGTTAATTACGAAACGGGTATTGCAGGTAGGCTTACTTCAGTACCGGCATGGTAAACTCTGCGTCGAGTCCGCTGTCGACCCACCGCGACGTGACGGTTTTGACCTTGGTGTAAAAACGCAGTCCTTCCATGCCGTACTGATTGTGATCGCCAAACGCGGAAGATTTCCAGCCGCCAAAACTGTGGAACGCGAGCGGTACCGGGATCGGCACGTTAATACCGACCATCCCGACTTCGACTTTATCGGCGAAATTGCGCGCCGCGGCTCCATTTTTGGTAAAAATTGAAGTGCCGTTGCCGTAGGGGTGGTCGGTAGCGAGCGCTGCGCCTTCTTCGAAGGAACCAACGCGCATGATCTGCAGCACCGGGCCGAAGATTTCATCCTGGTAGGATTGCATCTCGGGCTTCACCGCGTCGATCAGTGAGCCGCCGAGGAAATACCCCTGCTCATGTCCGTCGCAGACAAAATCACGACCGTCGACGACCAGGCGCGAACCCTCGTCTTCGGCCATCTGGATGTAGTTCATGACCTTGGCGCGATGCTCACGCGTGACCAGCGGACCCATTTCCAGATTGGTATCGAGACTGGCACCAATGCGCAGGCCTTCAACACGTGGTTTCAGAATGTCGATCAGACGATCTGCGACATCGTCACCAACGCAGACGCCGACGGAAATTGCCATGCAACGTTCGCCGGCAGATCCATAGGCAGCACCCATCAAAGCGTTGGCTACGTCTTCGAGATCGGCATCGGGCAGGATCAGCATGTGATTCTTGGCGCCGCCCATGGCCTGGCAGCGCTTGCCGTTGGCGGTAGCGGTGGCATAGACATATTTTGCGATTGGAGTGGAGCCGACGAAACTTATTGCCTTCACACGATCATCGTTGAGCAGCGCGTCGACGGCTTCCTTGTCGCCGTTTATCACATTGAATACGCCGGGTGGTCCACCGGCCTCGACAAACAGCTCAGCCAGACGCAATGGGCAGGACGGATCTTTTTCCGAAGGCTTGAGCACAACCGTATTACCGGTGATCAAAGCCATACCGGCCATCCACAACGGGATCATCGCCGGGAAGTTGAACGGGGTGATACCCGCGACGACGCCAAGCGGCTTACGCATCGAGTAAATATCGATACCGTTGGCGACATTGTCAGAGAACTCACCCTTTTGCGCATGCGGTGCACCGCAGGCAAATTCAGCAACTTCGATGCCGCGTAGCACCGAGCCCATGGCGTCTTCGATGACTTTTCCATGCTCAGTGGAAACCAATGTGGCCAGCTCATGTTGATGCTTGTACAGTAGCTGTACATAGCGCGCCATGATCCGTGAACGTTGTAGAACGGAGGTGGCTGCCCAGGCCGGAAATGCGTCTGCGGCCACGCCTATCGCCGCTTCCACTTCGGCTTGCGAGGCAAGGGGTACTTCGCTGGCCTTGACGCCTTCGCTGGGATGAAAATGTCACCAAAACGATCACTGCTGCCGACGACATGCTCGCCGTTAATGTAATGGTGCAATCGAGGAAATTCGCTTGTTACGGATTCGGCGGGCTGGCCCGTGGCGGCTTCTGCTGGGGTTGTATAAGGAATTGGTTGAGCAGTATAGACAAGATATTTCTGCAAGGATATAGTCGAAAATTCACATCCGATGTGCGTTTTACACATGTGTGACAGGAATGATCTGCAGTAAAGTATAAGCGGAATAAACGCCATTTTTGCGACTAGCTCAGTACAAACAATGGACTGCAGACAGACATTTATCGAGGTCCAGGCTGTTGCTTTTTCAACCCGCAGATATTCTCTTTGGAAGACAGCCTACTAATGATATCTGTAGGGAATCGGTGACGTTTGCAGTTATTCTGCGACCGGGGCGACGTTGTCGCTAGTTCATCTGTCCGCACCTTGTTGTCATTAGGTCGATTAGCCAGCATTTTCTTTCAGGCGTTGGTATAGCGCCATATTCATGCGTTCGAAGGCTGCATGAGTGTATCCTGAGCGCTTCTCTCTTTGCGGCAGTAGCGCTGGGATAAGGCCCCTGAATTCCTCATAGTGGTGTAGATCTGTATTGCCGTCACCACGGGGGTATAGTTCAAAAACATGCCTTGTATCAAAAAGTCCCTGAATGCCCAATCGGCCAGTCCAGTAAAAACTCCTGTTAACGGACACCTCACCCAGCTGTGCAGTAAGCTCAAGCGGTTCAGGGAAATTCTCGTCCACAAGGGTAAACGAGACGCTTTCTCCAGAGGAAAATTTTGCTTCGACTCTGGGTAAATATGGGTTCCAATCGGGATAGCGAGCAAAGTCAGTTAGTACGTTCCAGCTTTTCTCTGGGCTGGCTGGAAGCACTATCTCCGTCTTAACTGTATACAGCGGAGGGACGCGAGTGGAGCCAAAAAAATACAATCCTGCAAAGACTACTGCGATTGCAATTATGAAAATCAGGAAATTTTTCTGTTTCATTCGTTATTATCCTAGCGGTTGACTAAGTATGCCTGAAATAACCACCGACAAGTTAACTTAAGTACAAGCACGATAAACGCTACTTTTACTACTACTTGTATACGGTACTCGACAAAGACCATAACTATTACGTGGGTAGCAAGACCGGTACCATAACCGTCTATGGGGATGTCGATCCTCACGACTTCAGTGAGGTACACACGGTTCGCATGCTCCACAGCGAGGGGCAGCGTTACCTGTAAGAACTACAGCCCTATGTCTGGAATCGCAATCGCCTGCTCTGCACCTTTATGCCGAAAGAACCACCGGCAGCCGATGCGATGTTTGCCTGCAGTGGCATTATGCCGGACATTTCTGCACCCGGCAGAAGTTGGTCTTGCTTCAAATCTGCTATCATTGGCCAATGTTGCAATTTGTAGAAAAGAGGCCGAGAAAATGAAAGCGGAATTGCGTTAGATGGAGCTGATTGTATTTGATCTGGATGGGACCCTGCTGAATAAACAGTCTGAGATTTCTCCCTATACGCGTGAAACCTTGTCGGGTTTGGCCGAGCGCGGTATAGCCTATACCGTTGCAACCGGTCGTGCCTTGCACGCCTCCATCGATATCCTGCGGGGACATGAGTTTGTGTTGCCGCAGGTGTTCAAAAATGGCGTGATGATCTGGAATCCAGGTGAGGAGACCTACAGCCACCAAAACTTCCTGACCCTGGACGAGATTGGTCAGGTACTCGAAGCTATTCTCGCGCAGAACATCACGCCTTTCCTGTTTACTCTGGGGCCGGATAGCCATCATGCCATTTACCACCCGCCGCTGCAGAACGATGTGGAGGGAAAGTTGGCTGCCGATTTTGCCAAGCGCATGGAAATCGCTGTTTTGCCAATCGCCGAACTCCCAGCCACCGCGGATATAACCAATATCAGCGCATTGGGAATTCCTGCCGCAGTTGAAGCCGTTGAGCTGATGATTGACTCAGAGCAACACCTGGTGGCCTACACCGGCGCGGCGCTGGAAGACAAGAGCATGAAGTGGATCGATATTCACCACAGCAAAGCCAGTAAGGGCGGCGCCGTGGAAGTGCTGCGGCGCCAACTCGGTGCCAGCAGGGTATTGTGTTTCGGTGACAGCGATAACGACCTGAGTATGTTCGCCACCGCCGATGAGTGTTACGCCCCGGAAAATGCCAAAGAGTCAGTCAAGGCCCTGGCTACCGAAGTAATCGGACACCACGACGAGGATGGCATAGCCCGGTTTCTGCGGCAACGGTTTGATCTTCCTGATTGACAGCCAGACTGCGCATTACGGGCATGTTAGCGTTGGCCATTACCCTTGGGCCAGCATGTGTTAGCCGTTTTTTTTGTTTAATTACAGACCAAATAAGCGGGCTATATTGAGTCGTTCACCCCACGATTCACTGTGGTATTCTCGCTGGCGTCGAGCACCGGATCCCCGGCCTCTTGTCAGGAAAGCGCTATGTTGACCAGAAAAACCACTCTAACCCTCGCTCTGCTTTGTCTCAGCTGGATGGGATTGGTCGCGCTGCCTGCAGTCAGTAATCCCCTGCCTTTCGAATTAAAGTACAAGGTGACGCTGTATCCAGAGCGCGGCGGCGCCTTTGTTACCATAACCATAGATAAAGGCGAATTGCTCAAGCACGTCAATTTCGACAACCAGCAGGCCAGCATCACAGACCTCAAGGCCAATGGCGAACTGACGGAAAAACTGGGTCGAGTGTTCTGGGATTTACCGAATGGCCAATCGACATTGTCCTATTTTGTAAAAATTACTCACGAACGTGATCCGGGAAAATACGATGCCATCCTCAATGAGCACTGGGCCATTTTCCGCGGCGATGATTTGATCCCTGCTATGCACATCGATACCGGCGATGTCATTGGCTCTTACTCTCAAGCCACCCTGGAGTTTGTCCTGCCGCCCAGTTGGAAGAGTATAAAAACGGGCTGGCGGAATATCGAGGGTAATACTTTCAGTATCGACAATCCCGAGCGGCGATTCGATCGGCCGACAGGGTGGATGATCGCCGGCGATATTGGCACCCGCTCTACCACCATCAAGGGGACTTCCATCACTGTGGCGGCGCCCAAGGGGCAGAATTACCAACGCATGGATGCCCTGATCTTTTTGCGGTTTGTGTGGGCAGAAATACAGAAAGCCTTTATCGAAACGCCCGATAGACTGCTGGTGGTGGGGGCGGGTGACCCCATGTGGCGTGGTGGGCTTTCAGCATCCAATTCTCTCTTTTTACACACCGACCGCCCGCTGGTCAGCGAAAATGGTACAAGCTCGCTGGCGCATGAGCTGACCCATATGGTGACCCGGATTTCGGGTGTCACCACGAAGCAGACAAACGACGACTGGATCGCTGAGGGCATCGCAGAATTTTATTCATTTGAGCTTTTGTACCGTGCGCATGGTATCTCCAAGGCGAGAAGGAGCAAAATTATCCGGGATCTTATGAAATGGGGCAGCGATGTTAAGCACCTGCGAAAATCAAATTCTACAGGACCGGTGACCGCGCGTGCGGTAGTACTCATCGACGAGTTGAACACTGAAATTCGCCAGCGTAGCAAGGACGAATATTCGATTGATGATGTCACCCGGCAACTCATGGTGATTCGCAAGGTTTCGCTGGCGGATCTGCGCGCAGCAACTGAGAAACTGATTGGCCCGAATGTCGACGCGCTGGACTCACCCTTGTTGCGTTGATCGAGAATAAGGGGGGGCTCTGTTAGTTGAGTCTTGTCAACGGTTCGATGGCCGTTCAACCAGTCTCCGTGAGTGTCGGATTGTTTTTGGGTGCTCAGGGAGTATGCCCCGATTGAGTTTCACTTTTCCTGAAATGTGGTATTTTGTCGTCGTACATAAAATGCTCTGACAAAACCACAGTACCACAGGTATTCACCGTCATACTGCTCCCTGCCGTTACCCTGCTAGAGCGCAGGGCCAGTTTCCCTGCGCAGGGCGAGAGCGAATTCGCGAGTTATCGCCGGGAGGTGAATCGGGACGTATAAGGTGGAAGATCCAAATACCTTCGCCCGCTCAGCGTTTATAGATATACTTGTTCGAAACGGTGTAGCAACCTCAGCTTTGGGGCCAACACCCTGCTGAGTCTTTTCGGCCTGAAACGGGGCGCGCGACCGTTGATAAAGCCCTTGCTGCATGCAAATCGATTATCAGGTTTTTCAGGGTATCAATTGGCATAATCTCCTACTCCGTCGCAATCGATGTTAATCACATTCTTTGAGTATAAACCTGTCCATAATAAAACCCTGATTCAAACCACCATCGGCAGTTCAAACAGAGCATGACAGGGCTTTTTCTGTGGTACTGATTGGTATGCCGCCTTTGTTAGGTCAATTAGTCGGTCACTGCACCAAAAGAGGCAGACGAAACCTGCTTGGCGTATTTGGCCAGTACACCGCGCTTGTATCGGGGCTCGGGTGTCACCCAATTGGCTTTACGTCGAGCTAATTCGACGTCATCGACATGCAGTGTTATCTCGTTCTGTTCTGCATCAATAGTAATTTGGTCACCATTTTGAACCAGAGCGATTGGCCCGCCATCCGCAGCTTCCGGGGTCACATGACCTACTACAAAGCCGTGACTGCCACCGGAGAACCGGCCATCTGTCATCAGGGCAACATCGTTGCCTAATCCACGGCCCATAATGGCTGACGTTGGGCTCAGCATCTCTTGCATGCCAGGGCCGCCTTTTGGGCCTTCATAGCGAATAACCACAACATCGCCGGCAATGACATCGCCCTCGAGTATGCTTCGATAGCATTCTTTTTCGGATTCATAGACTTTGGCCGAGCCGGTAAATTTGGTGCCTTCTTTACCGGTGACTTTGGCTACAGCACCCTCAGGAGCCAGATTCCCGCGCAGAATACGCAAATGGCTGTCTGCTTTAATTGGCTTGTCCAAAGGACGAATAATATCCTGGCCGTCGGTATAGGGTTGAACCCCGGCAAGATTTTCTGCCAGTGTTTTGCCTGTAACGGTCACACAATCCCCGTGCAGCAAGCCAGCGTCCAGCAGCATTTTCATCAGGGGCAGGGTGCCTCCGATCGCTACCAATTGAGACATCATGTATTTGCCACTGGGTCGCAAGTCTGCTAGCAGTGGCACCTTTTTGCCGATCTCGGTAAAATCATCCAGTTCAAGTTTTACATTGATGGAGTGCGCCATAGCCAGTAAATGTAGCACTGCATTTGTGGATCCACCCAAACTGATAACCACAGTGATGGCGTTCTCAAACGCTTTGCGCGTCATAATATCGCTGGGCTTGATATCCAAATTCAACAGGTTCTGAACAGCTGCTCCGGCGTTGCGACAATCTTGCAATTTATCGCTGGAAGTTGCGTCTTGCGCCGAACTGCCGGGCAGGCTCATACCCAAGGCTTCGATCGCCGAAGCCATGGTGTTGGCCGTATACATGCCGCCACAGGAGCCCGGGCCGGGAATCGCTTTGCGTTCAATATCCTCAAGCTGGAGCAGATCAATATCGCCCTTGGCATGCTGACCAACGGCTTCAAAAACTGAAATAATATCGGTGTGATTCGCTCCGGGCTGAATGGTGCCACCGTAGACAAAAACCGACGGCCGGTTCAAACGGGCCAGGCCCATGATGCAGCCGGGCATATTCTTGTCGCAGCCACCAATGGTAACGAGTCCGTCAAAGCCTTCACAGCCGGCAACCGTTTCAATGGAATCGGCAATCACTTCGCGAGATACAAGAGAGTACTTCATACCCTCGGTGCCGTTTGAAATACCGTCAGAAATCGTAATGGTATTGAATATAATGCCTTTGGCCCCTGCTTCGTCGGCGCCAGAGCAGGCTTCTCGCGCAAGTTCATCGATATGCATATTGCAGGGAGTGACCATACTCCAGGTTGATGCTATACCTATTTGCGATTTCTTGAAATCCGCATCGGTAAAACCAACCGCGCGCAACATGGAGCGTCCCGGCGCTTTGGTGGGACCATCAACAATTTCACTGGAGTGGCGGCGAGTGTGATCTGTCATAGTTATCCAAGTCATTTAAGTTGAAAAATAGATGCTGCATCTAATGGATGCTGTATTTATCTCTAATCCCTGAGGCCGCCGTGCGGCCTGTACCAAGGTCGGGTGGTGTTACTGTCCCGTCGGACCGAAATCATACTTGCCACCCTTGGCCAGCGCTCGCTGGTAGGCTGGGCGCGCGTGAATACGTTTCCTGAACGCGGCGAGGTTGGGAAACGCACTAAGACTATACAGCAGCGGGGCGATTTCCACGATGAATGATAACTGTATATCGGCACCGGAAAAACTATTGCCGACAAAACAGTCACCGCCCTCCAGCGCCGCGTTCATGTAGCCCAAATGCCGGTTCAGTTCATCCTCGATGCGCGGCTGTAACGCAGCGCCAGCATCGGGTAATCGGCCGGTATACATACGCAGCATCAGGGGTAACATGGCGCTGCCCTCGGCATAGTGCAGCCACTGCAGGTATTGTTCGTGCTCAATGGTCCCCTGGGCCGGTAGCAGGCGCCCGCCGCCATGCTTGCGCAGGATGTAGTCGATAATAGCGCCGGATTCAATGACGCAGGTGTCACCGTCGGTAACCACGGGAGATTTTCCCAGGGGATGGATAGCCGCCAGTTCCGGTGGTGCCAGATTAGTGGTCGCATCGCGCTGGTAGCCCTTCACGACGTAGTCCAGTTCCAGTTCTTCTAGCAGCCAAAGAATCCGCTGGGACCGTGAATTGTTCAGGTGGTGTACAGTTAACATGTTGGTTCCTCTTGAGTATGGTCTTTGCGGTTAGCGCTCAATCAGGCTGATACTGGTGCTGTGCAGGCTGATAAGTCGTTGTTTGTAGAGCGCGCCAACAGCCTGCTTGAATACTTTTTTACTGACACCAAAGGTAGCATAGATCGTCTCTGGCGGGCTCTTGTCGGTCAGGGGCAATCGGCCTCCACTGGCGTTTAGCCGGTTGATTATTTCCTGGCCGAGGCTGTCGAGCCTGTTTTTACTGAAACCTGGCTTGTCCAACGACAGGTCGATTTTCTCGTCCGTGCGAATTTGCCTAATATAGCCCTCGGTAACCTGTCCCTTGGACAGGGTTCTGAAAAGTTCGTTGCCGTACAGAAGGCCCCAGCAATGATGATTGATAATAGCTTTAAAGCCTAATTCAGTTCTGTCCGCAATAACCAATGAAACCTGCTGCCCTTCGCTGAGCCCGCTTGCGTCGTCTTTTATCCAGTGATCGATGCGAGTCGAGCCAGCAAACCGGTACTGGTTGTCCTGGTAGACTCTCACCAGGGTATGCTGGCCTTTGTGCAAGCCATGCTGCTGCTCGGCAAAAGGAATAAAGAGGTCCTTGGGTTGTCCCCAGGCTGCGAAAGCACCCAACTCGTTTACCTCCACTACCTCCATCCAGGCTACCTGTCCCAGTTTTGCCAGAGGCTGTTTGAAGTGTCCTGTTTCGACCATGTGGATTCCGTTTAATAGCTGCGTGGAGCGGTGATGTCACATTGTACGCCAAATTCGACCTCACCCTAGTCACCTCTTGAATCGACAACTTGGTTTTGGGATGATGTATTCACCCTGAATCTGTGCTGGCTTAACCAATTTCTACCGCGTTACAAAGCGGAAGTTGGTATTCCATTTTGGTGTTACACCTATCCGACAACACATAAACTCGAATTGTTGCTGCAACTCAAAGAACCTGGCGGCAACTGCCTATCAATGGGTATACAGTCGGGTACCGAGCGAATTCTGAAAGAGGTTTACAAGAGACCGATACCCTTGGGACCCGTCATCGAAGCCTCACAGGAAATTGTTGAGGCTGCCATCGTGGGATATTTCGATTTGATATCCAACTCCAGCTTTGAAGCGGAAGAAGATCTGCGCTCCACTTTCAATTTCCTGATTGAATTTCCTCAGGAATTGGTCTGCTCGAGGCCTGGTGACATGAAAAACTACCCTACTTCTTCCTACACGCGCAATGAAGAAGTAATGCTGGCCACTAACGTACTCGCTTCTACTGTTGGCGCAACCAAGGAAGTCTACGACTACTACCACTATCTCTACCGGGTTGCGCGGAACCCCCTTCTCGATAGGGAAGAGAAGCTAAAAATTGGTTCCGAACGCATGTGTCACGAAACCCCGGCGTTGTTGAATGAGTATATACGCACCGACCAATTTTGGGGACGGGATTCGCTAGATTCGCACTGCGTCGATGGAGGTGGCCGCCGTTGCTGTCTATTCCCAGTGCGACGGCGTCAGAAGCCACCTATATCATTCAGCGTTTTGACGGCTGCAACCGTGTCGCCAATATCGACAAAATCAACTGTGACAAAATTTCCTGGCGAGCCATGAAAGGCTTCGCATTCGTTGATGCGGTTTAGAAGAAATGGGTTGTAATTTACTTGTTCCGCGAGTTCTGGTGCGCCAAAAACGCCAGTCAGGAAATGGTTGAATATAAACAAAGCGTTGGTGGATGTGCCGCGATTCAGTGCGCAGGAAAAATTCTCCGGTGCTGCTGCAGAGTAGTGTGTTTCAAACGCGTGACTCCAGACGTTCATCAGCCACGGAAAGCCCGGCTCCAGGGCCTTGTCCTGCAGCACTACGAGTCGCGTGCCTGCATCTATCATTTGGCCCAATGTAGGCCAGGCATCACCCGTATGCACATAGGCGTAAGGGGTGAGTTCCGCCTCAGCAAACGCAGTGGCAGTGAGCTCGTGACTGAGATAGGATTCGATGATGAGTGTGATGACCTCGCCCGGATTCGCATCGAGGAACTCGCGAATCTCTTCCAGACCTTCCGCCAGTGGCTGTTTGCCAAGCACACATAATCCATGGCACATGTAGCTGGCGTCAGGGTCGGCATCAGGCACTTGTATCTGATCGAACTGATTCTTGCCTCCAGCCCGGTAGGTGTCGAGCATGAGTCCGCGGACTCCTGCCTGCAGCTGAGCGGGTATATCGAGATTTTGATTGGGTTGTTTCCAGCCATCCATCGCGTTAGACATAGCGTTATGCGTAGTGACATAGCGCACCTGGTCGTAACTGCGATTGCACAGCGATGGATGACCATTGCAGCCGTGTATGGAGACGATCGCGTTTTGTTGAACCTCGGCGTCGTTGTTGTTTGCGATGATCAGCATCTCGTACTCGCCGGGGGGAAATTCGGAGATGTCAACGTTGAATGAAAAGGGTGCCGACTCATTCGCGTCAACCCAGTCACCCTCAATACCTCTGGGGTACAGTCGCACTCGGGTTGGCGTGAAATGGGAAATCACGACATTCAGTGTAAGTGTTTCCATCGCGGCGGACCAGGCGGTAGTGGTCGCTATAGCTGGGGGTTCTGTAGGTGCCGGCTCTACCGTGCCGGTATTATCGAGCAATGACTGTCGTGAATTTGAATTTGATCCGCCACAACTGCTGATTAAAAAACCACAAACCAGCAGAGAGCCCATTAGGGATAACCGTTTATTCTTATAGTTCATTGTTTTTCCAGAGCGGCCGTTGAGAATGCGAGAATTCAGCTTACACCGTCTGTGTATTAAGCGCCATTGGCGGGGCTCAACTGATGTCCGTTAGCCTGAAAGCGTTTTTGGTTGCCCGCTTGTGATGCACTCTCGAAATGTTTAGAGTATTTGAAACTGTGTTTTGTTCAGGCGTGCTGGCTGGGCTGCGCCCGGCGCTATCGATCCCGACGATCCCGGCATTCAGGTCCAGATGGCCAAATACCAGCGCTCCAGATCTAACAGGCGGTAGCGTACAACTGCGAGCACCATACTCAAGTACATCAGCAGGCATGTTGCTATAGTCAGGCTCTGGGGTGCGTGTTCGGTGAATCCCAGAATTATGGGTAGCGCTGCCAACAGCATAAAAATGGATGCACCCAGTATGACTGGAATTGCTGTTCAAAGAACTGGGGCCACTTCTCAGTGATGCGTTGGACCTTCCCAACTGGCAGGATCGAAGTATCTGGAAAAAGGGCGGGGAGGTTGTATCGAATTTCTTCCGTGCAGCACTATAGCGCAATTTGCACGGGGTAAATCTTCACTACACATCAGCCCATAGAACTAGTGACCAAAACGCGGTTCAAAATATTTCCATCAGCCTCAAAATCACTGCCACATATCGCGGGGAATGGGTTCCTATTGTCACCGAAGTCCCCTAGAATGATCGTCATCCACCTGCTGCATACAATATAACAAGGCGTGCCCATGAGGTTCAGACTCACTAGGACATTTGCGGCGCTCAGGCGTCCGTTACTGGTATTATTGGCAACAGTAACACTGCAGCTTACCGCGTGTGGCGGGCCCGACGAGCCGCCGCCGGTGCCCCCCGTCGCCGTTACCGTGCTGAAGATCGTACCTGTAGACGTCCCGGTTAACACTATTTTTGTCGCTCAGACGCAGAGCTCCCAGGCGGTAAACATTCAGGCCCGAGTGTCCGGTTTTCTCGAAAAGCGCGTCTACACCGAGGGGTCTGCGGTCAAGGTAGGCCAGGTACTCTTCGAGATGGATAAACGGCCCTTTCAGGCGCAGGTAGATGGCGCTGCTGCGGCGCTGCAACGACAACAGGCCGCTCTGGAAGTGGCGCGTGCCAATTTTACGCGTACCAAACCTCTGGTTGAACAAAATGCATTGTCACAGCGGGATCTTGACGACGCGCAGGGGCAGTTTGAGCAGAGCGCAGCTGCTGTGGCACAAGCAAAGGCGCAGCTGGACTCTGCAGAGCTGGATTTGTCGTACGCGACCATCACTTCGCCGGTAGATGGTGTCAGTGGTTTTTCGGCGGTGGCAGATGGCACTTACCTCGATGCCCAGAATGCACAACTGACAGTGGTGTCTGTGCTATCGCCGATATGGATAAATTTCAGCCTCTCTGAAAATGATATGGAGCGCATCAATCGAGAGGAGAAGGCGGGGTTGCTAAAACCACCTGAAGGGTTGCAGTATACCGTTGAAGTCGAACTGGCGGGTGGTACTTTGTATCCGCAGACGGGTAAAATAAATTTCACTGCTCCCTCGTACAACGCAGAGACGGGAACGTTTCTGATTCGCGCGGTGGTCGACAATCCCGACGGTGTGCTGCGCCCTAACCAGTATGTCCGTACCCGACTGGTTGGTGCCTCGCGGCCGAATGCCATTCTTGTCCCCCAGCGCGCTGTGCAGCAAAGTGCACAGGGGCATTTTGTGTGGATTGTGGATAAGTCTGAGCAGGCTAAAATGCATCCGGTGGAGGTGGGCTCCTGGCACGGTGATAATTGGTTTATCAATGAAGGGCTTGCCGGTGGCGATCGCGTCGTTATCGACGGAGCACAGCGGCTGGCACCTGGCACGTCGGTTGCGGCGAAAGAAGCAAACGCAGACACCGAGCCCGATAAGGGTGCGGCCGACTCAACACCCTCGGCGAGCAACTAGGCAAGGAACCCTCTGTTATGTTCTCGCGATTCTTTATTGAAAGGCCGATTTTTGCCAGCGTACTCGCCATCATTCTCTGCCTGGCAGGGGCTGTTTCCATGGCAGTGTTGCCTGTTCAGCAATATCCAACCATTACCCCGGTGCAGGTGAATGTCTCCGCGACCTACCCGGGGGCCGACTCCCAAACACTGGCTGATTCCGTGGCTGCACCGATAGAAGCGCAGATAAACGGCGTCGACAACATGCTGTATATGACGTCGAGCAGCTCTGCTACGGGGCAGCTGACCATGTCGATTTACTTTTCTCTGGATACCGATCCTGATATTGCGCAGGTGCAAGTACAGAATCGCGTCAATCTTGCTCTGCCGCAATTGCCCGAGGTGGTGACGCAGCAGGGTGTCTCGGTGCAGAAAAAATCATCATCCATCATGATGCTCATCGGTGTGTATGGCAAAGACGATCGGTACAGTGCCGATTACATCGCCAATTACGCCAACGTGTACATCCTGGATGCACTGAAGCGCGTGCCCGGGGCTGGGCAAGCACAAATTATGGGTGTGCCAGATCAGGCCATGAGAATCTGGATGAATCCAGACAGAATGGCGTCGCTGCGTATTACCACCAGCGATATAGCTGCGGCGGTCAACAAGCAGAACGCTTTGTACGGCGCCGGCCAGATTGGACAGCAGCCGACGGACGGCCCTGTGGAGCTCACTCTGCCAGTAGTGACGCAGGCGCAGTTCGTCGATCCCGGGCAGTACGAAAATATTATTCTGCGTGCAGACCCGGACAACAGTGCCATTGTAAGGCTAGGTGATGTGGCCCGCGCCGAGATTGGACTGCGCCAGTACATTGTCGATTCCAAACTCAATGGTAAAGCTGCCACCTTTATCGCCGTTTACCTGCAGCCCGGCGCCAACGGCCTCAAAGTCTCGGCGGGTGTCAGGAAGACACTGGAAGATATGCAGTCGCGTTTTCCGCAGGGGTTGGAGTACATCATCTCACTGGATACCAACGACTTCGTTAAAATTTCTATAGAAGAAGTGATAAAAACCCTGATCGAGGCAGTGCTCTTGGTAGTGCTGGTAGTGTTCCTGTTTCTGCAGAGCTTCCGCACCACGATAATCTGCACGATCGCCATCATAGTGGCGTTAATAACCACCTTTGCCGGCATGCTGGCACTGGGTTTTTCCATCAACCTGATTACACTGTTCGGGTTGGTACTCGCCATCGGGATGGTGGTGGACGATGCCATCGTGGTGGTTGAAAATGTCGAACGCAATATGCACGACCACAATCTCCCACCGAAAGAAGCCACGATCAAGTCAATGGGGGAAATTTCTACGTCGTTGATCGCGATAGTGCTGGTGATGGCATCTGTGTTTATCCCTGCGGCTTTTCTACCTGGTACCACCGGCCAGCTCTACAAACAATTCGCGGTTACCATCGTTGTGTCCGTGGTGATTTCTGGATTCCTGGCACTCACGCTCACGCCGTCAATGTGCGCCCTGCTGCTCAAGCACCAGCCGCCAGCGAAGAAAGGCTTCTTTGCCTGGTTTAATCGGCAGGTAGATGCGACGACCCGTGGTTTCGGTCATGCCGTTGAGTTTGTGATCAAGCGCTCGGGCATCGCGGTGGCATTGTTACTGTTTTTCCTATGGAGCATCTACCACCTGTTCTCGATCATACCCACCGGATTTGTCCCCAACGAAGATCAGGGCTATGTGATGGCGGCGATTATTATGCCTGAGGCTGCAAGTATCGAACGAACCCAGGATGTCGCCGAGAAAGTAGACGCGATTTTCGCAAAAATTCCCGGTGTGGATACGCGGTCAATGATTACCGGGTACAGCCTGCTAGACAGTGGTTTCAAGACTAATGCCGGTGCCTTCTTTGTCACGCTCAAGGATTTCAATGAGCGCTATGATTCCCGCTCGACCGCGCGGGAGGAGAACGCGCGCACCGTGCTGCAGACCCTCGCGAGGGAAACCGCGGGTATTGAGGAGGCGATTATCTATCCGGTCGCGCCACCACCGATACCCGGCATCGGCTCTACCGGTGGTGTAGAATTCTGGATTCAGGACACCGGCGCCGGCGATCCCGCACAGCTCGACGCGGTCACCAAAAAATTCCTTCAAGCGGCCGGAGAGCGCCCGGAGATTACTCGCGCCACGTCCACGTTCCGCGCCAATACACAACAGCTGCGGGTTAATGTCGATCGCGAAAAAGCGACCCTGCTGGGGGTGTCTGTAGAGGATGTGTACAGCGCCATCCAGGCGCAGTTTGGCTCGTTGACGGCCAGCCAATTCAATCAGTTCAGTCGCGTTTGGTGGGTCATACTGCAATCAGACGCCAAATACCGGCAGACCCCGGAGGATTTGACGCGCCTCTATACCCGTTCAGCGAATGGCGAGATGGTGCCGCTGTCGGCGGTTGTCTCTACGCAGTGGGTCTCCGGTCCAGATATGCTGTCGCACTTCAACGGTTTTCCGGCTGCCAAGGTTAATGCCAGCGCGGCGGAGGGCTACAGTTCTGGCGATGCCATTGCCGCGATGGAAGCCGTCGCCGACCAGTCTCTGCCCCAGGGCTACACTTACGGTTGGTCCGGTATAGCGTTTGAAGAACAGCAATCGGGAGGCACTTCGATGATCGCCTTTGTGTTTGGCCTGATTATTGTCTTTCTGGTACTTGCAGCGCAGTACGAGTCGTGGACCTTGCCGGGGGCGGTGATGTCTGCGGTGCCGTTCGGTATTCTCGGCGCGCTGCTGATGATCGCTGCACGTGGCCTCGAGAATGATGTGTATTTTCAGATTGGGCTGTTGGTGCTTATTGGGCTGGGTGCCAAGAACGCCGTACTGCGAGTCTCCGCAGCTGTTGATTTTCGCAAACAGGGCAAATCCATTATGGAGGCAACGGTGCTGGCAGGCGAGCAGCGGCTGCGCCCTATCATTATGACGTCGCTGGCGTTCGCCGCAGGCTGTCTGCCACTGGCACTGGCGATGGGTCCCGGCGCCAACGCACGGCATTCAATTGGTACGGGCATTATCGGTGGTATGATCGGCGAAACCACCCTGGCAATGCTGTATGTTCCGCTACTGTTCTATCTCTTTGACAGTTTCGCTGAGCGCAAGTCGAAGATATCAGAGTCAGCGGCAGTGGACGCAGAGACCTCCGATACCGTGGTCGATCCCAAAGTGCCGAGGGAGGGTGACTGATATGCTGCTCTCTGAAATCTTGAGGTGCGCTCGTACAGTCGTAATACGGTGCCGCACTCCCGTGTGGATGGCTGCTGCTGCGATGCTAACCACACTCACAGCCTGTACGACGCTTGGCCCACAATACGAAAAACCTGAGATTGATACGCCAACTGCCTTCCGGTTCGAACCCGCAGTTGTTGCGGACACGGCGAATACCGCGTGGTGGCAGCAGTTCGGCGACCCGGTACTGGATGAGCTTATTGCAACTGCACTGGCCAATAACTACAACATCCAGATCGCGGCAGCGAATGTCGAGCAAGCGCTGGGCATCGTTACCCAGACGCGCTCTGAACTGTATCCACAGCTTGGCTACAGTGCCAGCGCGGAGAAAGCGCGCACTCCCGACACGGGGCTGACGGCGGCGATACCCAATTACCCAAATCCGCAGGAAACCTATCAGGCCCTGCTGTCCGCCAGTTGGGAACTCGATCTTTGGGGTCGAATACGGAGTCTTTCTGAGGGTGCACAGGCGAGTATGCTGGCTACCGACGAGGCGCGACGCGGCGTTATCTTAACGCTGGTTTCATCAGTGGCGAATAGTTACATCAACCTGCGCGGTTTGGATGAGCAACTGGTAGTTAGCCAGCGCACGCTCGCCACTTACGGTGAGTCCGTCCGCCTCTACCGATTGCAATTCAAGTACGGACAGTCCTCGCAGATGACCGTCGCGCAGGCGGAATCGCAGTATGAGACGGTCGCCACCCAAATACCCCAGACCGAGTCCCAGATTACACAGCTGGAAAATGCATTATCAGTGCTTCTTGGTCGCAATCCCGGTCCCATCTTGCGTGGAAAACCGATATCTGAGCTGGTGCCGCCTGTTGCACCGTCCGGTCTGCCCTCTGAGTTGCTGGATAGACGGCCAGATTTGTTGCAGGCAGAGCAATCTCTGATCGCGGCCAATGCGCAGATCGGCGCGGCAAAGGCGCTGTATTTTCCCACTATTTCACTGACCGGTGCCTACGGCGGTTCCAGCTCCGATCTGTCCGATCTTTTCAACGGATCGACACGCAGCTGGAATTTTGCGGGTCAGGTCGTAGGACCAATTTTTACCTTTGGCGCTGTCAGTGGACAGGTGGCGCAAGCAGAGGCGGCCCAGCGCGCCGCGCTGGCCAACTACAGACTTGCTGTGCAGAACGCCTTCGCGGATGTCGATAACGCGCTGGTGGCAAACCTGAAGATAGAGCAGCAACTGCTGGCACAGAAGCGCCTGGTGGCAGCGTTGGCTGATTACGAAAGGCTTGCGAAATTGCAATACGATGCGGGCTATGTCCCTTATTCCACAGTGTTACAAGCCCAGCAGACCCTGTTTCCGGCTGAGCTGAACCTGGCTGGGTTGCGTGCATCTGTGCTCACCTCATCGACCAATATCTATAAAGCAATGGGTGGCGGCTGGATTGACGAGGCGGGTGGCATGATCGGTAGGGCGCCACCGGCAATTGAAGAGGCCAAAGGTCCACCGCCTCTGTTTTGAGAGCATGGCCAGATTCCCCACGACCCATCTCTAGAGTTGCAGGTGGCGTTTATTTTTATCTCGGTTCCGAAAGCGTTTGAGGATAGCACAGCCTATGCGCAACTCAGCCTGTGACGGTCGGGCCTGAATGCATACTCCATACTGATTCCGTTTTTGGTCTTTGCCAGTGCTGTGAGCGATGGCGTGCAGATGGTAAACGCGATGCTCGGAGAGAGCGTCGCCGGTAAGTACAGGCAAACCAGCGCCAGACTAGCTTTTCGCGCACTGTATTTGCTTGGAATGGCGGCACTCATTTCCGATGCGATTGGTTTTACTACCCTGTTGTTGATTCCCATCGAGGTTATTAAAGACCTTGGTGTAACAGCGAGCGTCGGGTTCGCTGTTACAGTGCTGACGAATTTGGTCCTGTTACCCATCATGATGTCTTATTTAGGCATTACGGCTTTGTCGGCGACGCCGACTTCCCAGTGATATCCGCAAGTTAGGTAAGCGCTGAAGGCGGAGACTGACCCAAGTGGTTATGAATAAGCCGCCTCTCGGTCTCATGTCTATGGAATGTTTACTGCTTGAGTGCTATACCTGGAACACATAAAATTTACGATCTCTTTCGGACTGACACAACCTTGAAAACGAGAAATATACAAGAATGACAGCCAGAATGCCCGCTTACTTTTCGGACACTTGAGCAGTGTGTGGATGCTCTGCTTGCCAAGGTGGGAGAAAAAGTCGTTATCGCGGGGGGATTTGGAAGGCCCATCCATATTTTTAATGAACTTTTTCGCCGTGCAATGGCCGATCCGGATATTCACCTTACCATTATTACCGGGGCCTCCTTCGGTCGTCCCAGGGGCAGCAGCGAGCTTGAAAAACGGTTTCTGGAACCGTTCGTAGACCGTATATTTGGCAACCTGCCTGAACTCGAGTACGTTCAACCCTACCAGGAGGGCACGCTGCCAAAAAATATTGAGATCGTCGAGGTCTTTCTGCAGGCGGGTGCCTATCTTGGGAATAAGCACGCCCAGCAGAACTTTGTTTACAGCAATTTTACGCACTGGCTGAGAGATATGATCGAGCAGGGCTGCAATGTTTTTGGCCAGATGCTCGCGCGCCGGAAGATAGACGGTGAGTTGGCCTATAGCATGAGTCAGGATGCATACGCGCTGGATATCCTGCCGCGCCTGCAGGTGCTAAGGGAGCAGGGTAAGCAGATCGCGGTGGTGGGGCAGGTTAATGATGAACTGCCATTTATGTACAACGATGCGATTGTCCCAGTCGATACCTACGATTTTATCCTCGACGATCCAAAATTTAATCACACGCTGCTGGGGCCGCCCTCCGCTGCTGTGGATACCGTGGACTACATGATCGGCCTGAATACAAGCAGCCTTTTGCCTGATGGCGGCACTTTGCAAATTGGTATCGGCTCACTGGGCGATGCGATTACCTACGCGTGTATCCTGCGACACGAGCGTAACCAGCAATACCGGGATGTGCTTGCCAAGTCGGGTATCACGGAGCGATTTGGCGAAATCATCGAGCGGATAGGGGCAACCTGCGTATTCGAAATGGGTTTGTATGGCTCTACCGAAATATTTTCCGACGGCTTTCGTCATCTCATCAACCACGGGATACTCAAGCGCACAGTGTACGATCATGTTGGACTACAGCGGTTGGTGAACGAAGGAAAAATAAGTCCAGCTATCACACCGGAGATGCTGGCCGTGCTATTGCATGAGGGTATGGTATCCGGCAGTTTATCTACCGACGATCTCGATTTTTTGCAGACGTATGGCATATTCAAGGATACAGTTACCCTAGATAATGGTGTGTTGCGCTGTGGTGATGGCTCCGAAATGGACGCTAATCTGGATGATGAGAAGTCCCTGACGCAGATAGGCCGGCACTGCATGGGGGACGAACTTAAGGGCGGTATCCTACTGCACGCGGGATTTTTCCTTGGACCGCAGGCCATGTATCAGCAGCTAGGGAGTATGTCGGAGGCAGAGGCGAAGAAAATCTGTATGACAAATATCGCCTTTGTGAACCAGCTCTATGGCTGCGAGGAGCTTGCGCGTTTGCAGCGACAGAAAGCGCGCTTTATCAATACTTCAATCATGATAACTCTGCTTGGTGACGCTTGCTCAGACGGTCTCGAGGATGGACGCAAGATCAGTGGCGTGGGGGGGGCAATACAATTTTGTTGCGATGGCTCACGCATTGGATGAAGGCCGCTCGGTGCTTATGTGTCGTAGCACTCGTACCAAGGGTGATAAGACCTCATCAAATATCGTTTGGAACTATGGTCATACGACTATTCCCGCCCATCTTCGCGATATCGTCGTGACTGAATACGGCATGGTGATGTTGCGGGGGCAGCGCGAGAAAGACGTTATCGCCCGCATGTTGAATATCGCCGATTCACGATTTCAGCAACAGTTGCTGGAGCAGGCCAAAAGTGTAGGAAAGATACCCGCGGACTACGAAATACCGGAGCAGTTTCGCAACAATACGCCCGAACGGCTGGAGCGGATCACGGCCAACCTACGGCAGCAGGATCTGTTTCCAAAATATCCTTTCGGCAGCGATTTTACCCCGCAGGAAATGGTACTCGTAGATGTCCTGCAGAGTTTGAAAGCGAAAATGGGCTCGCGCTGGCAGCTGTTAAAAACGCTGGCCGGGGCGGTGGGGATGGTCGGGGTACACTTGAAGTCTGCGCAGCCCTATCTAGCGCGTATGGGGCTTGAGAACCCGGGAAACTTTAAACACATTGCTTTCCAGAAATTGATTCTGGCCGAGTTAAAGGAGCTGGGACATATTTGAGGAAGGGGCTGGAACCGAATGTGTACATTTACAACGGCTGCTCCCCGTCAAGCTCTGCCAACATTTGTTTGCGTAAGACTTTGCCGTTGTTAGTTCTGGGAAACTCCTGATAAAAATGGACGCGTTTTGGTGCCTTGTATTTGGCCAGGTTGTTCCGGCCAAACTCAAGAATGTCCTGTTCTGTAGCCGTCGCATCAGGCCTCGGAATGATGCAAACGCTGACAAGTATCTTGTCCTTTCCTGATGTTTCTCCCAGGGCCACACAGTCTGCAACATCGGGATGATTTTTCATCACGCGCTCAATTTCATGCGGTGAAACACGATAGCCAAACGTATTGATAATGTCGTCCTTGCGCCCGACAAACCAGATATATCCATCTTCATCAATGCGGGCGTAATCCCCGGTGAGGAAATAGCCATCACTGTATGATTTTGCCGTTTCATCGGGTAACCGCCAGTACCCCAGGAACAGACCGGGGTCGGTATCTCTGATCGCAATCATGCCTTCTTCACCAGCGTTCACGGGTTGATGATGGTTGTTCAGTAAAACGACATCATGCCCGGGCTGAATGAATCCGGCAGCACCGGGGCGAATCGGCTGTTGTTTGTTCTGTGAAATATAGTAAGAAAATTCGCTCATGCCGATAGCTTCGTAAATATCCATACCGAATCGATCTCGCCACCGAAACAACATTTCGTCACTGAGGTGTTCACCAGCACTCATACAATGGCGAAGTGAGGGAACGTCGGCGCCGCTAAAATCAGTTTTTTGGATGATCTGTCGATAAATAGTAGGGACGCCAATAAAAATTGTGCAGTCATATTTCTTGATGAGCCGCGGCCAGATTGAAACATCATTTTTGCCCTCGTACACTATTACAGTGTGTCCGTGAAAGAGAGGGTCCATCAGCCCGGTACCTAGTACGTAGGTCCAGTTAAACTTACCCGAATGGATGATTCTGTCACCGGATTTAAAGTCAAACCAGAAATGACTGGAGGGCTGTCGGCCCAACAGTGAGCGATGCGCGTGCAACACGCCTTTTGGATATCCGGTAGTGCCTGATGTATACACCAAATAGGCAGGGTCATCTGGCGAGCTGGCAATAATGGAGTCGTCAATTGGGCTGCTTGCCAGCAATTTCTCCAGCTCGAGAACCCGTATCCCGGCTCTGCTGGTATCCGCTGGCATGTCACCAGTACCCGTGAGCACTATGCATTCCAGTTGAGTGTCTTCAAGTAGCATTGGGCTCAACTCAGGCCACATTGATTTGTGCGTGACTAAAATCCTGGCACCTGAATCTATTGCCAGATAGACCACTTCGGGGGCTGACAACAGGGGAGAGGTGGGTACCGCAACCGCACCAAATTTCAAACACCCAAAAAAGCTTACAGGGAAATCTATCGCGTTGGGCAGGCGAATGAGCACTCTATCACCGGGGTTCAGGCCCATCTCGCGCAAACCATGAACAAATCGACCGCTTAAATCATCCAACTCCGCATAGCTCAATGCGGAGGAGCCCAGTGTGTCGTCTTCCACAACCAGTGCCGTTTTGTCACCATTGCTATGTTCTACATGCTGGCGCAGGCAGGCATAGGCAATATTAAATTGCTCTGGTATGTGCCACTGCCAGCCAGTCGGGCTTTGGGTGAGTAAGTCGCCAAATTTAATCATCATAAATTCTTCTGTTCAAAGCGTCCGCGATTGATTGTCTATTGTCTGCGCAAGTTCTCAGCGTTAGTAGACTAGAGGTCAGTTGCTGAATGATCAAGGGGTAGTCGAACAGATCGGCGCCAAAAATGCTTCTAATACTAAGAAAACTTTTCACCACAGTACTTGGATCGTCATCCCTGAGGGCCGGTAGTTGGAAGAACGTGTTGGCCAATCTCGATATCCATTGCTCTGGAAGCATCAAATGAGCCAATAATATTTTGGTGCTGGCCAATGCAGAGAAGAAACGATGGAATCCAGTGTCGCTGGACACTTCACACACCGCTTCGAAGCCAGCCAGCGAATCGGAATAGGCCAGCATGGAGTGCAGGCAGTTAAGCAACCGTAGTTGGGCGTATCCTCTTCAGCGCGCAGGAAGTCCCTGTTGCCGATAGCCTTGACGACTTCACAAGCACAATCTTTAAAGACAATGGATGAATAGACCGACTGCGTGCGCGCGCAAAGCGCTGATGCTAACGGCGTTACTGGCAGCCGTGACGGCCTCTACGACAGTCACCAAGTCCAGAATGAGTCCGGAACCCAACGTGAATGGCGATGTGTCGTGGCCAGAGGTGTCCCTGTTCTACGAGGAACCCAGTGACCAATTGCAACGTCGATGTACAGAATTCAATAAGTTTTTTTGACGACAGTGCAGGTGGCATTGCCAACGCACTATTGACTGGTGCAACGTTACTGTTGGTGCTCTTTACTAAGTATCACGACGTTGTTGTAGAAAGCGTAATATTCTGGCGCGGTAACGTTATTCGACAGATGGAGTACGAGCTCACTTAGGTGTAAACCCTTCGGCAGGTGAGTCGAAGGTTTTCGCCGCGCCCAATTGTGGGAAGAGACGCGACCAGATACTGGTAATCACAATTGCCGCCGCTCCTCCGCCGACGATTGCGGCAATCGGACCGAATAGTACGGCAAGGCCACCAGTGAGGGCATCGCCCAATTCATTCGATGCGCTGATCGTCATTTGGCTGACCGCGTTGACACGCCCGCGCCGGTCGTCGGGCGTATGCAGTTGGATCAGCGAGGAGCGCACGTATACACCGAACATGTCGGCTGCCCCGCAGATGGCAAGGCACAGCATAGAAAGCCACAGCACTCTGCTAAGCCCAAAGCCAATGGTGCCAAGCCCGAACACCACCATCGCACCCAACATCAGATTGCCAACATTTTTTGACAAGGGCGCGAATGAGAAGATCACGGCGACAATGACGGCGCCTACTGCGGGAGAGGCGGCCAGTAGCGACAGGCCAATTTCGCCTTCGCCCAGAATGTCCTTGGCGAAAATCGGAATCATGGCCGTCGCGCCGGCAAGGAACATTACGAACAAGTCGAGTGTAATGGCACCCAGTACGAGCTTATTTGTCCAGACGTACGTCAGTCCATCGACCACCTGCCGCAGCGGACCTTTGCTCCGGTCTATCGCGCTGCGCGGCGCCGGTCCGATCAACACCATGGCAATGGTTGCCAGAACGTACAGCGCAGTGCAGAGGAAATAAGGCACGGCGGGGCCAATCTTGTAAAACGGACCCGCCAGCCCCGGACCAGCGATCACGCCGACCTGCCAGGCGATAGTCGACAGTGCAATGGCGCGGGGAAGTGATGCTCTGGGCACGAGGTTGGGTGCCAGTGATGAGATCGCTGGGCCGAGAAAGGCACGGCAGATCCCGAGCATTACGGCAACGCAATAGATCCACCACAGCGTAATATGATCGTCCAGCGTTAATATTGCCAGCAGCAAGGCAATCGCCCCCTGCGCTGCCAGCACCGTGCGTGCCACCCAGCGTCGATCCAGATGGTCGGCCACCCAGCCGGTGAGCGGTGTCAAAATGAATAATGGCACAAACTGCAACAGACCGAGTAGCCCCAGTATCCCGGCCGATGCGCTGACCCCCATATCTTCACGTGCCAGGTTGTAGGCCTGCCACCCCAGAATCAATAACATCGCATACAGTGCGACCATCGATGCCAGTCGGGAAAACCACAGATAGCGGTAATTGGGGATAGAGAAAGGATGTGGGGCGTAGTTGTTGGTCATTCGGTTCTGGCCATGGAGCAGTGGTAGGCGCAAGATACTCTAATATGAGAGTGTGCGCAGCATGCCCCTTTTCGCTAGGATGCAGCCTACACTTTCGGTTTCTGGGCTACTGCCTGTTTTCAGTAGCGGTCGGCCAGCTATTGAGGAAAGGACATTCTCAGTGACGTCAACTTGATCTGGTGACCAGCGACTTTATTCCTCGACGATCTCTCGGCGCATACGTGCCGTAACGCTAGGCGGCTTTACTTCCAGACCACGGGCCAGATAGTGCACTTTGGTAAATGCTGCGTCATACAGCAGAGAAGTGGATCCCGGATCTGAGACAGTAGCATACGTATAAATCCTGAGGCGATTTTGGTCATCACAGGAGAAAATTATGAGATGCAAAAGATGAAACCATTTGCCGGTACTCAAAGTCAGGGGCTCGCTGGCAGCGATTAAGGGCGACAGAACACTGGCGGAGCATGCGGAGCAATTTGATGTACACCAGGACCAAATTCAGAACTGGAGAAAACAATTGCTTGATCAAGCCGATACTGTGTTTGGCCGTAGACAAGACCGCAAGACGGCCGATGAAACTCACCTGAAAGACGAGCATGCCAAGCTAGGCGAGCTGGCGCTGGAGAATAATTTTTTCGACAAGAAGCTTGGTGGTTGAGTACGGTCGAGCGCAAAAAGAAAGTAGACAAGGCACATAAATTACCTATGAGCCGACAATGCCAGGCGCTGAATATCAGTCGCACCTCTGCCCACCAAAAAGCGGAAGGTGTCGGTGCCGAGGACATTGATCTACTGCGCAAGGGCTTTCTGTCCCTGGTAGCGATAATGGATTGCCATTAAAGGGAGGTGCTATCTTGACGATTATCCAACTCTTCGGATGCTGTTTTTATTGAACGCCTCTGGCGCAGATTGAAATACGAAGAGGTTTGTCTTGAGGCCTACGATAGTGTCGCCCAGACCAGGCAGAGTATCGACGATTGGCTGACATTCTATAACGGGGAGCGGCTGCACTTTAGCTTGAGCAGAATGACGCCATAGCAGGTCTATTATGATTTCCCCTCAGGGTTAATGATAGCAGCATGAAACAGACCCGGGGTTTACACGCATAAAGGCTGGTTTACTGTGTCAGGGATGGGGCCCACTTCAATGCTCCTAATGCGATAAACATTGAATTTATGTATCATTTTGAGAACTATGCTGTATCAATTGGTTAAAAATAAAAAGCTGTCGCTGATGAAAAAATTGTGTTATTAACTGGTTTGTCAACACTGAGGCAGTAATTTTCATGGTGCTTAACGACTAATTAACACTTCAATCAACTATAAATCAAAGGAAATGTTATGTGTAACTTATGTCCAAGCAATGACGATAGCCTGCATGTGCACGATGAACATCAGTCCTCACGCCGCTCATTATTAAAACTAATGGGTTCATTGCCTTTATGGCTTGGCGCTTCAGCTGGGTTTATACAATCGGCAGTAGCTCAGCCAAGCCCCGGCAATGTCATGACTCCCGATGCAGCGCTTCGACGTTTAATGGCAGGCAACGAGCGGTATGTAGCTAATAAACCCCAAGATTCTGACTTTGCATCCCATAGAAAGGCTTTGATTATGGGTCAAAATCCATATGCTTGCATTCTGTCGTGTGCGGATTCTCGGGTTAGCCCTGAGTTTTGTTTTGATGAAGAGCGTGGTGATTTATTCGTTAATCGTTTAGCGGGTAACTATGTTAATACCAACATGATTGCGAACATTGAATATGGTGTTGCTGTTTTGAAGGCACCTTTAGTCATGGTGCTTGGACATACTAACTGTGGCGCCATCACAGCAGCCATTGGCGCCAACCAGAACGGAACGCAGTACCCCGGGCATATTCAGGTCATTACAACTGCTTTGCGACCCGCTGTGAAAGCAGGGCAAGCTCAACAAGGTGACTTACTTGATGCAGTGACCCGAGCGAATATCAAAATAAGTGTTGAGTCCTTGAGGCAAGCCACCCCGTTAATCAAAAAACTGGTTGATGATAAAAATGTGATGATTGTTGGTGGACTCTATCATCTTGATACTGGCAGAGTTGAAGTGTTGGCCTAATCATTGCAGTCGTCAAACTGGATAACCTGCACTCCGGTAAAGTGGAAGGGTAGCGCCAACTTAACTACCCAAAATTGCTAGAATCGTGTCATGAATACATACAAACGACACTGATTCCCGTCAGATATCATTTCATATGCTGTGTGGCTCTACCACAGATTCAACCTGAGCCATCGAGATATCGAGGATCTGCTGGCTGAACGAGGTATCACAGTCAGCCATGAATCATCCGTCTGTGGTAACCAAAGTCCTCGCTGCTCTCATGGGGCAGGCTCTGCATGAAGTTCGGCGCTCTATACGCCCGGAGACTAACACAAAAGCACCGAAGCTACGGCGATACCTTCTACATTGATGAAGTCTTCGTCAACACGGCAAGCAGCATTATCTTTGGCGAGCTGTTGACCAGGATGGCGAGGTGGTAGATGTCTATCTCCAGGCCAAGAGGGATGGGGCTGCTGCGAAGCGCTTCCTCAAACGCCTATTGCGATCACATGACAGTCAACCCAGGAAGATCGTGACAGACAAGCTGCGCAGTTATGGTGTCGCGCATCGGGAGTTGATACCAGAGGCGCTCCACAGCACTCAGCAATATGAGAATAATCGGGTAGGGCAATCACCGAGCCTGCCCCGCTTTATCGGGTATGAAGCCACCAGGGTGCGGGAGCGAGGTATGCGGCGATTCAAGTCGATGAGGCAAGCGCAGCGGTTTGTAACAGCCTGTGCTGCGATTCAGAATCTTTTCAATTTGGGGCGGCATCTGGTCCGTGCTGAGCATTACAGGAATCTCAGATGAGTACGTTCGCTGAGTGAAGTAGGGCAGTGGCTTGAGATTTTGGGGGTAGGTTTTCCAGACCTCAAGAAATTAATTTGCCAGTACCCAGTCAATGGATCTCGGCTCTCATCTCGACCTGCTAGTTCAATAACGTTAAACTTGCTCATGTTGGCGTATCTCTTTGTGTTTGCTTGATTGTTTGGCGATAATCAATCAATCAGATACGCCGCCTTTTTTCAAATGCTCAAAAACCAGATTCAGTTATAACTTTTGGTGGCCGCGTGCAAGCCTTTACAGGTGACTTTAAAGCCAATGTGGATGGCTTGTGATTGGGTTATTTGTTTGGGGTGCCGGTTGAGTGAGGTGTATCTTTTAAAAAGACAAAATTGGTGAATCAATAAAATGGATACGGCATCACAAAAAGCGATTTCGCAATTTCTTTTTGTTCGCAACGAACCAGAGCCTGTTGACTTAGCATTTGTACTCGGTAGCCCGACCGTAAATAGCATCTACCCCGCTCTCGATATGTTTCGAGCGGGTCTGACAAAAAAAATTATAATTTCTGGTGCTGGAATTTCGATAAGCGGTCAACCCGAGTGGGAACTTTACCGAGATCACGCGCTAGAGGCGGGAATTCCCAACGAGGCTATCTTACTTGAAAAGTTTGCCTTAAATACTCAGGAAAATCTTGAACTTGGGTCAAACTTAATTCTACAGCAGATTGGTTGGCACAGCATAAAATCAGTTGCCTTATGCGCGAAACCTTTCCATATGCGCCGAGTTCTGATGACCGCTAGACGATATTTTCCGAAAGAAGTGCGCATCATCGCCCGCCCTCCAGATGACCCTATGAATTTATCGGCAGCTACCTGGGCTGAGACATCCACAGGGCGAGTTCGTATTCTTGAGGAATTAGGGAAAATCAGCCGCTACGCCTTACAGGGTGACTTCAATGCCGAATGAACTCGGCATGATGCGTTTAATTGGAATAGGTGGAAGCGGAATGTTACCGCTTGCTTTGTTATTAAAAGAAGCGGGGTACCGGGTTCAAGGTATAGATTCAAATCTTTCACAAAAAAATTATGACCTTTTGTTCGAGAAAGGCATACAGATCATTAACCAAAAAGCCTCTTTAAATTTAGATGACATTCAACAAATTGTGGTCAGCCCTGCGGTGCCATCACATCATCCGGTTTTGCGCGCGGCACGTCGAATGGGCGTCAATGTCAACTCACGCTCTAAAGTTTTGACCAAACTTATTCAAGATCGTAACGCCATTTGCGTGGCAGGCAGCCATGGAAAATCAACCACGACTGCCATGCTGATGCAGATCATGGCCGAAGCCGAATTACCCTTTGGATACATGCTGGGCGCGACATATGCAGGAATGATGCCCGCCACCCTGGGTTCGATGAATGGTCCGTTCATTCTCGAAGCCTGCGAAGCTCATGGGGCACTGCTTGACTGGCACCCGACACATGCCATTGTGACCAACATCGATGATGACCATGCAACACATTATGGTGGTGAAGAAAGGTTAAATGCCGAATTTCTGAACTTTTTGAATCGTGTCAAACAAGATGGCACAATTGTTGCCTGTGGAGATGACGCTGGTGCTCGAAGACTACTAGAAAAATTAGAAACCCGATCCGCATGCTTGTTATATGGATTTGCCTCAAACAATCAGTTGCAAATACAAGTACAACATCCAAACAAAGCCTTGTTGTTTAAAAATGGACATTGTCTAGGCACATTATCTTTGCTTGTTCATGGTGAACATAATTTATTGAATGCGACCGCTGCATTCGCCATGGCAACAGCGCTTGGTGTGACACACACAGCTGCGCTGGCCGCTCTATCAAAGTTCACAGGTGTTGATCGCCGACTGCAGCAAGTCGGGTCAAGCGAAGGGCCTTTTATTTTTGATGATTTCGCCCACCACCCTAACGAGATCGCGGCTTCACTCAAAACCCTAAGAGATTTATATTCGGGTCGAGTCATTGCAGTGCTACAACCTCAACTGCACAGCCGGGTTCGTAAAATGGCACCAGCGTTTGCAAATGCGCTAGCCCTGGCCGATCGGTGTTTGGTCTTACCAGTAGAAGGGTTAGGCGAGGCAGTTGGGCCTGACGATACAAATAGCATTTTGGCGCAATCGTGTGCCGATGCCCAGGTTACGATCGAACGCATATTAAACCTACCAGGAATAATCATTGCTCTGAAATCTGATCTACATCGCAATGACTGTATCGTTGTCATGGCAGGGCGTTTAGGCGAAGAGATTGCACAAAAAATTGTTGACGCCTGTCTGGCTCCGTCCACCAAAAACGCCATAGCTACTTCTGTGCTTTACGGACGCCAAAGAATTTTTGCTTCAAACTTAATGCAGACCATTATCACCAGAGCTCATACCAACCCCGCGGCTCTCGCGATTCAAATGGGCTCGCGCAGCCTGACCTATGGTGACCTAATGGCGAGATCAGCAGATCTTGCCATGACTTTAAAGTCAATGGGGGTTACTGCTCAGCAAACCGTCGCAGTTTACTTGGGTAGAAGTATAGACCGGCTTGTGGCGTTTGTAGCTATTCTGCGTCTTGGTGCGATCTATCTTCCCCTAGACCCCATACAACCTATGGCCCGAATTGAGCAGATGCTTTTAGACTCGGGTGCAAAGATTGTGGTCGTCAACAGCGCTAGCGCCGCCTTACCAAATATAGATTTGAGTTTTGTGAATTGCGGCACATTCAATGCTCGAACACACACACCGAAGGACTTCAACTTCGTAGCGTTTACTGGATCGTTGGGTGAACATTTTGATGAGCCGAGGTTTTGGGCTGAGACAATTGCCTACCTTATTTACACTTCTGGCACTACCGGTCGCCCTAAAGGTGTCGAAGTCAGTCATGCAAGCCTTGCAAACTACGCAACGGCTGCCGTTGAATACTTTGCCATTCGACCCGATTCACGCGTTTCTCTCATTTCTAGCTTTGGCTTTGATGTTTCTGTCGGTGATATGGTCATGGCTTTAACCGCTGGTGCCTGTTTAGTTTTACCCACTGACCTGCAAGCCATACCCGGAGCACCACTTGCACGTTACATAGCAAAAACACAATTAACGCATTTGTCGATCACACCGGCTTTACTAAGCGTACTACCTGTTCAAGATTTACCAGATCTAAACACCATTATCGTTGCTGGCGAGTCATGCCAACAGGCGCTGGTTGACCGATGGGCTCTTGGGCGAAAATTCATTAATGCTTACGGGCCCACTGAAGCAACGGTTGAGGCCACTTTTTACATTTGTAGCCCTGGTCAATCTGCTTTAATTGGGCGCCCTATTGATAACATGGGGGCTTGCATCCTTGACGATCACTTGTGCCCCGTGCCGCCTGAACAGGAAGGCGAATTATGTCTTTTTGGCGTAGGCTTGGCGCGAGGCTATCTACATCAACCTGAACTCACAAATGAGCGTTTTGTCACAGTGACGCTACCTGGTCAAGTCAGGGAAAGGATCTACCGCACGGGTGACCGAGCCATTTTAGATGCCTCTGGCAATCTGCACTGCCTCGGAAGGCATGATGATCAATTTAAATTTCATGGTTACAGAATAGAACCCAGTGAAATCGAATCTGTCTTGTGTCACTTTAATCAAATCAAAGATGCAATTGTTTCAAAAGTGAATACCCCAGCTGGCGAGAGATTGATCGCACATATCGTGATGGCGCCAGACAGCCCTGCGCTCGAAAATGTAGAGTTAAAAGCGCACCTAACTGCCCACCTGCCTGTTTATATGCACCCTGGTGTTTTTTTACCTTTAAATGACATGCCCAGAACAATAAATGGAAAAAGAGATCGCTTAGCTCTACCTTTTCCGCCCTCATTAATCAGTCGCCGTGTCGCTCGTAAGCCAAAAACGCCCACTGAAGAAAAACTTTTAGCATTTGTTCATAGTTTTGCGGGGGGAGCAGAAGTACATGGCGTGCGCGACAGCCTGACTGAAGCAGGTTTTGACTCTCTGGGGCTTGCCAGTCTGCTAGTTGGTATCGAAAAGTTGTTCGGTGTCACACTTGACGTGTCGATTGAAGTAGGTAGCAATACGATTGAAATGCTTGGGTTAGCGATTGACTTACAAGTTGTCACCTCACTTGCGAACACACCTTCAGAAACAAGTCAAAATCAGTTTGCTCAGCTCACAACGATATTGCGACCCTATCTGGCAACTTGGCCCGGTACAAGGTTAGGGAAGTTGGGGTTAATTCGTTGCCTGACGCCAGAAAGTACTACTCGTTTAAACTTATTTTGGTGCTTTCAATCTGGCGAAGAGCTACTGGCCCTAACCCATGCGCTAAACACCTTACCGCATACGGCTACTGGCGGTGGTGTCAAACTGTTTGGGCTAAGGTCTGGTCATTTGGCTTTTGACTATGATTCCGACACGATTCATGCGCTCGCAGACCTGTATGCAGATGAAATCGAAAGTACGGCAACCACTGAGCCACTCGTATTAGGGGGTAACTGTCAAGGCGGGATGATCGCCGGAGAAGTCGCTCGCGAACTAAAGCGTCGCGGCAGATCGGTTTGTTTGACCATTTTGATGGAGCAAGGTCATTTCAATCCAATATCAGGAAAAGTACTTTTATTATTTGGTGCCCGTAGCTACTTAAACCCCTACGGATTAATGGAAGCTCCTGAAAAACTATTTAGACAAGCCTATCCAGAAGGCTTTCACGTAGAGATGTTGCCAGGTGGGCATGGAGAATACTTCAAACCAGACAATGTTGACGTATTAGCCGAAGTTATTAGCCTTCAAGTAACGAAAGCAATTCACTCCGCACAATTTGACAATGATATTGCACTTATTAAAAGCAGCATGCTTTTTAATGCTGCTCATTACAGGCTTATGACTGGTCTTACCCATTTATCTATCAACGATCTCATCAAGACTTATCTTAAGGAATGGTCGTTAAATAAAATCGAGCCAAGCACCTGTTTCGATGGCAAGCACTATGAAGCCACTTATCAACAAGGCCAAACGAATGTTGCACCCATCTTGCATTTTCTCAAACAAGGTATTTACGATGGCTTTAACCCTTGGAGCGAAAAAACAGTCATTGCGTGGCAAAAGCCATTTATTGATCATGCAGAGTTTGCCTTAGCCGAGCTAAACAGTAAGGCTGGAAATTGGCCCAAACTTCAACCAACAGATGAAGTGCATATTCATACGCACTCTCAAAGCCATATTGTGTTTCACGAGTTTCAAAATATGCTGGTGTCAGCATTCAAACTTTTAAACATAAACGCCAAGGCAACAAACGAAACTATTCAAGGCAAACCACGACTGAGAATCATCGTCGCACCACATGATTTTTTTTATCGTGAACCAAAAGTTGACGTCAACTTATTCTCTCTCTCACACACTATCCTTTTCAACACCGAACAAGTCACTTCAGTCTGGTTCGGTCACTGCTTTCAGTATATCCGCAAAGCATTGGGCGTGATCGATATCAATTTACAAACTGCAGTTTGCCTCAGTCAGTTAGGTATTCCAACACGTTTTCTACCCCTCGGGCGCGTTGACGGTCACCCTTTATTTCAAGATAACATACCGATTCCAACTGAAATCATGAGTGACCTTTCAAGCTTCGATTTATCAGATCAATCAGCATCAAAATCACATAGGCCAATCGACCTAGTGTGGATTGGCTCAAACTCAAAGCGTCGGCAGGCATTTCTAGACATAGCTAAACCGACCTTTGACGAATTTCAATCTTTCATTCGACTCGTAAATGTCAGAGGTGCCTTAAGCGGCTCCCACCCAGGTGCAGTCTCGGCCTTGAGTTATGCCGCTTTGGGGCAAAGATCAAAGATTTTGTTGAATGTTCATCATTTCGGCATACCCTATTTTGAATGGCAAAGACTTATGCATTTTGGGTTTATGCAGGGCGCATGTGTCGTGACCGAGACGGCCAGTGCCATTCCATACCTGACACCGGGGGAGCATTACCTTCAGACAGACTTTCAAAATATTCCTGAACTTGTCAAATGGCTTTTACAGGACGAGCAAGGACGTCAAACCCTAGAATCTGTTAAAACTAAAGGCTGTGAGGCGGCTATGCGAAATTTTAATTTAACTCTCACGCTCGAAAAATTGTTTATGTGATGTAAATTAAAAATGTTCGGTGGCTTTATTTTTAATCCCTACTGCATAACGTCTTAGCTGCTGTTTAGGAGATCTTGCAAACCTTGATAGCTCCCAAAGCGGTATGGTTAGCCGCCAAGAACTGCTACTCAAGACCATCATTAATCTAGTTCGTCCTAAAGCTAGTTTAGCAGCAAGATACAATTCCTGTTCACCTGGGCGAATTATTGCGGCACCGCATGTAGTGGGGTTTAGGTGGCAGTCTGTGCCCGGGGGAACTTTAGCTGGTCTCGTCAGGCCGGGAAGTGCCGTGGACAACCACAATAGCGCCGCAAGCAGTTCGCCCCAGGGGTCGATGTGAGACGCCTTCGCCAGCGTTCGTTCGCGCCCCCTCCGAGCGTACGGATCAGCGCAAAGCGCGCGACAGTTTAAGCCCCCATCGTCCACCTCTGTATACTCGCTTAATACGTTGCGAAAAAATTCTGTATCATGCTGGTTGGTGATTGGTTATTCACACCGATCTTGGTTGTGATGGAGGCACAGGCATGAAAGCGTGGAGCGTGAGAGGCATAGGTTCGCCGGAACAAGTAATTGCAGAGGTCGAATGCGCGATACCGCAGCCGGGCCCCGGTGAAGTGCAGCTGCAAGTTGCCGCGGCGGGCATGGGCTTGCCTGATGTATTCATGTGCAAGGGAGAGTATGTTTTTTCGCCAGCGCTGCCGTTCATTCCGGGCCAGGAAGTGGCCGGGGTCGTGAGCGCCGTAGGGGAGGGGGCCAGCGCCACCATCGGCCAGCGCGTGATGGGTGTCACTGCGTTCTACAACGGTAATGGTAGCTATGCCCAGTACTGTCTGGCACCGGAATTTGCACTGTATCCGATACCTGAAGGTATGAGCGATATCGAGGCGGCGGCCTTTGGCATTCCCTACCACACCGCCTGGGTGGGCCTGGTGTTGCGCGCCGCGATACAGCCTGGCGAGATTCTGTTGGTGCACGGTGGATCGGGGGGCACGGGGTCGGCGGCCATCCAGCTCGGCAAGGCGATGGGCGCGCGCGTTATCGCCACAGCCAGCACGGCATGCAAGCTGGACTATTGTCGAGAGCTGGGGGCTGATCACTGCATCAATTACAGCGAACAGGATTTTGTCGCCATCGTTTTGGAAATCACCGGCGGGCGCGGCGCAGACGTCGTCTACGATCCCGTGGGTGGGGAGATATTCGAGCGTTCGGTAAGTTGCAGCGCGTCGAGCGGTCGACTGCTCGCTGTTGGCTTTGCCAGTGGCAAGTGGGGAACGGCTGATACCCATGAGTTGGTGATGCGCAATTGCGGTGTGCAGGGTGTCTTCGTGGGCGCTTATGGGCACGATGAAATGTTGCGGGCGCACAAGGCCTTGTCGGATCTGTACAAAGCAAAAAAAATCGCGGTGCAGGTCGGGGCGAAAATCACATTCGCGGAGGTCGCCCAATATCTCGGACGACTGGAGCGTAGGGAAGTGCAGGGGAAAGTCGTCGTGGCCCTGTAAAAGAGCGGGTTATAAAAAGCGCCTGCCCCGCTTTATTTGGTATGACGTTCTGGCCCTCAATACAGGCGATGAGCCGACAGAGCGGAACGCCGCCCGGACGCTCCCGTTTATGCTTTGATACCCCTCACAGCTCACTTTTATCCGGCGCACGGACGCGCTGGAACTGAGGGGGCCGGTTGTCGCGATAGACATATACCCCGTCGAGAAACAGGAATAGAAGACGGCAAGTTCATTTTGCGTGAGCGCGCTCCGGGTGTGAGCATCGAAGAGATCGTCAACCTGACGGCAGGGGAGTTGGTGGTCCCGAAGGATACGCCGGAAATGGTTTTCTAATGATACTTCAAGTGCGTTCTGGTACAAAAAATTCTGTGGACGCTCCTCTTATGTCGCTCGAAGCCTGAGGAATTGTGCGACAATTAACGGTTTGACAGCTTCAGCAATAATTAGGAGAAATGGCATGGGCGATAAGCCGACGATTTACTACACACTGACAGATGAAGCGCCAGCTTTGGCCACGTGCTCTCTGTTGCCGATCGTCAGGATATTTACCCAGGCTGCGGGGATAGAGGTGAAAGTGACTGATGTATCCCTTGCGGGGCGCATCCTCTCTACATTCTCGGACAAGCTCAGCGATGATCAACGCGTCGTTGACGGCCTGGCATTTCTAGGCGCACTAACCCAGGAGCCGACAGCCAACATAATCAAGTTACCCAATATCAGTGCCTCGATACCACAGCTGAAAGACTGCATCGCTGAACTTCAGGCGCAAGGCTACGCGCTACCAAGTTTTCCGGATAACCCGCAGACCGGCGAGGAGAAGAGCGTGGCTGAGCGGTATTCGAAAGTGCTCGGCAGCGCCGTAAACCCGGTATTGCGAGAGGGAAACTCTGATCGCCGGGCGCCCGCCGCCGTTAAAGCCTTTGTTCGCAAATACCCGCATTCCATGGGCGAGTGGAGCAAGGCTTCGCGCACCCATGCTGATTACATGCGATCGGGTGATTTCTTCTCCAGTGAGCAGTCAATTATGGCGAGCGATGCCACTGCTGTGCGCATTGAGTTTGTGTCACCTGACGGAACAGTGGAACTAAAGAAAGCACTGCAACTCGAGATAGGCGAAATACTGGATAGTATGTTTATGAGCTGTGATGCCCTGGAGCAGTTTTTTGAAGAGAGTATGAATGACGCCAGGGAAACCGGCGTCATGTGGTCGCTACATGTGAAAGCCACCATGATGAAGGTGTCGCATCCTATTGTCTTTGGACATGCGGTCAAAGTGTTTTATAAGGACGTGTTTGATAAGTACTCGGCGCTATTCAAGGAATTGGGAGTCAAACCCAATGATGGCCTCGGCAGTGTCTACGACAATATTGCCCATTTGCCCCGCTCCCAGCGAGAAGAGATTGAACAGGACATTCAAGCCTGCTACTCACAGCGACCTGAGTTGGCCATGGTAGATTCGGTGAAAGGCATTTCAAACTTGCACGTACCGAGTGACGTGATTGTCGACGCGTCCATGCCGGCTATGATTCGAAGCTCCGGCCAAATGTGGGGCCCTGATGGCAAGCTTAAAGATACCAAAGCGGTCATGCCGGAAAGTACGTATGCGCGTATTTATCAGGAGGTCATTAACTTTTGCAAAACCAATGGCGCTTTTGACCCCGCTACTTTGGGCAGTGTGCCAAACGTAGGCCTGATGGCGAAGAAGGCGGAGGAATACGGCTCACACGACAAAACATTTGAGATAGTCACGCCAGGCACCATGCGGGTCGTCGATGCCGACGGTACGGTTTTGATGCAGCATCAGGTCGAGGCAGGTGATATTTGGCGAGCGTGCCAAACCAAGGATGTCGCGGTACGAGACTGGGTCAAGCTGGCGGTGACCCGTGCACGCCAGTCGGGTACACCGGCGGTATTCTGGTTGGACGACGAACGCGCGCACGATGGGCACCTTAAGCTCAAGGTCGAGCAGTATCTGCAGGATCACGACACCGCTGGGCTTGATCTTCGAATAATGGCCTACAATGAGGCCATACGTTTGTCTATGGAGCGCATGAGACGCGGGCTGGACACCATTTCTGTGACCGGCAATGTGCTGCGCGATTACCTCACGGATTTGTTTCCCATCATTGAACTTGGCACATCCGCCAAAATGCTATCGATAGTACCCATGCTCAACGGTGGTGGTATGTATGAAACGGGCGCGGGTGGATCGGCGCCCAAGCACGTGCAGCAGATTGAAGAGGAGAATCACCTGCGCTGGGATTCCCTGGGAGAATTTATGGCCCTGGCGGTATCGCTGGAAGATATGGGCGCGAAACAGGACAATCCGCGCGCCGTGTTACTTGCCAGAACGCTGGACGCAGCAACCAGAAAGCTGCTTGAAAACAACAAGTCTCCTTCGCGTAAAACGGGCGAGTTGGACAACCGCGGCAGCCACTTCTATCTAGCCCTTTACTGGGCTGAAGCGGTGGCGGCGCAGGATGAGGACGCAGAATTGGCCGCGCAGCTGACGCCACTGGCAAAAAGCCTGCGCGACAATGAGGATAAGATTATTGCCGAGTTGAGTGCGGTGCAGGGGAGACCGGCGCAGCTGGATGGGTACTATCACCCGCACCGCAACATGGTTAAAAAGGTAATGCGGCCCAGTAGCACGCTGAATGATGTTTTGGCGCAAAATTTTGGTCAGGCAGGAAAAAGGTAGCTCAGCGGCGTAGATGCAGCAGTTGGCGCCACCAGGGTGGAGAGTCTTCTGGGGGTATAATGTGAGTGTCGGGGATGCCATGTTGCTCATACCATTGCTCCCACTCGTAGGGAGTCAACGTAGTAGGAACCGTCACCTTCATGGCGCGGTTTAGCGATTTGGCGCGCAGTGTGTGGTCAGTGGGCGAGTCTGTCTCTCCCAGCATTCGCCTGATGTGATCATGGTTCACGGCCATAGTGTCAAGCGTCCCATTGCTTATCTGTGAGAGCCATGATGCTGTCTTTCCCGCTGGTGATATCTGCCAGCAGCCAGGTGTTTTCGGTAAGCAGTTTATCGAAATAAAATTGAGCAGATACGAGTTTGCCCTGCAGCAATGCACTGTTGCCCTCGTCTGCGTCGAGTTGACGCTGCGCGACAATAACCATTCTTGACCAGAGATAGGCAATCACTGTCAACGCCATTAGGCGCAAATAGGGAGCGGCAGCGGCGCCTGCCTCCTCTGCGTCTTCCACGCCCCTGCCCATAATCCACGCGGTGGCTTCTTCGAGGATTGCTACGGCCGCTGCCAGCGCTGCGTGATGTGGCGTTTCTGCAGTGTTCTTCAGGTGTGTGTTGAGGGTGGTGAGCAGACCGCCGATGAGTCGGCCGCCCCGCAGGCCCAGCTTGCGTCCCACCAGGTCTAGTGCCTGGATACCATTGGTCCCCTCATAAATTCTGGCAATTCGCGAATCGCGCACCAGTTGCTCCAGCGGCCAGTCGGTAGTAAAACCGGCCCCTGCGAGTACTTGCAGTCCCTGATTGGCGTTGTTGAATCCCTCATCGGTGAGAAATGCCTTCACCACTGGCGTCAGCAACTGCACCATATCGTCTGCAGACTCACGCACATTGGCATCAGGGTGCGCCACGGACAGATCTAGCTGGTGGCCGGTGAACAGGGCCAGTGCCCGCATACCCTCATTGAGCACCTTCTGGCGCATCAGCATACGGCGCACATCGGGATGCGCAATAATGGGGTCTGCTGGGCCGTCCGGGTTTGTCGGGCCAGTGAGTGAGCGGCCCTGGAGTCGCTCGCGGGCAAAGGCCAGACTCTCCTGGAATGCCATCTCGGCGATGCCCAGTCCCTGCATGCCCACCATCAGGCGCGCCTCATTCATCATTGTGAACATGGCGCGCATGCCGTCGTGCTCTTCACCGACCAACCAGCCCTGTGCCGCCTCGAAATTGAGGACACAGGTGGCTGAGCCCTTGATGCCCATTTTGTGCTCCAGACCGCCACAGAAAACGGAATTGCGCGCTCCGCCCTCCGGCAAAATCTTAGGCACGACAAACAGGGATATCCCCTTGGTGCTGTCGGGCGCCCCGGGGAGTTTGGCCAATACGAGGTGGATGATGTTATCGGCGAGGTCATGCTCGCCGCCGGTAATCCAGATTTTGGTACCTTCAATACTGTAGGTGCCGTCGGCACGCGGCGTGGCGTTAGTTCGAATCAGACCCAGGTCGGTCCCACATTGCGGCTCTGTCAGGCACATCGTACCCGTCCACTTACCGCTCACGAGTTTTTCGAGGTAGGTGGCTTTGAGTTCGTCTGAGCCATGGGCGTGCAGCGCGCTGATGGCACCGTGAGTGAGTCCTGCGTACATGCCAAGCGACATATTGGTCGAGCAGACCATTTCGTCGACGATAAATTTGAGCGTACGTGGCAGACCCTGTCCCCCGAACTCAGTCGGGGCATCCAGCGAAGCCCATCCGCCAGCGGAAAACTGCTGGTAGGCCTCCTTAAAGCCGTCCGGCGTTGTCACTGCATGGCTCTGGGGATCGTATTGGCAGCCCTGTTGGTCACCTATTTTGTTGACTGGCTGTAGGATTTCAGCTGCCAGTTTGCCAGCCTCCTCGATAACGGCTGTAATGATATCTGGCGTGGCGTCGCTGTAGTGCTCTAACTCGTGGAGCGTGTCAGCGCCGAGCACGTCGAATAGCAGAAATTGGATGTCTGTGGCGGGGGCCCGATACTGCATGGATACAATCCGCTAAACTGAAAATAGTACTTTTGTATACGCCGTCTAATGGAAATTGGTTCATGGGTCATTGAGTGTGGGCGACGGGTATCAGAAGTAAAATTTAGCGCATGCCACGCAGGCAACACTGATACGGCAACATCGAGGCCCTTCCAGCGCGGCATGCCAGCGGGCAAGTGCTTTGATCCCTGTTTTGTCGCGCAGCGTTGGGGGAGCTGTCGCGACTAGACCGGGAGGGCAAGAATATTGATTGGTGGCGCCATAAGTGGCCATGCTGAATTTGGGAGAACAATAAGAATGACTAAAAAATTGGATGACAGTCAACTGAGTGGTTCTACGGCAAGCCCGCTACTGTTTGAAACCATAGGTCGCGCCTTCGACAAGACTGTCGAGCAATACCGCGAGGCTAGCGCGTTAGTCGTAAGCCACCAGAATATTCGCTGGACTTACGCAGAATACCAACGGCAAGTTGATCGCCTCGCCTGTGGCCTGTTGGCATCCGAACTGTCACGCTGGCGAGTTACAGTCTGCAAAATTCCCCGCACTCAAAATAATGATCCGCATGGGCCAAAGTGCCAGCGAGAGGATGTTCAATTTTGAGCAGGTCTGTGCCATGGGTAGCGAGACACAGCGGCGGAGATTGGCGCCCGCTTGTCCCCAACTGACCCTATCAATATCCAGTTTACCAGTGGGATCACAGGTACCCCAAAGGGGCTACCCTTACGTACCTGAATATCCTCAATAATGACAAGCTGGTGGGTGATGGTATGCGGCTGACCCAGAGCGATAGCGAGTGTAAAATAAGCTGACACTTGAGGCGGGAATTACCGCGCCTCTGGGCAGCGACAACCCCAAGCCGCAATGGTGACAGTGTCTATTTTCGTGGCGGTAGGCCGTGCACCATCGTCAGTGATTTAAGCTCTGCACCGGCGCGGCGATGCTCTGACAGGGCCTGGTATTCCGGATCGTTGTACCAGGCGTCCGCCACCGTTTCAGAGGGAAACTGAAAAATGATCATACGGCCGGGTCGCGGTTCGGAGCCTTCGAGGTGCTTGATGTTATCGTCAAAGGTGATGAAGGAGCCGCCATGCTTCTTCAGTATCGGGAAGAAGCCTTTTTCATATTTCAAATACTCTTCCTTATCGTGAGCGACAAGGTTGGCAATGATATATACGGGTACATCTGACATTGTGTGATTCCTCTTGGTTTGTGTGGGGTGGATTAAATCGTTTTCAACCAGTTGGCGACGGCCTGACCAATTTCAACCGGTGAGTCTTCCTGGATAAAATGCAGGCCTTGCACGGTGACTTCCTGCTGGTTCGGCCAGCTGCGGCAGAACTCGCGTTGTGCCCCTGTCAGGATGGAACCTGGCTCGGCATTGATGAACAGCTTGGGTATGTCACTGCCGGCCATGAATGCGCCGTACTGGTTTACCAGCGCGACCACATTTTCAGGTTCGCCTTCTAGGGGTATCTGCCGCGGCCAGTTCAGCAGGGGTTGACGATCATCCGCGCGATAGTAAGGTGCACGATAAGCATCCATCTCCGCTTCGGACAGTTTTCGGATGACTGAGCTGGGCAGTACTGCTTCGATGAACATATTGCGGTTGAGGATCATATCCTCGCCTTTATCGGAGCGAAAGCCTTTGAATATGCCCACGGCACTCTCCGGCCAGTCGGCCCAACTTACGGGCTTGACGATACCCTCCATGTAAGCCACGCCTTTTAGGGCTGCGGCGTGCCGCATCGCCCAGAGAAAGCCGATGCCGCTGCCCCAGTCGTGAATGACCAGCGTGACGTTCTGGTTGGCGCCAATCGTGTCAAGCAGGCCCTCCACATAGCTGTAGGCCACTTCAAGCGTGTAACGTTCCGGGCCCTCGCTGGCAGGGAGCTTGTCCGAATCGCCCTGACCGATCAGGTCGGGTGCGATCACCCGGCCCGAGTTCACGAGCTCAGGTATAACATTGCGCCACAGGAAGGAGGAGGTGGGGTTGCCGTGCAGCAGCACAATCGGATCGCCGCTGCCTTCCTCGACATAGGCAATTTGCTTGCCGTTTACGTCCGCGAATTTTTTCTCATAGGGCATGGTTTCAGACAACATGGTGGACCTCCTTGGTACTGATGGGTCTGGCAGCCAGTCCGAGCATGGACAGACTGTTATCGATGATGCGTTCCAGTGCCTGGCGCGGCAGGTTGGTGCGGCTCTGTACGCGCAGGCCGAAATTGAGGGTCATCACTACGCTGGCAAGCTCCCGGGGGCTGCGCGTGCTGTCCATCTCGCCGCTGTGTTGCGCTAGATGAAAAACCTCCGCGAAGGTATTCTCAATGTTGCTCAGCTGCTGTGCGGCCAACTGATTGAGTGGTGGATCGACAGCGGCCAATTCCAGTACGGTATTGACCAGCATGCAGCCAAATTTTGCCTGACGTTTAGAAACCTCCAGCACAGTAGTGTTGAAGAAGGCGCGGGGCAGGGCAGTGGCGGGTAATCGTTTAGCATCTTTCTCGATAATAGCCAGGGTGCGGTCGCCAAAGAGCTCCAGCGCCTCACGGAACAGTTCCCGCTTGTTGCCAAAACTGGCGTAGAAGCTGGAGCGGGCTATACCCATCGCCGCGAGTAAATCAGGTAGCGAGGTCGCGGTATAACCGCGTGCCCAGAACAGCTTCATTGCCGCTTCGAGGGCACGGGTGCGATCGAACTCGGGTGCTCTGGCCATCGTTGCGCCTGCTGTGGAAAGAGCTCAAATTCTGAACCAATTGGTCCAGTAAGGCAAGGCATTTTTAACGGCGCTCGGAGCCGGTCAGCTCGGGATTACGCAGAGAATTCCAGGCCCGTTAGAATCCCGTTCCCGGCAGTGACGGCGTAAACCAGGGGTCGTGTTCGTTGAAGTAATCTTTGCGTCTGACTTCGCGATAGGCCTCCAGTAAACTCTCAACCTGCCGGGGCAGGCTGCCGTGAATCAATACACCGTCTGCACCGGCATCAAATTGATCGTTAAGACGTTTCGCGCAATGCTTTGCACTGCCCAGTGCGGCTGACTCCGGCATCCAGTGATCCGGGAACAGCGAAGTCACCTCTGCGGTCTCGCAACGCGTAAAATCCTCCTCTGCGGTCTTGCCACCTTAAAACAAGCGGTGATTCCTGATTTCCGACATCACCGCTGGGTCCCAGCCATTGAGCTTGCAAAGTATTTCGCCATAGCCTTGCATCTGGATATAGGTCAACAATCGGGCGGGGCCAATTGCCAGCGTTTTTGGCCCCACTGCACCCGGCAACAGGGGTGGCGTGTGTAATAGGTCATCAGGCCTGTGGCAGGTGTAACATGCTCGCTTGACGAAAACCCCACCACAAGTGTCTTGTCAGGGAATAGAGCAACTCACTATCAGAGTGGATTCTGATTGAGTATGACAATTATATGTGTCGCGACAGACTTGGTCCCAACAGTTCCTGTGCCTGGATTACAAGGCCAATGTTATATCTGCTGTAGCGCATGTGAGCAAAAAGTTTGGCCGCATCGATATCTTGGTAAACGCTGCCGGCGTTTCAAGTTCTGGTGCAACGACAGAAGTCGAGGAAAACGAACAGGACCGCATAATGAATATCAACGTGAAGGGCAGTTTCCGCTTCGCCAAGTCCGCCGCAAAGGTAATGCAGTAATAGCAGTCGCGTATCGGAGGTGTTTGATGATCTCGCCTTTTCGACGCTGTTCACGGCGCTACCGCTGGTGATTTTTGGGGTACTACTGTTGCGTTCTGGTATCGATACCCCCGGCCGAAGTTTGGAAGATATACATGCCGAAGTAATAGGGGTTGTTCCACCGGCATAGATAAAGGCTGGATCGGGAGCGAAAATAGCGCGTGAAAATGTCAAATAGCCCCGGGATATCAAAAGAATCCGGAGGCAGTTCGATAATCAATGGGCCCTGTTTGGTATAAATGTAGGCCTCGAGCAGGACTCTTTCCAGATCGCCTTTGGTTCTGACTTCCAGGCCATTATGGGTGGTAATGAATACCCTTGTCGTGAATCGCGAGGGTCCCATATCCTGCGGTAAGCTGGTGAAAATAGGTGGTTCTTTTCGTATCCCAGAGGTGATGGAGCGCGCCCGTTGCAACCTGGTGGATTTCGTCAAGACCTGGCTCATTAAAGATTTCACCAGTGTCGACACCGTCCGTGTGAGCTTACTGGACACCACACCCTTTCCATTGAAGCACCTGTCGCCGGTGAAAATACGTCTGTCTCCGGAATACTGTACACCGCGCGCATTGGCATTATTCTTCATATCTTCGAAAGCGTGGGGTGCTTCATCAATGCTGTAGGTTCGACTCACCATATCATCCAGGTTCAATTTTCCTGACTTGTATAGATCGATTAGGCGAGGAAAAGCTACCGGTGGATTTGCGTCGCCGTAGATACACCCCTTTATAGCTTTCGTGCTTGCCACTAACACCATGGCGTTATAGGAAACTGTGTCAGTCAGGGCAGCGATTCCGACAATGATCGCTGTGCCACCGCGAGGTACGGCCTCGTCAGCCTGCTCCATCAATTTAGGTATGCCAACTGCCTCAAAGGCGTAATCAGCCGCTTTGCCTGTAATCTCGTGAACTGTTTCCACAGGCGCATAACGCTCAGAGTTAATCAGGTGTGTGGCGCCAAAATGTTGAGCCCTCTTCAATTTGTTATCGGCAATATCTATGGCGATAATTTTGTTGGCTCCGGCCAGTTTTGCGCCCTGTATAATGAACAAACCGACACCGCCACAGCCTAAAATGACCACGCTGGAACTGGGCTCAATTTTGGCATTGTTAGTGCCAGCGCCTTCATGACCGATCACGCAGGGCAAGGGAAGAGGCAACCTGCCGTCGATAACGAACAAGTCAGAATGGCAAATACCAGTGGCTTTCATTCTAATTTTCAACGCACCCATACTGGGTGCATCTATGCTCAATTCTTCTACGGAGAAGCTACCCATTTCACACACTACAACTGCTTTTATAGACGTTACCTTTTTGAATGCAATAATGATTTTTAAATACCTAAAGCCGGCATTAGCCAGAACGGATTGACGAGGGAGCCCCACCCTACATAAAGCATCAGAGGCTGGGGTAGGAAAGGCAACGGTATATTTGTTCAGAATATTGTCATTCCCGATCAACTTTGTCGTTCGTCTGATGGGGGGCGAGAAAAGAGAAATGAAAAATGTATTTTAGCCAGAAATTTGTTTTTTTCTGAAAATTCAAAGTAATCGTTTATGATTGTAATTTTTGGATTATCCTCAGTGGCGTATTGAACGTAATGTGATCATAGTAGACTCAAAATAATCAGGAAAAAATCAACACATAGCATGTGATTGGGAGTGGTTAATGAATAAAGAGCAGGCGGACTTTACGGCAAAAATGCAGGATTATGTCGATGCGGGAGAGGAGGGCATCAAAACCAGTTGGGATGATGTAAACAGTCCGATGATACGACATTGGGCCCAGGCGATGAATGATAAAAATCCCATCTACACAGATGCGGGATTTGCGGCCAGTACTCGCCACGGCGGGTTGGTGGCGCCCCCGACCATGATTCAGGCCTGGACCATGAAAGGCTTGAAAGGCCAGGCACCGGGATCCTCTACTGCAGATTCAATGGCAGATGCTTCCAGCGTCATGATCGACGCAGGCTATGTTGCAGTCGTTGCCACTAACTGTGAGCAGACCTATCTGCGCTATGTCAAACCGGGTGAAAAGCTGCACCACAAATATCGACTGGAGTCGATTTCTGAAGAGAAAAAAACTGGATTAGGCATGGGCTATTTCCTGTCACAATTACTGGAGTATTTTACCGCGGAGGGCGAAAAAGTTGCAGAAATGCGCTTCGTCATTTTGCGGTACAAGCCAGCAAAGCGTGAGCCAAAACGCCCGCCGCGTGCTCGCCCGGGGATGACGTGCGACACTGAATTTTTTTGGCAGGGATTGCATGATGACAATAAGCTGCTTATCCAACGTTGTGTGTCGTGCCAGGAATTGCGCCATCCGCCGTCACCGATGTGCCCAAAATGTCGCTCACTTGAGCACGACACGGTCCAGGCATCGGGTAAGGGAGAACTGTACAGTCATGTCACTATGCATTACCCCCCGTTGCCAGCCTTTGAATACCCTAACACCATTGCACTGGTAGAATTGGCCGAGGGCACGCGTTTGATTGCCGGGCTTATTGATATCAAGCGGGAAGATATTGAAATAGGGATGTCTCTGCAGTTAGAGATAGTCAGGTGTGACGATGAATTAACTGTGCCCATGTTCAGACGAGCTAATTAGTTAGAGGCCCCTATGAGTAAGCAAAAATTTAGCAATACCTATTTTGATCAAGTTTCCGTGGGTGACAAGTTGCCTCACCTGGAGATTGATATAACGTCCTCCATGATTGTCGCAACAGCGATAGCTTCGCGCGACTATCAGGACGTGCATCACGATAAGACCCGCGCACAAGAACTGGGATCGCCAGACATTTTTATGAATATACTCACTTCCAATGGTTTGGTCGGTAGTTATGTCACTGATTGGGCTGGTCCTGAAGCAATACTGAAGTCAGTCAATATACGTTTGGGCGCACCTAACTTTCCTGGCGATACCATGGTAATGAGCGGTGAGGTGGTCGCCAAGCGTGATGAAGATGGGAGGTATTTTGTCGATCTTACCGTGGCGGGAAACAATGGTAAGGGCGTTCACGTAAGTGGCAAAGTGATAGTTGACCTACTGAAAACCGCGCCGTAAACAGGGAAATGATAATGAGTGCTGATAGAAGTTTGGCCAATAAGGCCGCGATAGCGGGTATAGGGGCTACCGAGTTTTCCAAAGAGTCAGGTCGCAGTGAGCTCCAGTTGGCGGCCGAGTGTGTGATTGACGCGCTAGCCGACGCGGGGATTGATCCCGCGGAAGTGGATGGGATAAGCACATTCAAATCGGACAATAACCCGGAGTCAGAAGTACATCGGATTATTGGCGGGAAAAACCTCAAGTTTTTTAGCCGCGTTGACTACGGCGGCGGGGCCGCCTGTGGTGTCGTGATGCAGGCGGCCATGGCGATTGCTACGGGTGTTTGTGAAGTGGCAGTAGTGTACCGGGCGTTCAACGAACGATCACAGTATCGCTACGGCAGCGGGGCGTCCCACAAAACGGCAGCGCACAACTATGACGGCGCCACCCGGGCGTGGGGAGGCGTACACGGGTTGGTGTCGCCGGCGTCCAATGTGGCAATGAGTGCGACGCGGTATATGCATGAATACGGCGCCAGTAGTGAGGACTTTGGGCGCTATTGCGTATTGGCGAGAAAATATGCCGCCAACAACCCCAAGGCCTGGTTTTATCAAAAACCCATTACTCTGGAAGACCATCAAAACTCCCGGTGGATTGTCGAGCCACTAAGATTGCTCGACTGTTGTCAGGAAAGTGATGGTGGCGTGGCTTTGGTGATTACTTCTCCAGAGCGTGCCAAGACGCTGAAACAGACCCCCGCGCTGATACGTGCGGCGTCTCAGGGGTCATGTGATGATCAGCATTCCATGACAAGTTACTACCGTAAAAATATTGCGCATTTACCTGAAATGAAGCTGGTGGCTGATCAGCTGTGGGCAATGGCGGGTATCAACACCAACGATATTCAATATGCCACAATTTATGATCATTTTTCTCCTTATGTCTTTCAGCAACTGGAGGCTCTGGGCTATTGCGAATTGGGTCAGGCAAAAGACTTTATCCGCGAGGGAAATCTGGAATTGGACGGTAGTTTGCCCACCAATACCCACGGTGGTCAGTTGGGTGAAGCCTATATACACGGTGTCAATGGCATTGCCGAAGCGGTAAGGCAGATACGTGGCAGCTCCTGTAATCAAGTGAAGAACGTAGAGAATGCCATTGTAACCGCGGGCACCGGTGTGCCTACTTCAGGGTTGATACTGGGGCAGCTATAGCCTCCCTGAGGCTGATATATATACATTTAGATTTTATTATGACTACGGCGTCACAGGACTATTTCATATCGGTGTCTTAGTGGAAAATGTCCCCGAATATCTGATGTGGCTGGGCGCAGCAGCGACAGTCAGCGCGGTGATTTGTGGCATTAATCCTGTGTGGCGCGACGCGGACCTTGCAGAGCTCGATCTCGCTGTGTCAACGAAGTGTATTTTCAATGTCGATAGTGCTCGCTTTATGACAAGCCGAGGTACTCTGCGGTCAACTTGCCCACCACGATACCGAGCCCTTTAGGTGCCCCACAGCCTACTTCTTTGCTGGTGAGTGA
>TARA_B110000503_G_scaffold12013_3_pt1 | contig 53480 bp, 43 predicted proteins | sample TARA_B110000503 | Tara Oceans TARA_B110000503 (sample SAMEA4397472) | marine metagenome | biome: Polar Biome; feature: [SRF] surface water layer (ENVO:00010504); material: water (ENVO:00002006), including particulate matter (ENVO:01000060) such as... | depth 5 m | reverse complement strand
CCGCAGTTGCACCCGCAGTTGCACCCGCAGTTGATTACGCGCTAGATAATCTGGAGTTTATTAGCCGCAGTGCCGGCAGCGAAAAGGTGCCTGGTACCGAACAGGGTGAAGTGTTTAGGCCGGCCCCGGCGCCCAGTCTTCGCGACACGTCTGCGCGCGCCAGGCAAGCGCCTGTTGCACAGATCAAATCCGGTGCATCACCGCTAACCGAGCGTGAACCGCGGCCGCCCGTTTTCCTGCCGCCGGATGAGGTCGAGAGCAAGGCGGAGTTGCCGCCGCACCAGCAATTGAACACCCAGCTATCAGGCCATGAGGAACTCGAGCGTGACGATCCCGGTTCGGTGATTGATATGGACAGCGCTCCGGCCTCGACGCTTGCCCCCGTGGTGCAAAGAGCAGAAGCCGTTTTTAAACGAATGATTCAGGATGATCCGATGTTTAAGAAAGCGGATCCCGAATACTCGAAGCCTGGCGCATTCAGTAATAGCCTGCACACCAGCGAAGAATTCAACGAAAGTTAAACACCGCGATGGTTTAAACTGCGTGGTTTAGCGCAGTGTTCTGAAGCAGGTACGTAATTCCTCCAGAAATAGCTCTGGTTGTTCCAGCGCTGCGAAATGCCCCCCGCGTTCCAGTTCATTCCAGTGAATGAGATTTGAAAAGCGCTTCTCAGCCCAGCGGCGACTGCTGCGAAAAATTTCCTTTGGGAAAATGGAACAGCCGACCGGCATCGTGATCGGATCCAGACTCGGATTATTAAAGCTCTCCCAGTACAACCGCGCGGAGCTCGCAGCGGCGTTATTGAGCCAGTACATCATCACGTTGTCGAGTAGCTCATCTTTGGTCAGGACGTTTTCCGGGTGCCGTGTGCCGTTGGCTTCGCAATCCGTCCATTCATAGAATTTTTCCACGACCCACGCCATCTGCCCCACGGGTGAGTCGGCCAAGCCATAACCGAGTGTCTGCGGGTAGGTAGATTGTTGTTTGGAGTAGCCTGAGCCCTTGTCCCCATAAGCACCCATGTCTACCAGAGCGGCTTGCTCACGTTCAGTAAGATCCGCCATCGTGTCCGGGTCCGGTATGACAATAGGCATGTTGATGTGGATGCCGGCGCAGTGCTCAGTCTCCGACATCCCCATACTTTGCGTGACGATACTGCCCCAGTCGCCGCCCTGTGCTACGTAGCGCGAGTAACCCATTCGATGCATCAATTCACCCCACATACGGCCGATTTTTTCGACTGACGTGCCAGTGCCGGCGGGTTTGCCGGAGAATCCATAGCCCGGCAGGCAGGGTGCCACAACATGGAAAGCATCTTCTGCGTTGCCGCCGTGCGCCGTTGGATTGGTCAGTGCGTCGATAATTTTGTGGAACTCTACGATGGAACCCGGCCAGCCGTGGGAGATGATCAGGGGCAGGGCGTTCTCATGGGGGCTTTTACAGTGAATGAAATGAATGTCGATGTCGTTTATGTTGGTCACAAATTGTGGCCAGCCGTTCAGCTTGTTTTCAAAGCGTCGCCAGTCGTAATCGGTCGCCCAGTAATTGGCGAGCTCCCGCGTGTAAGACAATGGCATACCCTGACTCCAGTCGTCGCAGGTTTCCCGCTCTGGCCATCGTGTATTGTTCAGGCGTTGCTTCAGGTCGCCCAGGACAGAAGAGGGAATGTCGACGCGAAAGGGGGTTATAGCTGTGCTCAAAATCATCTCCTTTTTCAATGATTCGTTTAATCTAGCCAGTGAGGAATCAGTGTGCAAGTGCTGTTGGGATACTGTGCGGATGTGAACTTGAATGGTTCACTCCTCTGTCCAGACCCGGCGCAGCGGCTCGCCAAAATCATCGTAGATAATTTTTCGGTGAGGGCTTGGCGATCGACGTTTTGCCTGCGGTTTGGGGCGATACTTGTGTTTGCGACGCGCTTCTATAGCCGCCACTACTTCTGGCACCAGCGTGCGCGGTGTCTTGGGTTCAATAAACAGACGTTGGTTAAGAAATACGGGGGGCTCGCCGGGGTTGTTACCGGAGAGGCCTTGCGGAATTTTATTGACGCTTCCGCCTTTTTGGAGGAATCGTTCGATCTCCTCTAAAAGTTCGTCGCGAATGTCTGCCTTTGAAACGGGTTTTTTCAAGAGTCCCCAATGTCCTTACGGCGCGGCTGCTCAGCCGCTGAGTATAACAATGTCAGGCGAGAATTACAGGGTGGGTGGCGTAGCCTCACCGCATCACTGGTGCAGGCTGGCATCAACTCCTAGTGCCTCAGGTGCTGCCGGGAAAGCCTGCCAGTGCTGCCATTCTGCTCATCAATTCGAGCAGCTCTGTTCGGGCCTCCCGCCCGGAAAACTCCCGGTAGAGGCTGTCGACATTGACGGCAATGCGCTCCGGGTCTGACCACGCGGAATACTCTGACAGTTCGATGTCTTTTGCCGCGTCGAATGCATTCAGGCCGGCGTCGTAGCGGCTGCGGGCCTGGTCGTGGACATACTGCAGATACTGACGCACCTTGACGACGCCGTGTTTGTCCGTGATGGGGCCGTGTCCCGGGACGATGAGATCTACCTCCATATCTTCTATCAGAATACAGGCATCGATCCAGTTGGATACCGGGCCCTGCCACATGATCGGAGTACTGTCGATAAACAGGATATCCCCGGTAAACACCACGCTATCGCTGGGACAGTGCACGAGTACGTCGCCGCGAGTATGGGCAGGTCCCACTTCTATGAGTGTTACGTCTTTATCACCCACCCGTAAGTCCAGCGCACCCTCAAAGGTACGTGTGGGTGGCGTAAAGCGAATGCCGTCAAAACGGAATTGGCCAAAACAATGCTGAAAGTATTCACCCAGAGGCCCCATCTCCGCGGCACTTTGCATGATGGCGGCCATTGCTTCGGGGGTCAGTTCGTTCATTTCCAGCGCCGAAGCCTGAGACGCGATAATCTCCGCCCCCGTTACCAGTTCATTGCCGTGACAGTGATCACCGTTGGCGTGGGTGTTGATCAGCATATCGATGGATTTACTCGCAGGTTCCGCAGCGCGCATTTTCCGCAACATCTCCTCGGTCAGGTCCAGGTCGTAGAGGGTATCGACCAACAGAGACTCTTCTCCATCTACGATCAGGCCTGCATTACTCCATCCCCAGGTGCTATGCGGCGCCAGCCACGCATAGGCGCCCTGGGCCAGTGGATGAAGGCCGGAGCGTATGCTTGTTGTCATAGAGATGGATCCTGAAGCCATTGCGGCATTAATATTAACGCGATTCGAGCCAGAAAACAGGTTTCGGGTTTTCGCCCAGGGCAACAATCTGGTTTAATGCAACGCAGCTCATATACGGAATCCGATAATGAACGCCATGCGATCGGTCCTTGTTTTTACCTGGATTGTAATTTCAGTCATCCCTGTTGGGCTAACTCTGGTGTTCTGCTCGCTGTTTCTCAGCGACGAAAAACTCTGGTGGTGGTTTGCCGCACCCTGGCTCAGAGGGGTGATTGTGGCTGCGCGCATTGTGGGCGGGGTTCGCTACCGCATCCACGGAGAGGAAAATCTGCCCAGCGCCGAGGACATGCGCCGGACGATTCTGTGCCCCAAACACCAGTCGACCTGGGAAACCTTCTTCTTCGCCAGTTTCACATCCCATCCGCTGGCCTATGTGTTTAAGAAAGAGCTGTTGCGCATTCCCTTCTTCGGCTGGTGTATTGGCCGTTTAGGCATGATCCATATCGACCGCTCGCAGCGTAATCGGGCCTGGGCGAAGGTCGCCGAGCAGGGCGAGGAATTGATGAATCGCGGCAAGTGGATCATCATGTTTCCGGAAGGTACGCGTGGCGAGCGCGGTAAATCGGGGAATTATAAATCCGGGGCAACCCGCCTGGCGGTCACGACGAATGCGTATGTGGTGCCCATCGCCGTGACGTCAGGTCGGTGTTGGCCCAGGCGTTCATTTTCACTGATTCCCGGAACAATAGACGTGTCTATCGGGCAGGCCGTGTCTGCCGAGGGTCGCGAGCCCGGCGAGTTGATGGACGAGATTGAATGTTGGATCGAAGCCGAGATGCGTCGTCTGGACCCGGAAGCTTATCAACCACAACCTTAGGAGTAGCGTATGTCAGGAGCAAAAATTGGATTACTGGTGGTCTATGTTGTATTGGCTGGACTGGCCGTGACGCAGGGCGACAGCGCAGCGGGCGTCTGGTCGCTTAGGCTATTGGGAGTTCTGGTCATCGTCCACCTCATTGAAACGGCGGTGTACTTCAAACTCTGCAAGTCAGCCGGTGGTTCGTTCGGCGGGCACCTGTTGAGTGTTTTCGTATTTGGTGTGCTGCATGTGAAGGAGTTGAAAGCGGCGCAGAGCATCAGCTGACCCACCTCGCGCGAGCAAGTTTTAACAACGTCAACAAATTAGGGGATCAAAATAAATGACTGACGCTTATATTGTAGGCGCTGTGCGCAGTGCCGGCGGCAAGAAAAATGGCCGGCTGTCGAAGATTCATCCCATCGACCTCGGCGCTGAGGTGGTGGATGCCCTGGTGGCAAAAACAGGCGTGCCTGTGTCCGAAATTGACGATCTGATATTCGGCTGTGTGTCGCAGGTCGGTGCACAATCCAGCAATATCGCGCGCAATGTCTGCCTCTCATCCGTGCTCGGCGAAGCCGTGCCCGGTACGACCGTCGATCGGCAGTGTGGATCAAGCCAGCAGGCGATGCATTTTGCCGCCCAGGGCGTTCTCTCTGGTACCCAGGATCTGGTGATCGCCGGTGGTGTGGAAAGTATGAGTCTGGTGCCTATTGGTGCCAATATTATTGATGGCTTCAAGGCGGATCACGGCGTGCCCTATGGTAAGAAGATCGCCGCTCTGTATCCCGGTGTTCAGTTTGACCAGTTCGCCGGTGCCGAAATGCTGGCAAAAAAATATGAGCTAACGCAGGATCAACTCAATGAGTTTGCGTACTCAAGCCATGTCAAAGCGAGGCGCGCGATGGAAGAAGGTCGCTTCAATGAGGAAATTGTTCCGATTGAAATCGAACTGGAAGATGGCTCGTCTGAAATGCATACCCAGGATGAAGGGATCCGACTGAATGCTACCCTCGAAGCAATTGCCGGTCTGCAGCCATTGCAGGAGAACGGTTTGCTATCGGCAGCCAACGCTTCACAGATCTGTGATGGTGCTGCCGCGGTGATGATCGCCAACGGCGCAACCTGTAAACGTCTGGGTCTGAAACCGCTGGCGCGGATAGTGGCGATGAGTGTGATTGGTTCGGACCCCGTCATCATGCTGGAGGGTCCCATACCAGCGACGAAAAAGGTGCTGGAAAGAGCCGGCATGACGCTCGACCAGATCGACCTGTTTGAAGTGAACGAGGCATTCGGCTCGGTGCCGTTGTCCTGGGTGAAAGCACTGGGAGCGGACCTGAACAAGCTCAACGTTAATGGTGGCGCGCAGGCACTGGGCCATCCTCTGGGTGGAACAGGCGCGAAACTGATGACGACTTTGATACACGAATTGCACCGCAGCGGAAAACGGTACGGACTGCTCGCGATATGCGAGGGTGGCGGTACTGCGAACGCCACTATTGTCGAACGCGTTGACGAGGTGTCTTGAATGACAGCCATATTTTTGTGTCTGGCATAAGCCCACAATCAGGTCGTGTATACGCGGGAGACTTAGAATGAGCTTGTATGACAAATACGTGCTGCCACGGTTTATCAACTGTGCGTGCGGAACCAAACCCATCATGAAGCAGCGCGAGAAGGTCGTGCCACTGGCGAAGGGAACGGTGTTGGAGATTGGTATCGGCACGGGGCTGAATCTGCCATTTTATGATGCGAGTCGGGTCGCTCGTGTGATCGGACTGGATCCGTCAGAGGAGTCCTGGGAGCTCGCTGGCGAGCGCGCTGCCCACCTCGATTTTGAGGTCGAGTTCATCGGTTTGCCCGGAGAGGAAATTCCCCTGGAGGACGCCAGTGTCGATACCGTGCTGGTGACCTTTGCACTGTGCACCATCCCCGATCCGATCACGGCGCTAAAAGGGATGGCCAGAGTGCTGCGACCGGGTGGCAGCCTGATTTTTTGTGAGCACGGTAAAGCGCCAGACAGCAATGTGTGCAAATGGCAAGACAGGATCAACCCCTTTTGGAAACGGTGTGCCGGTGGCTGCAACCTCAATCGGGATATTCCAGAACTGCTGGAAGCGGGCGGTTTTGCAGTGTCCGAGCTGCATACTGGCTATCTGCCGGGCACGCCAAAGTTTGCTGGCTACAACTACTGGGGCAGTGCCGCTCACATCTGAACCGACCGGTTTAATCAGGCCTCGCAATGATATCGCCAGCCATCAGATGGTGCTTCTGTCTTCTTTTACTGAGTCCTGTGGCGGCGATGGGCGCCGCCACACTGGAGTATTCGGTAATAGGCATCAAGGGCGAGCGCTTAAAAAACGTAGAGGCCTATTTGGGCGCCCCACCTGAGACCGATCAGGGCAGGCTCAATTTCACGGCGTCCGCCAAGACTAAAGTGCAGGATGCGCTGCAGGCCCTGGGGTATTACCGGCCCGACATCACCCTCGATGTGCAGCGAACCGATCCTGTCTGGATACTGGATATCACCGTTGAGCAGGGTGAGCCGGTGCGTATTCGCGATATCGACATCGAGATAATCGGCGCCGCCACTAACGATGAAGAAATCGCCAAACTGCTCGCTGATGTCGGCTTTGCCACTGGTGACCGGCTGCACCATGGCCGCTTCGAGGATTTCAGAAAAAAGCTATTATCGACCGGGCAACAGCGCGGCTACCTGAATGGGGAAATAACACAGAGCAAAGTGGCGGTGCAGGTAGATGCCGGAACTGCCGACGTCACCGTTCATTATGTTAGTGGCCAGCGCTTCAAATTTGGCGAAGCGCTCTACGATAATACGCTGATTGATTCGGCGCTGTTTGATTCGCTGGCGACGTTCGAGCCAGGTGATTATTTTGAGCAATCAAAACTGCGCAAGCTGCAGGCAAACTTGCAGAAGACGAATTACTTTTCCAGTGTGATTGTGCAGCCAGTACGCTCCGGTGCTAGCGGTGGGACAATCCCCATCGAAGTCAGATTACATGCTGCCAAAAGCCATAGTTTTGAAGTGGGTGTGGGGTATAGCACCGACACGGAAGAGCGCGTTTCCATGACGTGGCGCACGCCTAAAATCAATCGCTATGGCCACAGCCAGGTTACCCGTGTGGAATACTCCCCGATTAACCCCAGCGGCCGTTTTACCTATTCGATTCCCATCACAAATCCGCTCACCGATGTTGCACAACTGTGGGTGCGCCTTGAGGAAAATGAGTACGGTGATCTCAAGAGTCGGCAGCTTGAATCGGGTGTACGCCGGGAAAAAAAACAGAAAAATTGGGTTTACGGCTATTCACTACGCGCTTTGCGGGAATCCTGGGATGATTTGTACAACAGTCCCAAAAACGACTATTTATTGCTAGGTGGGACGCTCTCCAGTCGTCAGTACCGTGGCTCCCTGGTAGATCCCACCGGCGGTTTCAGTCAGCTCTATAGCCTCGAAGGCGGTAGTCAGGCGCTGAGCTCAGACATTGACCTGCTGCGGATAGTGGCAGACCTGCGGTATATTTTCACGCCCTGGCCGCGTCACAGATTCGTCACCAGGACTGAGCTCGGTGCGGTGGAAGTCGCCAATGGTGATCGCGAGAACCTGGCTCCGTCACTGAGTTTCTTTGCTGGCGGCAGTCAGAGTATTCGCGGATACGCCTATCAATCGCTGGGCTATGAAGAAGACGTGGTACAGGCCGATGGCCGCACCAAAAGCCTGGTCATGGGTGGAGACCGTCTGGCCGTTGCCAGCCTTGAATACCAATATTATTTCACCGACAAGTGGCGGGGCGCGCTGTTCGTCGACGGGGGAGATGCGTTTGATGAGGGTGATTTTGATGCCAAGGTTGGCGCCGGATTTGGTATTCACTACTTAACCCCGGTGGGCGCGGTACGGGTTGAACTGGCCAATAGCGTCAGTGAGAACAATCCAGACTGGTATCTTCACCTGACGATAGGCGTTGAGTTTTGAAGCGCCCGGGTCGAATAATTTTTGGGGTGTTGCTACTGGTGATGCTGATACCTGCAGCGTTATTGCTGGTGATTGCCACGGAGCAGGGTAGTCGCAGTTTGCTGCGGCAGGTGGAACGCCTGTTACCCCTGGAGATAGACTACGGCAGCGGCAACTTGATTGGTCGCTTACATCTGGAGAGTCTGCGCTATACGCCTGAAGGTCTACGTCTGGAATTGCATGACGTTGTCGCGGAGCTTGATCCAGATTGTCTGTGGCGCGGCGCCCTCTGTTTTCGCCAGTTGCAGGTGGGCGGTATCGATATCGGAGTGTTGCCCGCTGCCGAGACAGAGCAGACATTGCAAGCGGATACGCCTGAGGAATTGATTGCGCAATTGATACACGTTCCGTTGCTGCTGGAAGCGCCGTCCCTGGCCATCAATTCACTTCGCGTTCACTGGCCCGGCGGCGAGTGGCGCCAGGGGGCTTTGCAAGCTAGCGTTCGCCTGCTGCACGCCAATATTGATGTGCTGCGTGCACGAATCGTCGAGCCGCAACTGATGTTGCTCGCGACTGATGAGACAGAGGACGCGACATCCGGGTCGACCGTACTTCCTGTCATCGATCTGCCGTTGATTTTGTCTGTCTACGATCTGCAACTGATTAAACCTGCCTGGGATTTCTACGGCGCGCGCTACCAGCAGGATAAAATTTCATTGCGTGGGCAGTGGCAGCACAATGTGTTGCAACTGGATAGATTGAGAGTCGACAGCAGTGATCTGGGCGCGTTGTCCTTGAACGGTGAATTGAACTTTAGCGGCAATTGGCCACTTGATGTCGCCGCGGCTATAGATTTGGCAGCACCCCTGCAGTATTCGGATCTGCTGGGCACGACAGTGCAACTGTCGGCGCGGGGCGATCTGTCTGCGCTGGCGTTACAGTTGAACTATGTGGGTACCGTTGATGTAGCGGTGGAAGCTCAGGCCAATATGCTGGACGCGGGCCTGCCATTTTCCACCACGCTTACCGCTATATCGGACAGCAGTGTGACGCTGGCGGATATCGTCGCAGTGCCGGCAGTATTGCAGGGTACCGAGGTCGAATTTCCACTGGTGATTACTGCCAGTGGCTCGCTGCACGCTCAGTATTTTGAGGTGTCCGGTGCGGCCAGTGGGCTGGGCTATCAATCGCTGCGTCTGGCGGCGCTCGGCCAGCACGAGCAGGACAAAGTCGTCATTTCTGAGCTGCTGTTGAGTGATGCGTCAGGCAACAATGAACTGCGCGCCCAGGGCGAAATACTGCTGTCATCGGAGCACACCTGGTCGCTCGTGCTCCAGTCCAGTGGGCTGAATGTGCCGTCGCTCAGTGAATCCGTGCGAGGGCGCGTCGACGGCAGTGTCCAGCTTGCTGGAGATCTACAGAACGATCGCTGGCAACTGCGGATTGAGGATGTGGCACTGCAGGGCCAGATTAACGATATGCCGGCGACTATCCGCGGCTTTGCCGGTGTTGACAGTGAACTTCGATTATCTGCCAGTGCCTTGCTGGCTCAACTGAACGGTGCGCAGCTTTTAGTGGAATCTCCGGGTGACGAAGTGGGCCCCGGTCAGTTGCACCTGCAGGTCGATGATCTTGGCCGATGGCAGGCTGGCAGTAGCGGGCAGCTTGAAGTCGATGCGCAGGTCTCATCCAACCGCGAGCATATCCAGCTTAGCGCCAGTTTGCAGCATATCCTGTGGTTCGGCTTGCGAATCCAGCAGGCGGTTATTTTGGGAGACTATAAGCCGAATGCCGAGCACGCGTTTCGCTTGGACAGCACAATGAGCGATGTTGCAGTGGGCGACCTCACGTTGGCCGACTTGCAATTGTCGGCCCGGGGGGATGACTACCAGCAAGCGCTAGCACTGGTCAGTCGCGGTGATATCCAGGGTGAAATTAACGTGAAAGGGACTGCGCAGGGCGAGCAATGGCAGGGTTCGCTGGCACCCACTCGTGTGCAGACCTCGCTTGGCGAGTTGGTCTTGGCTGAGGCTGTGGCGATGCAATTTTCACGCGCCCAGGAGCAATTTACCCTGGCGGCGCACTGTTGGCGGCATGAATATCTGCAACTCTGCCCCGGCAACTGGGTGTTGGGTCCGGCGGGTGGCGGAAGTCTTGAGGTGCATGCTGATCTGGAAATACTGTCTGACCTCTTGCCCTTTGATGTAGACCTGACCGGTGAGGCGCAACTGCAACTGGATACTAATTGGGCACCCGATATGCCGATTCGCGTAACCGGCAATGCACAAACGGGTGCGATCACAATTACCCAGCATTTTGAAGAAGGGGAGAGTGCGACATTCGGCTGGGACGCAGCGGACGTGGGCTTGGCATACACCAACGAGGGCTTGCGACTCAAGGTGGACTTGCAGCGTGACAGCCACCGGTTGGTCGGCGTTGAGCTGCTGCTGCCGCCAGACAGAAACGATGCGATTGCCGGTTCTATCAGTGTCAATCGGCTGCGGTTGGGCGCATTGACACACTTTGTACCAGCGCTTTCCACCCTTGCTGGAGACCTTAGCGGTGACGTGTCACTGTCCGGCACGGTGGACAGTCCGCAGGGTTTCGGGCAATTCACGCTGACAGGTGGGCATCTTGCCGTAGCGGGAAACTCCACACAGTTGGCGGATGTGGATTTGAGTTTTGGATTACAGGGTAGATCTGCACAGATTCGCGGTAAGGGTGTTCTCGGGGGCGGCGAACTGCAACTGGTCGGTCGTGTGGATGCCGATCCGGAGCTGCGCATGGAACTCAATATCACAGGTCATGAACATAATATTTTCTATCCGCCGTCCATTGAGCTGCAGGTGTCGGAAACACTTCAGGTCGTGCTGCAAAAAGATTTACTGGAACTCAAGGGTGAGCTGACTGTACTCGATGGTGTGTTGGAAATTGAAGAACTGCCGGAGGGTGGTGTCGCCCTTTCACCCTCGATTGTGGAAGTAGATGCTGACGGCGCGGTTCTGCACGAGCAGTTGCCCTTCGATGTCCGCATCAATGTGCAGATCCATATAGAGGATCGCTTTACCGTGACGGCTACCAACCTGCAGACAAAACTGGGCGGCGACCTGCGCGTTCGTCAGCGACCGGGGCAGCCATTACAAGTGTTTGGTAATCTCGATGCCGTCAGCGGCGAATTTCGGGCCTACCAGACTCGCCTGCAGATAAAGCGCGGGACGCTGAACTTCACCGGACCACCGATTAACCCAACTGTGGATGTGCGCGCGGAGCGTCACATCAGCAGTGGCGATGTGACCGTTGGCGTGCATGTGCAGGGCCCGTTGCAGGAGGACCTGCTGCTGAATGTCTACTCCCAGCCAAGCATGGTTCAGGCCGATGCGATGTCCTACCTGGTGCGGGGTAGGGGCATGGATGCCGGTGCCGGTCTCGATGGCACGTCCCTGGCACTCGCAATGGCCAGCGGTTTAGTGAATCGCTCAGATTTGGTCACTGAACTAAATCGTATTCCCGGTCTCAGCAATGTGGAATTTGGTGCACAGGGATCTGACGCGAATACGGCAGCAACGGTCAGCGGTTATCTCGGCGAACGTCTCTATTTGTCTTACGGGGTTGGCCTTTACGAACCGGTGAACGTACTCACCACACGATTCTATTTCCGCTCCAGGCTTTGGCTGGAAGTCGTCAGCAGCATTGAAAACTCGGTGGATCTGTACTATTCATTCGACATCGATTAGCCGCTCTGCCGGTGGCACCCCGCGCCAGATTTGTGTACCTTTGGCGACTATTTTAAGTGTCAGGGATTTGCACCGATGAGTGATGAGCACACTACGATTGACAGCATCGTGCAGGCGAGTTAGCTGATGGATCCACTTACCCAAGGCTTACTGGGCGCTGCGCTACCGCAGGCATCAAGTGCCCCGCGCTATGCCGCCAGCGCTGGTTTACTGGGCTTTCTCGCGGGTATGGCGGCCGATCTCGACGTCCTGATTCGCTCTGCCTCCGATCCACTGCTGTTTCTGGAGTATCACCGGCAGTTTACGCACTCACTGGTGTTCATCCCGCTGGGTGGTTTTATTTGTGCTCTGGTCTTACATGCGCTACTCGGGCGACGACGCGGCTTGACGTTTCGCCAGACCTGGCTGTTTTGCACACTCGGTTACGCCACACACGCATTGCTCGATGCCTGCACCACCTATGGCACAATGTTGTTCTGGCCGTTCAGCGACGCACGTATTGCGTGGAACACGATCTCCATCATAGATCCACTGTTCACGATTCCGCTGTTACTAGCGGTGGTGCTGGCTGCGCGGCGGCGCAAACCGCTGTACGCCCGCATTGGCATGGTGTGGGCCCTGAGTTACATGGCACTGGGATTGTGGCAACACAATGAGGCCCAGGACATGGGGTACGCGCTGGCGGCACAGCGGGGGCATACGCCGCTAAGCCTGGAAGCCAAGCCTAGCTTTGCCAATATTCTGGTATGGAAAATCGTGTACGAAACTGACGGCCGGTTTTATGTGGATGCGGTGAGATCGGGAGTGGCACCCAAAGTGTTCGAGGGCTCATCTGTACCGAAGCTCGATGTTGGCAGGGACATGCCATGGCTCGATCCGGGCTCACAACAGGCGCGGGATATTGAACGCTTTCGCTGGTTCAGTAACGGCTATATTGCGCTCGATCCACTGCACATCCATCGGGTGATCGACATTCGCTACTCTATGATTCCCAATGAAGTGTCCCCGTTGTGGAGCATCAAACTGGATCCGCAGCTCGGGCGTGAAGCCCACGCCGCCTACCTGGTGCATCGTGATACCGGTTCAGCTGGGACGCGGATGTGGGCAATGTTAACTGGGCCCTGAGGCCCAATTGGCTATTGTCCGTCAAATACTGCGCGAGCAGCGCTGAGGGCTTTGCCGGTCATAATAGCGACGCTCTGTCGCTGCAGAATGGCCTCCAGCGCTAGCAGGCAGTACATGACATTGCGTTCACTGCTGCCAAAACCCATCAGGCCGATACGCCAGGTCTTGCCAGCCAGAGCGCCCAGGCCAGCACCAATTTCCAAATCGAACTCGTTGAGTAATGCGCTGCGCAGTGCTCCGTCGTCTGCGCCCTCGGGAATCAGCACTGAGTTCAGCTGTGGCAGACGGTGTTCTGGCGCGACGGCCATGCTCAGGCCCATGGCCTCCAACCCGGCAACCAGTGCCAGATGGTTGTGTTGGTGACGCGCTTGTGCTGCCGCCAGTCCTTCTTCCTGCAACACAACCAGTGATTCGTGCAGGGCGTAGAGGTTATTGACGGGCGCAGTATGGTGGTAGGCGCGCTTGGTGCTGCCACCCCAGTAGCCCATCACCAACTGTGTATCGAGGAACCAGCTCTGTACCTTGTGTGGGCGCGCATTAATCAGCTTTACAGCGCGCTTGCCGAACGTGACGGGAGAGATGCCAGGCACACACGACAGGCATTTTTGGGTGCCGGAATACATGGCGTCTGCGCCCCATTCATCGACAGAGACCTCACTGCCGCCCAGTGACGTCACCGCATCGACAATAGAGAGTGCGCCACGCTGCGTAGCCAGGGCACACAGTGCTTTCGCGTTACTGAGCACGCCCGTGGAGGTTTCGGCATGCACAAAGGCGAGTAGTGCGGTATCGGGGTGCCCGTCGAAGGCGGCTTCGACTTTTTCCAGGCTGACGGGTTCGCCCCAGGCATCTTCAACCATCACAGCGATGCCTCCACAGCGTTCGACATTCTCTTTCATACGCCCGCCGAAAACACCGTTCTGGCATACGATAACCTTGTCGCCTGGCGATACCAGGTTGACGAAACAGGCCTCCATACCCGCCGAACCTGGCGCGGAGATGGGCAGCGTCAGCGCGTTATCCGTTTGAAAGGCAAATTGCAGGAGTTCCTTGATCTCGTCCATCAGTTTCAGGAACATGGGGTCGAGGTGACCAATTGTAGGGCGGCCCAGGGCCCCCAGCACTCTCGAAGACACGTCAGAGGGGCCCGGGCCCATCAGGGTGCGCTGTGGCGGATAGAAACTGTTAGTCATGACTGGGTTCACTCGGTGACAAAAAATAGGGAGCAACGGTAGCAGATTTTTCCAGTGAGCTTAAGCTTGCAAGATCAATTTTCTGTATTCACGGCTGTGAAGCTGATTGACGTTCACTGCCGTCGAATCAACCCATCTGGAAATTGAAGTGTCTCATAGGAAAGCCGCGCAGCGGCCGGGCCGACTAAAGATATTAAGCAGTATCACCCCCATGTTAGTATTCGCCTGTGCGCCAGCAAAAACCCCCTGGCTGGAATAACTGACGATGAAATCGGCTCCCAGGAGATCACTGTGAATAAACCCGGAATAGAACCTAATCTTGCAGCCACCATGCTGCGCCGCGCAGAACTCAACCCTGCCAGAATCGCGCTGATATTTGAGGAACAGGAACTGCGGTATGACGAATTTGGTGAGCGGGTGCGACGCCTGTCAACGCTCTTGCGGTCAGGCGGTGTTTGCGTCGGTGACCGCGTTGGGTATTTGGGCTTGAACCATCCTGTGCTGTTGGAAACGATGTTCGCCGCGCAGGCGTTGGGCGCGATATTTGTGCCTATGAACTATCGCCTGACAGCACAGGAATTGACGTTCATTATCAATGATGCCGGCATTCACACGTTGGTGGTAGACGATGCCACGCGGCCCGCACTCGAACCAGCCATCGCCGGGCTGTGTTGCACACAATATTTCACCAGTGAGAGCCTGGCCGATGGCTGGCGTCATCTGCCGACCGAACGTGCTGCAGCAGCGCCTCTGGTCGCGGCGGTCTCAGTGGATATACATGACGTGGCCATCATCATGTATACCTCCGGTACTACAGGCCTGCCCAAGGGCGCCATGCTGACGCATGGCAATATCTTGTGGAACAATATCAATTCTATGCTGGCTTTTGGCGGTTCGCCGGACGACGTGATACTCACTGCGGCACCACTGTTTCATATTGGTGGTCTCAACGTCATGACGCTGGGCTCTTTCCACGTTGGCTCTACTGTAGTCCTGTTGCGTAATTTTGACGCGGCTCAAGTACTGGTGGATTTTGAGCGGTATAAAGTCACTAATATGTTTGGTGCACCGGCCATGTTCCTGTTTATGTCCCAGCACCCGTCTTTTGCGCACACTAACCTCAGTTCGATTCGGGTTCTACTGTGCGGTGCTGCCCCGGTACCAGAATCGCTGATCGAACTATACAGTGCTCGCGGTATCAATTTTTGCCAGGGTTACGGCCTGACCGAGACATCGCCATTCTCGGCCTTTCTTACCCCGGAGTGGTCCATCAGCAAGCTCGGTTCAGCGGGGCAGCCGCCTCTGTACAGCGAGACCCGTATTGTGGACGATGATAACCAGCCGCTGCCAGCGGGTGGGCGCGGAGAGATTTGCCTGCGTGGCCCCAATATCATGAAGGGCTATTGGAACCGTCCCGAGGCCACAGCAGAGGCAATTGACGGGGAGGGCTGGTTCCACTCGGGCGACGTCGGGTATTTCGACGATGATGGCTTCTTGTTTATCTGTGATCGCCTCAAGGACATGGTGATTTCCGGCGGTGAGAATGTGTATCCGGCGGAAGTGGAAAGCGCACTGTATAAACACGAAGCCATTGCGGAGGTTGCCGTGATTGGCCTGCCGGATGAAAAGTGGGGTGAAGCGGTGACCGCTGTCGTTGCACTGCACGATGGGCATCAGCTCACTATCGAGGAATTACGATCATTCGCCGAGACAATGCTAGCGCGTTACAAGTTGCCGGCGCGGCTGCATGTGGTGGATGCGCTGCCGCGCAACCCCGCCGGCAAGGTGTTGAAATTCGTGCTGAAGGACGAGCTAAAGAAATAGAAACGCGGGGCGGCATACACAGTGCGCGCTCGTCACAGCGCTGTGGGAAACCCAAATTCCGCGCCTGGCCTGACAGATTAAACCAATTTTGCAGGTCTTTGGCCTGCACTGCTGTATCTGATATTGGTGTGCATAGCTTATAATAAGCATTGCATACTAAATTTCAGGTAACCTTCTAGATGCCCAAAGCGACAGAATCACCGGATACATTTGGATTCCTGATCCACGATGTGGCGCGTCTTCTGCGTAAAAATTTTAACCGGCGTGTGCAGGGTCTGGGTATGACCCAGGAGCAGTGTCGCGTCATTTTACATCTGTCGCGTCATGAGGGTATTCAACAGGTTGATTTGGCGGAGTTGCTCGAAATCAAGCCGATCACACTGGCTCGCCTGCTGGACAAACTTCAGGAGCCCGGGCTGATTGAGCGGCGTCGCAATCCGGATGATCGCAGGGCTTTCCAGCTCTATCTCACGGCTAGCGCACATGCGGTGCTGAAGGATGTTCTCACTATCGGCGTGGCCACGCGCCTCGATGCCAATCGGGGTGTATCGACATCGGATCTTGAGAAATTATTTTCTGTGTTGTCTCGCATCAAAGCCAATCTTCTCAGTAGTGAAAACCCCCAACCTTCTAATATCAAAGAACAGCTAAGCGCAAGAAAATGATGAACACTCGATCTCTATTGTTTGTAGTAGGCCTGATAGTCGCCGCTGGCGTGGGGGCGTATTGGTATGTCATTGATAGCCGGTTCATCAGTACGGACAACGCCTACCTGAAGTTCGACAAGGTCACATTAAGCTCGGAAGTGACTGGGAAAATCACCTCCATACTAGTCGTCGAAAACCAGACGGTGGAGCGCGGTGAACTGCTCATCGCAGTCGATAATGCAATGTACAAGGTCGCTCAGGAGAAAGCGGCCGCGCGGCTGCAGAAAGCCGAGTCAGAGATCAGATCCCTGCAGGCCAGTTATCGCACGAAGCAGGCGCAACTGGCTCTAGCGGTGCGCAACCTGGATTTTGCGACCAAGGAATACAACCGCGAACTCAACCTGTCGCGAAAAAAGCTGACCTCAGAAGCGCTGATCGATGATAAAAAACACACACTCGATATTGCCAATGAAAACACCGTCATCATTGAAAACGAACTGATGCAGTTGTTGGCAAATTTGAACGGGCGTGCAGATGCATCGCTCAGTGAGTACTCCGAGGTGATGGAAGCGCAGGCAGATCTCGATTTGGCCAACATCAATCTACAACACACAAAATTGCTGGCACCGTTTGGTGGCTATGTCGGTCATCTACCGAAAGTGGGCCAGCATCTCGATCCTGGTAGCCCAGTGCTCAGTTTGGTCTCCGATAAGAATGCCTGGATCGAAGCGAACTTCAAGGAAACGGATCTGGTCAATTTGCACGTTGATCAGGCCGTGAATATTGCGGTCGATGCCTATCCTGAGCGCAGCTGGAAGGGCAGTGTAGAAAGTCTCAGTGCCGCCACCGGGGCAGAGTTCTCTGTGCTACCTCCGCAGAATGCGACGGGGAACTGGATCAAAGTGGTGCAGCGAGTTCCAATCCGAATACGATTGCAGACGAATCAGGCTGACCCCATTCTGCGTGCCGGTATGAGTGCCTATGTTGAGATTGATACGCACGCTGCGGCCCTCTGACGCGGCCTCCCCTGAACGCCTTGATTCAAAAGCTGCAGGGACTCCCGGAGGGAACCAAACACTTTCTGCTAATCACTGCTGTAATGATGGCGGCGATTATTCAGATCATTGACACCACCATAGCCAATGTGGCGCTGCCGCATATGCAGGGCAGCATGTCAGCCAGTCAGGACAAGATATCCTGGGTGCTGACGTCCTATATTATGGCGACGGCCATTGCGATGCCCCTGACAGGTTGGGTGGCTGGACGTATTGGTCGTAAGCGCCTGTTAATCATTTCCATATCGGGATTCACCCTGACTTCGATGGCCTGTGGAGCTTCCTTTACGCTCCAGGAAATGATTGTGTTTCGTGTGCTGCAGGGAATTTTTGGCGCCAGTCTGGTACCCATATCGCAGGCACTTCTACTGGATACGTATCCTGTGCAAAAGCATGCCAGAGCCATGGGAATATGGGGTATAGGTGTGATGGTAGCGCCGATTCTCGGGCCCACTGTAGGTGGCTGGCTGACCGAATACTACAGTTGGCGCTGGGTCTTCTATATCAATGTTCCATTTGGAATCCTGGCCCTGTTGGGCGTGATCGCGCTGGCCAAAGAGTCACCGCGAGGCAAGGAGCGGCCTTTCGATCTCTTTGGTTTTATGCTGCTTACCGTGGCGATAGTCAGCCTACAGTTAATGTTGGATCGTGGGGCGTCGAAATACTGGTTTGAATCTGGCGAGATTGTGTTTGAACTCATCCTAGCGCTGATGGCACTGTATTTATTCATTGTCCATATGTTTACACACAGGAATGGCTACATAGATCCGCGCTTGTTCCGTGATAGAAACTTCTCTCTGGGATTAGTTTTTATGTTTATTCTTGGTGTCATTATGCTGGCTACGATGGCGCTTTTCCCCCCTTATCTGCAAACTCTGTTGGGTTATCCGGTGTTCGATACGGGTCTTATTCTCGCGCCAAGAGGCATCGGCACCATGCTTGCTATGTGGGTATGTGGTTGGATCATGGAGCGCGCGTTAATCACACCGCGTTACCTGATCATGATAGGCCTGATGCTGATTGCTATTACAATGTGGCAAATGACGAAGTTCACCATCAATGTGACCCAGGTAATGATTATCTGGACCGGATTCTTTCAGGGCTTTGGTTTGGGTTTTATATTCGTGCCAATGAGTACCCTGGCCTTTGCCACGCTCGATCCACTCCTGCGTACAGAGGCTACCTCCATCTTTGGGCTGGTGAGAACCATCGGTAGTAGCATTGGTATTTCAATTGTGATGGCGCAACTGGCCAGCAATCTGCAGCGTGAACACGCCTTACTCACGGAACACATAACGCTGTTCAATCCACTGCTACAGCACTCTTCAATCGCACAGTTTTGGGATATTCATACGTCCCAGGGGCTGGCCTTGCTGGAGAGTGAAGTGACCAGACAAGCCTTGCAGCTTGCCTACGCGGATGACTTCCGGCTGATTTTTATCTTGGCGCTGTTGGCGATGCCCGCAGCGTTACTACTGCGCAGTCCGGAGCAGTCCAACGCAGCAAGTTCAGAGCATTAGTTTAGCTTTTCTCATCACCGACATTGGCCTGGGCTGCTGCGATACGGGCGATGGGTACGCGAAACGGACTGCAGGACACATAGTCCAGACCGATGTCGTGACAGAACTGGATGGAGCGTGGATCTCCGCCGTGTTCGCCACAGATGCCGTATTTGATACCCTTCTTTTTGCCCCGACTTTCAGTGATGGCTATCTCCATCAAGCGACCCACAGCGCGCTGATCCAGCGATACAAAGGGATCTACATCAATTAGTTTTTCCTTGAGATACTTGGGAATAAATTTGCTGGCATCGTCGCGCGAGAAGCCGTACGTCATTTGCGTCAGATCATTTGTGCCAAAGCTCATGAACTCCACTTCCGGCGCCAGGCGATCCGCACCCAGAGTGGCGCGGGGCGTTTCCATCATAGTGCCTATTTTATAGCGAATAGACACAGGTCTGACCACGGCCATCTCGCGAATGCACTTATCGATGATCTGCGTGATCAGGCGAATTTCTCGCACGTTAATGACCAGCGGAATCATGATTTCAGGCAGCGGGCGGTAGCCTGCTTCAATGGCATCAGCCGCCGCGCTGATAATCGCCTTGACTTGCATTTCCGTGATTTTCGGATAGACCACCGAGATTCTACAGCCGCGAAAGCCCAACATCGGATTGACCTCTTTCAGGCGCTGTGCAATTTCGTAGATCTGTTTGGCGGGCTTACCGATCTGCGCCGACAAGGCCTCTATGTCGTCGCCGCTCTGGGGTAAAAACTCGTGCAGCGGTGGATCCAGCAAGCGAATGGTTACCGGCAATCCATTCATCACCTTGAACAGTTCCAGTATGTCGTCGTGCTGGAACACCTGCAGTTGGTCCAGAAAAACTTGTCGCTCTTCGTCTGTTTCAGAAAGGATCATTGCGCGCATCACGCCAATCCGCTCTGCGGCAAAAAACATATGTTCGGTGCGGCACAAGCCAATACCCTCAGCGCCGAGTTCTCGGGCCTTGGCGGCATCTTCCGGTGTCTCGGCATTGGCGCGCACACGCAGGCGGCGGTGCTTGTCTGCCCAACTTAACAACTCCTGAAAATCTTCACTGGAGCTGGCCTCAATTTTCGCAATATCTCCCAGCATAACTTCCCCGGAGGTGCCGTCGAGGGTGATGATGTCGCCGCGTCGCACCGTGATTCCGTCCGTGGTGGTTGCGGTGCCAGCTTTGGTGTCTACGCTCAGCGCCCCGCATCCGGTAATGGCGCATACGCCCATGCCGCGGGCCACCACGGCGGCGTGGGAGGTCATGCCACCCAACTCGGTCAACACACCGGCAGCGACGCGCATGCCGTGAATGTCCTCCGGTGTGGTCTCGCGCCGCACCAGGATAACGCTGTACCCGGCGCTGTTTTCTATCTCTGCTTCCTCGGCTGAGAACACCACTTTACCGGTAGCGCCCCCTGGGCTGGCAGGGAGTCCGGTGGCGATGATGTCGCGCTTGGCCGCAGGGTCTACCATAGGGTGAAGGAAGGCTTCAACGTGTTCGGGAGAGACACGCATCAGGGCTTCACGTTCCGTGATGAGCCCCTCCTTTACCATATCCACGGCAATTTTTATCGATGCCCGCCCGGTGCGTTTCCCACTGCGCGTTTGCAGCATAAAGAACTTGCCGTCCTGCACGGTAAATTCGATATCCTGCATATCCCGGTAGTGTTTTTCCAGGAGTGACTGGGTTTTGAAAAGCTGGTCGTAAACCGCTGGCATACGCTCTTGTAACGCAGAGACGGGCAGGGGGGTTCGTATACCCGCGACGACATCTTCTCCTGCGGCATTGAACAAGTACTCACCAAAAAACTGGTGTTCGCCAGTGGCGGGGTTGCGCGTGAAAGCCACGCCAGAACCAGATTCATCACCGAAATTACCAAACACCATCGCCTGTACGCCAACGGCAGTACCCAGGCTGTCGTCGATATTATTCATTTCGCGGTACACAATCGCGCGCGGTGTATGCCAGGAGCGGAATACGGCCTCCACCGCCATTTTCAGCTGCACGAAGGGGTCTTCGGGGAGGTTGACCAGCGTTTTGTAGATGGTCACAATTTCGCGCCAGTCGTCGGCGGTCATATCGACATCCTGCGACTTGTTATTGGCGTTCTTGTAGCGTTCCAGCTCGTGCTCAAACTTATGGCCATCGACATCCAGCACAACATCGGCAAACATCTGGATGAAGCGCCGGTATGAGTCGTAGGCAAAACGCGGATTGCCTGTTTTGACCGCTAGCCCCTCGGTAATCTCATCATTGAGGCCGAGGTTAAGTATGGTGTTCATCATTCCCGGCATGGATACCGGGGCACCGGAGCGAACAGAAAACAACAGCGGGTTTTCCGGGTCTCCAAAGCGCGCGTCCATTTTCTTCTCAACAATATCTAACGCCACGCGGTATTCCTGTTCGAGCAGCGAGGGCAGCTTGTTTCCGGCCTGAAAATACTCGCGACAGGTACCGGTGGTAATGACAAAGCCATAGGGCACGGGTAGGCCCAGGCTGGTCATCTCGCAAAGGTTAGCACCTTTGCCGCCCAGTAGGTCCCGGTCCTCCTTACTGCCCTCATCGAACAGGTATACGCGTTTTGCCATGAAAATGTGCCTGAATCTTCAGCTTGTCAGGCTGCGAGTATAGCCTCCCACCGCGCCAAGTGGCAGTGCGAATCGCTCGTAATTGGCACCGCGTCATATAAATCGGGATGAGGAGGGTCTCGCTGGTTAAACTGAGCGCAGGGCAATTTTCGATGCTCAATGTAGCCGCGGCAAGTTTGTATTATGGGGGTTGTTTACTCTTACCCCTGATTTACGGAGTCTTCCAATGGCCCTGACACCGGGTGGCGTACACAATAAGAAACGCGAAATTACCGCCGCGGGTGGTCTTGTCCGGAGCTGTCCGGTATAGACAGCAGCTGTCTCATTTTGTATCGCCCATTACGTAGATGCGCTTCGAAGATGTCAGCGATATCGGACTGACGCTACTGGACGATGGGGAAATGGAGGTCTACAGCGTCACGCGTCCGCCCGGCTACTGGCAGAAAGAAGAGGCCAACGCGGCAACTTTTGACGCCGGGCGCTGGATGAAGACCGGCGAAATCGAGCAGGCGGTGTAGGAACTGCCACAGGTGAAGGAAAATATCGTTTTTGGAATGAACCCCTGCCGCAAAATGTCAGCGGCAAGCTGCACAAGCCGAAAGTCCCCGAAGCGTTTCTCGCCGAGGGTTAACGGACGCTTTCAGCGCTTTGCCAGCAGCTCGCTCATACGATTGATTTCCGATAGCTCCGCTGTCGCTGGCACAACAAACAACTCGTCGCAGCCGGCGGCTTCGGCATTGTCCAGAGCCTCACGCACTGCATCTGCCGAACTGCGATGCACTGATTCTGCCATCATAGTAGCGATATCAGCGCCTGCGATTGCCAGATACTCGTACACGTAGTCGTAGAGCTTTTGTTGCCCACCGTCAGCCAGCGTGTACCAGAAGCCGCCCATACGGTAGGGCGTTTGCTCGCGCCCGGCGCGCTCCCATGCGGCATCTGCCATTGCAAAGGTTCGGCTCAGTTCTCCCTCCTCGCCATTGCCTGACCAGGCGTAAAGTCCATCAGCCCATTGCGCACAGCGCTCAATACTTTTTGGTCCCATAGCGCCGGCCAGCAAGCGCGGGCCGCCCGGCCTGTTCATCGCGGGGCCGATCTCGCCGCCCCCGGCAATGATCTCTTCGCCGCGCCAGACTTTACGCATCTCCTCTACCTGGCGGTCCATTCTACCGTAGCGACCCTCAAAACGTGCGCCCATAGCCTCATAGTCCTTGGGCCGACCGCCGTAGCCGACGGAGATACTGTTAACCCGGTTGCCAGAGAGTATATCCAGTGTCGCTACTTCTTTAGCGACGCGGGCAGCGCTGTGCATGGGCAGCACGTATAACGTTGGTGTAATCTCCACACGCGTGGTGGTCATTGCGGCGGCAGCCAGCACCACCCGCATATCATAGGTTGGGCCATGGACCCGCTCGCCACAGGACAGGGCGTGAAAAGGGCCCTCATCGATGGCCTTGAACCAGGCCAGGTAGTCTTCGCGTCTGAGACCGGCTTTCATGTAAGGCAGGCAGACACCGATTTTCATATTGGACGCCATTGTCGTAGAACCTCCTGGTTTGAATGAATGTAGTGTGGCGTTGCGTATAGTAGCCCAGTTCGATTCCTGGGCTGTTCAGCATTCTGTACCGTTGCTATATCGCGTTGTTCAGACGTCCAGACTGATCGAAACGGCCTGCCGATTATGGTGGTAGCGGAAGTCCCCGGTTTTGGGCTGTAAATATTCTTTTGATACTCGCCGACAGGGATTATCTTGAGGTAAACTCCCCGCCCATATGACCAGTCCCTGTCGACTCCTATTCCAAATCGCCGCGCTGTTGATGCTGAGTGTGCTGCTGTGCGCCTGCAGTTCTCCGGCGCCAAAACGGGCCGTCTTGAAAGGAGACAACTCGCAGCAAGTGAACTTCAGCGGCTCCTGGGAGATGGATTACAGCCAGAGTGACAATACCCAGGAGAAACTTGATTCCATCGTGCGGGATTTGAACCGGGAGGCGCAACGGCGCGCCCAACAAGGCAATATGGGGCAGGGGTCCTATGGCGGAGGTGTAGTCATCAATAGTTCTGGCGGTAATAGCGGCTCCTCTATCATGGGGCTGGTGCGTATGGCCGACCTCATCACACAATCGCCGCTGCTGGAAATCTCGCAGGACACGAATAAAGTCCGGGTCAAGCGAGAGGCCGATTTTGACCTCGGCTGTGAGTTCTATCCGGGCGAGTTAAACAGAGTGGAGACTCCCTTCGGTACGGAGATCTGTGGTTGGAATGGGCATCAACTGGTATTCAAATTACTGCTACCCGATGGCCTTAGTATTCAGCATGTGATGACCATGGGAGCGGCGGGCCAGAAGCTCAATATCGCGACCACGGTGGTTTCCAGTCAGGTGTCGTTTCCGTTTTTACTCAATCGGGTTTACAACCGATTCGTGCCTGGCAAAAGTGGTTATAAATGCGAGGTGACATTGACCAGAGGCACGGTATGCACCACCGAAACCCAATAGCGATGCTGCGGTGGAGTCGTGCGGCCCTGCAGCTCAGTGTCGCCGCGGTAATCACTCTCGTTTGTCTGATACGGCACGTGCCAGTCGTACACAGTGCTAACGATGCGGATTACGTAGATGTCGGCCTGGTGGTTTTTGAAGCGGGGATTCCCACGGACGCATCCACACACAGCAAACTTGGCATTTTTCCTGAAATTCGCAAGGCCGAGTCGAAGTATATGCCGGTGATCTTGCGCGAGATCTTGATCGACTCCGGCGACTGGGGTGTGGTGCGGGTTCTGCCCGAAGCGCTGGATTCCTCCGAACTGCTGGTTACTGGCACAATACAACACTCCGACGGTCAACGCCTCGAGCTGCACATAGTGGCCAAAGACGCCGCCGGCGCACAGTGGTTGGATAAGGTTTACACAGGAATCACCACCCCCCCAGACTACCCGGTGAAAGTCCCCGGTGACCCCTATTCGGATGTGTACCGGCAAATTGCTGCAGATCTGTTGACAATGCGCCGGCACATGAGCGCCAAACAGATAGCGGATCTGCGGCAAATTGCGCTGATGCGCTACGCCGCCGCGCTCGCGCCAGAGGTGTTCGCGTCCTATCTTTTGAGTACTCCTGAGGGTGGGTACACGCTGGTGCGACTGCCCGCGGAGGACGACCCGATGCTGGCCCGTGTGATTCGCATCCGCAATCAGGAATACCTCTTCATCGATACCGTGGATGAGCAATACGCCCGGCTGGCCGAGGAGATGGCACCTACCTACAACCTGTGGCGGCAATACGGCGCGGAACAGGCCGATTATCGCGATGAGTACCAGGCGAAAGTCAGTAGCAGGGACAGTCAGGGCCGACGCGGTTCTTTTGTGGCGCTGGAGCAGACGTACAACGCCTACAAGTGGTCAAAAATACACGAGCAGGATTTGGATGAACTGGCTCTGGGCTTCAACAATGAGGTGGCCTCGACAGTCATGGAAGTGAGTGGTACGGTCTTCAAGTTGAGTGGTAGCCTGGATACTCAGTACACGGAATGGCGGGAAATCTTGCAGCGTATATTTGCGCTTGAGATGGGCTTGCCGCCAGCGCCCTGATTTCTGCTATGCTGTGCCCATGGCTGGTAGAGAAAAAGACAACGAATCCCTTCTGAACTCCCTCCGCAAGCTGACTGAGCAAGTCGCGGGGGGAACCTTTGATTTCGCCCGTAATACGGCGACGCTGACGGCCATGTTCGGAGAGAGTTGGCTGCGTAACGCGCTGTTGAACAAATTGGAGCCCGAGCGCCTCGAGGCGATGGCGGAAGCTGGTCGCTTCCTGCGGGATGCGCGCGAGACGGCGGGGATGTCGCTGAAGGACTTGTCGGAAAGCCTGGGTTTGTCCGATCGCGCGATGCTGGAAGATATCGAAAGCGGCGACACCATTATGCCGCTGGAACTGATGCTGCGCAGCGCCGCGCTATTGGCGCGCCACGACCCAATTCCCTTTCTGATCAAATTTATGCGGACCTATAATCCAGCGCTGGAGAGAGCGTTGGAGCAGTGGGGCGTGCTGGCGCTGCCGAAGCAATACGAGCGGGAGCGTAGATTCGTCAACCTGATGCGCCAGCACGATGCGCTCAGGCGGCTGTCGGATGACGAGTACGAACGATTCATTCACTACATGGAAAGCTCCAGTAAACTTGTGCTGGATGTGATGCTCAAGGAGAAAGAGGCCAATTCACCCGCAGCAAAATCCTCCGCCAGTGCCAAGCCAAAAGCGAAAGCCAAGTCCAAACCTGCCCAAAAAAAGGCCGTGCCACGCGTGCCCAAACGCGCTCCAGCCAAGCGGGCAGATTAGCACCAAGATTTTAGACCCCTGTGTATACGCCCAATCGCTTTCTGCAAAGGATGAACGGTTTGTCCCTTATTAATACAGACACCAACGCTTGGTTTGCCACTTGCCCGAAAGGTGTCGAGTCCCTTCTGGCCAGCGAATTGAGTAGCCTCGGCGCCGAAACGACACGCGAGACCATAGCGGGTGTGCATTTCACCGGCCCACGCGCGCTGGCATACCGCGCCTGCCTGTGGTCGCGCCTGGCCAACAGGGTACTGTGGCCACTCGCGCAATTGGACGCAGTGGATGGCGACAGCCTTTACGCCAACATGAAGGACATCGATTGGGGGCGTTTATTCACGCCCGACAAGACGATTGCAATCGACTTTTCTGGCGAGAATCGCAATATTCGTAACACCCAGTTTGGCGCGCAGCGCAGCAAGGATGCCATCGTTGACTGGTTCGTCGATGCAACTACGCAGCGTCCTTCGGTTGATCGCGCCAATCCTGATGTACGCCTGAATGTCCGTCTGGTTCGCGATCGCGCCCACCTGTCGATCGATTTTTCTGGTGGCAGCCTGCACCAACGCGGCTACCGACTGCAAGCGGGAATCGCGCCGCTGAAAGAAAACCTGGCGGCCGCCGTCCTGTTGCGCGCCGATTGGCCGGGCATAGCCGCCCGCGGCGGTGCGTTGATTGATCCGCTGTGTGGTTCGGCCACCCTGTTGCTGGAGGGCGCCATGATGGCAGCGGATATAGCGCCGGGCCTTATCCGCAAACGCTTTGGTTTCGAGTACCTGCTGGTACACGACGCCCTGCAATGGCAAGCTATTCTCAGTGATGCCCGCAGTCGCAGTGAGCGGGGCAGAGCGGCGCAGCTACCCGAAATTCGTGGATACGACTGGGATCCGGCGATCATCCTGCGAGCGCAGGAAAACATAGCGCGCATCGGGCTGGAGAAAGTCGTGCGGGTGAGTTGTAAGGCGGTCTCGGAATTGCAAAAACCCAACCATCGGCTGCTGCCGTTTGGACTGCTGGTGTGCAACCCGCCCTACGGAGAGCGCATCGGGCAAAAAGAGAGTCTCGTGGGGCTGTATCGCCAGTTGGGCGAGGCAATGGTCGCGGAGTTCCCCGGATGGCAAGCTGCCGTGCTGACCTCCGACCTGGATCTGGGCAAGGCCACGGGCCTGCGCAGCCACAAACGCTATGCGCTCTATAATGGCAAGATCGCCACCAGTCTTTTGCTGTTTGATTTAGCGGGCAACGAATTACGTGATGGCGGCAAGCCGTTAGCGACCCCAGACCCGGTGCTGTCGGAAGGGGCAACCATGTTTGCCAATCGCATCGTGAAGAATCGCAAGCGTCTTGCGTCCTGGGTGAAGCGGGAAAACATCGAGTGTTACCGTCTGTACGATGCGGATATGCCGGAGTACTCGGTCGCAGTGGATATTTACGGCCAGTGCGTCCACGTTGCCGAATACCAGGCACCAAAATCAATCTCGCCTGAAGCGGCCGAACAGCGGCTCGATGAGGTGCGCGCCGCGTTGCCGGCAGCCCTTGGCGTGGCGGCAGACAATATTGTCTATAAGCAGCGCAGCCGCCAGCGCGGCAAGGAGCAGTACAAGCGGCAGGACAGCCGTGGGGAGTTGTTAACGGTGCGCGAGGGCGACGCACAGTTATTGGTCAATCTGAACGATTATCTCGATACAGGATTATTTCTCGATCATCGTCCACTACGCCTGCGTATTGCGCGCGAGGCAGGCGGCAAGGATTTCCTCAACCTTTTTTGTTACACCGGCGCAGTCACGGTCCACGCCGCACTCGGGGGCGCGCGCACTACCACCAGTGTGGACCTGTCTAATACCTATTTGAACTGGCTCAACAAAAATCTTGCGGTGAACAAGCTGGAGAAAGGCCGCCATACAGTGGTCCGCGAGGATTGCCAGTCCTGGCTGGAGAGAGAGCGTAATCGCTACGATCTCATCCTGCTGGACCCGCCGTCGTTCTCTAACTCAAAATCCATGTCAGACAGTTTTGATGTGCAGCGCGACCACGGAGATCTGGTGCGCCAGGCAATGGCGGTACTGCGCGAGGAGGGGCAGTTATATTTCTCCAATAACCGGCGCAGTTTCATTCTCGACGAACCGCTGCAGGAGGAATTCCAGTGTGATGATATTACCGCGCAGACGCTGCCGCCGGATTTTCAGCGCAACCGAAAAATACACTGCTGCTGGCTTATCCGCCATTACTAGGAGGCTATACGGCTAGTATTCACCAACTTTTTATAGTAAGCGATATCCACAAAAGGTTGACAACCTTAGGTTATTTCACAGGCGTGGATTATCAAACGCTAATAAAAAATATAAGTCTTTGATTTAAATAAATAAACGTAATATTCGTGAGGCGCTGGGGCACAGCAGCCTGTGGACGCATCGGGTTTAAAGCAGGTGACGCGCTACGCTCTGTCCCCAATGTTATCCACAGAATATCCTGTGGATAACTAACTCGGGTCAGCCAGTTTCAACAATTGCTTACCGACATTACTGCCCGTAAATAGCCGCTGCAAAGTGCTTGGAATATTGTCAAAACCTTCCTGAATATCCTCTCGCCACGCGATCTCACCAGCTAGCACCCACTCACTGAGGGCATCGATAGCTTCGCCGGCACGGTCGAGGTAATCGATGACGATAAAGCCCTGCATTCTTATGCGGCGGCTGATCAGCAGCATCAGGTTGTGTGGACCCGGCTTGGGGCTTACATCGTTATAACCCGAGATAGCGCCACACAGGACAATGCGGCCAAAATCGGCCATGTGCTCGATACCGGTCTGCAGTGTTTCGCCACCGACGTTGTCGAAGAATACATCCACGCCGTTCGGGCAGAGTTCACCGATGCGCTGCTGCAGTGCCTCGTTTTTGTAGTCGATCACGTCGTCGATTTTACAGGCAGTGCGCAGCCATTCGCACTTTTCTGGTCCACCGGCGAGGCCCACTACGCGACAGCCTTTAAGCCTGGCGATTTGTGCGACCACCGAACCCGTAGCACCGGCTGCACCCGACACCAGTACGGTTTCACCCGGCTGCGGTTTGCCCACGTCCAGCAGGCCGAAGTAAGCGGTGAGACTGGTACTGCCAAAGACACTGAGCGCCAGATTTGGCGGAGTGCCTGCTGGCAGTGCGTTCGGCGGTATCATGCCCGCGGGGTCGCCGATACTGTACTCTTGCCAGTTCACGAGTCCCTGCACCAGGGTCCCCACTGGCAGGGTGGCGTTGTCAGATACCAGCACCTGACCGACACCACTGGCGCGCATGGGCTCACCAATCGCGACCGGCGGCAGGTAACTGGGCGCATCTTCCAGCCAGCCGCGCATGGCGGGGTCAAAGCCCAGCATCAGGGTTTTCACTAATACCTGGCCGGCGGCGAGGTCTGGTTGAGGCATGGGAGATTCCACTTGCTCAAAGTGCTGCGGGCCGACCACGCCCTCGGGGCGTTCTCGCAATAACCACTGTCTGTTTGTTGTGTCCATGCTGTGTTCCTCCGGGAAATTATCGCGCGTTGATTAGCGATTTGAGTCTTGGTTAGATCGAATAAGCACAGTATTAGATCACCTGAGTAATCGATTGAACAGGCCGCTGTGCTTTTCAGGGGCATGACAGTCTGGTTTAGCTGTGTTCCAATCATACTGCTGATGGTACGTGGCGAATCAAGTATGAAATCCCTATTAATTGTCTATCACAGCCAGAGCGGCACCTGTGCGCAACTGGCCAGAGCTGCATGGCGTGGTGCGCAGTTGGAGTTGGGCATTCACACTACTGTGAAACGCGCCTGGGATGCTGATACATTGTTGCTGTCGCAGGCAGATGGCCTGTTGTTGGTTATGGCAGAAAACTCTGGTGCGCTGTGTGGCACGATGAAAGATTTTCTGGACCGCACTTTTTATCCCGCTATTGCGCGGGGTCTTGTGTTGCCTTACTCACTGTTGATCAGTGCGGGCAATGATGGGCGCGGTGCGCAGCAGCAGGCAATGCGAATTCTGTCGGGATACCCGTTTCCCGCAGCGGCTGAGCCGTTGATTTTGCGCGGGCAGTGGTGCGCCAGACATCGGCAGGCGAGTGAGGAATTGGGGCAGGCCTTCGCCGCTGGACTGTCGATGGGTATTTTCTAGGGAGGAAAAACGTGTGAGCGAAAGCGAAAGTATTATTGAAGCTGTGCCAGTGGGATTTCAGCAATTGCCCACAGGTTTGGGATACACCGACAGTTTACAGCCGTCTTATCGGCGCATTGAGGATGACAAAGCAAGCTTCGGGTTGTTGGTGCAGGCGCAACACAGCAATTCCATGGGAATTTGCCACGGGGGAGTGTTGATGACCCTGGCAGATATTACTGCGGCCACCGGTGCCAACCTTGCGCGCGGCGTCAAATCCGGCAGCCCAACGGTGCACCTGAGTATCGATTACATCTCTTTTGTGCGCCTCGGGCAATGGATACAAGCGGATGTTGAGCAGGTCAGTATTAAACGCCGTTTTGGTTTTTGCAGTGGCGGTATTTATAACAGCGTTGGCGTTGTGGCGCGGTTCAGTGGCACCTTTTACTTTCCTGACCACCAGGGTACGTGGAAAGAAGGGCGCCGCGGTGACGGCGTTATCGAGAAGGAGAAGAGTTAGCTCGATCCAATGTCTTCAAAGGATTCCAGTGCGCTTATAAATGCGCGGGCGGCTCGCGACAGACTGCGGCTTTCGTGATGGACCACACCCAGTGACCGCTCCAGGCGCGCGTCGCGAATCGGCAGCGTCGCCAGTGTCGCATCGAGCATACTGCGTGGCAGCACTGTCCACCCCAGTCCCACCGAAGCCATCATGCGAATTGTCTCCAGGTAATTGGTGGCGATGGCGATCTGCATTGGGAGACTGCGCTGGTCGAACAGGTTCTTTACGATTTGTCCGGTGTAGGTGGTCAGCCCGGGAAGGATAGCGGGGTATTTGCTCAGTTCTTTTAGGTCCATTTTGTCACGGCCAGATAGTTCATGCCCCTGCTGCACCATAAAGTCCAGTGGGTCGGACCAGATTGTGCGTGTGATGATGTTGCTCACTGGTGCTGGTGCGAGGGTGACGACAGCCAGCTCTGCTTCGCCGCGCAGGGTGAGTTCATAGGCCTGCTCTGAATCCATGAAGTCGATATCCAGATGCACATCGGGAAACGTCCTACTGAAATAGCTCAGCACCGGTGGCAGACGATGCAGACCAATATGGTGACTTGTCGCCAGCCGCAGTCGCCCGCGCACCTCGCCAGTCAGGTCGCGGACCGATTGTTCCGCCGCCTGTAGCTCCGCTTGCACCGCTCGCGCGTGTGGCAGTAGGGCCTGTCCTGCTTCGGTAGTGCTGATGGTTCTACCGATTCGGTCAAACAGGGTGACATTCAATTGTGCTTCCAGCTGCGCCACACGTTTGCTGACAGCGGGCTGGGTCAGGTGCAGCTTGTGCGCTGCCAAAGAGAATGAACCGGTTTCCGCAACCAGCAGAAAGGCCTTGAGATTCTGTGTATCCATTTTTACTATTCCATATAGGAATCTATAATATGAAAATAATAAATTTGAGTTATCGAAATTACAAGCCCATAATTCGCAGCGTACAAACTTTGTGTCTTACTTGATTAAAGAGGTGCACCATGAGTGGACAAACCCTTTACGACAAATTGTGGCAGAGCCATCTGGTAGAGCAGCGTAACGACGGCAGCGCGCTGATCTACATCGATCGCCAGTTGATCCACGAAGTAACTTCGCCGCAGGCGTTTGAAGGGCTGCGGATTTCGGGCCGGGCGCCGTGGCGCGTCGATGCTAATTTCGCGGTCCCCGATCACAACGTACCTACCGAGCGTCAGGAGCGCAGCGGTGGGGTGGCTGGTATTCTCGATCCTATCTCCCGTTTGCAGGTACAGACGCTGGACGACAACTGTCGCGACTTTGACATTCTGGAGTTTCAGGTCAACGACGTGCGGCAGGGTATTGTGCATGTGGTTGGCCCGGAACAGGGCGTGACGTTGCCCGGCATGACGATTGTTTGTGGTGATTCGCACACGTCTACGCACGGCGCCCTGGGCGCTCTGGCGCACGGTATTGGCACATCGGAAGTAGAGCATGTCATGGCCACGCAGTGCCTGTTGCAGCAGAAAATGAAGAATATGCTGGTGAACGTGGATGGCACTTTGCTGGCCGGTGTCACGGCCAAAGACGTGGTGCTGGCGATTATCGGCGAGATTGGTACTGCAGGTGGCACCGGTTACGCCATTGAGTTCGGTGGTGAAGTGGTGCGTAGCCTGAGTATGGAAGGGCGTATGACGATCTGCAATATGGCCATTGAAGCAGGCGCGCGCGCCGGCATGATCGCAGTGGATGAAACAACGATCGAGTATGTGAAGGGCCGGCCCTACGCGCCGCGCGAGGAGCAATGGCAACAGGCTACGGCTGCGTGGCGCGAACTGCACAGCGACGCCGATGCACATTTTGATCGCGTGGTTGAGTTGCGTGGCGAAGACATCAAACCGCAGGTTACCTGGGGCACGTCGCCAGAGATGGTCTTGCCTATCGACGGCATCATTCCCGATCCGGCGAGCATGGACAACGCTGCACAGCGCGAGTCTGCGGAGCGTGCGCTGCAGTACATGGGGCTGAAAGCGGGAATGGCAATCACCGATATCAAACTCGATACCATCTTCATCGGTTCCTGTACCAACTCGCGTATCGAGGATTTGCGCGCTGCGGCGGCAGTGGTCAAGGGTAAGAAAGTCGCCACCTCCGTCAAGCGAGCACTGGTAGTGCCGGGTTCTGGCCAAATCAAACTGCAGGCGGAAGCGGAGGGTCTGGACAAGATCTTTACGGACGCCGGACTGGAGTGGCGAGAGCCGGGATGCTCTATGTGTCTGGCGATGAACTCGGACAAACTCGGTGCGGGTGAGCACTGCGCGTCAACGTCCAATCGCAATTTTGAAGGGCGTCAGGGTTTTGGCGGTCGAACACACCTGGTGAGCCCCGCGATGGCGGCTGCCGCTGCGGTCGCCGGGCACTTTGTCGATGTAAGGGATTGCTAGGAGTAGAGAATTATGAAAAGTTTTACTGTATTAAAGGGCATCGCTGCGCCAATGGATCGCGCCAATGTGGATACCGATCTGATCATCCCCAAACAGTTTCTGAAATCGATCAAGCGCAGCGGTTTTGGCCCGAATCTGTTTGACGAGGTGCGTTACCTCGATCAGGGGGAACCTGGGCAGGATTGCAGTGGGCGTCCGATCAATAAGGACTTTCCGTTGAACCAGGCGCGCTATCAGAATGCCTGCGTGTTGCTGGCACGCGAAAACTTTGGCTGCGGCTCGAGTCGTGAGCACGCCCCGTGGGCGCTGGATGATTTCGGCCTGCGCTGCATTATTGCGCCGAGTTTTGCCGACATCTTTTACAATAACTGTTTTAAGAATGGCATCCTGCCCGTCGTGCTTGATGCAGTGGTGGTTGAACGCCTGTTTCAGGAGATGTATGCCACTGAGGGTTATGAACTCAATGTCGATCTGGCAAAGCAGGTCGTACAAACTCCGTCCGGTGAATCCATCAGCTTTGACGTCGATGCGTTTCGCAAGCACTGTCTGCTCAACGGTCTGGACGATATAGCGCTGACCCTGGAAAGTGCGGACGCAATTAGTGCCTATGAGCAAAACTGGCGTAAGCAGTCGCCGTGGTTATTTGATGTCATTGGTAACGTCTCTTGAAGGGCAATTCAGAGAGTAGTCGAGGTATTTAGAATGAGTAAGGAATACGACGTGGTGGTAGTCGGCGCCACAGGTGCGGTGGGCGAGGTTATGATCCGTGTGTTGGAAGAGCGCAATTTCCCCGTGCGCAATCTCTATCTACTCGCCAGCAGTCGTTCTGTGGGCAAGAGCATCCAATTCAAGGGTAAGGCCATTCGTGTGACTGACCTCGCTGAGTTCGATTTCAGCCAGGCGCAGATAGGGTTGTTCTCTGCCGGCGGTAGTATTTCACAAGAGTATGCTCCTAAGGCGGCGGCGGCTGGCTGTGTGGTGATCGACAATACATCCCAGTTTCGTCGCGACGAGGACATCCCTTTGATCGTGCCTGAGGTGAACATTGAGGCGTTGGCGGGGTATACCACACGCAATATTGTCGCCAACCCGAATTGTTCAACAATCCAGATGTTGGTGGCCTTGAAACCGATTTACGATGTGGTTGGCATTGAGCGGATCAATGTAGCAACTTACCAGGCCGTCTCTGGCACGGGCAAGGAGGCGATTGATGAGTTGGCCGGGCAGACAGCGAGACTTCTCAATGGGCAGGAAATCACCACGGAGGTCTACCCAAAGCAGATCGCTTTCAACGTGTTGCCACAGATAGACGTATTTCAGGACAATGGATACACGCGCGAAGAGATGAAGATGGTGTGGGAAACCCAGAAGATTTTTGGTAATCCTGGCCTGCAGGTAAACCCCACCTGCGTGCGTGTGCCTGTGTTCTTCGGACACTCTGAAGCTGTGCATATCGAAACCGTGGACAAGATTACAGCGGAGGAGGCACGCGCACTGCTGGAGCAGGCGCCCGGCATCATTGTGATGGATGAGCAGGTCGACGGTGGCTATCCGACTGCAGTGACCGATTCGGCCGGCAAAGATGCCGTTTTTGTGGGTAGAATTCGCGAGGACATTTCGCATCCACGGGGTCTGAATATGTGGATTGTCTCGGACAATGTCAGGAAGGGAGCTGCTTTAAATAGTGTGCAAATTGCCGAGAGCTTGGTGTCAACCTACCTTGATTAATGCGTGTAATTCACTGATACTCTAGGCGAAATCTCGGTTGCAAGTAGGGCCTGCGCGCACGGTTTGTGCAAGTGCCGAAAGGTCGGTGGCGACTGCCGGGGTCTGACAGGCCATGCGCGGCACCAGGGCATCCGGACGCTGTGACCGACGTCAGGGGAGTTGGTTTTAAATTCGCAGGTACAAATAAGAAGGGGCTGGTATGGCTCGTAAATTAGCTGCTGTTGCGTTCTCGTTGGGGTGTTTTCACGCGAGTTCATTAATGGCACTCGGCCTTGGTGAAATACAGCTGGACTCCTTCCTTAACCAGCCGCTGAATGCCTCCGTTGATTTGCTCAACATGGGCGTGCTGCACGAAGACGAGATCAAGGTGCGTCTGGCCACTACCGAAGATTTTGATAAGTTGGGCCTTGATCGGGCCTACTTCCTGACCAATATCACCTTTGAGGTCGTGTCTGACGGACGGGGCGGGGCACGCATACAGATGCGTTCAGAAGAGCCCGTACTCGAGCCCTACCTGGACTTCATTGTGGAAGCGCGCTGGCCTTCAGGGCGCCTGTTACGCGAGTATACCGTGCTCATCGATCCCCCCGTCTTTTCACAATCGACACCTGTGGTGTCCGCCAGCGAGCGCGTCGCGGCGACCGAAGGTATCCCCGCACCGACAAAAGACAGTGAGTCTTTCTCCTATAATTACGAGGAGAGGCGCAACCGAGTAGGTGATTCCAATGCGGCGGCGGACGCCATGCCGCAGCGCGGTTACAACGCGTCAACGCAGAGCACGCCGACGCCCGGTAGTCGCTTCACGATCCGCCGCGACCAGACACTCTGGGAAATCGCTAGCCGGGCAAAGCCCGCGGGGGTGTCAGTGCACCAGACAATGCTGGATATCCAGCGGCTGAATCCGGACGCATTTATCAACGGTAATATCAACCGAATCAAGGCCGGCTATATCATTTATCTGCCCACCGCGGAGGACATTAGTTCAGCTGATTTACCGACGGCGCTGGCGAAAGTACGTGAACAAAATGCTGTATGGCGCGACGAACGTGGCGACGCATCCCGGCTCAGCCGCGGTCCCTCGTTGAGAATTTCGGCTGAGCCGGACGCGGTGTCAGTTGAGGCAGAGACGCAGCGCCCGGCAGGCAGTCAGGCAGCTCGCGCAGAGGAAACCGCGCAGCCCAGTGGTACAGATCGCTTAGTGGGTGCGGGAAGCGTCTCTGCCGATACACTGGAGCGGCTGGTAGCCCTCGAACAACAACTCGAGACATTGCAGCGCATTGTCAGCCTGAAGGACGACCAGATCGCGGCATTACAAGACGCGCTGAAGGATGCCGGCGGCGCGGTGGTAGAGGTAGCGCCCGAAGAAGTGGCTGTAGATATTGCTCCCGTACCGGCCGACTTGCCGCTGGCAGGTGAGGAAGGGCAGACAGAGGCCGCGCAAGTTGAACCGCCTGATGACGTTTCGTCCGCCACTAATCCCGAGCAGATTGACGAGCAGGTAGCCGCAAACGCCCAGGCCAAAAAGCCGCAACCGACAGCAGTCGCCAAGACACCGGCGGCTGAGACCCCCGATACAACGACAGAAGAAAGCTGGACCAGTTATTTGCTGTATGCACTTGGCGCACTGCTGCTGGCTATCGCAGGCTTTGTATTCGCCCGGCGCAACTCAGTTGAAAAGGACGAGTCACTACCAGCGCGCTCGTTGGCGCCCACTGAAGACGTGTTCGCTGACGTGCGTTTGCAGGACCAGATACTGGAAGTGGAAGCTGCTGTCGAGGAGCCAACCGCTGTTGAAAAATCGGTAGTACCCACGCTGGATAACCGCGGTTATGGCGTGCATAAACACGACGAATACGCGTCCGATGTTGATGCCGCGGATGCGCTGGCTGAGGCCGACATTTATATCGCTTATGGGCGACATCCCCAAGCCATCGACCTACTCGACAATGCGTTGGCCGCTGAGCCGGGTAATCCGGTCTATCGACTCAAGCTGTTGGAGATATACACGGAACTTGACAACCAGTCAGCCGCGATGGCGCAGCTGCAAAAAATAATGGAGATCGGAGATCCTGACAGTATCGCGCGTGCTGAAGCCATGATAGAGGGGCTGGGCGTAGATGAGATCGATGAGCTGGAGTTGCCATCAGCCACTGCCAACACGCCGGTCGATAGAGGCCCGGGACTATCGCCCAATCCGCTGAATATTTTTAACGATTCCGACGAGACCTTGGAAGAAGTATTCAGCGGCCTGGAGATCGAAGAGGAAGACGACGTTGGTGAAGAGGATGACCTGGATCTGTCCACTGATTTTACTGACGATAATGCCGATGCCTATGACGATGAAGAGCTCGTTATCGCCGCTGACAGCAATGCATTTTCAACCAAGTTGGACCTTGCCCGAGCCTATCTGGATATGGGTGACGATGACGGTGCGCGGCAGATCCTGGATGAGGTCGTTGCGGAAGGCTCTGAGGAACTGAAGGCAGAGGCCCAGACCCTGCTAGACCGCATTGGCTGAGAATCCATTTTCTGCTGAACCGCTTTCCGCCGGAACACGGATCGCCTGTCGTATTGAATATGACGGCAATTCCTACAACGGTTGGCAGTCGCAACCCCACGTCGGTGTCATAACCGTTCAGGATCAACTCGAACTCGCCCTGGGTGAAATCGCCAACACGCCATTTCGTGTGCAGTGCGCCGGACGTACCGATACCGGCGTGCATGCCTTCTCCCAGGTAATTCACTTCGATAGTCCGGTCGCGCGCAGCAGCAAGGCATGGGTGGTCGGAGGCAATGCCTGCCTCCCTCGCGCGATTCGCCTGCACTGGGCCGTTCCTGTCGCCGGTGATTTTCATGCCCGTTTTTCCGCGCAGTCGCGCTGTTATCGCTATGTGATCGCTAATACGGTGATTCGCCCCGCATTGATGCAGGGGCAGTTGACCTGGTATCGCCGTGCCCTCGATGCCACAGCGATGCACTCGGCAGCACAATCGCTACTCGGAGAACAGGATTTCAGTGCATTTCGAGCCGCGTCCTGCCAGTCACGCACATCGATGCGCAACGTGCAATTTGTCGATGTGCGGCGCAGCGGCGAGCTGGTAATACTGGAAATTAAAGCGAACGCCTTTCTGCATCATATGGTGCGAAATATTGCGGGTGCACTGCTGGCAGTAGGGGACGGGCGCAAACCAGTAGAATGGATCGCCCAGCTGCTGGCGGGGCGGGATCGCAGTGTCGGCGCCGAGACGGCACCCGCCAGCGGACTGTATCTGGTCGATGTAGAATACCCTGCGCATTTTGGCTTGCCGCCGACACCTTATGGGCCGTTTTTACTGGGCACAAATCCGTAATCTCGGTCACCCCTTTAAAGACAGTGATGTGGGTGATCTGCTAACATGTGCTCCTCATTTTTGCTGGTTTCTATGCGATATGGCCGCAACTCGTATCAAAATATGCGGAATTACCCGACCAGAGGACGCACTTGCTGTCGCCGCTAGCGGCGCAGATGCTCTTGGGCTGGTTTTTTACAGTCCCAGCCCCAGAGCTGTCACTGTTGATCAGGCTGTCGCGATTACGGAGGTACTGCCGCCATTTTTGAGTGTCGTGGCGTTATTCGTCGATGAACCGATTGCCAATATCAAACGTATATTGGCAAACGTTCCGATCGGCCTGATCCAGTTTCACGGTGAGGAAACGCCGGAATTTTGCCAGCAGTTTGGTCGTCCGTGGATCAAAGCCCTGCGCGTCCAACCCGGGCTCGATATTGTAGATGCCTGTCGCAAGTATTATCGCGCACGCGGTATGTTGCTGGACAGTTTTCAAGCTGGTGTACCGGGCGGCACGGGCAAAGCGTTTGATTGGGATCTTGCCCCGGTGAATTTGTCACTGCCGATAGTGCTGGCAGGCGGATTGGACGCAGATAATGTGGGCGACGCTATTGGGACTTTGCATCCGGCAGCCGTTGATGTCAGTGGCGGCGTGGAGCGTTCGCCCGGTATTAAGGACGCGGACAAGATACATCGATTCATTGCGGCTGTTAGAGCCGCTGATCAGAAGGTGGAGGGAGTAGTGCATGGTGATTAATACGGAAAAAAATCTATATACCTCGGTCCCCGATGCGCAGGGTCGTTTCGGGTCTTACGGAGGGAAGTACGTCTCTGAAACATTGATGGCGGCGTTGGCAGAGTTGGAGGCAGTCTATCTTGAGCTGTCTGCTGACGAGGATTTTCAGCGTGAGCTCGATAACGATCTGACGCATTATGTGGGTCGACCTTCACCCTTGTATGAGGCGAAAAGGTGGTCTGATAATATTGGCGGTGCCCGTATTTTTCTCAAGCGAGAGGATCTGAATCATACTGGTGCTCACAAGGTCAACAACACCATCGGGCAGGCTTTGTTGGCCAAACACATGGGCAAGAAGCGGGTCATTGCCGAGACAGGCGCCGGACAACACGGCGTTGCCACGGCGACCATTGCTGCTCGTTTGGGGATGGAATGCCAGGTGTTTATGGGTGAAGAAGACATTCGCCGTCAGGCGCTTAACGTTTACCGCATGAAACTTTTGGGCGCCGAAGTGGTATCGGTAACGTCCGGTTCGCGCACACTCAAAGATGCGATGAATGAAGCCATGCGGGATTGGGTAACCAATGTTGATGATACATTCTATATCATAGGCACCGTTGCAGGGCCCCATCCTTATCCACGGCTGGTGCGCGATTTTCAGTGTGTGATCGGGCGAGAAGCGCGGGCGCAGTCGCTGGCACAAGTGGGCCGGTTGCCGGATGCGCTGGTCGCCTGTGTCGGTGGAGGCTCCAATGCAATAGGATTGTTTCACCCTTTCCTGACCGATGAAGGGGTTGCGATGTACGGGGTAGAGGCTGGCGGACACGGGCTTTCCACCGGCCAACACGCAGCGCCGCTGAACGCAGGTACCCCTGGCGTTTTACACGGTAATCTGACCTATTTAATTCAGGATAGTGATGGCCAGATCATGCCTACACACTCCATTTCGGCGGGTCTTGATTATCCGGGTGTGGGGCCAGAGCATGCCTGGTTGAAGGATATTGGCAGAGTGAATTATGTGGCTGCCAACGATGATGAGGCGCTGCGAGCATTTCATACGCTGACACGCATCGAGGGTATTATGCCAGCGTTGGAGACCAGCCATGCGTTGGCTTATGCTGAGAAACTGGCGGCAGAGATGACGCCGCAGCAGATGATCATCGTCAATCTATCTGGTCGCGGTGACAAAGATATCCACACTGTGGCCGAACTCGGCGGTATAGAGTTCTAGTTCATCCCCTTTGGAGGGCATGTAGTGAGTCGAATTGCGGGACGTTTCCAGAAATTGGCAGAGCAGTGTCGCACCGCACTGATTCCCTATATTGTGGCGGGGGATCCTAGCCAGCCGTTCACTGTACCACTGATGCACCGGCTGGTGGAAAGTGGTGCCGACGTGCTGGAACTGGGAGTCCCGTTTTCTGATCCGATGGCCGAAGGCCCCGTCATACAGGTGGCGCATGAGCGCGCGCTCGCCAATGGCACGACTTTGGCTAGTGTGTTGGAGATGGTGCGCGAGTTTCGTTTGTCCGACAGCACTACCCCGGTGCTACTGATGGGCTATGCCAACCCTGTAATGCATATGGGATACGCCCGGTTTGCAGATGCTGCCGCCGATGTCAGTTTGGACGGATTACTGACGGTGGATATTCCACCAGAGGAAGTCGACGGCATCAAGCGCGAACTGCAGCGAGTTAGTATAGACAATATCCTGCTTGTTGCACCGACCACCCCAAAGGAGCGCATTGTACGTATTGCCAGCAGCGCCAGTGGCTTTATTTACTACGTATCGCTCAAAGGCGTTACTGGCGCTGGCCATATCGACACTGCGGAGGTGGCGGGCCGTGTTACCGAGATCCGCAAGCATAGTACGTTGCCTGTGGCGGTGGGCTTTGGTATCAAGGATGCTATTTCCGCCCGTGCGGTTGCTGAGACGGCGGACGGCGTGGTCGTCGGCAGCGCGCTGGTGAACGCGATGGCCCAGGTTATTGAAAAGGGCGGTGAGCCTGCGGCGGCTATTGAAGCCGCTGCCGCCTTGTTGGCGGATATTCGTCAGGGGATCGACAGCGCGGCTTAGTAGGACTTGATGACAATATCACCATCAAGGAGTACTAGTTGAGCCGTACCACGTTTATACTACTTCCTTCTAAAAGGTGGCGAGGAAGACCATGAGCTGGATCCACAAAATTCTGCCGGCTGGTGTGCGCAGCGAATCAGGGGGTAAAAGCTCCAGCAGCGTTCCGGAAGGTCTGTGGAAGAAATGTGTCAAATGCGAGGCTGTCCTCTATCGACCTGATGTTGAGCGCAATGACGACGTTTGCCCTAAATGTGATCATCACATGCGAATTGGAGCCCGTAAGCGTCTGGGTCGGTTCCTTGACGAAGGAAGCAGTGCGGAAATCCTGTCCGATATCGAACCTGTTGACCGTCTCAAGTTCAAGGACAAAAAACGCTACCGAGATCGCTTGAATACCGCACAAAAATCCACCGGTGAGAAGGATGCGCTGATTGCTATGCGTGGGTCGCTGCGCGGCCTGCCATTGATCGCAGTTGCTTTTGAATTTGAATTTCACGGTGGCTCAATGGGCTACGCTGTCGGTGAAAAATTCACGCGAGCGGCCCATCTGGCAATGGAAGAAAATGTGCCTCTGGTGTGTTTCTCCGCCTCTGGTGGCGCGCGGATGCAGGAGGCGCTGATCTCCCTGATGCAAATGGCCAAGACCAGCGCTGTTATTGAGCGGATGAAGTTTTCTGGCGTACCCTACATCTCGGTGATGACAGATCCAATTTACGGCGGCGTCTCGGCCTCGCTGGCGCTGCTGGGTGATATTAATATTGCTGAGCCGGATGCCAGAGCGGGCTTTGCCGGCCCTAATATTATTGAACAGACCATCAGGCAGAAGCTGCCGAAAGGCTTTCAGCGCAGTGAGTTTTTACTCGAGCACGGCGCGATCGATATGATTGTGCATCGCACAGAAATGCGCGACACCATCGCACGCTTGTTATCCAAATTGACAGGGTATCCCTTGGCTGAACTCGAAGAAGCGGCAGTTGTAGAACCTGAAGACAGCAGCGACGACGCCCCCGAGGCGGTCGTGGCGGGAGATGAGTAAGACATCGCTGGAGCAATGGCTGCAGCGACTGGAAACGATTCATCCGCGCGAGGTAGAGCTTGGCCTGGAGCGCATTTGTAGAGTGGCTCATGCGCTCGGGTTATTGCCTGTCTCCCCGCCGGTCATCACGGTTGCCGGCACCAATGGCAAAGGCTCTACGGTGTCGGTACTGGAGGCCCTGCTGCAGGAAGCCGGCTACCGCACGGGTACTTTTACCTCGCCACATCTTCTGCGTTTCAATGAACGGATTCGAATCGCAGGTGTTGATGTTTCCGATGCGGAAATTATCACTGCGTTTGCAGCCATTGATGAAGCCAGAGGTGCGGTTTCGCTCACGTATTTTGAATTTGCCGCATTGGCGGCACTATTAGTCTTTAAAGCCAGAGCAGCGGATGTGCTTGTACTGGAAGTCGGATTGGGTGGGCGTCTGGACGCTGTGAATATGGTCGAACCTTCCGTCGCGGTTATTACCAGTATCGACCTCGACCACCAGAGTTGGCTGGGAGATTCCCGCGGTGAGATAGCACGCGAAAAGGCCGGTATATTGCGTGAATCCATACCCGTAGTCATCGCTGATGCCAATCCGCCACCTGAATTGTTGCACTGCATCACGGAAGTAGGTGCCTGTCCTGCGCTGTTCCTGGGAAAAGAGTTTACACTGGCAACGGACCAGGATGGGTGGCAGGCTGTGGTGCAGCAGAAGAATGGGAAGCCGAGGCAGTTGGCCGCGCAAAAGCATGGCGCCATGCTGCCGGAAAATATATGCGCTGCCATTCAGGCCGCATTGCTACTGGGTATCACTATCAGCGATGAGGGGCTGTCGCGGGTACTTGCAAGGCCTGCACCGGCAGGGCGACGTCAACTGCGTCGAATAGCTGGGCGGGACTATGTGCTTGATGTCGCTCACAATCCGGCCGCGGTAAGCAAATTGCTCGATTATTTGCGTGTGATGCCCTGCGAGGGCAAGACCATTGGACTTTTTTCTGTTATGTCGGATAAGGATTTGCAGAGCATGATAGATGCAGCAGCGGGACGGTTCGATGCCTGGTTTCTGGCCGACCAGCCAAAGAATGAACGCGCCGCCAGCGCCGCTGATATCGCTGCAGTCCTGAGTGCCACAGGGCATGCCGTGATCAGTATCAGTAAGAACCTGCGTCAGGCATTTGCGCGTGCCCAGAGTATTATGAGTAGGGGAGACAGATTAGTAGTGTTTGGTTCATTTACTACAGTGGCGGGCGTACTGCCGTCGCTCGACGCTTTCGCCAGTAAGGCGCTGGCCGAGCACGGAGAGCGATAAGTGAACGATATCCTCAAGCAGCGATTGGTGGGAGCACTGATACTGCTCGCACTGGGTGTGGTTTTTTGGCCCATCGTTTTCGTGCAGCCTGAACAGAAGACCGCCCAACAGCGTTCTATACCAGAGCCGCCAGCAGTCTCAACGACTGCCCTTGAATCTCCGGATCAAGCGAACCTGAGAGGGTCGCCAGCGCTGACGGCGATTGACGAGACACAGGGCATGGACAGCTCAGTTGCGGGTGGCGATCCTGGTGGACAGGGCAGCGAAGAAGTGATCTCCGCGAGTGCGTCTAGCGCAACGTCAGCTGAGCCCGTGACAAGTTTCACAAACACCCCTGCTGTCTCCGAAGTGCGCTCCGATGCACCACAGCAACTCACGGTGGATACCGACGGCGTGCCGCGCGCCTGGACTCTGCAGGTTGCCACGGTGAGCAGTGCTAAAAAAGCGGAGGCATTGCGTATGCGATTGTTGAGCAAAAATGAGAAGGCCTACGTCACCCAGGTAGCCAGTGGTGGCAAACAGCTCTATCGGGTTTGTGTCGGCCCCAAATTCGAGCGACGGGAACTGGAAAACATGCAGGCCAGTATCAATGCTGAATTTGGCGTCAAAACGCTGCTGGTCAGGTACGTACCTTGATGAGCCGGCCGGCGGCCTGAGCCCCGATGGTGGATTGGCTACAATTTAATACAGCTGACTGGGCAATTGTTGTCATCCTTGGGTTTTCGATACTGCTGAGTTTGTGGCGGGGATTTATTCGGGAAGCCGCTTCATTGGCTGGCTGGATTGCGGCCTTCATTATCGCCAATATGTTCGTCGGTGAAATGGCGAGCTTGTTGTCACAGTGGATAGTCAATACTACCGGTCGCTACCTGGTAGCGTATGCCCTGTTGTTTGCCGGCACGCTGGTGATGGTTGGCGTACTCGGTAAACTTGGCGCGCAGCTGGTTCGCGCTACCGGCCTGACAGTGCTGGACAGATTGTTGGGGACTGCGTTTGGGTTCGCGCGGGGTATCATTATTGTATTAGTGATGGTGTATTTGCTCAGGCAATTATCGCCCCCACAGAATCTGGCGTGGTTGGATCAAGCGCAGTTGATGCCGCATGTAGATATGCTGGGACAATGGGTGCAGCAGCTTTTTTCAAGGCTTCAGTCCGGGCAAAGTCTGGGTATTTCAGTTTAATTGAACGTAGTGAGGTAAATACTGGATGTGTGGTCTTGTAGGAATGGTAGCGAAATCCGATGTCGCTCCCAACATATACGACGCATTGACGGTCCTGCAACATCGTGGGCAGGATGCGGCGGGTATTGTTACCTGTGGTGGTGGTAGATTCAGTCAGCGCAAGGGTGAAGGTCTGGTGCGGGATGTCTTTCGCCAGGATCATATGCAACGTCTGAAAGGCCCCATGGGTATAGGCCACGTGCGTTACCCGACGGCAGGTAGCTCGGGGATAGCACTCGCACAGCCTTTTTACGTCAACTCCCCCTATGGCATAGCGTTGGCGCACAATGGCAACCTGACCAACTCCGAGCAACTCACCCAGGAGATTTTTCAGGATGATCTGCGTCATCTGAACACCGATTCTGATTCCGAGGTGCTGCTCAATATATTTGCCCACGAGCTGCAGACGCTGGGTAAGCTCAATCCTTGTGCCAAGGATATATTCACCGCGGTGGAAGCTGTTCACAGACGCTGCCGCGGTGGCTACGCAGTGGTTGGGTTATTGGTCAACTACGGGGTTTTCGGGTTTCGTGATCCGTCGGGTATTCGGCCTCTGGTGATTGGCGCTCGTGAGACAGCGGCGGGCCACGAGTATATGATGGCCTCTGAAAGCGTTGCCCTCGATGTGCTGGGCTACACCTTGATCGATGACGTGGCCCCCGGCGAGGCAATCTTCATCGATGGCTACGGGCAGTTGCACCGTCGCCGTTGTTCAGCACATGCGCAGTTGCGACCCTGTATCTTTGAGCATGTCTACTTTGCGCGTCCGGACTCGTTGATGGACGGTATATCCGTGTATAAAACAAGGATGCGCCAGGGTGAGGCGCTGGCTAAAAAAATTCGCAGACTGCGTCCTGCGTTGGATATTGATGTCATTATCCCGATTCCTGATACCAGTCGTATAGCCGCGCAGTCCATGGCCTACGAACTGAATATTAAATTCCGTGAAGGCCTGATGAAAAATCGCTATATCGGGCGCACCTTTATTATGCCGGGTCAGAGCGAGCGAAAAAAATCCGTGCGCCAGAAGCTGAATCCAGTACCACTGGAGTTTTTGGGGAAAAATGTGATGTTGGTGGATGACTCCATTGTGCGGGGTACCACCTGTCGCCAGATCATAGAGATGGCGAGAGAAGCGGGTGCCGCCAATGTCTATTTTGCGTCGGCCGCACCGCCGGTGCGTTATCCCAATGTCTATGGCATTGATATGCCGTCCGCCTCGGAATTGATAGCACACAATCGAACCGTGGAAGAGGTCTGTGAACTGATCGGCGCAGACTGGCTGGTCTACCAGGATCTCGACGATTTGATTCATTGTTCGCTCGAGGGCAACACCCATGTCGATGGCTTTGATTGCTCGGTGTTCAATGGTGAATATATCACCGGCGATATCGATCAGAACTACCTTGATCGGGTGGAATTACTACGCAGCGATGAAGCACAAAACGAACGCCGAGTGGCATTGCAGACAGACGGTGCAGTCGTCGGTCTGTATAACGACGTCTAGGACTTACACATGAGTGATCACGACCCACTGACCGGCGCACATCTTGACACGCTGGCCGTGCGCAGCGGCATCCAACGGACACACGAGGGGGAGCACTGCGAGCCAATCTTTGCCACCTCCAGTTACGTTTTTGACAGCGCCGCTCATGCGGCCGCGCGCTTTTCCGGGGAGGAGGCCGGCAATGTCTACTCCCGTTATACCAATCCTACCGTGCGCGCGTTTGAACAGCGTCTGGCCGCGCTGGAAGGCGCCGAGCAAGCCGTTGCGACAGCCTCTGGCATGGCGGCTCTTCTCAGTACCTGTATGGCGCTGCTCAAATCCGGTGACCACGTGGTGTGCTCGCGGGACGTGTTTGGAACCACGGTGAATTTGTTTGGCAAGTATCTCGCGAAGTTTGGTGTAGAAGTGACGTTCGTCCCGCTGTTAGACCTCGCAGGATGGCGCGCGGCAATACGACCTGCCACCGCTATGTTTTTCCTGGAGACGCCGTCTAACCCGCTGTGTGAGGTCGCCGATCTGGCGATAATGGCGCAGCTAGCCAGGGACAACGGTTGTCTACTGGTGGTGGACAACTGTTTTTGCACGCCTGCGCTTCAGCTTCCGCTGTCGATGGGTGCGGATATCGTCGTACATTCAGCCACAAAATATCTGGACGGACAGGGTCGCTGCGTCGGCGGCGCTGTCGTAGGGCGGGCAGAGCACATGAACGAGGTGCTGGCGTTTTTGCGCACCTGCGGACCGACAATGAGCCCGTTCAACGCCTGGGTGTTTCTCAAAGGCTTGGAAACGCTCCGCTTGCGGATGGAGGCACACAGCCGCGCAGCGCTGGACATAGCGCAGTGGTTACAGCAGCAGCCTGCCGTCGAAAGAGTGTATTACGCAGGCTTGCAGGACCACCCGGGCCACGCCTTGGCCGCGAAACAGCAATCTGCTTATGGCGGCGTGCTTTCCTTTCTCGTCAAAGGCGAAAGAGAGCAGGCATGGCAGTTTATAGATGCGACTCGTCTGATGTCGCTCACCGCCAATCTTGGCGATGCGAAAACGACCATCGTGCACCCGGCGACGACAACACACAGTCGGCTCACGCACCAGCAACGGGAACAGGCCGGGATTCGGGATGGTCTTATCCGTATCGCAGTAGGCCTGGAAAACGTAGACGATCTAAAGGCTGATATGCAGCGCGGTTTTGCTGGTATAGGCCAACAATAAATGTGAGAGATGGGGTAATATAATGCAAGTACGGAGCTTGGTGGATTCTGCGGTAAATGAGGTGGGAAATATCCTGCTGGGTAAAGAGCCGCAAATCAGACTGGCCCTGTGTTGTCTTTTTGCCCGTGGACATCTACTCCTCGAAGACCTTCCCGGGATGGGCAAAACTACACTGTCGCATGCACTTGCCGCTGTTCTCGGCTTGTCCTGGAAGCGCGTGCAGTTCACTAGCGACTTGCTGCCCGCTGATATTCTCGGTGTTTCAGTCTTCGATGCCAACGATGCGAGTTTTACCTTTCATCCCGGCCCGATTTTTACCCAGCTACTGCTGGCAGACGAGATCAACCGCACGACACCGCGCACACAAAGTGCATTGCTGGAGGCCATGGCGGAGGGACAGGTCACCGTCGAAGGGGAGACGCGGCCCCTGCCGCAGCCGTTCTTTGTCATCGCCACACAAAACCCCGTGCACCAATCTGGCACCTATCCACTGCCTGAGTCACAATTAGACCGTTTTTTGATGAGACTGGAGCTGGGCTATCCACCCCCCCAGGCCGAGCGACAGATGTTTGAGCGACGGCACAGTGGCGCCATGGAGATTCAAAACCCGCAGCAGTGTATCGACATGGAGCAGCTCGAGATGATCCGTATAGCGGTCAGTAAAGTGAGTGCCTCCGAGAACCTGATCGACTACCTGCAGCGACTGGTCGCGTATACACGCCAGTCCCCCGAATTTGAAGTCGGCCTCTCTCCCAGAGGCGCGTTGGCGCTGCTGGACTGCGCCAAGACCTGGGCGGCGATGAACAATCGTGGTCATGTGGTGCCAGAGGATCTACAGGCAGTGCTGCCAGCAGTGGCGGCACACCGTCTGGTTCCCAGCGGCGATTATGCCGGTGATGGTGATGCGCTGGTCGACTTGTTGCGGCGCGATGTGGATGTGATAGGGCGCTGAGCGAGATCCTCGGTGGACAATGTCCAGTCCAGTACTGAGGAGCGCGGCAAGGGTATTCGCGAGCGGATACGCGGTCGCTTTCGCCATTGGGTCAATCGGCGTATACCCCCGGCACGCGAAGTGACGCTGAACCAGCGGCGGATCTTTATATTTCCGAGCCGCGCTGGCTTGTTTTTTGGCTGCAGCCTGCTGGTGATGCTGATCGCGGCTATCAATTTTGAGAACAACCTCAGCTATGCCTTAACCTTCCTTCTCGCTACGCTGTTTATTGTGGCGACCCTGCATACCTACGCCAATCTGTCGGGATTGACCATCCGCGCCATGCGCGCGCAGCCCGTATTCCCCGGGCAGCAGTCCGAGTTTCTGGTGATGATAGAGCGGAGCAAAAAGCGCGATCACTATGGCCTGTATCTCAAGTGGCCTGCGAGCAGCGAGGCCATGGTGAACCTGGTCGACGCCGACAGCGTCAAAGTCCAACTGCACATGCCAGTCGATAAACGGGGCTGGTTTCGCCCTGGGCGCCTGTTACTGGAATCCACCTATCCGCTGGGTCTGTTGCGCTGCTGGACCTGGATCGATCTCGATTTACCTGCACTGGTCTACCCGCGTCCGCTGACGTCCGCGGAGTTGCCTGGCCTGGCCACGGATGCGCTCGACGGTGCCGCGGCCATGGTCGTTGGCAATGACGATTTTTACGGTTTTCGAGATTACCGCAAGGGCGACTCGTTGCGACAGGTACATTGGAAAGGATTTGCCAAAGGGCGGAGTCTGCAAACCAAGCAGTACGCGGCCTATGCAGACCGCAGCGTGTGGCTGGATTGGGAACTGTTCTCTGGTATGGGCGTGGAACAGCGTTTGTCCCACCTGTGTTACTGGGTGCTGGCGTTCGATGATCGCAGGGAGGAGTACGGTTTGCGATTGCCCGGGGTCACGATTGCGCCGGCGGTGGGGGAAAAACACCGCGAGCGGGTACTCAAGGAACTTGCGCTCTTTAGGCTGGTGGATAGCAGCCAGTGAACGTACAGCAACAGGTACCGCGCAACGCGCTGATGTGGATTATCATCAGTCTGTTTGCACTGGTGGCACCACACATCAGCCGCCTGCCGGTGTGGGTGGTCGCTGTCTACGTGATAGCGGTTGTCTGGCGGCTTCAAGTGCACCGCGGACGCTGGTCCTTCCCGAGTCGTTGGGTGAAAGTCGCGATGACCACTAGTGGGTTTGTGGGAATTTATGCCAGCTACGGCACGCTGGTGGGTTTGGAACCCACGGTGGCGTTACTAATGACCGCATTCGCGCTCAAGTTTATCGAATTGTCGCAGCGCAAAGACGCCTATGTTCTATTGTTTTTGGGGTTCTTTATCTGCATCACGGAGTTCCTGTTCAGCCAGGATTTGTTGATCACGCTGTACTCGCTACTGACGGTTCTGCTGGTCACTACGGCCCTGGTGGCACTCCATCAGCCCGGTCAGAATCGCTTCAATCGCAGCACTATCCGTCTCGCAGCAGTGATGTTGCTACAGGCCATGCCGTTGATGGTGGTACTGTTTTTTGTGTTCCCACGTTTTGGCCCACTGTGGACGGTGCCACTGAAAAGCCATACCGCCAAGACCGGTATGAGTGATTTTATGAAACCGGGTGATGTGGCTAGCCTCAGCCAGTCGGCCGAAGTTGCTTTCAGGGTGAACTTCGAGGGCGCGATTCCAGAAAAATCTGCACTGTATTGGCGAGGACTGGTGTTTAGTCGACTGGAGCAGGATGTCTGGTCTGGCCTGGGCTACTACGATGTGCCGCTGGAGGAACAGCGCCCGAATGACGTTGAGAGTGTTGACAGCCCATTGCGTTACAGCGTGATCATGGAGTCTACGCAGCAAAATTGGCTGTACGGGCTGCACTATGCGCATGCCACATCGGCCGGTGTGCTGCATTCGTCCGACTACCGGATGATGTTGCCTTCTCCGTTGGAAACCGAGTATCTGTACAAGGTGGAAAGCTGGACGGGTGTCCCGGTAGAGCAGGAACTGTCAGATTGGCGGCGCAAGACGGAAACGAAACTGCCGCCGCAGGGCAACCCCAGGACACGGCAGTTGGCGCTGGAGCTGCGCGCGACAGCGGGTAGTGACGAGCGGTATATCGAGCAGATACTCGACAAGTTCAGCCGCGAATCCTATGTATACACATTGCTACCCGGAACGCTATCAGGGCCCAACCCTATCGATCAGTTCATGTTCCAGACTCAGCGCGGTTTTTGCGAACACTACGCGTCTGCCTTCGTGTTCATGATGCGCGCGGCAGAGGTGCCTGCCCGGGTAGTGGCGGGCTATCAGGGCGGGGAGATAAACCCGGTTAACAAGACGGTTATTGTGCACCAGTTTGACGCCCACGCCTGGGCTGAGGTATGGATGGAATACAAGGGATGGGTGCGGGTTGACCCGACTGCCGCGGTCTCGCCGTTGCGCATTGAAATGGGCCTGGAGGAGGCGATGGCCTCAGAGGGCAGCTTTTTGTCTGCAGCGCCCCTGTCGCCCTTGCGTTACCGCAGTATTCCGCTGCTGAATCAGCTGCGCTTGCGCTACGACGCGTTGACCTACCTCTGGCAAAGTTGGGTTGTAGGATTCGACAGTGAACAACAGTTTGATTTATTGCACAGCTTATTCGGTGAGATCAGCACGCGCGTGTTCGCTACGCTGTTGCTGGGAAGCTGGGCGCTGGTGCTGATACCTGTCGCGATATCGCTTTTCCTCAGGCGGGATACCTATCCGGTGAGTCCACTGGACAAATACTACCGACTCTTTTGCTACAGGATGGCCGCTATCGGAGTGGTGCGGGCACCGGGTGAAACACCCGGCCAGTTTGCCGAGCGGGCGATGGATGCGCTGCCAGGATTCGCCGAGCAGCTGCACCGTATAACCAGTCTCTATAGCGACCTAGCTTATGCAGGTGTGAAGGACAAAGCTGAAATGCTAGAGTTCACCCGGGTCGTTTCCCGCTTCAGGCCGGATAGGCGCAGGGGTCTGCTGGAAGAAGATACTACTGTCTAAAAAAACCCCGCGTATCACGGGGTCTGTCTCGGGAAGTGCGATACCACTGGAATCAGGCGCGAATTTCCTGGATCTCCACCGCTGCAATTCGAGCACCTTCCTCGGCGCTTTTCTGAAACGCGGTCAGTTGATCAAAGTTGAGATAGCGATAGATCTCTTCGGCCATGGAGTCGATATTACTGGCAAACTCCATGTACTCGGCAGGTGTTGGCAGTTTGCCAAGAATGGCACCGACTGAGGCCAGTTCCGCAGATGTCAGGTAGACATTGGCGCCATCGCCGAGGCGGTTGGGGAAGTTGCGGGTAGAGGTTGAAAGCACTGTCGAGTTGGCCACTACCCGCGCCTGGTTGCCCATGCACAGCGAACACCCCGGCATCTCCGTGCGCGCACCGGCCGCGCCAAAGATGTTGTAGTAACCCTCTTCCATCAACTGGTGCTCATCCATCCGGGTGGGTGGCACTATCCACATACGGGTAGATATCATGCCTTTGTGTTGTTCCAGCAGTTTACCCGCAGCGCGAAAATGTCCGATATTGGTCATACAGCTGCCAATGAACACTTCGTCTACCTTGTCGCCGGCAACATCGGACAACAAGCGCGCATCGTCCGGATCGTTGGGGGCGCACACGATAGGCTCTTTGACGTCAGCCAGATCAATCTCAATGATGGCTTTGTACTCGGCATCCGCATCGGCCTTCATCAGGCTGGGATTTGCCAGCCAGTCTTCCATTTTGCGGGCGCGACGTTCAAGCGTCCTCGAATCGCCATAGCCCTCGGCGATCATGGTGCGCAGCAGCACGATATTAGAGCGCAGGTATTCGGCTACAGTGTCCTCGTCCAAGGCGATGGTACAACCGGCGGCAGAGCGTTCTGCGGAGGCGTCGGACAATTCAAAGGCCTGCTCGACGGTTAGGTCTTTCAGGCCTTCAATTTCTAGAATACGGCCCGAGAAGATATTTTTCTTGCCCTTCTTGTCGACTGTCAGCAGTCCCTGCTGAATGCCGTAGTAGGGAATTGCATGCACCAGATCACGCAGAGTAATGCCGGGTTGCATCTTGCCCTTGAAACGCACCAGTACCGATTCAGGCATATCCAGGGGCATGACACCGGTGGCGGCGGCGAACGCCACCAGACCGGATCCCGCAGGGAATGAAATCCCCATCGGGAAACGCGTGTGGGAGTCACCGCCGGTGCCGACCGTATCCGGCAGCAACATGCGGTTCAGCCAAGAGTGAATAATGCCATCGCCCGGGCGCAGTGAAACACCGCCGCGCGTCATGATGAAATCGGGCAGCGAGTGCTGTGTTTCGATGTCAATCGGCTTGGGGTAGGCCGCAGTATGACAGAAGGACTGCATGGTCAGATCGGCAGAGAAACCCAGACAGGCCAGATCCTTCAGTTCGTCACGGGTCATAGGGCCGGTTGTATCCTGAGATCCCACCGTTGTCATACGTGGTTCGCAGTAGGTGCCGGGGCGAATACCGTCGGTACCACAGGCTTTGCCAACCATTTTCTGCGCGAGTGTAAAGCCTTTACCGGTATCGCCCGGCTGCTCCGGCTTACGAAAAAGGTCTGACGGGGGCAGTTCTATCGCCTCACGTGCACGGGTAGTCAGGCCACGACCAATGATCAGGTTGATCCGGCCCCCGGCGCGCACCTCGTCCAGCAGCACCTCGGACTTGAGGGTGAACTCGCTCAGTACGTCGCCCGACTCGGACAGGATTTTGCCGTCGTAGGGTCTGATTTCAATCACGTCCCCCATATTCAATTGCTCGACCGGCGCTTCAAACACCAGCGCACCCGCGTCTTCCATGGTGTTATAGAAAATAGGCGCCACATTGCTGCCGATACAGATACCGCCGCTTTTCTTGTTGGGTACGCCAGGCATCTCATCGCCGAAGTACCACAGCACCGAGTTGGCTGCGGACTTGCGCGAAGAACCGGTGCCGACCACATCACCAACCATCGCGACCGGTAGGCCTTTCTCCTGCAGTGCCAGAATCTGCTTCATTGGACCGGTGACACCATGTTCCTGAGGCTCTAGGCCATCCCGTGTCATTTTGTACATGGCCAGCGCGTGCAGCGGGATATCCGGACGGGACCAGGCATCGGGAGCGGGGGAGAGATCGTCAGTGTTGGTTTCACCGGTAACCTTGAACACGGAGACCTTGATGGATTCGGGTACTTCAGGCTGGCTGGTAAACCATTCTCCCTCAGCCCAGGATTGCATA
>TARA_B110000503_G_scaffold86154_1_pt1 | contig 53806 bp, 56 predicted proteins | sample TARA_B110000503 | Tara Oceans TARA_B110000503 (sample SAMEA4397472) | marine metagenome | biome: Polar Biome; feature: [SRF] surface water layer (ENVO:00010504); material: water (ENVO:00002006), including particulate matter (ENVO:01000060) such as... | depth 5 m | reverse complement strand
ATTATCTGATTGAGAAAATATCGTAACACTCAAGCCGCTGTGCTGGTCTGCGGGAAATCGTATGTCGGTGCCAAGTTGACTGCCATCTTAGAGCCCTCGACTGTGCTCATATGCGCCACCTATGATATGGTTAGGGCAATTTTAAATTGTGAGGCATAGAGATGAGGCGAATTCAACTGGCTAGCCCCGGCGGTCTTGATAATCTGCAGCTTGTAGAAACCGACAAGCCATCGCCCACCGAGGACCAAATCCTTATTAAGGTAAGGTCTAGCTCCCTTAATTACCACGACTTGCTAGTAGCTCAGGGTCATATTCCAACCGAAGACGGTCGAGTAGTTTTATCTGATTGCGCAGGAGAAGTGGTAGAAATAGGCTCAGCAGTGACCTTATGGAACGTCGGTGACAAGGTAATGAGCTCCTGCTATCCGCATTGGCTGGAAGGTGCACCCGAGTATCATTTGCTTAGTTTTATAGGTGATAATGAAGATGGCTACTCTACAGAATATATTGCCATATCTGAGAGATCGGTGACTAAAACCCCTGATGGTTGGACTCTCCAGGAGGCAGCTACCCTTCCCTGTGCCGGCTTAACTGCCTGGCGAGCCTTGGTTGATGAAGGTCGTCTTCAGCCAGGTGAAACGGTCCTTGTGCAAGGTACGGGTGGCGTATCCATATTTGCTCTGCAGTTGGCGAAATCAATGGGCGCTAGGGTGATAGCCACCTCATCTTCACCCGAAAAACTAAAGCGTCTAAAATCACTTGGCGCAGATGACGTCATTAATTACATCGATGAGCCTCAATGGGGTAAAGCCGTGCTGGCCAAAACAGGTGGCCTTGGTGTCGACCATGTCATTGAAGTTGGCGGCGGCGGTACATTTACCGAGTCTGTTAAGGCAACAAAACTCGGTGGCCATATTGCCCTAATCGGCGTTCTCAGCGGCCCCGCGGTCAGTCAGATTATTTTGCCTCGAATATTTATGAAACAGATCCGTATGAGTGGCATCGCTATGGGTAATCAAACATCACAGCTGGCTATGTTAGATTATCTGGATACCTCTTCTATTAGGCCCATTATTAGCGATACCTTTGGCCTAGCCGACCTTGCCAGTGCATTTCAGCATCAGATTGATAATAAGCACTTTGGGAAAATTTCGATTTCGGTTAGTGGGGATTAAACGCTAGTCTCGGCAAAGAACGGTCTGTCCTTAACTCAAATGTTTACACTTTACCTGCAGCGCCTGGAAGACCAGAGATCTCTAATTTTGCACCGTTGACCATTTGTTTTGTATCGGCCGTAACAGCCTATATAGCGCAGGGTAAGCCCTAGAAACTGCGGCTTCTAGCACAGAGGGCTATTTAGCTTTTACTGGCCTTCTTCTCTTTTTTGTCGAGACGTTTTTCCTTCATAGTTTTCTCGGGTTTCTTCTTGGTCGCTTTTTTTGAATCTTGACCCTTGGCCATACATTTGTCCTTTTGCTAGTAGTTAAAATAATGTTTCGCTAATGGTGTTTCCTAACGATTAGCCTTTCAGATTATGAACTTATGTGCTGGCTAAATTTACCGTCTTTGGCCAGCGGCAGCCACAGTTGCAACAGCCAAAATCTGCCCTTTCTGTCTGTTAAGTTAACACATTAGGCCGCGTAATGATTGTAGGATGCGGCCTTATGGCTGTTCGCTTTGTCAACGGGCCTGGTTGCTTACGCCTTTATTATCTAACCGCCGCTCTAACTCTAAACCTGCTGCGCGATGATGTGCTGTGTTTGTAGGTCGATCTTGGTCACAGCAAAGGCCTCTAGGGCGCGCACTCTAGATTCTTTGATGTCGACAATCGGGGCAGGGTAATTGACGTCAATCTTCACTCCTGCTTGTTGCAGAACGTCGTCGGGTGCCAACCAGGGGCAGTGAATATACTTGGCCGGCATGTTCGCCAGCTCTGGCACATAGCGTCGAATATATTCCCCCTGCTTATCGAATTTTTCACTTTGGGTAATAGGGTTAAAGATTCTAAAGAAGGGCGCAGCATCTGCTCCACATCCGGCAATCCACTGCCAACCAGCACTGTTGCTGGCAAGGTCTGCGTCAACTAAGCAGTCCCAAAACCATTCTTCTCCACTATGCCAGTGAATTAATAAATTCTTGACAAGGAATGAGCCCACCACCATGCGCACGCGGTTGTGCATGTAGCCGGTGCTGTAAAGTTCGCGCATTCCGGCATCCACCAGAGGGTATCCGGTCTTGCCCTGCTGCCAAGCCCTTAGATTTGATTTGGTGTCGTTCGCCCATGGGAATAGATCAAAGCGAGTTTGTAGGTTTTTGCTCGGTAACTGGGGAAAATGATAGAGCAGATAGTATGAAAATTCGCGCCAGCCCAGTTCACTTAAAAAAGTATCTAGGCTGGCTTCATTATTGATAATGGCGGCCGCATCGGCGGCGCGATGCCAGGCGGTATTGGGTGAGATCTGGCCAAAATGCAGGTAGGGCGAAAGGCGTGAGACGTTGGCCTTGTCGGGGAAATTTCGACCCTCACGATAGTCCTCTAGCTCTGCCATTACAAAATCGTCAAGCCGATCTTGTGCAGCCTCTTCACTTATATCCCAACGCGCTTGCATTTCGGTGTCCCATTTTATTATGGGCTTTAAATTTAGATCTTTTAACCTAAGTGAATCTTCACTTACATTAAGCGAGCGGACAGTATTTGGCGCTGCTAGGGGCTTGCGCGGAGACACTTTAGACAGGCAGCCACGGCGATAATAAGGGGTAAATACCTTATAGGGTGTCTGGTCTTTTTTAAGCACTTGCCAGGGTTCCCAAAGTAGAGATCCATTAAAACTTTTCACCTCAATATCAGCGGCCTTCAGGGCCGTTTTGATTTCACCATCACGGGCGATTCTCCAAGGTTCATAGCAGCGATTCCAGTACACATTCTGTGCCGATGTATCTCTGGCGAGTTTGCTCAAGATCGCCAATGGCTCACCCCGATATAACTGCAGTTTCCCATGGAGGGAGGTATTCAAAGACTCTAACGCGTGGTGTAACCACCAACGACTAGCACCGCCCATACTCCAGTCACCGGCATTGGTGTCATCGAGTATATAGACAGGTATGACGTCGCCTTTTTCGCAAGCAGCGTAGAGCGCGGGATTATCGGCAAGTCGGAGATCCTGACGGAACCAGACAATTGAGGGGCTATTAAACTTTGAGATGGGTACATCCTTTTTTTGCGGTGCTGGATTTACGGCGTAGTATGCTGTTTAGATTGACTGGCTGATAGGTTATCACTTTAGGCCGGCTGCAGACTAGGGGTTGGTGTGTTGCTTTTTTTACTGCGCACGGGCGTCACTCTGCTACAATTCCTGCTCAAATTTTAAGGTGGAAGACAATCGATGAATGTACTGGTTATTGGCTCTGGTGGCCGCGAACATGCTCTGGCTTGGAAGGCAGCGCAGAGTGCTGATATTGGCACTGTATATGTGGCGCCGGGTAATGCGGGTACGGCTATTGAACCCAACTTAGAAAATATTGCGATTGACATCAACGACTTCGGTGGACTGGCTGATTTTGCTGAGGAAAATAATGTTGGCCTGACCATAGTGGGGCCGGAGCAACCGCTAGTTGATGGCGTCGTTAATTATTTCCAACAGCGCAGCCTACCAATATTTGGTCCCTCAAAAGAAGCGGCACAGTTAGAGGGCTCTAAGGCCTTCACCAAAGATTTTCTAGAGCGCCAGAAGATACCGACCGCAGAGTACGGTAACTTTACTGACCTCGATGCGGCGCTTGCGTACCTACACGATGCTGGCGCACCCATTGTTATTAAGGCCGACGGCTTGGCGGCGGGTAAAGGGGTCATTGTGGCTATGACGATGGCCGACGCTGAGGAGGCTGTGCGCGATATGCTGTCAGGCAACGCCTTTGGTGAAGCTGGTCACCGGGTGGTAATTGAAGAATTTCTCGACGGTGAAGAAGCCAGTTTTATTGTCATGGTAGATGGCAGTAATGTGCTGCCTATGGCCACCAGCCAAGATCATAAGCGGGCGGCAAACGGAGACACCGGGCCCAACACAGGCGGTATGGGTGCTTATTCTCCGGCGCCAGTGGTGGACAGCACAGTCTACCAACGGATTATGAATGAGGTGATTTACCCAACGGTTAAGGGTATGGCTGCAGAAGGCAATAAATACACGGGCTTTCTTTACGCGGGCCTAATGATCATGGCGGATGGTACACCTAAGGTGATTGAGTTTAATTGCCGCTTTGGCGACCCTGAGACGCAGCCTATTTTAATCCGCCTAAAATCCGATCTTGTCAGCCACTGTATTGCGGCGCTAACTGGTGACCTGGACAAACAATCAGCACAGTGGGATCCGCGTCCGGCAGTGGGTGTGGTGCTGGCCGCTGGCGGTTACCCTCAGGCCTATCGCGGCGGTGATGTGATTAACGGGTTGCGCCCCCCGGCCACTGGCGACCAGAATGAAAAAGTGTTCCATGCTGGTACGGCACAGGTCGGTGATAACGTAGTAACCAGTGGCGGTCGGGTACTCTGTGCGACAGCAATGGGCGATTCAGTGTTAGACGCTCAACGTAAAGCCTACCGACTGGTGTCAGAGATTCATTGGGATGACGTCTATTTTAGAGACGATATTGCCTGGCGAGCGATCGAGCGCGAGCAGCGGATATCTGATTAGGTCGGAGATCAGGCGGTCTATTTCGGCGATGAGAAATACTTTCAAAATGCAGCTACAATAGTGGACAGACAACCGACCATAATGAGCAAAAGACTATGTTAAATCGACAACTGTCGGGGCTGGACCAGTTAGTGACCCAATTAGATCAGGGCTTACGAATCCTGTTCGGAAACGCTCCAGTGCCGCAGCGCGCGTCTCCAGCAATTGACTTGGATGACGTTGAGCTGTCTGTGCAAGAGCGTAAAACGGCATTGGGTTTGATGCGGGTTAACCACGCAGGGGAAGTTTGCGCACAGGCTCTTTATCAGGGACAGGCGCTAACCGCGAAGTTACCCGAAGTTGGCGCTCAGATGGAACATGCTGCGGCCGAAGAGCGGGACCATTTGGCCTGGTGTGAAGAGCGTATTTCAGAGCTTGGTGGTCGTACTAGCCTGCTCAATCCTGTTTGGTACGCTATGTCGTTTGGCCTTGGCGCGGTAGCTGGCTTGGTCAGTGACAAGCTGAGTCTGGGCTTTGTCGCTGCGACCGAAGATCAGGTCTGCGACCATTTGAAAACTCACCTGAATCAACTGCCCAGTGGTGATCAGAAAAGTCGCGCTATCGTCGAGCAGATGCTGAATGACGAGGAACGCCATGCCCAGAGCGCCCTAGATGCCGGCGGCCAGCAGTTCCCCGAACCCGTTAAAAGACTAATGACTGCGGTATCGTCAGCCATGACTCACAGCAGTTACCGACTCTAAAGAGTCTCTTCATCCGTCGTCTGATCTTTATCCCACTCGCGCATTAAACCGACAATTTTATCACCCAACCAACGATGAATCGGGGAGCCTGACGTTCTTTTGTGCTGCAACAGTACCAGTGGAATGGTGCCCTCATGAGGCAACTCAACCGGGTAGCGCTTGCGCACAATGCGGTACATTTCTCGCTCCATAGTCAGGCCATACTTGGCGGCTACCATTAGGCAGTCGGTGTCACAAACAGTTTCCATGGCAGTCATCAGCTGGTTAGTGACCATCGCTTTTTTTCTTTTACGCCCAAGATCCCGCAGTACTCGATCAAATCGAGCATCCGTTCTGGCGCTTACCCGCTTTGAAATCAACAGGTAGTATTGGATGAAGGGATATTCCAGTATCTCATCGAGGGTGACTCGACTCTTCTTGGCCAGTGGATGCCCCTCTCGCATCCAAATTGATGGAGTGAATATTGCAAGCTTGCGGGCGCTGATATCTTCAGTGATACCCTTGTCGATATCGATAGCAAAATCCAGTATGCCTTCCGAGAGCTCCCCCTCAACGGAGTCTGTTTCACTTGAGATCGACAGAATCACACCGGGGGCATATTGAGTGACTACCTTAGTCAGTTCTGATACCAGCGAAATAGCCACGAATTCCGGAACCGCAATAGTGATCTCTCCCACATAGGCGGCTGGGTCAAACTCACCCTCTGTGACCATCTCTAAAATACTGTCAAGCAATCGGGGCAATCGCAGCTGTAATTCCCGCGCCTTAGGGGTAGCCACTAGTGCGTTGCCAGTTCGCGTAAACAACGGATCATCCAATTGGTGTCGCAGTCGCTGCAGCACCCTACTCATAGCAGGCTGGGTGATAAACAGGCGCTGGGCTGCCCGCGTCACACTCTTTTCTTCCAGCAACGCTTGAAGTGATACCAATAAATTCAGATCAAGACGAGATAGCTTTTGCAGATTCATAATGGAAACCTTAATACTGTTATTAAATGGTATTACATAATAGCATACAGTTGATGCAAACAATGCATTTGGCTTATGACGTCTAGAAGACTATATTACTCTTATAGAGCAGCTGCTCTTAAATTTAACTAAGGAGAAACACCATGACACTCGTATATGTTCTGATCGGTTTTATCGGATTAGCGGGTGCTGCAATTGCGAAAGATGATTTCGTTAAGTTGGAAGCACCTAAGTTGGAAGCTTCTGATAAGTAAGGCTAAGCTCGGTATTGATTGGCGCCGAGCTAAACTTGATTTACAGATTTACCAAATTCGCAGTACCCAGCATTACCCCTCTAGATCCTTGCTATAGGATTATTTGACAGGGACCTGAAAAGGTCCCTTTTTTTAAGGGTCCCTTTTTTTAGCATTCTTATCGCAGCAGGTAAGACCAAGGTCATTACAAAAACATATAATGTTAATGTTAATAATACATTGGTCAGTTGGTCCATTTATTTTTATCATGCGTATGAATTAGGAAGCGCGTTTATTTTACGTCGCTCTGTCGCGATTTGTTACAAGTTTACCCCCACCCTTTCTTTGTGATTCATCCAAAGATTTTTTAAGGAGCCTTTCTTAGGCTCCTTTTTTTTCTCTGCGGCGCTGGCAATAACTTTGTCATGCGCTCTACGCTGTCTCAATGGTATAACTGTGGGTCATCTCTACGCCAGCAGTTTGTAGCATAATAGAGGCGGAGCAGTATTTCTCGGCTGAGAGCTCAACAGCTCTTTTTACTTGGGCTTCCTTTAAATTGGCGCCACTGACAATAAAGTGCAGGTGAATCTTACTAAAAACAGCGGGTACCGCGTCCACGCGCTCGGCCTGAAGTTCTGTTTTGCATGCCATGACCTGTTGTCTGCCCTTTTTAAGCATAGTCATAACATCAAAAGAAGCACAGCCCCCCAACCCCATCAGTACCATCTCCATGGGTCTCGATCCCATATTCCGCCCTCCCTGATCTGGCGCTCCATCCATAACGACGGAATGCCCACTGCCCGACTCGCCTAGAAACATAACGCCGTCTACCCACTTAATTGTTGCTTTCATAAGACACCTCACTGTTAGGGCCGCAAAGGGTAGCATAGAGTACCGCTAAATATTTTGGCAGGATGGCAATATTTTGACTACTATTAAGTGTGACAGTCGCCCCATATCGGCTATCTAAAACGGCGAAGGAAAGCGCTTAAGGAAACTATACAAGGAGAAATATGATGACACCTCTTACCCCCCATATAGACAATGTAGAGGAATTTTTGAGCCATTGTCACCGGCGCAGGTATCCTGCAAAAACTCTTATTATTTATGCCGGCGATAAGGCAGATACCCTCTATTACATTATCAAAGGATCCGTTGCGGTGGTCATTGAACAAGAAGACACGAGTAAAGAAATAATTCTGGCTTATCTGAATGCTGGAGACTTTGTTGGTGAAATGGGCCTGTTTGAAGAACAAAAACGCAGCGCTTGGATTCGCACCAGAACAGAATGCGAAGTCGGAGAAATTAGCTATTCAAAATTTATTGAAATAGGGCGCAACCACTCGGAATTCCTACTGGCGATTTGCAACCAGATGGCCCAGCGCCTTCGCGACACCACACGCAAGGTCAGCGACCTAGCCTTTCTTGACGTGACCGGTCGCGTTGCTCGCGCTCTGCTCGATCTCTCTAAACAGCCTGATGCGATGTCTCATCCAGACGGCATGCAGATAAAGATCACCCGACAGGAGATTGGCCGTATCGTCGCATGCTCACGAGAGATGGTCGGTCGCGTCCTAAAAGAACTAGAGTCCAACGGACTGCTATCTGTCTCGGGCAAGACCATGGTGGTGTATGGAACCCGCTAGCCCAAAAAGCGCGGGCGAGGTAACGAAATTGTAAGTACTTCTTACAAGACGCCCAACAATCCGCTTAACAGACCGAATTAGACCTTTCTGCCGATAGGCTGGTTAGTGTGTAATTTACCCGTTGCTGCAAATAGGGCATTGGCAACAGCCGGTGCTATAACCGGCGTACCCGGCTCTCCAACGCCGCTTGGTGGTTCCGCCGACGGGATAATATGTACTTCGACTGCAGGCATGTCCTTCATGCGAACGACCTGATAACGGTCAAAATTGGTCTCGATTACGGCCCCCTCTTTAATGGTGATTTCACTCATTAAGCTTGGAGACAAACCATAGGCAATACCGCCCTCCATCTGCGCTCGAACGACATCTGGATTAATCGCCATGCCGCAATCTACTGCGCACACCACCTTGTCAACGGTATACTCGCCACTGTCACCGACAGTGAGGTCGGCCACTTGCGCAACATAGGTGCCGAATGACTTGTGCAACGCAATACCCTTTATTTTTCCATCCTGCTGTCGCGTATTCCAACCCGCCTTATCGGCAACCATTTCAAGTACACCTTTGTAGCGCTCATCCTCTCCCAGATGGGCAAGACGAAACGCGAGAGGATCCTGACCAGTCGCCGCGGCCAATTGATCCATAAAGGTTTCAACTGAATGAGCAGTATGGGTACTGCCCACGCTGCGCCACCAGAGTACTGGAACCGGAGATTCCACCGTATGTAAGTCGACGGCAAAGTGGGGGATATTGTAGGGCAGCGAAGTCGCGCCCTCTACGGAGGTAAAATCAACGCCGTTTTCGAAGAAGGCCGAAAACGCAGTCTTGCCTAATATTGATTGTCCTACAATTCTATGTTGCCACGCGATGATTTTTCCATTGCTGTCTAGGCCCGCCTTAAGCTTGTGGAAATACATCGGCCTAAAATAGCCCGACTGCGTATCGTCCTCGCGCGTCCAGACCAGCTTAACAGGCGCATCTGACTGGTTGGCCTTAGCAATCAAGGTCGCCTCTAGCACATAGTCACTGTGGGTATTAGCTCGTCGCCCAAAGCTACCACCGACAAATAAACTGTTTATCTTGACCTTTTCCGGTGCAATCTTAAGCGCCTCAGCAACCGCGATCTGATCGCCTGTCGCTGACTGGCAGCCGTACCAGAGCTCCACATCCGCATCCCTAATCTGTACCACACAATTCATAGGTTCCATTGTGGCATGGGCCAAATAGGGATATTCATACTCCGCTTCAATTATCTGAGTGGCGGCATTAAAGCCCACTGCCAAATCGCCATGGGCATTTGCCGATACGCCGGGTTCTTTAGCCACCTCAATGTAACGACGCATTTGATCATCGGAACTATCGCTCATCGCAGCACTCTGATCCCATTCTATCTGCAGTGCATCGCGGCCTTTTTTGGCATTCCAAAACGTGTCTGCAATCACGGCGATACCTGTGGGGATTTGCAGAACGTTGACCACCCCTTTAACGGCTTTAGCCTTGCCGTCGCTAAACGACTTGACCGTCGCACCAAAGCGAGGGGCATGTGCTACCAACGCAGTGAGCATTCCCGGAAGTTTGATATCTTGCGTGAAGATGGCACTGCCATCCGTTTTGCCCATATCTTTACGAGACAATACCTCAGCGCCTATCAATGTAAAATTTTTGGGATCTTTCAGGCTGACATTTTCTGGTACGTCCTGAGTCGCTGCAGCTTCCGCCAAGTCACCAAAGCTGGCTGAACGGCCACTTAGATGGGTTACCACCCCTTTACTGACACTAATCTCGCTAGGAGGTACTTGCCATTTTTTCGCCGCTGCAGAGACCAGCATATACCTTGCGCTGGCACCGGCTTCACGCATCTGGGTATATGAGTTCGATATTGCCGTACTTCCTCCGGTGAGCTGGGCGCCAAAGGATAAGTTTGAGTAAAGCGCTTTATTTGCCGGCGCGGCCTCACACACAATTTGCGACCAATCGGCATCCATTTCTTCAGCAGCAATGGTTGCAAGCCCAGTAAAGACTCCCTGCCCAAATTCGGCATGCTTAATGATTATGGTGACGCTGTTATCGGGGCTGATGCGGACGAAGGCATTCGCGATCGTATCCGCTTGATCAGCTAAGGGAGCCTGCCTGGCCGCCTGAGCAAAGGGCAGACTCATTGCCAGAGTGAAACCTGCACCGACGGTAGCAGTCTTTTTTAGAAAGACGCGCCGAGATATGTCTGTAACGCCCAATTTGTTGATATCGCCTAGTACTTTCATGATCTACGCTTCCTCTTTGGTCATGGCCAAAGAGGCCTGTTTTACAGCAGCACGAATACGCCCGTAGGTGCCGCAGCGACAAATATTGCCAGACATGGCACCATCAATATCATCATCGTTGGGCGCAGCATTGACGCTCAGAAGAGCCGTGGCGGACATGATTTGACCTGACTGGCAATAGCCGCATTGCACCACAGCCAAATCGTCCCAGGCCGCTTTAATGGCTAAGCCTTCTGGCGTAGCTAAACCTTCTATCGTGGTGATTTCTTGGTCGCCAACCTGACCGACCGGAATAACGCATGAGCGAACAGCTGCGCCATTTAGATGTACTGTACAGGCGCCACACTGCGCGATACCGCAACCGTATTTAGTGCCGGTCATCCCAATGGTATCTCGAAGTACCCACAGTAGTGGAGTATCGGCGTCCGTCTCGATAGTTCTTGCGGTGCCGTTGACCTTCAACGTTAGTTGCATCTAAAACCTCCTGACCAATTAATTTTTCTGAAATTATCATAACCGGTTAACGTATGGTCGACAATATCGACATGAATTCTTACTATTCAAAAAATTCTCTTAGCTGTTCGCCGGGGTTATCACTGCGCATAAACGCTTCACCAACTAAAAATACCTGTACGTTATGCTCACGCATCGCAGCAACATCCCCACGACTATGAATACCGCTTTCCGTAATGACTATTTTCCCATCGGGAATTTTGCTGAGTAGCCGATAGGTGTTTTCTAAAGAGACTTCGAAGGTGTGCAGGTTGCGATTGTTAATGCCGACCATTGGGTTTTTTAATTTGAGGGCAACGTCGAGCTCCGCCTCGTCATGGACTTCAATAATGATGTCCATTCCAAGCGACAGAGCAACCTCATGCAACTGATAAAGCTGCCTCTCTTCGAGCGCTGAGACAATTAATAGAATGCAGTCAGCAGACATAGCTCTGGCTTCATAAATTTGATATTCATCAATTATAAAATCTTTGCGAATTACCGGTAGGCTGGTGGCACTACGAGCCAGCTTTAAATATTCATCTGCCCCCTGAAAGAAATCGACATCAGTCAACACGGATAAACAAACAGCGCCGCCCTGCTCATAACTTTGGGCAATGGCCGCTGGATCAAAGTGCTCTCGGATGACGCCTTTACTGGGCGAAGCTTTTTTAATTTCAGCAATAACCGCAGATTGACCTGTCGCAATTTTAGCGGCGATGGCTGCATAAAAACCGCGAGGCGGTGACGCCAGAATGATTTTTTCTTGCAGTATTGACAGCGGTGTCAGCAATCTTCTTTCGGCAATTTCTTCGCGTTTCCGGTCAAGAATTTTTTTAAGTACTGTCGGCGTATCTGAACTCATCTTTGGATCTCTTAAATTATTTATGCGTCCTGTTGAACCTGGGTAAAGGTCGCAAGGTCGTTTATTTTAGCCCGAGCTAAGCCAGCGCCTATGGCGTCCTGCGCTAGCGCTACGCCTTCATTGATGTCCCCAGCACAACCCGCAACATAAAGCGCAGCCCCAGCGTTAAGCGCAATAAGGTCGGCGGCTTTTGCAGCATGAGGCCCCGCGCGCTTACCCAAGGCATCAACAATTAGAGCCAGTGATTGCTCAGCATTATTAACATCTAGACCTTCGAGACTTTGACGTTGGAGTGAAAACTGTTCAGGCGTAATGGTGAACTCGGTCACTGCGCCATTTTTATATTCTGCAACGTGGGTGTCTGCGGCAATACTAATTTCGTCGAGCCCATCGGCGGAATGGACAATCATTATATGCTCTGCTCCCAAACGTCCAAGCACTTCGGCCATGGGCTTGCATAGCGCTTTTTCATAGACTCCGATCAACTGACGCCTGACGCCTGCCGGATTAGTCATAGGGCCGAGTATATTAAAAATTGTGCGCAAGCCAAGCTCACGCCTTGGGCCAATCGCATATTTCATGGCGCTGTGATGAGCGGGCGCAAACATAAAACCAACACCGAGCTCTTGCACGCAGAGTGCTACCTGCTTGGGACTCAAGGCTAAATTAACGCCGGCAGCTTCCAGTACATCGGCTGCGCCGCTATTGCTGCTGACGGAGCGGTTGCCATGTTTAGCGACTCGCCCGCCAGCGGCTGCAACAACAAATGTCGATGCGGTGGAGACATTGAATAGGTTGGACTCATCGCCACCAGTACCAACGATATCGACCAGATACTGACCCGATATCTGCACTCCCGTCACTAGTTCACGCATAACTTCTACTGCACCGGCGATCTCTTCGATGCTTTCGCCTTTTACGCGCAGTGCAATTAAAAAACCACCAATCTGCGCGTCTGTAGTACTGCCGCTCATGATCTGACGCATCACGTCACGCATCTCGACGGTGCTGAGGTTTTGGCCGTTAACTACTATTGCTAGTGCCTGCTGAATGTCCACCACTTTTACCCTCAATTAGCTGTTCAAAAAATTACTTAGCAAGTCGTGCCCGTGCTGAGTCAGTATCGACTCGGGATGAAACTGCACCCCCTCGACACTCAGCTCTTTATGTCTGACACCCATTATTTCATCCAAGCTACCATCGGCATTCTCGGTCCAGGCAGTCACGTCTAAACATTCGGGAAGCGTTGTCTGCTCAATCACTAATGAGTGATAACGTGTGGCTTGAAATGGATTGCTAAGATCTTTAAAAACGCCGCGATCACTGTGATGTATCATCGATGTTTTACCATGCATCACCTGTTTGGCGCGAACAATCTGACCACCAAATGCTTGACCGATACTTTGATGACCTAGGCAAATGCCGAGGATAGGTATCTTTCCGGCGAAGTTTTTTATGGTGTCGACGGAGACTCCGGCTTCATTCGGCGTGCAGGGGCCCGGAGAAATCACTATCTTTTCTGGCGACAATCTTTCGATATCGGCAAGTGTTAATTCGTCATTACGGTATACTTTTACATCGACTTTTAACTCGGCTAAATACTGCACGATGTTGTAAGTAAATGAGTCGTAGTTGTCGATCATTAAAATCATGCGGACTCTCCTTTAGTGGCTTGGCACACCATTGCCGCAGCACGCATTAATGCGCGCGCCTTATTCATTGTCTCTTCCCATTCCAGTTCGGGAACGGAATCAGCAACAACGCCACCTCCAGACTGCACATGCAGCATGCCATCCTTAATCACTGCAGTGCGGATGGCAATGGCGGTGTCCATATTTCCGTTCCAGCCAATGTAGCCCACTGCACCACCGTAGATACCACGCTTCACGGGTTCCAATTCATCAATAATTTCCATAGCGCGAATCTTGGGTGCGCCACTTAAAGTGCCCGCCGGTAGAGTCGCTTGTAGCACCTCTAGAGCGCCCATGCCCTCAGTGACTTCACCGACCACATTGGAGGTAATATGCATAACATGGGAATAGCGCTCAACTACCATTTTTTCAGTCACCTTAACGGTGCCGGGTTTACAGATACGGCCAACGTCATTGCGTCCTAAATCGATCAACATAAGATGCTCGGCGAGTTCTTTCGGGTCCGCCAACATTTCCTTTTCCAGCAGTAGATCGTCGTCGGCCGTTTCGCCTCGACGGCGAGTACCTGCTATGGGTCGCACAGTGACTTCTCCATCTTCTAGGCGCGCTAATACCTCAGGCGATGAACCAACGATATGAAAATCGCCCAGGTTTAGCAGGTACATGTAGGGTGATGGATTGAGCCGTCGCAGAGCTCTGTAAAGATTGACAGGCTCCGCGTGAAAGGGAGCGGAAAATCGCTGTGATGGCACAACCTGCATCACATCACCCGCCAAAGTATATTCTTTGACTTTCTCTACGGCACGCTTGTAATTGTCTTTACTGAAACTACTGACAAAGTCTTTCTCTGAAATCCCGTTGCCCTGACTATTCATCGGCGGTAACGCCGGCGTCGATTGCGCTAATTTGCTCTCCAGTTCATCGAGCCTAGCTTCTGCCTTTTGCAGCGCCCCCGTGTCTTTGGCATCCACATGCACCACCAGCATAATCGTGCCAGAAAGATTATCGAAGATGGCCACCTCATCGGAGGCCATCAAAAAGATATCTGGCGTGCCCAACTCGTCCTCTGGTGCGCTGTTGGCCAGTCGCGATTCAACATACCGCACCGTGTCATAGCCAAAGTAACCCACTAGGCCGCCGGTAAAGCGAGGCAGATCAGGCAGATCAGGCATGCTAAATAGCTGCCGAAAGCTTTCAACCTCGCCTAAGGGATCGGCGGTTTTGCGATTAACCATGGGCTTGCCGTCGCGAACAATTTCTAGTCGGTTGCCATAGACTTTAAGTACCGTAGAGGTCTGCAGACCAATGAGCGAGTAACGGCCCCATTTCTCACCGCCCTGCACGGATTCAAACAGATAAGAGTTGGGCCCGAATGCGAGCTTTAGATAGACGCTGAGAGGGGTTTCCAGGTCGGCCAGCACCTCTCGAGTCACGGGGATTCGATTAAAATTTTGGCTTGCCAGTTGGGCAAATTTTTCCGGAGTCATACCAGTTTCCTTGTTCGATAGCAGCTTGATTCGTAGGGGCTTTCACGACACCTAGGTCGCTCTAGTTGCGCCATCGCCAACAATGGCGTCTGAAATCAAAGTCTATTGAACTGATACTCTGCAAAACCCACCTCCTGTAACGGTCGGTTATTGTAGTCAATAACCGACCCACACGACACCTTTCGCGTGCCAATAAAACTTACCCTACGTTTGCCAGCTCTGATCTGAGTTTACTGATCACGGCAGCATAGTCTGGCTGACTAAAAATCGCTGAGCCAGCAACAAAGGTATCCGCGCCTGCCGCCGCGATTTCACCAATATTGTTAATCCCTACCCCGCCATCAACTTCTAGCCTGATATCATAGCCACTGGCATCAATCAGCGCGCGTGCTTCGCGCAGCTTATCCAGTGTCGCAGGTATAAACTTCTGCCCTCCAAACCCGGGGTTGACGGACATCAGCAGCAGCATATCTAGCTTATCCATTACCCAGCGCAGTGTTTCTAGGCTGGTGCCCGGATTCAGGACTAACCCAGCCTTACAACCGAGGTCTCGGACTAGCTGCAAGGAGCGATCGATATGATTTGATGCTTCTGGATGGAACGTGATGTAGGTTGCACCGACATCCGCGAACATACGAATAAGATCATCTACCGGCTGCACCATTAGGTGCACGTCGATGGGCGCCGTGACACCGTGGTCTCTAAGGGCCTTACATACCATAGGCCCAATAGTGAGGTTGGGGACATAATGATTATCCATCACATCGAAGTGCACGATGTCGGCACCGGCCTCGAGGACATTATCAACTTCCTCGCCAAGTCGGGCGAAATTGGCTGCGAGAATCGATGGAGCAATCAGAAAATCAGTCATAAAACACCCTTTATTAATTCACTGGCAATGATGCGGGAGATCGATTGTAGGTGCAAATTATTTCCCACTTTGACCAAGTAGACTTTACCTTTGGGCGAAAAAAAAGCGGCCACTGTGGAAAGTGGCCGCTTACGTCGCGAAGACTGACTTGGCGCTATTCGCCAGACACAGCAGACTTGGATTTTTCGTGCCTGACTTTTCGAGCAGTCTTGGCTTCTTCCTGACTGACGGCACCATCGCCATTGGCGTCCATTGCCATAAATCTTGCGCGCCGGATATCAGCCATCTCCACTATTGCAGCCTCATGCTCAGCCGAGGAAATACTGCCGTTCTTGTCGAGATCCGCCTGCTCAAATAAGCCACTCATTTTATGGCCGCCCTGACGCCTGTCCTCACCGTCTTGATGATGACTTGCAACGGCCGCTGTTGACATCGCGGTCAACATTGCAAAAATAATCACATTTTTCATAGTCTCACTCTCAGTGTTTGATGTAAGCCTTAAGACGTCATCGCCAGCATTTAGTTGACACTGCTTAGTAGGAATAATCTTTATACTGATCTCGCAAATCCTTTTTACTGATTTTTCCTGTCGCGGTGTGCGGAATCTCAGACACAAAGAGGCAGTCGCCGGGAATCCACCATTTTGCGATCTTACCCTCCAAAAAGGCCAAGATCGCATCTTTATCCGGGATTATGCCCTCGACAGGAATCACAATTAACAACGGTCGTTCGGTCCACTTAGGATCCGCGACGCCAATAACTGCGGCCTCCTGCACATCTGGGTGACCCATAGCGGCATTTTCTACGTCAATAGAGCTTATCCACTCACCCCCAGATTTAATGACGTCTTTGACTCGGTCGGTGATACTGACATAGCCATATTCATCAATGGCGGCCATGTCGCCGGTATCAAACCAGCCGTCTGCATCGAGCGTCGACGACTCTTCGGCACGATAGTAGCTGCTAATAACCCAGGGACCCTTAACCAACAGCAGACCGGATGCCACACCATCCCAGGGCAATTCATGATGGTCTGTATCGACAATCTTCATCTCGACGCCAAAGACTATGCGGCCTGCGCGGACAATATGGGCATCCTGCTCCGCTTGGGTACCCGTACTCATCCACTCCATGGGTCGATTGTAGGAACCCAAGGGGCTCATTTCAGTCATACCCCAACCCATGTGAACACTGACGCCATGCTGTTGCATTTCTTGGATTAGCGATAATGGGCATGCGGATCCGCCGCAAACGACCGATTTCAGAGTTTCTATGGTTTTTCCTGTGGTGTTGAGATAGCCGACCAATGCCAGCCACACGGTAGGGACCCCAAGGGAGTAATTGACCTTTTCGACATTGATCAAATGGGTTAATGTCTCGCCATCGGCCATCTTGGGGCCGGGAAATACGAGCTTGGCGCCGGTCATTGGGGCGTTATAGGCGGTGCCCCAAGCGTTAACATGGAACATTGGCACAATAGGCATAACAACGTCACTGGCAGACAGGTTCATTACATCCGGTATCGATCCAACGATAGAATGTAGCACCGTACTGCGGTGACTGTAGAGGACGCCTTTTGGCTTACCCGTCGTGCCGGAGGTGTAGCATAGAGAGCTGGCGGTCTGTTCACTAAGATCTGGCCATTCAAAGGTATCAGCCTGATCGCCAATAAATGTCTCATAGCAGTGGCAGTTATTTAGACTGGTAGCGGGCATATGGGCCGTATCAGTCATCACGACATAACCGCGCACCGTGGGGAGTTGATCTTTCAGCGCCTCCAAAAGAGGCACAAACATTGGATCGGTAAATACCCATTGATCTTCAGCATGGTTGATAATGAAATCGATCTGCTCTGGGAAGAGGCGAGGATTTACAGTGTGGCAGACCTGTCCCGAGCAAGAGATGGCGTAATAGAGCTCAAAATGGCGATAATCATTCCACGCTAAGGTAGCAATGCGGTCACCCATTTCGAAGCCTACGTTTTTTAGCGCATTGGCCAGTTTACGGACGCGGCGGAACGCATCGCCGTAGGTATACTTGTGATGCGGATTATCGCCAGTGACCGAAACAATTTCACTTTTACTATTAATCCTGTCTGCATGCCTCATTATTGACGTAATAGTCAGCTGCGAGTCCATCATTAAACCGTTCATACTTATCACCCCAGAGTGTCTTTTTTCTTTTAATCAAGCAGGCTAACATCACCTGCTATAAAATTAAATCAAAAATCGACGGGGCGAGAGCGACGATGCTATTAGTAGCGAGGGATCTGTTTGAGATAAGTTTCTATTTCGGTAAAATTTGGTAATAGAAATTTTTTACCCTGTAACTGCAGGTCTATTTTGATGCACTTACCGTTATCATTTGAATCTTGCGTGGTCATTTCACAGTCAGCCTCAACACTCAGTGTATAAGGGAAACCTCGCGTCATTATCGCGTAGTAATGGTGGCTGTGACCCTCGGCAAAACTTTTCATCACTAGCACTCTGGTGCGGGAACCAAAAGCAGAGGCGTTGCGGCCATCCTGCAGGGCTCGAAAATCAATTAGCGGTATCGAAAGATAGCGCCAGGCAATCCAGCCCCTGACCCATACGGGTAACCTATCGCTTTTTTCTATCCCTTGATTGAGGGTGATTTCTGCCACAGCAGGCATGGGCACGAGTAACCGTTCTCTGCCAATATCGACCGACAGGCAGTCAATTTTCTCTATTGCGGGTTGTTGATCCAAAAATAATAAACTCATTGGCGTCTCGCCTCCATATGTTCAATCTCCATGCACATAGCCTGTGCTCGCTCACCCATACCGCTCAAGATTCAGTCATGCTGCACCAAATAATGGTTCCAGATAGGTCTCTACCGGGACAATTTATCGGCTTCTAACCCCGATATTAGCCCTCCGGCTGTAGTCACTGTTATAGTAAATCTTGTCTGTGACAGTCAGGCCAATTGCCCTGCGGCGCCCTGTTTGCCGCAGGCGCTATTATCCTGTGTATCAAACGATCTGTCCATCTTTCGCATAAGGCGTAGCAGTATCAGCAATGATACTGAAAAATTGTAGTAAGCCAATGCAGGTGCGACCCAAATGAGCCTGAGCGCAACCATACCCGCAATAATCGCTTGTTGAACCAACCACGTTAACAGCCTTTGACAACTTAAGTTTAGACGACGCCCCCTAGGGTATGTGATTTTAATCACTGATGTACTATATTAACTTCGAGGGGCCTTGTTACGTTGCGCTGAGCCTCCTCGGGTATGCCCATTCTCGGTCATCTGTAACTCGCTCCAAAAGGGTTGCGGCACATTAATCATCTCAAGGTTATCATCTATGAATAAAACTCTCGGCGTAGTCATGGACCCCATTCACCTAATCAAATATAGCAAAGACACCACGCTGGCACTCTTGCTTGCAGCGCAACGACAGGGCTTCAAAATTTACTACATGGAGCAACAACACCTATTTTTAGAGAACGGTAATCCGCGCGCCGAAGTCCGCCCCCTAAAGGTATTTGAGAACCCGTTTAAATGGTTCGAATTGGAAGAGAGTAGCTCTATTCCGCTGGAAGAGCTCGACGTCGTGCTAATGCGCATAGACCCCCCCTTTGATAGCGAGTACATCTACTCCACCTATATACTCGAAGCCGCTGAGCGACTCGGTACCTTAGTCGTCAATAAACCACGCAGTCTCCGTGACTGCAACGAGAAAGTGTTCGCAACAGAGTTCCCTCAGTGCATACCCCCACTATTAGTTAGCCGCGATCAAAAGCGTCTTAAAGACTTTTTAGAAGAACAGGGAGATGCGGTTTTTAAGCCCCTAGACGGCATGGGCGGCACATCGATTTTTCGCGTCCAAAAAGGTGATCAAAATCTCAACGTGATTCTTGAGACCCTCACCAAGGATGGCCAGCAAACCATCATGGCTCAGAAGTATCTGCCAGAAATTCTTGAGGGCGACAAACGTATTCTGGTGATAGACGGTCAAGTTGTGCCCTACTGCTTGGCGCGTATCCCTGCCCAGGGAGAGTTTCGCGGTAATCTAGCGGCAGGTGGCCAGGGCCGAGTACAGCCGCTCAGTGACCGCGATCGATGGATTGCAGAACAAATCGCGCCAACACTAGTTGAGCGCGGGCTTATCTTTGTTGGCTTGGATGTGATTGGCGATTATCTCACTGAAATTAATGTCACCAGCCCAACCTGCGTGCGCGAAATAGATGAGGCCCAGGATACGGCTATTGGCGATATGTTAATGGACGCGATCAAAGAACGTTTGAAGCACTAATCGCAGCCCTGCAGAACAAACTAGTCCGATAAAACAGTGATCTGGGCAAAATCCTATAGAGGTTTGCCCAGAGAATTGAACGACAGCAATAGTGCGGCAAGACTTGAGTTTAATCGGATAAAGCCCCATATTGACTGGTATGACAACCGCCATTAAAAAAACCATTAGCAGCCTGAAAAATTACTTTCTGCTGGCCATGCCAGGCCTGAATGACCCCAATTTTGCTCAATCCGTCGTGTACATATGTGAACACAGCGCGGACGGAGCCATGGGGCTCATAATTAATCAGCCCTTAAATATCCCAGCCAAGGCCATCTATGACCAACTAGACCTCAGCTACGGCGACGAATATGGCAGCGCTTTAATATTTGATGGCGGTCCAGTGCAGCGCGATCGTGGTTTTATTTTACATCCCACCGTCGATAAACAGTGGGAATCGACCGTGGAAATTGCGGCCGATATTAGCTTGACCGCATCAAAAGACATCCTCAGTGACATCGCCGTTGGTAATGGACCCGAGAATGCCCTCATCACATTGGGTTATTCAAGCTGGGCCGCTGGACAGCTAGAGGAAGAACTTACGCAAAATAGTTGGCTCACCATTCCCGCCGACTCGGCGATTATTTTCCATACCGACAGCGCCAAGCGCGCCGGCGCTGCTGCCTCTACCATTGGGCTTGATCTGGCCATGTTGTCCTCCGATGCTGGCCATGCCTGAGTCCATCCCCAAAACCTTAATTGCCTTTGACTTCGGTCTTAAACAAATTGGTGTGGCCTACGGACAAACACTGACAGACTCTGCGACGGGGCTAATGACGATTAAGGCTTCCGGCGGAGTTCCTGATTGGACTGTCGTTCAGTCCGTCCTAACCGAGTGGCGTCCACACCTGACCCTGGTCGGCCTGCCACTAAATATGGATGGCAGTGAAAGTGAGTTGAGCGCTCGAGCGCGTAAGTTTGCCCGCCGACTTCAGGGCCGTTTCGCCATTGACGTGCTCATGGTTGATGAGCGCCTCACTAGCCGCGAGGCAAGGTCAATAATTCGCGAGGGGCAGGAAGAGTCTGGCCGCGGTCAGCCGTCGAGAAATAAACGTAAAGGGCAGGATCTAACCCAAATTGATCACCTTGCTGCCGCGCTGATTCTGAGGAGCTGGCTGGATAGCCCTGAGTTGGGTCAATCACCCTAGCGACCGAGGGTCACCGATTGCCATCGCTAGAATAAATAGATACTTTGCGGTCTGATGCCGATTGGGGCGATTAAAAATTTTTTGGTGATCGGGCTTCTTCTCTCGCCACGTCGGCACTAATCACAAGGTTATCGACAAGATTTCGCAGAGACTGATCTAATGTTTTCATGCCCAGCCCACCCCCGGTCTGAATGACCGAATACATCTGCGCCGCTTTGGCTTCACGAATCAGATGCCGAATTGCCGGGGTACCCAACATAATTTCGTGTGCCGCGATGCGGCCACCGCCTATTTTCTTTACCAATATTTGCGCAAGCACCGCCTTTAAAGACTCGGAGAGCATAAGTCTGATCATCGCTTTTTCACCCGCCGAAAATACATCCACAATCCGATCAATAGTTGTCGCTGCCGAGGCTGTGTGCAGGGTGCCCAATACCAAATGGCCAGTCTCAGCCGCGGTGAGCGCTAGGCGAATGGTCGTCAAATCTCGCAGTTCCCCGACCAGAATAACATCGGGATCTTCACGAAGCGCGGCACGGAGCGCAGCATCAAAACTTAGTGTGTCACGGTGGACCTGGCGCTGATTGACCAGACATTTTTTGCTCTGATGGATAAATTCAATCGGGTCTTCGATAGTTATAATATGAGCCTGCCTATGCTCATTGATATGATCGACCATCGCCGCAAGTGTGGTGGATTTTCCTGAGCCTGTGGGCCCTGTGACGAGCACCAGGCCACGAGGTAATGTCGATATTTGGCGAAAGAGATCCGGCAGGCCCAGCTGCTGGAGAGTTAAGACATCTGAAGCTATGGCCCTGAAAACCACGGCGGCACCGCGATGCTGATGAAATGCATTGACTCGAAATCGGGCAATATCTGGCGCTTCGTAGGCAAAGTCAGCTTCCAAATGCTCGTCGAAGTGCCTTCTTTGCTTGTCATTCATTATGCCGTAGATCAAACTATGGACTTGCTCATGCGCCATCGGCGGCAAGTTAATAAGCTGCACGTCGCCATCAAGGCGTAATCTTGGAGAAAGACCGGCTGAGAGGTGTAAGTCCGATGCCCCTTTTTTGACACTAAATGCTAATAATTCGGTGATGTCCATTTTGTGCCCCGTTCTGTCTCTGAACCCGTTATCGACGATTTCTATCCATGACCACAATTAAAAATAACATTAGCGCTATTGAAACACGGCTGCAACGGGCTGCGAGTGACGCAGGCCGCACTGTGAGCGAGATCCTGTTGCTGGCGGTTAGCAAGACGCGAACTAGCGCACAGATAGATGAGGCGGTAGCGGCAGGCATCAATAGCTTTGGCGAAAACTACCTGCAGGAGGCTATTGAGAAAATTAGCGCCTTCCCCAAGGCCAAACTAGACTGGCATTTTATTGGCCCCCTGCAATCTAACAAAACTCGGCTAGCAGCAGAAAACTTCGCGTGGATACACAGTGTCGACCGCCTGAAGATTGCACAGCGTTTAAGCGACCAGCGACCGCCATCAGTAGCACCCCTAAATATCTGCCTGCAAATCAATATTGATAATGAATCGACTAAATCGGGTTTTACCTCCGCGCAGGCTCTAGGGACTGCATTGGAAATCGCTAGGCTGCCCGGTATTAGACTGCGTGGATTAATGGCTATTCCGCAAAGCCGCAATAGCCTTGAGGATCAGCGCGCACCCTTTCGTCGGCTGCGTGAATTAAAAGATCAAATTAATGAGCTGCTGGACAATTCGCAAAAACTGGATACTCTCTCTATGGGAATGTCTGGCGATATGGAGGCCGCTATCTTAGAGGGGGCAACCATTGTACGAGTTGGCACAGATATCTTTGGTGCCAGAGCCACGCTCTAATAAGGTAAGACAAACAAATCGTTAACAAAGGTTACACCATGAGCTCAATTGCATTTATCGGTGGCGGCAACATGGCCTCCTGTATTATCGGTGGCATGATCGCCAACGGTTTCTCAGCGCAAGATATTATAGTCAGCGAACCAGGCGAGCAATCGCGCCTGCGCTTAGAGGATACCTATGGCTTAACTACCCTCACCGATAATCAGGCTGCAGCTAAACAGGCGGATTTAATTGTCCTTGCAGTCAAACCTCAGATTATGCGGAGTGTCGCCATCGATTTGGCGCCGGCGCTAGGCGCTAACTCTGTCGTAGTGTCTATAGCCGCAGGAATACCTCTGAGGGCGTTGCAAACGTGGTTGGGCGCCTACACCGCGATCGTTAGGGCCATGCCCAATACGCCAGCAATGTTGCTTGAGGGTGCCACTGGCCTATTTGCAAATCAGCACGTAGATCCTACAAAGAGAGATTTGGTAACTACCATATTTCAAGCTATAGGTTATGCCTGCTGGGTTGAAACCGAAGCGCAGATTGATGCCGTAATTGCCGTCTCTGGGAGTGGCCCTGCGTATTTCTTCCGCATTATAGAAATCATGCAAAAAGTGGGGCAGGAGCTGGGCTTACCCGAACAGATTGCTCGGGAACTGAGCCTGCAAACTGCGCTCGGCTCGGCTCGCATGGCAACCGAATCAGGCACTGGGGCAGGACAGTTGCGCGAACAGGTTACCTCGCCAGGCGGAACCACTCAGGCGGCATTGAATACCTTTGAGCAACTGGGTTTAGAGGCCACGTTTCGCGAAGCTATGCGCAGCGCACTCAATCGCGCGGAAGAGATGGCGATAGATTTTTCAGCACAACATGAATTAGGGAATTAGTTCTATGAGCGGTATTGTTTCTATACTTAAAATAGCCATCGATATCTACGCGTCGTTGCTTCTCATTCGGGTATTACTGCAACTCGTACAGGCAGACTTTTTTAACCCGATCTCGCAGACCCTATTTAAGGTGACGTCGCCGGTGGTAGAGCCCCTGCGCGGCATATTTCCAACCATAGGCAATTTGAATACCGCCGGGTTAGCCGCAGCACTGCTACTGAAATGGGTTTATTGGCTAATTGTATTAACACTGAGTGGCCTGATTGGGCCTCAAATGCTTGGCTATCTGGCCGTGGCTCTGGTTGAGCTGCTAGGGACATTGATCGATGTTTATTTCTGGGGTATTTTTATTCTAGTTATTTCTAGCTGGGTTGGCACCGCCTCGCACCCCACCGTGCGCCTAGTAACGCAAATCGTTGATCCCTACATGGCCCCTTTTAGACGCATCATCCCCAACATAGGGATGATAGATCTCTCACCCATGGTTGCTATTTTTACCCTGATGATTGTCCGCGATAGACTGATGCCTCAGCTGGTCGGGGTTATCCAGCCCCTTCTCGGATAACGCGAACCGCCCGTCAAGCATGAGCAAAAAACTGCGCTGATCAAGGCGCAGGGTCGGGATACTGATTGTGGACTGACTGAATTTCAGTCAGCACCTCATCAGAAAGTCTTATCTCCGCTGCATCAATATTTTCTTTAAGTTGCACCAAGTTCGTTGCGCCAATCAAGCAACTAGTAACAAAAGGTTGCTGGCAGACAAATGCTAGAGACATTTGTGCCAAGCTGTAACCGTGCTTTTGGGCTATGGCATGATAGGCCTCTGTAGCGGCCGCGGACTGCGGGCTTGCATAGCGAGCAAATCGTTCAAATAATGTCAGCCTAGCGCCTGCAGGCTTTTCGCCACCGATGTATTTACCAGAGAGAACGCCAAAGGCCATAGGCGAGTAAGCCAACAGTCCCGCCTTTTCTCGAATAGCCATTTCCGCCAAACCTGTCTCAAACTGCCGGCTTAGTAGGTTATAGACATTTTGGACGCTCACCACTCTGGCCATATTTCGCTCTCGGGCCAAACGCGAGTATTCCATTACCCCCCAGGGCGTTTCATTGGACAGACCTACATGTTTGACTAAGCCTTCGCGCACTAATTCAGAGAGGGCATCCAACGTCTCTTCGATGGGTATACCATCAGCCGCTGGATTATGTTTATAGCCACGCTGGCCGAAATAGTTGGTCCCTCGCTCAGGCCAATGCACCTGGTAAAGGTCCACATAATCGGTTTGTAGGCGCTCTAGCGAGGCCTCGATCGCGCGACGAATATGATCACGATTTAGCCTCGGACCGCCGCGGATATGTGCAGTACCGGGTAGCTGATCTCCTCTGCCAGCGACTTTGGTAGCGAGAATAATCTCTGAACGCGTTCCCGTATGAGTCAACCATTCACCCACATAGGATTCCGTGGATCCTTGCGTTTCCGGCCTTGGAGGCACAGGATACATCTCCGCTACATCAATAAAGTTGACGCCTCTAGAGAAGGCATAGTCCATCTGTTCACAGGCTTCTTCAAGGGTATTCTGTTCGCCCCAAGTCATGGTCCCCAAGCCAATTAGCGACACCTCTAAATCCGTCTTACCAAGCTTTTTGTACTGCATAGTTTTACTCCTATCAGGCAACCCGCCCCTATAGGCGCTGCGCTGACAGTCTAACTGCAAAAAAGGTAATTCAAAATAGGCCCCTGAGCTCGGTTTAATTAGAGAGAGGTGACCATTTGCGCGCTGATCGCTAAACAGTCCTCGATTCCGCGAGTATTCTAATCATCAAAACCCTATAATGGTGTCATGTCGGGATCTTCACTAAAAAACTCCATTGGCCTTGTCAGCCCGCAAACTGTTGTTATGCGGGAACCATTAACACTTGCCTGTGGCATCATGCTTTCCAGCCACACACTGGTATTCGAGACCTATGGTCAATTGAATGCCGATAACAGCAACGCTATTTTGATTTGTCATGCGCTGAGTGGCAGCCATCACGCCGCCGGCTTTCATGAGGGCGACAGTAGCCCCGGTTGGTGGGATAGTTATATTGGGCCGGGCAAAGCGATCGATAGTTCGCGTTTTTTTATTGTAAGCCTAAACAATATTGGAAGCTGCTTTGGCAGCAGCGGGCCAACGTCAATTAATCCAGACACGGGTGAAGTCTGGGGTGCCAGCTTTCCCTCTCTGCGCGCAAGGGACTGGGTAGAATCCCAGCGTCTATTGATGGAACATCTTGGTATCGAGGTTTGGGCTGCCGTTATCGGCGGCAGTCTTGGCGGCATGCAAGCCATGCGCTGGTCTTTGGAACATCCTGAAAAATTGTTAAATGCCGTGGTGATAGCTTCAGCCATGAAACTGTCGGCGCAAAATATCGCCTTCAATGAGATTGCGCGACGGGCGATTAAGTCAGACCCAGACTATTGCGACGGTGATTACCTGCAGCAAGAAAAGGCACCCCTTCATGGGCTGGCCCTAGCTCGTATGCTCGGCCATGTTACCTATCTTTCCGATGAGTTGATGGGCCAAAAATTTGGTCGCGAGCTGCGCAGTGGTACTTTCAGCACCGAAAAAACTCAGCCGATCGAATTTCAAATTGAAAGCTATCTGAACTATCAGGGGGATAAATTCTCCGACAGTTTTGATGCGAATTCCTATATTTTGATTACCAAGATGCTCGACTACTTCGACCTTGCCAGACAATATCAGGGTAATCCCGTCAAAGCTTTTGGTCATGCCCAATGTAAATTTTTGGTGATTTCTTTTAGCAGCGACTGGCGATTTGCGCCTAGCCGCTCTCGCGAAATTGTTCACGCACTGATTAGTGCTGGCAAAGATGTTTCCTATGCCGCAATTGAGTCCGACATGGGCCATGACTCATTTTTACTGCCCAATGATCGCTATGAGGCCGCCTTGGCGAGTTATCTGAGCCGCGTTGCCGATGGGCTCGATGCATCAATTCAGGCTGAGGGTGATCAAACATGATTCTGGATATTGACCTTATCAGTGATTGGTTCAGACCCAAGTCCCGAGTGCTGGATCTAGGTTGCGGTGATGGGTCACTGCTGTCTAGCTTAAAACAGAAGCACGGTATTCTTGGTTACGGACTGGAGATTGACCCTGAAGCTATTAGTCAATGCATTGCCCGCGGCGTCAATGTGGTGGAGCAGGACCTCAACAGAGGTCTAACGAACTTTCCTGACAACAGCTTTGATACCGTGGTCATGACCCAGGCTCTGCAGGCGATGCGCTTCCCGCATTTAGTCTTGGACGAAATGCTGCGCATTGGACAGGACTGCATTATTACATTCCCAAATTTTGGCTACTGGCGCACCCGTGCCTACCTCAATTTCCGCGGCCGTATGCCGGTAACGAAACAGCTGGCATATCAGTGGTATGACACCCCGAACATCCACTTTTTCACCTATAATGATTTTGAAGCGCTTTGCAAAGAACGCAATATTGGAGTGTTGCGTAGTCACTGTCTGAGTGAGCGTTTCCTCGACAGGCAGTTCATAAACCTATGGCCCAATATGTTTGCTGAAACCGCGGTATACCATTTAACTAAGTTATGATTTCCCTGAGATCACACTGAGAATATAGCCCATGAAACGTCTATTACTGACTGTCTGTTTAATGCTGCCCGCACTGAGTCATGCCGTCGAAGAGAAGCTCTACAAGGAGCACGGTGATCTTAAAATATTTTATAGTGCCTTCGGTAGTTCTTTTATCGCCCCTGAGGTAGCCGCTGCTAATAATATTGTTCGCGGCAAAGGTAAGGGGCTGATTAACATTGCCGTTATTAAAGAGCTTGGCGTGGGTGTTTCCTCTAAAATAACTGGCAGGCTATCAAACATTCTTCAACAAACTCAGGTTCTCGAGTTCGTTGAAGTTCGCGAACAGACTGCTATTTATTATTTAGCACCGTTTGAATTTGACAACGAAGACTTTTTGACTTTTAGGATTAATGTATCACCCGAATCTGACGCAGGCAGCGGGTCTGGCAGCTATGACTTTAAATTTCAAAAGAAAATGTACCACGACTAGGCGTCAGATTTAAGTACCACAACACAGCAGATCCCTCACGTTAATCGACTGAGAATAAAATATTGAGTAGCGAGCAGAAACTGGTACTAGCCAGTGCCAACGTTGGCAAAATAAAGGAACTTCAAGGATTACTTGGCGGACTTGGGTTTTCCATCGTGCCGCAGACAGATCTCAACATTCCTGACATTGAAGAGACTGGCCTGACCTTTGTCGAAAATGCGATTCTCAAAGCGCGCAACGCCGCCGCGCTATCCAACCTTCCCGCAATTGCTGATGATTCGGGATTGGAAGTTGACTATCTCCAAGGCGCGCCGGGCATTTACTCCGCACGCTTTGCTGGGGAAGGCGCTACTGATGCGACTAATAGGGGAAAATTACGCGATTTGCTTTCCGGCGTTCCAGACGATCAACGGACAGCGCGCTATCAAACGGTGATCGTCTACATGGCTCACGCAAATGATCCTACGCCGATAATCTGTCAGGGGACGTGGGAGGGTGCCATTGCCTGGGAAGAGCGAGGCGATGGTGGTTTTGGCTACGACAGCCTTTTTCATGTGCCGGAATATGACTGCCGCGCCGCTGAACTCGATAACAGTACAAAGAACCGTCTCAGTCACCGCGGCAAAGCTACTGCCGCTCTGCTACTAAAGCTCCAGTCGCGCTGAGCTATGCTACAACTTCCGCCACTATCGCTCTATATCCATATACCCTGGTGCGTCCGTAAATGTCCTTACTGCGATTTCAATTCTCATGAGGCCAGTGATGAAATCCCTGAACAGGCTTATATTGACGCCCTAATAGCGGACCTTAAAACTGATCTGAGTTGGGTTCAGGGTCGGAAATTACACAGTGTTTTTTTTGGCGGCGGCACCCCGAGTCTTTTTTCAGGCAAAGGGATCGGAGAGGTTTTAAGGGTCGCCGAGGATCTGATTGGGTTTGAGGCAGATGTTGAAATCACCTTAGAGGCGAATCCAGGGACAGTAGAGCAGCAACGATTTGCTGACTTCCGTGAAGCTGGGGTCAATCGCCTGTCAATCGGGGTGCAGAGTTTTAATCAAGAGCACCTTCGAAAGTTGGGCAGAATCCATAGTGGAGAGCAGGCATTACAAGCTATTGCCACCACAAAATCTGTCGGCTTTGACAATTTTAATATTGACCTCATGCATGGTCTGCCAGAGCAAACCACCGCCGAAGCGGAGTGGGATCTGCAATTGGCCCTCGACAATGGCGCCCAGCATATTTCCTGGTATCAGCTAACTATAGAGCCCAATACCGCATTCTATTCCCGTCCACCGGTGTTGCCCAATGACGACTTCCTTGCCGATATACAACAGGCCGGTATGGCGATACTTCAAGAATATGGCTTTGCCCAGTATGAAGTTTCAGCCTTTGCCCTAGCCGGTAAGATGTCGCAGCATAATATCAATTACTGGCAGTTTGGCGATTACTTGGGTATTGGTGCTGGCGCCCATGGCAAGATAACAGTACCCGCAGATAAGACAGTGATTCGCACCACGAAGACTCGCTTGCCGGCCCATTACTTAGCCAGAGACGGTTCAGCCCCCGCCCGTAGAAAGTCTATCGCCAGTGCGGAGATCGCATTGGAATTTATGATGAATGGTCTGCGCTTAAAGCAGGGGGTTCCCACTGCATATCTATCCGAACGCACCGGCCTGGCCACCAGCGCAATCGAAGCGCAAATACGCAATCTTCAATCAAAAGGGCTAATGGAATCTAATAGCGAAAAGTATCAGACGACGGCCCTAGGCTACCAATTTTTAAATACCGTATTACAAAGTTTTGACTAACCTACCGGGCGACCTGACAGGCCTGCTTTAGTGCAGGCGAGTAATTTGTTAGACTCTCAGATTAAAACCATCGACCGAGCAAAATGACGACCGCAAACTCCCTCCAAACAAGCCCAGAAGAAACCGCGAAACTATTGCGATTGGCGACCTATGCATCGATCTCGGTAGCCCTCGTGTTGATCGCTGCCAAGCTAATCGCTTGGAGTTTGTCGGACTCCGTAAGTCTGTTGGCGACACTGATCGATTCAGTACTGGATGCTGTGGCCTCGCTTATTAACCTGCTTGCCGTGCGCCATGCCCTGACACCAGCCGATAAAGAGCATCGCTTTGGCCATGGCAAGGCTGAGGCACTTGCGGGCCTCAGCCAGTCACTTTTTATCGTTGGTTCCGCTGGATTTTTACTTCTTGAGGCGGCTCAACGAATGATTAGCCCCGCTGAGGTAGATGCAGCGGGCATTGGTATCGCAGTCATGGTTTTTTCAATCATCGCAACGCTGGCGCTGCTCGGTTTGCAGGGTCATGTTATCCGCAAGACCAATTCCACGGCAATTAAGGCTGATTCTCTGCATTATAAAACTGACCTACTAGTCAATGCCAGCGTTATAGTCGCGCTGTGGCTTTCAGTTCAGGGCTGGGCAGGATTTGATGCGCTATTTGCTGGCGCCATTGCCCTGTATATCTTGTTTAGCGCGCGAGAAATCATGGTGATTTCCTACGATCATCTAATGGATCGTGAACTGCCCGATGAACAGCGCGATCTTATTACGCAGCTGGTGCTCCAACACAGCGGCGCGAGAGGCATGCATGACCTGCGCTCAAGACAAGCCGGCACTATGACCTTTATTCAGCTACATTTAGAACTCGATGATGACATGTCGCTTTTAGATGCCCACCAGATCTGCGACGAGATCGAGGCTAGTCTGATGGCGGCCTTCCCCGAATCAGAAATTATTATTCACATTGATCCGCAGTCCGTTGTCGGCATAGAGAGTGTGGCAGATTTCAACTAACCCACTGCGAAGGGGTACTGTTTGGTAGACTAAATCTTTCATACAAATAGACCATATCATTTGTTGCGACACCAAGGTGAATGCTATCATAGCCCAAATCAATTGGTCTTAAAGTTAAATTAACGGAGGCTCCCTAAATGAGCGAAAATATTGTCCACGTCACCGACGCTAGCTTCGAAGCTGACGTTTTGCAGTCCGATACCCCAGCCTTAGTTGATTTTTGGGCAGAGTGGTGTGGGCCATGTAAAATGATTGCCCCGATTCTCAATGAGGTTGCCGATGAATATGCTGGCAAGATAAAAATCTGTAAAGTTGATGTCGATGGCAATCCAGAAACTGCCGCCAAATTCAATGTTCGCGGAATTCCCACACTGCTCGTATTCAAAAATGGGACGGTAGAAGCAACTAAAGTTGGTGCCCTGTCCAAGGCTCAATTGGTCGAGTTTGTCAATGGCCTGATATAACTGTTCATGTGGCCCTGCGAGCAGGGCCATAAAAAAGATCTTGCTCTTTGCCGAAGCATCGCTATACTTTGCCAATCATCTCGAAACTTCACCCACTTGACGATCCCAAACTGATCCCTCTGCGATACACGCGGTTAAAAACACCTTGCATCCGTTGTCCTTCGAGGGCAAGCCCTCCTAAACCTATAGCAAATCGAAACCCCTCCTATGAATCTATCAGAATTAAAACAAAAACCAATCGACGAACTCATTCAAATGACTGCGGCGATGGGCCTAGACAACTTAGCCCGCTCACGAAAACAAGACATTATCTTTGCTCTCCTCAAGAAGCACGCTAAAAGTGGCGAAGATATTCATGGGAATGGGGTACTAGAAATCCTTCCTGATGGATTTGGTTTTCTTCGCTCCGCAGGCGCCTCTTACTTAGCCGGACCCGATGACATCTATGTATCACCTAGCCAGATAAGACGCTTCAATCTGCGCACCGGCGATGGCATATCCGGTCGAATTAGACCGCCAAAAGATGGCGAGCGATATTTTGCCCTGCTCAAGGTTGACGAGATCAATCTTGAGGCGCCAGAAAATGCCCGCAACAAAATTCTTTTTGAAAATCTGACGCCCTTATTTCCCGATCAGCGTCTTTCTTTGGAATCTGGCAATGGCTCCACCGAAGATATTACTGGTCGCATTATTGATCTGGTTTCGCCTATTGGTAAAGGACAGCGCGGCCTGATTGTTGCGCCGCCTAAAGCCGGTAAGACTATCATGATGCAGAATATCGCGCAGTCGATTATTCGCAATAATCCTGAGTGCATTATTATTGTACTGCTGATTGATGAACGTCCGGAGGAAGTAACCGAAATGCAACGAACGGTTCGCGGCGAAGTTATTGCCTCAACCTTTGATGAGCCGCCAACGCGCCATGTACAGGTTGCAGAAATGGTTATCGAAAAAGCCAAACGTCTGGTGGAGCATAAAAAAGATGTGGTTATTTTGCTTGACTCTATTACACGCCTAGCTCGGGCCTACAACACCGTTATCCCCTCGTCAGGCAAAGTGCTGACTGGTGGTGTTGATGCTAATGCACTAGAAAAGCCAAAACGATTCTTTGGCGCAGCGCGCAATATAGAGCATGGCGGGAGCTTGAGCATTATTGCCACAGCGCTTGTCGAGACGGGCTCGAAAATGGATGAAGTGATCTATGAAGAGTTTAAGGGCACCGGTAATATGGAATTAATTCTGGACCGAAAGCTCGCTGAAAAGCGTGTTTATCCAGCGATTAATATTCGTCGTTCCGGTACGCGTCGTGAAGATCTGCTAATGGACGAAGCAGAACTACAAAGAGTCTGGATTCTGCGTAAGTTACTGCACGATATGGAAGATCAGGCCGCTGCTGAATTTATGGTAGAGAAACTTAAAGGCTTCAAAAACAATGCCGAATTCTTTGGTGCAATGAAACGCAAATAGATTCCATTGTGTATCCTAAGCTCTGAGGTTATTAACTGGGCTGCAACAGTATGAAATATTCCGATCTTCGCGAGTTTCTGGCTTTCCTTGAAAAACGGGGAGAGCTAGTACGCATCGCTCAAGAAGTCGATCCTAATCTTGAGATGACTGAGATCAGCGACCGCACGCTTCGTGCAAAGGGTCCTGCTTTATTATTTGAAAATCCAAAGGGCTACAGTACCCCTGTTCTATGCAATCTATTTGGTACTCCAGAGCGTGTAGCCATGGGTATGGGTCAAGAGAACGTTGCCGCCCTGCGAGATTTGGGCACCCTGCTGGCCTTTCTAAAAGAACCTGAACCGCCAAAAGGACTTCGCGATCTCTGGGACAAACGGCATGACTTTAAACAGGTATTAAATATGCCAGTTAAAGAAGTTAAAAATGCGCCCTGTCAGGAGATTGTTTTAGAGGGCGATCAGGTCGATCTCGACCAATTGCCCATTCAAACCTGTTGGCCGGGTGATGTTGCCCCGTTGGTCACCTGGGCTCTAGCGATTACCCGAGGTCCCGAAAAAGAACGGCAGAATCTTGGCATCTATCGCATGCAAAAGATTGCCAAAAATAAATTGATCATGCGCTGGTTAGCCCACCGGGGTGGCGCCCTTGACTATCGTGAGTGGCGCGAACGATACCCTGAAAAACCTTATCCCGTGGCGATTGCATTGGGCGCTGATCCTGCAACTACTTTGGCCGCGGTAACACCAGTGCCAGATACCTTATCTGAATATGCGTTTGCTGGCTTGTTGCGTGGCGAGAAAACTCAGGTGGTCAAATGTATCGGCAATGACTTGCAGGTCCCCGCCACCGCTGAATTTATTCTCGAGGGATTTCTGTACCCCAATGAAGTGGCAAAAGAAGGGCCCTTCGGAGATCACACCGGATACTATAATGAGGTTGAGAGCTTCCCCGTCTTTACTATTGAGCGCATCACCCACCGCAAGGATCCAATCTATCACAGCACCTACACGGGTCGTCCACCAGATGAACCGGCCATTTTGGGCGTCGCGCTAAATGAAGTATTTGTACCGATTTTACAAAAGCAGTTTCCAGAGATTATCGATTTTTATCTACCCCCTGAAGGCTGTTCTTATCGTATGGCGGTGGTTAGTATCAAGAAGCAATACCCTGGACATGCCAAACGGGTCATGATGGGCGTGTGGTCTTACCTGCGTCAATTTATGTATACCAAGTTTGTGATTGTTACAGACGATGATATAGATGTTCGCAATTGGGAAGACGTTGTCTGGGCCATGACGACACGAATGGATCCTGTTCGCGACACCGTTATGATTGAAAACACCCCCATCGACTATTTAGATTTTGCATCGCCTGTCTCAGGACTGGGCTCAAAGATGGGTCTCGACGCAACTAACAAGTTACCCGGCGAAACTCAGCGTGAATGGGGAGAGCCTATTGTAATGAGTCCTGAGGTGAAACTGCGCATTGATAGCCTGTGGGATGACCTTGGCATTCTATCAAAGTAGAACGAAGGCTAATATAATAGCGCGTTCGAATGCTTACCCGGACGCATATAGGGTCAATAAAAAAGGCAACTGTTATGGCGTCAGCAGTAAATGACACAACCAAGGGTCAGTTTAAATTCTTTTTTCAGAGACGTTTCCTACCATTCTTTATCACCCAGTTTTTGGGCGCATTCAATGACAACCTGTTTAAAAACTCCCTTCTAGTGATCGTCGTTAGTAGTGCTGTTGTTGGCTCAGATAGCTCCACGAACTTTACTACTAACCTAGCGGCTGGATTATTTATTCTGCCATACTTTTTGTTTTCGACAACAGCGGGCTTACTCGCGGATAAATATGATAAGGCGCTATTAGTTCAGCGTATTAAAATTGCTGAAATTATTATTATGCTCGCAGGGTGCTATGCGCTTTGGAGTCTTAACATAACGTTAATGCTGGGGATTCTTTTTTGCCTTGGGACCCAGTCATCCTTTTTCGGACCTATTAAATATTCGATTATTCCACAGCACCTAGACAGCAGTGAATTGCTGGGAGCCAATGCGCAGGTAGGTATGGGAACCTTTGTTTCTATTTTGCTGGGCACTTTAATTGGCGGTTGGATTGTGACGATAGAGCAGGGTCCCCTGTGGGTTGGCGCATTGACCGTCGCAGTTGCCATTGTTGGCTGGCTAAGCAGCAGGGAGATTCCGCCCGCTCCGTCGGCAGATACGGATATTACGATCAGCCTAAATCCTATCGCGGAGGCGCGACAAAACTTTAGATTAGCTAAGAAGGATCCAACGGTATTTTATTGTATCTTGGCTAATTCCTGGTTTTGGCTTTATGGGGGTAGCTTCCTAACGCAGGTGCCGAACTTTGCGGTAACTATACTTAATGGGCACCCTACATTAATAACGATTTTGCTGGCGGCGTTTATCATTGGCGTAGCCATCGGTTCTTTACTCTGCACTAAACTCTCTGGCGGCGAAGTGGAACCCGGAATAATCCCTCTTGGGGCTATCGGTCTTACCGTATTTGCGATGGATTTATTTTTCTCATCGAACGCATTCCAATTGGCCAACGCAGGCGTCTCATCAGTATTACCGCTGCAATTCTTTGGTTTGACCGGTAGTCTGCGGGTTACCTTTGATCTGATGTTTATTGGGCTGTTTGGCGGCCTATATATTGTTCCACTCTTCTCCATGATACAGCAGCGTTCAGCTAGTGGTGTTCGGGCACGGGTGCTATCGGTGAATAATATTTGTAACGCATTCTATATGGTGATTGGCAGCATTATCGGCATTATTTGTCTAAGTGGTTTGGGCTGGTCTATCCCTGAGTTCTTTTTTGGTATTGCCGTGATGAATATTTTGTTCACTGGATTTATCTTTTATCAGGTACCTGAGTTTCTGCAGCGATTCAAAATCTGGGCTTTAAGTCTGGTGTAGGGCGCAGGTCTAAAGGATTAAATCGCATCTATTAGCATAATGAATGCGTATACTGTCAACTGACAGTGGCAAGCAACGTTTAACTGTCCTATCTTATTGAGTTCATTTACTAAAAGGTCTGTCTAAGAATGCCTCTGCTGAGCAGTAAAGGAAGAGTGACCCTGTCGATTCTGGTGGCGGGCGTTATTTTAATTTCAAGCATCGCCCTCCTGAAGCCAACACCACAACGTCGGGCCAGCGCCCCCAAGCCGCTGCTAGAGGTTGAGGTAATAGTGGCATCCCCCTCGCCGATGCAGGTCTCCATTAGTTCTCAGGGTACAGTGGCGCCGAGACGAGAAATTGATTTGGTATCACAGGTCTCGGGTAAGATCGTCGCCGTCGCCGACAACTACGCTAACGGGGGATTTTTCCAGGCCGATGGCAGGTTAGTTCAAATTGAACCGGCCGATTATGGTTTTGCTGTTACCCGAGCCAAGGCTCAGTTAGCCAGAGCCGATGAGCAAGTGGCCCTAGAGCGAGGTCGTTCTCGACAGGCAAAACGTGAGTGGCGTGACCTGAGTGACCCAACGGCGAATACGCTTTTCCTTCGCCAGCCTCAATTAAATTCTGCATTAGCCGGACTGGAGTCTGCACGGGCGGATCTGCAAAAAGCCAAACTCGATCTTGCTCGCACTGCGATCAGTGCTCCGTTTCAGGGTCGTATTCGGCAAACCTTCGTCAATTTGGGTCAATATGTTACCCCCGGAACGCGGATTGCCAAGGTGTACAGCACCGATATTGTGGAGATCCGGCTGCCACTATCCGACCGTGAGGTTATGCTGGTCGACTTGCCCGTAGACTTTGAAAATAGTCAGGCCATGAACTACCCTGCGGTAACGCTGAGTAGTCGCGTTGGCGATATACGTCATGAATGGCAGGGCAACATTGTGCGCACCGATGCATCTATCGACATTCAAAGCCGCATGACCTTTGCAGTGGCTGAAGTCCAAAGTCCCTTCAAATCGGACGCCGAGGGATCTCGCCCTCCACTCAGTATTGGTCTGTTTGTTGAGGCGAATATTGAGGGTAAGGTGATCGCGAATGCCGTTAGTCTACCCAAAGATATTGTCTATCGGGGTCGCGAAATTCTAGTGTTGAACGAGCATGACGAGGTCAGCTTTCTGACAGTTTCCATCCTTCAATCTAACCCGAAGTCTGTTCTTGCTGTCGGGATAGCCGCTGGCACAAGAATAGTGTCCACACGAATTTCACTACCCATCAATGGTATGAAGGTGGCGCCCATAGCCGCAACACCAGCCTCATCGAGAATACAGATTAGCCACTCAGCCATCGCCGGGTCAGGCCATTGAATAGCTTGATCAGCTGGTTCGTGCGCAACCCAATTGCGGCTAATTTACTCATGGTGCTGACTCTGATTGGCGGTGTAATGGGCGCATCTAGTATCGGTAAAGAAGTATTCCCGGCGATACCGGTAAACTACATCGATATCAATATGCCCTACCCTGGGGCTGGACCGAGAGAAGTTGAAGAACAGATTATTATTCGTATTGAAGAGGCAATCTATAATCTCGATGGCATTAAACATATCACCTCGGAGGCACGGCAGGGCAGAGGCAAGGTAACAGTCGAAGTGGCTACTGACCATGATATGAACAAGATGCTGAACGACATTAAAAGTCGCGTCGACTCGGTGACGACTTTTCCTGCCGATGCCGAGCGTCCCATAGTGATGGAGCAGATACTGCGCGAGGAAGTCATTCGCGTGGCGCTATTCGGTGATGCCGACGAATCAGTGCTCAAGCAGTATGGCGAGCGTATTAGAGATGACTTGGCTGCCCTGACCGATGTCGACCACGCAGAATTAAAAGGTGTCCGTGATGCGCAGATCGATATCGAGTTGTCTGAAGTCGCTATGCGGCGCTATGGCATCTCGTTTGATGACGTGGTCAATGGTATCCGCCGATCATCACTTAATCTACCCGCAGGCACCATTCGTGCAGAAACAGGCGATATTCAGATTCAGACCCGCGGCCAAGCCTATGTTGAAGATGACTTTAACAGCATCTCAATTAGCAGTCGTGCCGACGGTACTGAGATCAAAATATCTGATGTGGCCACTGTCAAAGACACCTTCGAAGAGCGCAATTCGCTGGTGCGATTTAATGGTATGCCAGCGGTTTTTCTCGGCATTAGCGTAGGCAATCAACCAGATGTCGTGGCTACGACTGGGGCGGTTAAACGCTATATTGACGAAGAGATTAACTATCTCCCTGCGGAGCTAAGCATTGCCACTTGGGCGGATTTTTCGACGATGTTTTCTGGTCGTCTCGAGCTATTGTCGACCAATGCCTTCGGTGGTTTGTTGCTAGTATTTGTAGTGCTGATGTTGTTTTTGCGCCCACAGCTGGCCTTTTGGGTGGCCCTGGGCATTGCCGTTGCCTATATGGGTGCACTATGGATTTTGCCCAGTATGGGCCTGACATTGAATATGCTTTCTATGTTTTCGTTTTTGTTGATTCTGGGGATTATTGTCGATGACGCCATTGTCGTCGGAGAGAGTGTTTTTCGCCATCAACAGGAGGGCCATGAAGGAACCACGGCCTCGGAACTGGGAGCACAGGCGGTATCCAAGCCGGTAGTTCTGGCAGTGGTAAGCACTATGATCGTGTTTATCCCTATGTTATTTTTACCTGGTATCTGGCCAAAAATGCTCTGGGCTATTCCCGCAGTGACCATAGTGGCGTTGAGTTTTTCTCTGATTGAGTCACTTTTGATATTACCCTCTCACCTAGCGCAAATGAAACCGGAAAAAGAGCCCAGTTCAGAATGGGGCCTTAAGTTTTATCGTTTGCGTCAGTGGTTCGCCAACGGCATGATGAGCTTTGCCAAACAGAGCTATCAGCCGATGTTGATCAAAGCGCTGGAATGGCGCTATCTAACGCTAGTCGGATTTACTCTAGCCTTTGCCCTGTCGATTACTCTGGTCGGTTCTGGGTATGTTAAACAACGGTTTATGCCAACCGTAAGCTCAGACATCCTACAGATGAAAATCAATATGCCCGACGGCTATTCTAAGGCCGGTAAGCTAGCCATTATCAAGCGCGCTGAAAAAGCGGTCTCGATGTTGCCGAACGACCCTCTGATTGCGCCACAGTTAAACGGCACCGATCTGACTAAAAATCAACTGTCCTTTATGTGGGGAGATCATATACGCCTCATTTTAGAAATAGGCGCCGAGTACAGTGGCAAAGTTGATCCGCAGCTGGTGGCGGAGCGCTGGCAGTATCATGTCGGCAAGTTGCCAGAAGCCAAGAGTTTTAATACCGAAGCCTCGCTGTCGCGGACGAATTCGGGTCGCTTCTCGGTATTGCTCTCCTCGACCAATGTAGAGCAGTTACAGGGTGCGACGGCGTACGTTAAAGAGCAACTGCGTCAGGTGCCCGGAGCCACCAACATACGGGATAATGTTCATTCTGGGCGCTCTGATATTGATATTAGTCTCCGCGCTAACGCCGATAATTTGGGTATTGGTCTAGCCGATATTGCTCGGCAGGTGAGGCAGGGTTTTTATGGTGCCCAGGCGCAGCGAGTCCCCAGAGGTCGGGACGATGTGCGAGTCATGGTGCGCTACCCCAAGAATGATCGAGCGCAGGTGGAAACCCTTGAAGATCTGCGTATTCGAACGGCTAATGGCACTGAGATCCCGTTTTATTCGGTGGCTCAGGCAGAGTACGTGCCGGGCTACAGCAGAATCAACCGTCGTGATCGTGAGCGCAGTGTCACGGTAACGGCGCAGCCGGTGCTCAGCACGATTACAATCAGCGAGATCGCTGATATTATTTATGGTGATGTGGCGTTGGAGATCGCTCAGAAGTTTCCTGAAGTCAGTCTCGGTAAAGACGCGGAACTGGCTGATCAGGAAGATTTCTACAGCGCATCCAGCACATTATTTGCTTTGGCGCTGACGATTATTTATATGCTGATGGCGATTGAGTTTAAGTCCTATCTAAAGCCCTTGGGCGTTTTGTCTGCTGTGCCATTTGGCATTATGGGAGCGATTTTTGGCCACATCTTAATGGGCCTGGATTTCAGTATTTTGTCACTGCTGGGGGTACTCGCAGCATCTGGGGTGGTGGTTAATGACAATCTGGTGTTGATTGATCGAATTACTCAGCTGCGAGAAGAGGGCCTCGATGTAAAGGAATCCCTTGTGCGCGGGAGCTTTGAGCGCTTTAGGCCGATCATACTGACTTCGATTACGACCTTTATTGGATTGGTTCCAATTTTGTTAGAGACCAGTATGCAGGCTAGATTCTTAATTCCAATGGTGTGCTCGCTCGCCTTTGGTGTGTTGTTTGCCACCACCGTTACGCTCGTCTTTGTGCCCTGCCTTTATCTAGCTGGCGCCAACCTTAAGGCAAGGTTGGCGAAAATGGCTGGGTTAGGTGCCAGCCGGTAATACGATTGATCAGTAATACGTAGCGGCCGACGTGGTCAGCACCAAACGTGAGCCGACCTCTTCGCGCTTCACTACGCCGCAGAGTTGCTGAACCAAATCCAGCGCGAAATCTAGAGCCGTCCCGGGTCCCTGACTGGTAATGCAGTTGCCATCGACCACCACCCGAGATTTCCCATTTACCTCCTTTGCCTCAATATTCTGCTGGAACATTGGATGCCCCGTCACAATCTTATCTTGCAACAGCCCTTTACTACTGAGAACCAGCATAGGCGCCGCACAGATAGCGGCATAGAGCCGACCTTTTGCCGCCTGCTCGCGCAGTAACCTATCGAGTGCTGGGCTCGCAGCCAGATTTTCGGATCCGGGCAGCCCACCGGGCACCGCAATCAAATCAAATAGCGCTGTGGTGCAGTCATCGATAGTGCAATCGGCCGCAATAGTAATGCCGTGTGCACCTACTATCTTTAGCTCACCTGAGTCATTGACACTGGCGACTGTAACCTCAATACCGGCTCTGCGCAGCACGTCAATCATGGTGACCGCTTCAATTTCCTCGGTGCCGTTGGCAATGGGAATAAGGGCTCTTTTAGTCATGTGATTTCTCTTTTGATCAGCCTTAAGGATAGGTTACACTGTGCCGGAATTCACGGTGGCTGTCACGGGATTGACATGAAATTGTATATTTTAAAGACGCGCAATAATTTAGTTCTCAATAGAAATTGCGAGTGGAGTGACGAGCCACATCGGGATACAGTATTTTTCACCGAGCACAGAGATATCGCACTTAACCAGCTTATTGAAGTGAACGCTAAAGACACTGATCTGCGGGTTTATATGGTTGAGTGTGATTCTGATGCGAAGGGACGCCCAATTCTAGCGGCCGATGAAGTCGTAGCGAAAAACATAGAATCCAATCAGTCCAACGTGGCTTAACGGGGAGTTGATTTTGTCACTGAACAGCAAGCTTACGCTATTAGACGGGCCCGAAAAAGCCAGCTTATTAAGAGGTATTACTCGGGGGATTGAAAAGGAAAGCCTGCGCGTGCAGAGTAACGGCCAGTTAGCGACGACGGCCCATCAAAAAGCTCTTGGTTCAGCCCTGACACATCCTTCTATCACCACCGATTATTCTGAAGCGTTACTGGAGTTTATCACGGCGCCCTCGTCCTCTATTGATGAGGTGCTTAATCAATTGGATGAGATTCACCGGTTTACCTATAGACAGATAGACGACGAACTACTCTGGGTAAGCAGCATGCCCTGTCAGCTTGGCGATAACAGCAGTATTCCTATCGCCGAATACGGAAGCTCCAATGTTGGCACCATAAAGTCGGTTTATCGCGTCGGCCTGGGCAACCGCTATGGTCGTTTGATGCAAACGATAGCGGGTATACACTATAACTTTTCTATCCCCGAAGCCATGTGGTCGGAATTGCAGGCTGCCAGCGCTGACACAGGCAGCCTGCAAGATTTCAAAACTGTGGGCTATTTTTCCCTGATCCGAAATTTTCGACGCTATTCGTGGCTTCTACTCTACCTGCTGGGATCTGCACCGGCGGTCTGCAAGAGTTTCGTGCGTGGACGGCAACATCGCTTAGTCCCCGTGGGTACTGATGTTCATAGCCTACACGCCCCCTATGCCACATCGTTGCGCATGGGAGACCTTGGCTATCAGAGCGATGCGCAGGAATCCCTAGTCGTTTGCTATAACAGCATGGCGCAATATATTAAAACCCTGCAAGAGGCCCTAGATCAGCCTCACCCGGCCTATGACAAAATTGGCCTAAAGGATTCTGAGGGACACTACCGGCAGCTCAATACTCATCTTTTGCAGATTGAGAATGAGTTCTATAGCGCCATTAGGCCAAAACGCACCACCGCCTCTGGCGAGAGACCGCTGCAAGCGCTTGAACAGCGTGGGGTGGAATATATTGAAGTGCGCTGCGTTGATCTAAATCCCAGTATTCCCGGGGGTATCGACGCCGAGACTATTCGCTTTTTAGACACGTTCTTGATGTTCTGCCTGCTGCAAGACAGCCCAGAAAGCCACTGCCGAGAGTATGCTCAGATACAGGAGAATATCCGCCGCACGGTTTATCGTGGGCGTGACCCCAAGACGACATTGATCTCGGGTGGCGGCGAAGTACTGGCTCGAGAGCTAGGCAATGCATTACTCGCCGAGATGCAGCCAGTGGCAAACCTACTTGACCGCGCCAATCAAACCGAATCCTATAACGAGTCATTAGAAACCATGCAACTGCGCATGCGTGACGATAGCCACACTCCTGCCGCAAGTCTGCTGCAAGAAATGACTGACAATAATGAAACTTACTACGCCATGGCCATGCGCAAAGCCTGTGAGCAGCGAGAACATTACCTCGAGCGCCCACCCAGCAAAGAGACGATTGATAAATACGAACAGTTGGCAACAATTTCAATTCAACAACAGGCGGAAATCGAAGCCAGCGACGAGCTGTCTTTCGATGAGTTTCTTGCTCGCTATTAGCCAGCATTGAATTATCTGGCGCACATTGCACTGTCCGGTAGCAACTCGCAGCATCGAGTGGGTGGACTGCTCGGAGATTTTGTTCGCGGCCCACTAAGAGGCGAATATCCTGCCGCTATAGAGGTTGGGATAGACGCACATCGCAAGTTGGATGCCTATGTTGACCGGCAACCGGAGATGCAACGTTTTGTGCGGCGTTTTGATCGACCCATGCGTCGCTATGCGGGTATTGTTGCCGATATTTTCTATGACCATCTACTAGCGACCAATTGGTTACGTTACTATGCTCAGTCATTGGATGAGTTTTGCCAGTCGTTTTACGGTGAGTTATTGCGCCATAGAGACGTGCTTCCTAGTCGAGCGCAGGCATTTGCAGACCAGGCGCCCAAGGTAAGATGGCTTCAGAACTATAGCGATGAGAGCAACTTGCCGCTGATCTTAAGTCGCGTGGGCTCACGCTCTAAAAAGCCGCTTGCGTTACAGGATGCGCTACCCACTGTCGCAGAGTATCGCGCTGAGATAAGCAGTGACTTTCATCGCCTATATCCGCGCTTACAAAGCTTTATGCAGGGCACATTAGACCAAACTAACCTAGACTCAGCAGGCTAGCCTAAGGCGCTTTCTAACCTAAATTATCACAGGACCAATCGATGATGTTTCCTAGCTACAGATTAACCAATCTTTTCGCTGGCTTGGGTTGCGGACTAATTATCGCGATCGCAGTGTTTTATTTCCAAAACTATCTGGGTCTGGAGCCCTGCTATCTTTGCATGACTCAGCGTGTTTTCGTCATGGCGGTGGGCCTTATCTTTATGCTTGCCGCAGTGCACAACCCCACCGCAAGGGGTCGTTCAATCTATTCATTACTGGTCATAATTTCCTCTCTAGGAGGGGCCTTTTTCTCGGTCAAGCAACTGTGGCTGCAGAGCCTTCCGGAAGATCAGGTTCCCGCCTGCGGGCCTCCTGTTGAATATCTATTTGACGCCTTTTCAGCCTCTGAGGCAATCAGCATGCTACTGCGAGGCGATGGCAACTGTGCTGAGATTCAGTGGCAACTGCTCGGACTCAGCATGCCGGCCTGGGTGCTGGTTACCTTTATACTGCTGAGCGGACTGGGACTGTCGCAATTATTACGCAAGGCCTAAAATTCGCCTTCGCACTGTGGATTCTAGTGGGCTTCCAGTGGCTGGGAGAATGGGTAGTCTGGCTTATCGGGGGGCCGATTCACGGGCCACTGATGGGAATGCTATTGCTGCTAATCCCATTGACTATAGCCGATCATCCGCTGGCATTTTTACATAGGACCAGCAATCTCTTAATCCAAAATTTGTCGCTAATGTTCATGCCAATAGCGGTGGGCGCCTTTTTCTTAAGCCGCGAAATCTATCAACAGTTCCCCGCGATTTTGCTAATCATTGTACTGAGTACCTGCGGGGTAATCCTATTTATGGCGCTATTGATAAGGGGGCTGACCAAGGATGATTAGCCTACTGCAGCAACAGTGGCTCCAGATTATATCGAGTTCATGGCTTGTGGGGTTATCTATCGCAGGCTTCGCTGTGGGTCTATGGGTGTATAGGCGTGGCGGCGGCAACGCTCTGTTACATCCCCTACTGATTGGCGCGCCCATCATTGCTGGCATTTTATATATGAATGGTCTCGGCTTTGAGGTCTATTATCAAGGCAATGGCGCGCTGTCGTGGCTGTTGGGTCCAACCACCGTGGCCCTCGCCGTGCCGCTATCGCAGCAACTGCGAAAACTGCCGGCGGTGCTAGGCACGTTGTCTCTCACCGTACTGATGGGTGGCTTTGTGGCCTCCGTCTTCGCCCTCAGCTTGGCGGTACTGCTGGGCACCAGCGAGCCAGTGCTGCTGTCGATTGCGGCAAAATCTGTCACTACCCCCATTGCCATGGGCATCACCCAACAGCTTGGTGGTCTGCTCACCCTGATCACCATGGTGGTACTACTCACTGGGATTATTGGAATTATAGTGGCACAGGCGATCTTTGCCCTGACAGGCATTGTCGATGAGCGCTGGCAAGGTCTGATTCTCGGCATTGCATGCCATGCTATAGGTACAGCCAAAGCCTTTGAGAAAAGCCAGAGATGCGGCGCCTTTTCGACAATTGGGATGGGGCTTAATGGAATCTGGAGCTCCGCATTTCTGCCGTCGTTGATCGGATTATTTTTAGCCTAAGCTGTCTTATCGGAGGTGAATAGGGGTAGAATCGAGGCTCAGAAAGGGAATCATGGAGGGCGGTATGTCGACAGATGGTCAAACACTAGAGCAACATTGGGGGAATGTGACTGAGATCCTCGATCGCTGGTTAATCGAACGCCGTGAGTTGCTGGTGAAATACGGTGAACTCGGCGAAATAAAGACCTTTGATGGCGCCAATGTGAGTCATGGCAGTAAGCTTCAAGCATTTTGTCAATTGTTGGTGGACTACGTCTCCACAGGACATTTTGAGATTTTTGAGCAGTTGGCGGGCGAAGGCAAGGCCTTTAGTGACAGGGACGGACTCAAGGAAGGTGCCGATCTGATGGAAAAGATACAGCCGTCCACTGAATTAATATTGGATTTTAATGATAAGTATCTAGCCACTGATGATTTGGAGGCAGTGAGCCAGGATCTGTCAAATATTGGTGAAGCGCTGGCTCAGCGATTTGAATCTGAAGATACCATGATCGCGGTGCTACATGATGCGCATTTGGAACAGCTGATCTAAGATTTGTGATCTAGACTTCGCGATACAAACGCCGCTATCAGAGAGCGATCACAATCCCTCTAGAGAAGTTAAAGGTATAAAAAAGCCCCTTAAAACAGGGGCTTTTTTGTATATTACGCTTTTTGCAAAGCCGCTTTATTCATCAGCCTCTACATTCGCCTGGAGCAACTCAACTTCAAAAATTAGCGTTGAGTTAGGGCCAATGGGACCAGTGCCGCCTGGACCATAGGCGAGATCAGCCGGAATATATAACGCCCATTTTGAACCCTCAGGCATCAGTTGCAATGCTTCGGTCCATCCAGCAATAACCTGAGTAACACCAAACTGGGCTGGGACACCACGCTTAATCGAGCTATCAAACTCAGTGCCATCGATGAGGCTGCCGGCATAGTGCACTTCAACAGTGCTAGCGTCAGTAGGTATTGATCCAGTTCCGGCTGTAAGTACTTTATATTGCAGGCCAGAAGCGGTAGTGACTACGTCCTCTTTAGCGCCATTAGCGAGCAAAAAGGCAGCGCCGTCTTCACCATTGGCTTCAGACTGCAGTGCACTGGCAGTCTGCTCAGCTTGTTGCATTTCGTCGCGCTTGGCCATCATCTGGGTTTCAAAAGCCTTTACCGTTGATTCTATCTCCTCTTCGCTCAGTGCAGGCTCTTCACCCGCTATACCAGCAGCAAAGCCTTTCTGAAAGGCGGCAACATCGAGATCCATACCAACGCTCTGTATATTTTTACCGTTATCCATGCCGAGCAGGTAACTTATCTTTTCATCCTGCGTCTCTAGTTTGAGCGCGGCACCAGCCTCATCTTGCGCGATCTGATCACAGGCCCCTAACGTCAACAGTGCTGTAAGTGACATAAATTTTAATACGTTCATCGTGCTTCCCTTGTGTAGTTATTAATGTTCGTTTTAAGGCTATTTACTTAGCTATAGTTTAAGACATTTTTAATGGCTATGGCACTAATCTATTTTTTTATAGAGCAGATCCCAAACACCGTGCCCGAGACGTTCGCCGCGCTGTTCAAATTTGGTCAGCGGTCGATAGCTCGGACGCTCAGAGTAATTGCCGGGGCCAGCAACATTTTCAAAACCCTCGGCGTCCTCCATTGTCTCTAACATCTGCTCCGCATAATGTTCCCAGTCTGTGGCCATATGTAACACACCATCAGGGCGTAATTTTTCTCTCACTAGCTGGACAAACTGTGGCTGCACGATACGGCGCTTGTTGTGCTTTTTCTTATGCCAGGGATCGGGAAAATAAAGCTGTAATCGATCGATACTGTGCGCCCCGAAACATTCCTCTAATACGTCATTGGCGTCGGCAAGATAGACGCGAAGGTTTTTTAATGCCAGAGCCTCGGCACCGTTTATCAGCGTACCCACACCGGGGGGGTGTACCTCAATACCGACAAAATCAGTCTCGGGATCAGCCGCGGCCATCTGCAGTAGGGAATCGCCCATACCAAAACCAATCTCTAGGATCTTGGGCCCAGCACGACCAAAAATGCTATCGGTGTTAATGGCTCCGGCCGCCAACGTCAGGCCGAAGGCGGGCCAGCCCTGGGTAAAGGCATTGCGCTGCGCATCGGTCATACGACCCGCACGAACAACATAGCTGCGTATCGATTTCTTACGATATTCGGGTCTCATATCCATTTATTGCGGTCTTTTTACGGAGAAAAAAATGAGTGCCCAGCCGCTAATGAAAGTGATTCCGCCTAGCGGCGTGATCATCCCCAGCCAACTTAGCCCGGTCAATAGCAGCAGGTAAAGGGAGCCGGAGAATATGATCATGCCCACTAAAAAGGCTTTGGCCGCCCAGGTGCGTAGACGGCTATTGACGAGATCATCAGGTAGACTGACCACGACAAACAGGGCGAGGCTATGTAAAAATTGATAATGCACCGCTGTATTAAAGGTCGCCATTGATCGGGGTGTCAGGCTGCTCTCCAAACCATGGGCACCAAAGGCCCCCAAGACTACAGCGAGTGCCGCTGCAAAAGCCGCTATTTTGATCCAGATAGGTTTATTCATAGCCATAAAAAAGCCGCGTTTTAGAACGCGGCCCGTTAAAGAGAGTGAGTGTTTTCAGGCTTCCATCATGACACGGACTTTTTTCATCGCATTTTTTTCCAGCTGCCTAATGCGCTCAGCGGAAATGCCATATTCATCAGCGAGCTGGTGCAAGGTGGCTTTTTGGTCATCTAACCATCGACGCTGCAAGATATCTTGGCTACGCAGATCAAGACTTTTAACCGCTCTCGTCAGGCGCTGACTGTTATCTTCTTCGAATTCGTCGTTTTCGACCTGTTGCGCTGGGTCGTCCGCTTTATTATTCAGGAAGTAAACAGGGGCGTACTGTGTCTTTTCGTCGTCCTCTCCTTCCGGAGCATCAAACGGCGCGTCACGGGAGTAAAGCCGCATCTCCATTTCTTTAACGTCTTGAACCTGAACCCCTAAGTCATCTGCCACCGCTTTGGCTTCGTCCGCAGTTAACCACTGTAATTCCTTTTTCGCGCTGCGCAGATTAAAGAACAACTTTCGCTGCGCCTTGGTCGTGGCTACTTTAACGATACGCCAGTTGCGAAGAATAAATTCGTGTATTTCGGCCTTAATCCAATGGACTGCGAAAGACACAACACGCACCCCTTTTTCGGGATTAAAGCGGCGCACCGCCTTCATTAAACCGACATTGCCTTCTTGAATAAGATCGGCAAGCGGCAAACCATAGCCATTGTAAGAGCGCGCGATATGAACGACAAAGCGCAGATGAGACATTACCAGACGACGTGCCGCATCGAGGTCATCCTCATAATACAGCGCCTCACCGAGCGACTTCTCTTCTTCAATGGTTAGGATCGGGACCGTAGCCGTGCCCTGAATATACGCATTCAGGTTCGCGCCTGGGGTCATCCATTCCATAGTTTGAAGGGCTTTGTTCATCATTACCTCTTTTAAGTACTCAGCCGCCAATTCTAGCATCAAACGTTTGGCGGTTCCTAGCCCTTTGAGACTCTTTAGCGCGTAGACATTATCGAGGTGCGCTGCCAATGTGACTATAGCCTGAGCTATCGGGGCTCAATATCCCGCAGATGTCGACTGACGGCGAACCAGGCACCCCCTGAACCAAGCGTCGCGCCCAGCAGCATTAGTGCTAAAAAGCCTAAAAAGCCCAGCCCCTGCAAACGATATTGACTCTGATATAGGTTGGCCAATGTCTCAACGGAACTGCTCAGCCACATCAGACCGCTAAACAGCAGAACAGAGGCGATTAAGGCGCCCAGTAAGCCCAGCAGCAGCCCGGTGTATAAAAAGGGTCTGCGGACATAAGAATTAGTGCCGCCAACTAACTTGATCACAATAATTTCATCGCGACGACTCTGTATCGACAGCCTGATGGTATTGCCTATCACCAGCAGAACGCCTAGCCCTAGGGTGACACCCACCGCAAGCACTAACTTCTGGCCCATTTCGATCAGCGAGTGCAGCCTTTGCAGCCAGCCCATATCTATTTGCACAGCGTCAACCGTTGGCAGCTCTCGGATACCAGCAATGATTGTCTCAGTTTGTTCAAGGCTGGCCTGATCTGTGACCAGCGGCTGCACCAAAAAGACGGCGGGTAGTGGGTTATCCTCAAGATAACGCAGAGCCGAGCCAAAACCTGAGAGCGCCTTAAATTCCAAAAGCGCCTGCTCTGCTGAGATAAAGCTTACCGAGATGACGCCCGGCATCGCATCTAACTGACCTGCAAGTGTCTCTATAGCGGCTGAATTAGCCTGCCTTTTAACATAAACAGTGATTTGAGCAGAAGACTCAAAGTTGCTGCCTAGCGCCTTAACGTTTTCAACCGTTAAGTAGAGTGCCGCAGGCAGTGTGAGGGCAATCGCAATGACCAGGACGGTCATTAACGTCTGCATCGGCTCGCGAAGCATCTTGGTCAAGCTGTCACTCAACGTGGCCCGATGATGGGATTTATAGCTACGCCAGCGGTGGGCAAAGCTAATATTTTGCCCGCTCGCACCACGCGGTGTGGTCTCGCGACCTTTTTTATCAGTAGCCGCCATAAGTGGCTCCATCATCGGTGAGTCCACCATCTTCAAGGCGCATAATTCTCAACTGCATGCGGTTTATGAGGCTTATATCGTGAGTGGCAATCAAAACGGTGACGCCGACACTTTGAAAGCGCCGAAACAATGCCATAATTTCACTAGACAGCTCAGGGTCAAGGTTGCCGGTTGGCTCATCGGCAAGCAAAATACGCGGTTTGTGCACAACAGCACGAGCGATACCCACGCGTTGCTGCTCACCACCAGACAACGTCATCGGTCGTTCCCGCTCTTTATCTAGCAGTCCTACACCGTCTAGCGCGGCGCGCACACGACGCCCAATCTCGACGGCCGGATATCCCGAGACCTGCAGTGGTAATGCCACATTTTCAAAGACCGTTCGGTCTAATAATAGCTGGTGATTTTGAAACACCACGCCCACCTGGCGCCGGTACATTGGGATTTGTGCCGTGGACAGACGATTAAGGTTCTTGCCATTAATTAATAAGTTTCCCGATGTCGGGCGCTCCATCAGCATCAACATTTTTAACAAGGTACTTTTACCGGCACCAGAATGGCCTGTCAAAAAGGCCATCTCACCCGCTTCCATGGTAAAACTGACATTCCGTAGAGCTTCAAATCCACTGGGGTAACGCTTGCTGAGGTTGTCAAAACAAATCATAGTGTTTACTCGCTGGTGTCCAGATCAAAGCCTAATAATGCGTCAACAAACTCATCGGCAACAAACGGCTGCAGATCATCCTGGCCTTCGCCCACACCTATGTAGCGGATCGGTATAGAAAACTTGTCGGCCAAGGCAAATATAATGCCTCCCTTGGCAGTGCCATCTAATTTGGTCAGGGCAATCCCCGTGACGCCAATCACCTGATGAAACTCGGCCATCTGTGCGACCGCATTTTGTCCTGTCCCCGCGTCCAACACTAATAGCACCTCATGGGGTGCATTTTCATCCAGCTTACCGGCGACCCGCCGAACCTTTTCTAACTCTTCCATCAGGTTGCTTTTATTATGTAGTCGCCCCGCAGTGTCAGCTATAACCACATCAATACCTCTGGATTTAGCCGCATGAATGCCGTCAAAGATCACCGAGGCACTGTCAGCGCCAGTATGCTGAGCAACCACAGAGACATTATTACGCTCACCCCATATCTGCAACTGCTCTGCGGCGGCAGCCCTAAAGGTATCACCGGCCGCCAAGATTACTGACTTGCCTTCATTCTGTAGACGGCCTGCAAGCTTGCCAATCGTTGTCGTTTTGCCCACCCCATTGACACCAATTACCAAAATCACAAAGGGTGCCTCAGCGCCGCTGATATCCATGGACTGCTGACAGGGTCGCAGCTTAGCCAGCAATATTTCCTGCAGAGCTGCGCGCAGTGCGATGCTGTCTTTGAGTTCTCTTCGTCTTAGCCGGCCCACCAACTCTGCCAGTATATTGTTAGTTACCTCAACCCCGACATCAGCCGTCAGCAAGAGCGTTTCTAACTCATCAAGCAACGCATCATCAATGGCCTTGCCGCCAAGAAAAACCGCACCTATACCCTCACCGGTACGCGACAGTGCGTTGCGCAGACGCCGAGTAAGAGACTGTTTTGCGGGTACCTCTAACCGACGGTCATCTGGGTTTTCCAGTTGGGTAGGCGCGCGACGAAATCTGTCCAGAAAGGATTTTTTCTGGGTTTCGGCTGGCGGGCTAACAGGTGGCTGAGAATCCATTGAAGCTCAAAGACTAAGGTTATTAAATCTAGTGTATCCTACCATTTACGTTATAAAAAGTGCTTAAAAGTCACGCTTATGGAGCATCTAATTTGGCTACTAAGAAATCACAGCGAACATTACAGTCACCGCAGAAATTGAGAATCATCGGCGGCAAATGGCGCGGCCGAACCATTCCTTTTCCCACTGTTCAAGGTTTACGGCCCACAGGCGACCGAATTCGAGAGACGGTCTTTAACTGGCTGACACCGACGATTGAAGGCGCGCGCTGTCTTGATCTGTTTGCCGGATCCGGTGCGCTGTCCTTTGAGGCTCTGTCCCGAGGCGCTGCTCACTGCACCGCGCTGGAGCTTCAGGACGCTGCTGTCAGCCAGCTGCGTGACAGTGCAACCGTTTTGGCAGCTCATGACCTCAGGGTCGTGCAAACTGATAGCCTGCAATACTTAGAGAATAACGTCGCCGAGTGGCAATATGACTTAGCTTTTGTCGACCCGCCCTTTGACACACCCCTGCTAAGCAGCGCCTGCGCTCTGCTTGAGCGGGGCCAGTGGTTAGCCGTAAATGCCAAGATTTATTGTGAGCTTTCTGCCGCGGACAACAGCTTTGTGCCACCGCCTAATTGGCAATTACTGCGCGAAAAGATCAGTGGGGGTGTTAGGTACTGCCTTTTTTCTTACGTTGAGCCCAGCGCATAATTTGAGTAACATGCGAGTCGTTTAACTAAATGCGGACCCAGTGCATGAAGACTATCGTCTACCCCGGCACCTTTGATCCTATTACCAATGGGCATATTGATCTGATTGAGCGCGCATCAAAGCTCTTTGATAAAATTGTCGTAGGCATAGCCAGCAGCCAGCGCAAAGGCCCGCTGTTTACTGTGGATGAACGCATCTCATTGGCCTCTGAGTCACTGGCCCACGTCCCCAATGTTGAGATTATCGGCTTTGATTACTTGCTGGTTAACTTTGTTAAAGACTGCAAAGCAGACGCCATTATGCGGGGCCTGCGTGCTGTTTCTGACTTCGAATATGAATTTCAGTTAGCCAACATGAACCGCGCTCTGGCACCGGAGATAGAGAGCATTTTTCTCACGCCGGCAGAGCATTTATCGTACATCTCATCGTCACTGGTGAGAGAAATCTCTTCGTTAGATGGCGATGTGTCTAAGTTCGTGCCCGCCAATGTCGCAGCGGCGTTACTGCAAAAAATTCAGCCGAGTTGACAAGACAAGGCGATCAATGCTGGCAGTTCGGACAGAAAACCGAACTGCGCTGCCCCAGCTTGATGTCTTTTAATACCCCCGCACAAACTGTACAGCCTTTCCCACCACGGCCATAAACCGCTAATGTTTGCTGGAAGTAGCCCGGTTCGCCGTTGCCATTAACAAAGTCTCTCAGGGTCGTGCCACCCTGCTCTATAGCGGCGGCTAGTACCGCTTTAATATGTCCCGTCAGCACTACATAGCGCTGCTGAGAGACGCGGCCGGCAGCCCGATCAGGTCTGATACCGCTGCGAAATAGTGCTTCCGAGGCATAGATATTGCCGACGCCAACCACCGTTCGGTTTTCCATGATAAAGGGCTTAACCGCCATCTTACGATTGCGCGACAGCTGAAAAAGCCGATCGCTACAGAATTCCTCAGAGAGAGGCTCGGGTCCAAGGTGCGCTAAATGCCTGTGCTCACCCTCAGACCAAAGCCAGCAGCCAAAACGCCGAGGGTCGTGATATCTCAGAGTGGCGCCATTATCCATCTGCATTTCAATATGGTCATGCTTGCGCCAGTCGGCATCTCTCGCTGTCAATCGTAAGCTGCCACTCATGCCCAGATGAATCAACATGGACCCATATTCAAGCTCGACAATTAGATATTTGGCACGCCTCGTCACCGCTAACACCGATTGCCCCTGCACAATTTCAGCCAACCCAGCGGTCACAGGCCAGCGCAGCGAGGGCTGACGCACGGTAACCTGGACGATTCTTTGATTTGCGAGCCAAGGCTCTATGCCTCTAAGCGTGGTCTCGACTTCAGGTAATTCCGGCATAAAAGACCCAAATTTTGTGCTATTATTCAAGGATCGGGCCCTATTTAAGCAACGCAGGATCCCGTTCCGTATCTTAACATATAGCTAAGCGACACTTAGGGTTAGCGCGACTGGCATTTTTCAAAAATATCAGTAGAATGCGCCTCAAATAATATTTTTGACAAGATTTGGTGACTGAACATGGCGTTAGGTAAAAGACGTAAGGAAGAGGAAGAATCCGCGATAGATATGACTCCCATGCTGGATGTTGTCTTCATCATGCTGATTTTCTTCATTGTGACAGCTTCGTTTGTAAACGAGTCAGGATTGTCCGTAAACAGGCCACCGACTTCGGACCAGCCGCCACCAGATTCCAAGAATACTAATATTGTTTTCCGCGTCTCCGAGAGCAATGAGTTAACTCTCGAGGGTAGGCGCATTGATAT
>TARA_B110000503_G_scaffold120784_1_pt1 | contig 54278 bp, 47 predicted proteins | sample TARA_B110000503 | Tara Oceans TARA_B110000503 (sample SAMEA4397472) | marine metagenome | biome: Polar Biome; feature: [SRF] surface water layer (ENVO:00010504); material: water (ENVO:00002006), including particulate matter (ENVO:01000060) such as... | depth 5 m | reverse complement strand
GCTTCTTCAGCAGCAGGCGCTTCTTCAGCAGCAGGCGCTTCTTCAGCTTTTGCTTTTCTTTTCACACTAGCTTCTTTTTCTAATTCAAGTGCTTTTTTCTTTTTATTATCAGCTTCTTTATCTAATTGCGATTTTTTGTTTTCTACACTAGATGATTTTTCAGCTATCCATTCTTGAAATTTTTCTTCTACTTGTTCGTCTGTTAAAGCTCCTTTCTTAACTCCATTAATTAAATGATTTTTAAGAAGAACTCCTTCATTCGATAAAATAGTTCTAGCTGTATTAGTAAGCTGAGCTCCGAATTGTATCCATTTAACAGATTTGTCTATGTCAAGGGAGATTAATGCGGGGTTTATATTTGGATTATAAGTTCCTAATTTCTCTAAGTAACGTCCGTCTCTTTTAGCTCTTTCGTCAGCTGCTACTATCCAGTAAAAAGGTTTTCCTTTTTTACCGTGTCTTTGAAGTCTTATTTTTACTGCCATATCAAATTAAATTGTGAGGTACTAAACCCCGGTTATTAATGAGGTGCAAATGTAATTTATTTTTCTAAACTAACAAATGAAAAACATTTTTTCTAAATGAGTTAATAACTTTAAGTTCTTTCTTATAATTTGTAATAGAAAAGATGGTTAAATTTAATTTCTAATTTTTATTTAAAATGTTTTTAGTTTTTGATACCGAAACAACTGGTCTTCCAAAAAAATGGAATACTCCTTTAAGCGATTCTGATAACTGGCCCAGGTGCGTTCAGTTAGCTTGGCAATTACATGATTCTAAAGGAATATTAATTTCAAATCACAGCTATTTAGTCCGTCCAGAAAATTTTAATATCCCTTATGAAGCTGAAAATATTCATGGCATTTCTACTGATTTAGCTAATAATATAGGACTAGATATTAACGAAGTTTTAAACCTGTTTATTGAGGATTTTAATAAAGCAGGTTTTTTAGTTGGTCACAATGTAAAATTTGACATTAATATAATAGGTGCTGAATTAATAAGAATTGGTTCTGAAATAGACCTTGCAAAAAAAGATGTTTTAGATACTTGCAGCGAAATAACTGCAAAAGTATGTCAATTGCCAGGCGGTAGAGGAGGCAAGTTTAAATTTCCAACTTTAGTTGAAATATATACTTTATTATTTAATGATAGTTTCTCTGGAGCACATAATGCTTCAGCTGATGTAGAAGCAACGGCTCGAGTATTTTTTGAGTTGGTAAGAAAAGGAGTCTTAAATCAAACAGTTTTCAAAGGTTACTTAGAACTAATAGAAAATATAAAAACATCAGATAATTCTCCAGTTCCTCTTTCAGGAATAAAACATTTGAATTTAAAAAAAGAGTCTGAAAAAATAAAAAAGGCATCTTCTTCTTTATATAATTCTGAAAAAAAAATAATTAAAGAAATTCCAGAAGAATTAAAATTATTGTCCTTTGTTCACCTGCATAATAACACACAATTTTCAGTATTACAATCTACTTCTAGAATAGTTAACTTGATTAATAAGGCCTCTGAAAATAAAATGCCAGCACTTGCTATTACAGATAGAGCTAATATGATGGGTTGCTTTCATTTTATAAAAGCTATAAAGAACTATAATAGTAAAATTTCTGAGGGTTCTGATTTACAAAAAATTAAACCCATAATTGGATGTGAATTGAATATTTGTTCGAACCACTTGGATAAATCTAATAGAGATGACGGGTATCAAACAATTTTCTTAGCTAAAAATAAAAACGGTTATCAAAACTTGTCTAAAATGTGTTCTTTAGGCTATACGAAAGGATTTTATTATGTCCCTAGGGTGGATAGAGAGATTGTAGAGAAGTACAAGGAAGATCTTATAGTCTTATCTGGAAATATGTATGGAGAAGTAGCTAGTAAAATATTAAATGTTGGTGAAGCTCAAGCTGAAGAAGCATTGTTGTGGTGGAAGGATTCTTTTAAAGATGATTTTTACTTAGAAATAATGAGACATGGTCAAGAAGATGAAGAACGAGTTAATGAGATTTTGATAAAATTTTCTCAGAAACATTCTGTTAAAATGATACCTACTAATAATACTTTATATGTAAATAAAGAAGATGCTAATGCTCATGATATATTACTTTGTGTAAAAGATGGAGAAAAACAAGCGACTCCAATAGGTAGAGGACGTGGGTTTAGATTTGGATTACCAAATCAAGAATATTATTTCAAATCATCAAATGAAATGAAATTTTTATTTAAAGACATGCCTGATGCAATTCAAAATATTTTAAACATTACTGACAAGGTTGAAGAGTATGAGTTAGCCAGAGATGTTTTACTTCCCAAATTTACAATTCCAGATATTTTTATAAATGAGTCTAATTCAGCTAAAGAAAATATTGAAAATGAATATTTAAAACATTTAACCTTAAAAGGAGCAGAAAAGCGTTATCAAAAAATAGACTCTGAATTAAATGAAAGAATCCTATTTGAATTAAACGTAATTAAAAATTCAGGTTATCCAGGATATTTTCTAATCGTTCAAGATCTTATAAAAGCTGCAGGAGAAATGGGTGTTTCTGTTGGCCCTGGAAGAGGCTCTGCAGCTGGATCTGTTGTAGCTTATTGTTTAGGAATAACAAAAGTAGACCCTATTAAATATGACTTACTTTTTGAAAGATTTTTAAACCCTGATAGAGTAAGTATGCCTGATATTGATATTGATTTTGATGATGAAGGAAGAAGTAAAGTTATAGATTATGTGATTGAAAAATATGGATCAAATCAAGTGGCGCAAATAATTACTTATGGAAAAATGGCTGCAAAATCCTCCATAAGAGACACTGCAAGAGTGCTAGATCTTCCGTTGGGTGATGCAGATAGGATAGCTAAGCTAATCCCAAACATAAATCTTAAAGATATTTTTGAAAAGGATGAAAAAAGACTAAACAGTGATTTAAGGTCAGAAGAATTTATTAACGTCATGGAATTAAAATCGTTGTCGGGAGGTAATGATCTACAAGCTGAAACAATAAATCAAGCAAGAATTTTAGAAGGGAGTCTTAGAAATGTAGGAACTCATGCTTGCGGAATAATAATTACACCTGATGACATTACAAATTTTGTTCCAATCGCTACAGCTAAGGGGTCTGATTTATTTGTAACACAGTACGATAATTCAGTTGTAGAAAGTGCAGGCCTTTTGAAAATGGATTTTTTAGGACTTAAAACTTTAACATTAATAAAAGATACAGTTAAGTTAATTAAATATAAGCATGATCTAGTCTTAGATATTGACTCAATCCCATTAGATGACACCAAAACTTACGAGTTATTTCAAAGAGGAGATACTGTTGGAATTTTTCAATACGAGAGCGCAGGAATGCAAAAATATTTACGGGATTTAAAGCCCACAATTTTTGAAGATTTAATTGCGATGAATGCATTATATCGTCCAGGGCCATTGGAATATATCCCATCATTTGTTGATAGAAAGAATGGTAAGGAGGATATTACTTATGACATTCCTATTATGGAAGAATTTTTAAAAGAAACCTACGGAATTACAGTTTATCAAGAACAAGTTATGCAACTCTCTCAAAGAATTGCTAATTTTTCTAAGGGTGATGCAGACTTGTTAAGAAAAGCAATGGGTAAAAAAATCATTGAATTGTTAAACAAGTTAAAGCCAAAGTTTTTAGATGGAGGCGAATCAAATGGACATCAAAGGGAGATATTAGAAAAAATCTGGAAAGATTGGGAGGCTTTTGCTTCCTATGCATTTAATAAATCTCATTCCACATGTTATGCTTTAATTGCTTATCAAACTGCATATTTAAAATCCCATTATCCTGCAGAGTATATGGCAGCAGTGCTTTCTAATAATATGAATGATATAAAGCAGGTAAGTTTTTTCATGGAGGAATGTAAAAGAATGTCTATAAAAGTTTTAGGTCCAGACGTAAATGAATCATTTTATAAGTTTACAGTTAATGACAATAATGCAATTAGGTTTGGTATGGGTGCTGTTAAGGGAGTTGGGTCTGGAGCAGTCTCTGCAATAATTGAAGGTAGAAAAGAAAAAAAATATCAATCAATTTTTGATTTAACAAAGACTATAGACTTAAGATCAGCTAATAAAAAAGCATTTGATAGTTTAGTGTATGCAGGAGGATTTGATTCTTTTAAAGGAGTTCATAGAGCTCAATATTTGTTTGATAATGGAGATGGAATTACCTTTATAGAAAAAGCTTTAAAGTTTGGATCTAAATTTCAAGAAAACAAAAATTCCGCTCAAGTTAGTTTGTTTGAAAATTCTGATGAAGTTCAATTAAATGAACCTTTTATTCCCGAATGTGAGCCTTGGGCTACACTTAATGAGCTTAAACAAGAAAAAGAAGTTGTTGGAATTTATATTTCTGGACACCCTTTAGATGATTTTAATCTTCCAATGGAACATTTTTGTAATGCTTCATTAGAAGTCCTAAAGGACTTAAGGCCTTTGGTAAATAAAGAATTAAGAATTGGAGGGATTGTAGGGGAAGTTGAGCATAGAATTTCTAAGAATGGTAAAGGTTGGGCTAGGTTTAATCTAGAAGATTACCGCGAATCATATGATTTTAGAATTTTTGGAGAGGAATATTTAAAGTTTAAACATTTCCTTTTTGAAAATAATTTTATTCACATGAGACTAATTGTGAAAGAAGGATGGAGAGATAGAGAAACTGGAAAGACAGGTGATCCGCGAATTAATTTTTTATCTTTTCAACAACTTCAAGATACTTTGTCAAATAACGCAAAAAAATTGACTTTACAATTAGATATAAATGATTTTAACGATGATAAAGCAGAGAGTTTGAAAGAACTTTTTAATAAACATAAAGGTAAACACCAGTTAGAGTTTTCTTTTTTTGAAAACAAAGAGAAGATCAAACTAACAATGATTAGTGAAAATCATAAAATTGATATAAATGAAGAATTAATATCATCTATAAAAGAAAAAAAATTACATTTTAAATTAAATTAAATTTTATATATAAATCAGTATTTTTGAAAAAAAATTAATTATGGCATTAGAAATAAATGACGCAAATTTTGACGAGTTAGTATTAAAATCAACAAAACCAGTAATGGTAGATTTTTGGGCTGAATGGTGTGGCCCGTGTAGAATGTTAGGCCCTATTATAGAAGAAGTTAGTAAAGACTATGAGGGGAAGGCTGTTGTTGGTAAATTAGATGTTGATGCAAATCAAGAATTTGCAGCAAAATTTGGAGTTAGAAACATTCCAACTGTTTTGACATTTAATAAAGGTGAGCTTGTTAATAGACAAGTTGGAGTATCTCCTAAAAATGTTTACTCTGAAAGTTTGGATGCATTACTTTAGTTTTTGCTTATTTTCTTGCGGAATTGAAAATGCAGTGTATATTTGCATTCGCTAATTAAGGTCTGGTAGTTCAGTTGGTTAGAATACCTGCCTGTCACGCAGGGGGTCGCGGGTTCGAGTCCCGTCCAGACCGCAAAAAAATCCTCCAAATTGGAGGATTTTTTGTTTATAAACAATAGTTTATATTTGCAACCGTTGTGTTACCTGCATAATGCAGGAGGTTTGTAGAAAACCAATGAAGAGCTTTCCTTAAAAGGGAAGCTTTTTTTGTTTAAAAAATTATTTTAAATTATCGGGATGAAGATTGGAATCTTTAGAAATTCTTAAAACTAAATTGTCCAAAAAAAGTAAAATCAAACTTGTAATACTTCAAAAAACAAATTTTCATGTTTTATTAAAATAATACTTTAAGATAAAAGTAATGTTTTAAAATAATAAACTATTGGCCACCAAATATTTTTATTAAATTAGAGATATGAGACTATTGTTGATTTCTTTAATTTCTATATTATTTATTAATTGTTCTAATAATAAAAAGGCTTTAAAGAATTTCAAATTATTACCTTCTGTTCAAGAAATAAAATATAATAATGGCTTGTCAGATTTAAATTTTGAGAATATTAAGTTTGCGTATTCTGATAATAATATTGAGCTTCCAATTAGATATGATTTCACTAAAGATATTCAAATTAATAATTTAAGTGAGTCTACTATAAATTATTCTATAGATCCAAATTTAAATGTAATAGAGGAAGGATATAAATTAAATATCTATAAAAATAAAATATTCATTATTGCTAAAGATGAAAAAGGATTGTTTTATGCATTTATTACTTTAGATCAATTAATAGAAGATAGTAAAGATCAAAACATAAACCTTCCATTAGTTGGTATTACAGACTTTCCATTGCTCAAATTTCGCCCAATCCATTTGGATATAAAGCATCATATGGAAAAAAAATCTTATTACTATGATTTAATAGATGACTTAGCTAAACAGAAAATAAATGGAATTATTGTTGAGTTTGAAGATAAATTAAAATATGAATTAAGGCCCGAAGTAGGTTCTTCTGAAGCATTATCTATTGATTGGTGGGTAGAATTAAGTGAATATGCTATAACAAGAAATATAACGATTAATCCTCTAGTTCAAGGATTAGGACATGCCTCTTTTATTTTAAAACATGATGTTAATAAGTATTTAAGGGATGTCTCTACAAGTGATTGGGCTTTCAATCCATTAAATCCTAAGACATATGAACTTCAGTTTGATTTGTATTTAGATGCTATAAAGGCAACACCATATAGTAAATATCTTCATGTTGGTGGTGATGAGGTTCATTTATTAGAAAGAGATGGAAAAAGCCAATTAGAACTAAATTTAATTTGGCTTAACAAAGTTTGTGAATTTGCTAAAAAACATAATAAAATTCCCATTTTTTGGGATGATATGCCTTTAAAACATGCGGGAGTATACAAGCCTATGTTTAATGATAAAATAAGTAAAAAAGAGGTAGATGATATTTGGGAAAAAAATGAGGTAAGTTTAATGAAATTCATTGAAAAATTTCCAAAAAATGCAATCTACATGAGATGGAATTATCAAAAATCTAATACATATGGAAATCAAAAAGCCATGGATTGGTATACTGAAAATGGACTAAATGTTATGGGTGCTACAGCAGGACAAACTAGATGGACATTAATGCCTCAAAACCAAAGTAATATTTCACAAATTAAGTCATTTGCCGTAAACTCTATCGAAAAAAAACTGGAGGGCTTACTTTTAACTCTTTGGGACGACGACTCCCCCCATTTTGAATTGTATAAAAGAGGAATAGCTGCTTTTGGACAATTCGCTTGGTCGGGTGATAAAGAATCTATTGATGAATTTAAAACAATTTATAGACACAGAACATATGGATCTAAATTTTCAAATAATGAATTCGCTTTTATAGATAAACTTGAAAATCCTGTAGGATTGTGGCTTAATATGTTGCTTTTAAAAGAAGGATGGAGACCTGGACTCTCTAAAAAGAAAGATCCTATAGTTACAGATATTATTGAATTGCCAGATTTGAATAATAAAGGGCTTTGGTCAAAAAAATATTCAGAAAAAATAAAAAATGCCAATGAATCATTATTGATAAGCAATGAAGTAGAGCAAATTATCAATTATTTATTAAATAATAATTCAAAAAATAAATACACACTTGAAGTTTATAATCAAGTTAATGAATTGGTAAAATTTTCAGCAAAAGCAATATTGGCGTTAGAAAAATTAGACATTTCACAGACTGTAGATCAAATTGATTATAAAAAAACTTCTTTGAAGGAAATTAAAGATCTTCAAAATGAATTTGATTATTTAAGAATTAACTTCGAAAAAACCTATTCTAAAACTAGAATTTTGAATAAACCAGATAATTATATTTTAGATCAAGACCATCACAGTCACCCTGCTAATCAAACAATAAATTTTGATTGGCAATTTTTATCAGAAATACTTTTTTTAAAAAAATTAAAAAACTTAGATAATCATGAAAAACTATAACAGAAGAAAGTTTATACAAACAACAACAATGTCTGCAGCTGCTTTAACGGTAGCTAGTACATTCTCTAGTTGTACGGATAGTAATATTGAGCCTATTTCAAAAGGAAAATACATGGGCGGATTTTCAGCTCCTAAGTTAGATACAGTTAAAATAGCTTTCATTGGAGTAGGAGCTAGAGGAAGTGGTCATTTACGTTCTTTAGCTAGTTTGGAAGGCGTAGAAGTAGTTGCAATTAGTGACTTATATGAGGATTCTTGTAAAAGAAGCTCAAAAATTGCTAGCGAAATAGGAAAAGGTTTAAGGCATAATAATATAGCGCAATATTGGGGAGAGGAAAATAAGTGGAAATTGATGCTAGAAGAGATAAAGCCAGATGCAGTTTTTATATCAACTAACTGGATTAATCATGCTCCAATGGCTATTAAATCCATGGAAAGCGGTGCTCATGCTTTTGTTGAAGTTCCTATAGCCGTTAGTTTGAAAAAAATGTGGGAAATTGTAAACACATCTGAAAAAACTCAAAAGCACTGTATGATGATGGAAAACGTGAATTATGGCCGTGATGAATTGATGTATTTAAATATGTGCAGAAAAGGAGTTGTTGGTGAACTTCTTCATGCTGAAGCAGCCTATATTCATGAACTAAGATTTCAAATGTCAGAAGAAGAAAGAGGAACTGGCTCATGGAGAACTCCCCATTACGCTAGTGGGAATGGAAATTTGTATCCAACTCATGGACTTGGTCCTGTAGCACAGTATATGAATTTAGGGAGGACAGATGATACATTTAAAAGTATTGTTTCTTATTCTTCTCCAGCAAAAGGAAGAGAATTGTATGCGCAGAAAAATTATTCTTTGGAGCATAAATGGAATAAGTTAGATTATTTAAATGGAGATATAAATACTTCTATAATAAAAACTAATGTAGGCAGAACAGTTATGGTTCAATGGGATGAAACAAGCCCAAGACCTTATACTCGTCATAATCTTATTCAGGGGACAAAAGGAATATTAGCTGGCTTTCCAACTAGAGTAGCATTAGAAGGTGGGTTTGATGGAGCGACCAAAGATCATCACTCGTGGATTCAAGGAGATAAATTAGAAATGTTATATGAAAAATATGATCACCCGTTATATTTAAGGCTAAATCAAGAAACAAAAAACAGTGGTCATGGAGGAATGGATGGAATTATGAGATATAGAATAATTGAGTGTTTAAGAAATGGCTTACCATTAGATCAAAATGTATATGAAGGGTGCTTTTGGAGTGCAGTCACTCCATTAAGTGGGGAATCAATATTAGAGGGAGGAATGCCTCAACAATTTCCAGATTTTACAAGAGGAAACTGGACAAAAACAAAACCTCTTGAAATTATAACTTAAATTTATTTTATGAAAAAAAAAATATTACTTTTTGCAACTATACTAATAGCGGGATATGTTATTATTGTATTTGGATCTCAATCTTCAAATTCTGAAAACGAATGGATAAGCCTATTCGATGGTGAAACTATGGATGGGTGGCGTGGATATAATTCTCAATTAATGCCCCCTGGATGGACAGCTAAAGATGGAATGTTAATGTTTGACACAGAACTTGAACTCGAACAAAATTATAAAGGAGGAAAAGATATTATTTACGGAAAAGAAGAATTTGATAATTTTGAATTTTATGTCGAATGGAAAATTCCAGTAGGAGGTAATAGTGGTATTTTTTATCATATAAAAGAAGGGTATGGAGGGCCACCTGAAATGTCTCCTGAATACCAATTAATTGATGATATAAATTATGCTGAAATCCATGATTTAAAATCATACAACGAACAGTTTGGATCTGTTGAGCCTGAAAAACTTCAGGATTGGCAACAAACTTCTGCTGACTATGCAATGCATACTGCAGAACCAACAAAAAAATCATTAAACCCTGCGGGTGAGTGGAATTCGGCAAAAATTATTTTTACTAAGGAAAAAGTTGAACATTGGCTTAATGGTGAGAAAGTTCTCTCATTTGTTCCTTGGTCTGAAGAATGGTATGAAAAAAGAAACTCAGGAAAATGGAAAAATGCTCCTGATTATGGGAAATTTAAGACTGGATATATCGGCTTTCAAGATCACGGAAGTTCATTATGGTTTAGGAATATTAAAATAAAAAAATTATAATTCTAAATTGAATAAAACTTAGTTTTTTACAATTTTCTTAACCAAATATTTCTAAACTGGACTGGATTGCCATGATCTTGTAACATAATGGTTTTTTTAAGATTTTCTTTAGGGTTTTTAAATGTTCTCATATAATTTGATATCACATTTTCACCTTTTAATGGTTTCCCAATATATTCTGTAGTACCTTTTATTATCACGTTATTTTGAACTAAAATTCCATTATGAAAAACTATAAAACTTCCAGGGTTTGTTTCTTTACCGGATTTGTCATAAGCAGCCTCCATAAATACTATATCATAAGTTTGCCAATGATTAGGCCCTTTAGTTGCGTTAACTAAAGGAGGATATTGTTTATAAATTGACGCTGCTTGTCCATTAGAATAAGTTCTGTTATTATAACTATCTAAAATTTGAATTTCAAAACGTCTTTGAAACATTACGCCACTATTACCTCTTCCTTGGCCATTTCCTACAATAGTTTTTGGAGTTTTCCACTCAATATGAAACTGAATAGAACCAAACTCTTCAATGGTTTCAATTCCCCCATCTTGTTTAACAGTCATAGACTGGTCATTATTAATAGTCCAGTTGGCTATTTCACCAGATTTAGAGTTTTTCCAACTAGACAAATCTGATCCGTCAAAAAGAATAATTGCGTCACTTGGTGGTGATCCTAATTTACCAGGATTAACTATTTTAGGCTCAGGTTCCCAAACTTCAGTATCTGCTGGATTAGTTGTTTGACAGTAAGTCGTTAGTAATCCAAAAAAAAAGAATATATATCTCATAATTCTAACTTAATAAGCTCCATCCTTTACGGTATTCTTTGTGTAATAAGCTGTTGGCTTTTTCGTTGTTTTTAAATTTTAAATTTTTAGAATCCCATAATAATTTTTCATTTTTACAACGAATGGCAATCATTCCTAGCAATGCCATTTCAGTTAATGGTCCGCCGTATTCAAAAGAAGAGCTAGCTGGAATACCGTCTTTACAGGCTCTTATCCAGTCTTGTTCATGCGAAGTCTTAACTCTTGGTATATAAGGTTTTGGCTGATTGTATTCTAACATTTTTTCTTCAGGAATAATTTTTACTCCACTAGCACCATGTGAGTCATGAGTAATTTTACCATTATCCCCAACCAGCATTGCCCCACTTAGTGTAAATTTTTCTCCACTTTTAAATTCATTTGGAATTGGAGGTTGAATCCTTCCATCTGACCATGTTAAATCTAATTCTGGATGATTTCCTCTTTTTGGAAACTTCATTCTAACAATGGATGCTGAGGGATAAGTTTGTGATTCTATTTCGGGAATGTAATGAGTTGATGTAGCTTGAATTTCAATAGGAGCGCCAAGTTCTAAAGCATAAAATGCAGGATCTAAAATATGACAACCCATGTCACCCATGGATCCAGTTCCAAAATCTATCCATGCCCTCCAGGTTAAAGGATGATAGTCAGGGTGATAATTTCTGTGTTTTGCAGGTCCTAACCATAAATCCCAATCTAAACCCTCTGGCACAGGAGGTTTGTCTTTAGCTTTAGCTTTAACAGCAAAAGTGTCCCAAGCATTTCCACCAATTGGACGATCAGTCCAAGCATGAAGTTCTCTAACAGGGCCTATAGCGCCATCATCAACCCATTCTTTTAATTTTCTTATTTCATCTGATGATCTACCTTGGTTTCCCATTTGGGTTTGCACATTGTACTTTCTAGCAGCCTCAGTAATAACCCTTGCTTCATAAACCGTATGTGTAAGTGGTTTTTGACAGTAAACGTGTTTACCCATTTTCATTGCCATCATTGTTATTACCGCATGATTATGATCTGGTGTAGCTACTACAACAGCATCTATATCTTTTTGATTTTCAAGCATTATTCTAAAATCTTTATAGACTTTTGCTTTAGGATATTTATTAAAAGTATGAACAGATCGATTATAATCAACATCACAAAGAGCCACTATATTTTCACTTTCACATTGCGATAAATTTCCAGATCCCATTCCCCACTGCCTTATACCTATTCCAGCAATATTCAACTTATCACTTGGAGAGGTAAAGCCATTCCCTCCTAAAACGTGCCTTGGAACAATCATTATTGAAGGAATAATAATTGATTTTTTTAAAAATTTTCTTCTAGAATTTTTATTATATAATGTCATTTTTTTTAATGTTTTAAGAAATCTTATATTATTAAATTTAACAGTATTAATTATTTTAAACAAGGAATTATTTGAAGAATTTAAATCAACTTGTAAAAAACAATTAAAATTTATTTTATAGTCAGTATCATTATTTTAAGAAATCGATTATATCTATTCGTCTTTTATTTATACATTTTAATTAACTTTAAGGAATACTATATTTATTATGAACATAAAAACAAGAAGAAATTTCATTAAATCATCAGCAGCATTGGCTTCCTTGAGTATTTTACCGACATCAATTTGGGCATCTTCCAAAAACGGAAGATTAAGAACTGCTCACGTTGGGATTGGAGGTATGGGTGCAGCTGACTTAAATGATATATCATCTCATAAATTAGTAGATGTTGTCGCTCTTTGTGATGTAGATTCAAACGCTTTAAAATCTGCAAGTAAATTGCATCCTAAAGCTAAATTATTTAGTGATTACAGATTGATGTTTAAGGAAATGAGCGATTCTATAGATGCAGTTATAGTTTCCGCTCCAGACCATACTCACGCGCCTGCCTCAATAATGGCTATGGAAATGAATAAATCTGTTTATTGTCAAAAACCTTTAACTCATCATGTTAGCGAAGCAAGAGCAATGCGAAAACTTGCCGAAGAAAAAAATCTAGTAACCCAAATGGGTATTCAAGTTCACTCATTTTATGACTATAAACTAGCTACTTTGTTAATTCAATCAGGCATAATCGGAAAAGTAAGCTCGGTAAGGGCATGGTCTCCAAAAAATTGGGGATATGATGGCTCTATGCCAAAAGAAGAAGATTCAATTCCTGAAAATTTAGATTGGAATTTATGGCTTGGTACCGCTTCTAATCGTGCGTATAAAGAAAAAATCTATCATCCTGGAAATTGGAGAAAATTAGTTGATTTTGGATGTGGAACTTTGGGAGATATGGGGGTGCATATTTTTGATACGCCTTATAATGCCTTGGGATTAGACGTCCCTTTAACTATTAAAAACAACTGTAGAAAACCTAATCAATTCGGATTTCCTGAAAATAATACGGTTACTTACGAATTTCCAGGAACTAAATATACTACTGAATCTTTTAAATGGATATGGAATGATGGACCAGGAGCTCCTAAAAATCACAAAGATTTAAAGCTTCCAAATAATGAAAAATTACCTTTACAAGGAGCTATGTTTATTGGAGAGAAAGGAAGGTTTCTTCTTCCACACTTTATGGAATTACCTAAACTAATTGTGGACGGAAAATATAAAAAGATAGATATTTCTTCTTTAGAAAAATCAGGACAGATAACGGATAAGCCTATAAGAGATTATGGGGCAGAGTCGCACCTTCATTATCACCAATTTGTTGATGCTTGTCTAGGTAAAGATAAATGTTCTGCACCATTTTCTTACTCAGCAAAACTTACTGAAACTATTTTATTAGGAGTAATTGCAGGAAAATTTCCAGGAAAAACTCTTCACTGGGACAATAAAACGGCAAGATTTAAAGAAGAAAAAGCCAATAAATTTTTAAACGGCACTTATAGAGATTTTTAAATTATTTCAATTTATAAGTAATATTTCGTGCTGTTTTCCTTAGATTTAAATAGATGAAAAAAGTATTACTTATCCTATTATTTAATTTAAGTTACGGTCAAAACAATTTTAGTTCTTATAATCAACTAATAGCGGGAAAAAATTATAATTTAGAAATGACTCCTATTTCATCAGGAAATTTTTTAATTGGAAGCCCTAATTCAGAAAAAAATAGGTTAGCAGACGAAGGCCCACAAAACATTATTAGAATAGAATCTTTTTGGATGGCTAAATACGAAACTACATGGGATTTATATCACCTTTTTATGAGAAGAACCATTGATAAAAATCAATCTAATTTTAATTCCAATAATGAAGTTAATTTAGATGTTGATGGAGTCTCTGGAGCAACTACGCCATATGTTGAAATGAGTTTTGGAATGGGAACCGATGGTTATCCAGCAATATCTATGACTCAACTTGCTGCTAAAAGGTTTTGTAAATGGCTTTCTGCAATGACAGGTAATTTTTACAGACTTCCAACTGAAGCAGAGTGGGAATATGCTTGTAGAGCAAACTCTAAAACAACTTATTCGTTTGGAGAAAATACAGAACTATTAAAGGAATATGCTTGGTATAGAGAAAACAGTCAAGATAAGTATCATAAAGTAGGAATGAAGAAGCCAAATTCATGGGGACTTTATGATATGCATGGTAATGTTTCAGAATGGACCTTAGATCAATATAACCCAAAAGTGTATTACAAGTATTTAAATAAAAGCATTGATAATCCATATGAAAAACCAACTAAATTATACCCTAGAGTAGTAAGGGGAGGATCTTGGATGAGTTCAAGTTATAGACTTAGAAGCGCTTCAAGACAAGCTTCATCTAAAAAATGGAAAAAACAAGATCCTCAAATTCCAAGAAGTCTTTGGTGGCATACTGATGCACAATTTGTAGGATTCCGTGTAATTAGACCCAAAATCACCCCATCATTAAAAGAACAAGAGGAATATTGGAATAATTAAAACTAAAATAAGCAGTTATGGAAAGAAGAAATTTTATACTTAATTCGTCTCTAGTATTAGCAGGTGTTTTATCATTTAATTCAGCATTTTCTAATCAAATTAAAATCAAAAAACATAAGTTTAATTTGAATTACGCACCACATATAGGGATGTTTAAGTACCATGCAGGATCAGACCCAATAGACCAATTAATATTCATGTTAGATCAGGGATTTACGGCATTTGAAGATAATAACATGAAAAATAGAGATGTAGAGATTCAAAAAAAAATAGGAGCATTTATGTTGAAAAATAACATGAAAATGGGTGTTTTCGTAGGACATACTATTTATTGGAAACAACCTAATCTGGCAGGTGGAAGTAAAGAAAAAAGATTGGAATTTTTATCAGAAATTAAATCTTCAATTGAAGTTGCTAAAAGAGTAAATGCTAAATGGATGACAGTGGTGCCTGGTCATGTAGATTTAAGATTAAATATGGGTTATCAAACTTCTAATGTCATCGAAAGCTTAAAACAAGCATCAGATTTGTTGGAGCCTCATGGATTAAAAATGGTTTTAGAGCCACTAAATTTTAGAGATCACCCAGGGTTGTTCTTGACCAAAAGTCCTCAGGCTTACGAAATTTGTAAAGCAGTTAATTCTCCTTCTTGTAAAATTTTATTTGATATTTATCATCAGCAAATTCAAGAAGGTAACTTATTGCCAAATATTGAGGCATGTTGGGATGAAATTGATTATTTTCAAATAGGAGATAATCCAGGCAGGAATGAACCTTCAACTGGTGAGATTAATTATGAAAATATTTTTAAATATATTTATAATAAAGATTTTAAAGGAATACTAGGAATGGAACACGGAAATTCAAAACCTAATAAAACAGGTGAGCAATCAGTTATTGATGCTTACAAAAAATCAGATAATTTTTTAATTTAATAAATATGAAAAACCAACTAAATAGAAGATCTTTTGTTAAGTCAGCCGGATTAACTAGTGGCGCATTACTGACGGTTCCTTTTTCTTTAGAATCAATGGTAAACAGCTCAAATGAAAAAAAAATTAAACTCGCACTAATTGGTTGTGGTGGAAGAGGAACTGGAGCAGCTGTTCAGGCCCTGAGAGCTGATGCGGGTGTTGAACTAGTGGCTATGGCTGATGCATTTCCAGATCAAATAGAAAATAGTTTAAAAGCTATTTCAGAAGAATTAGATGGAGAGAGAAGAATTAAGGTTAAAGAAAAAAACAGATACTCAGGGTTTAATGCTTATCAAAAAGCAATTGATTTAGCAGATGTGGTTATCTTAACTACTCCACCTGGATTTAGGCCTTTACATTTTGAATATGCAGTAAATAATGATAAGCATATTTTTATGGAAAAACCTGTTGCCACAGATGCTAATGGGATTAGAAAAGTATTGAAGGCCGCTAAATTAGCAGAAAGTAAAAAATTAAATGTTGTAGTTGGTCTTCAAAGAAGATATCAAAAAAGCTATAAAGCAATAATTGACTTAATTGAAAAAGGAAATATTGGTAAAATAGTTTCTGGACAAGTCTATTGGAATAGTGCTGGTGTCTGGGTTAGAAAAAGAAAACCCAGTCAGACTGAAATGGAATATCAAATGAGAAATTGGTATTATTTTAACTGGCTATGCGGAGATCATATTTTAGAGCAACACATCCACAATATTGATGTTGCAAATTGGTTTATAGGTGAATACCCTAAATCAGCTCAGGGAATGGGAGGGCGTCAGGTTAGAAATGGAATTGATCATGGAGAAATTTTCGATCATCATTTTGTAGAGTTTACATACCCAAGTGGCGCAGTTATTTCAAGTCAATGTAGACATCAACCTGGTACTAAGTCAAATGTAAGTGAAGTTTTTCAAGGAACTAAAGCTAGTGTATTCACATCAGGTGATAATGGTAAAATTATTGATAACAATGGAACGGAAACATACAAATACGATTCTAGAGGAGACGAAAGTCCTTATCAAATTGAGCATAATATGTTATTTGAATCTATTAGATCAGGTGGAGTGATTAATAATGCAGAATATGCAGCAAAAACAACATTAACGGCTATTATGGGTAGAATGGCTACTTATACTGGGAAAGAAATCACTTGGGATCAAGCACTAAATTCAAAACAAGTTCTTGTTCCAGATAATTTAAGTTGGGATTCTCCCCCACCAGTATTACCTGATTCAAATGGAAGGTATGCCATACCAATTCCTGGAGTAACTAAGATAACTTAATGTGAAAAAGTGTTTAATACTTGTTTTCATGTTATTAACAACAGTTAGTTGTCAAAAAGAAGATAATTCTGAAGAAATTATTAAAGAAGAAGCATGGACAACTAAAAGTTTTATTCTAAAACATAATGGACTCGATAGAAGCTATATTTTATATAAACCAGATGGTTTTCAAAATAATGCTCCTGCTCCTCTATTATTTGTTTTACATGGATTCACTAGTTCTTCGACCACTATAATGACTTATTCTCAAATGAATAAAATTGCTGATCAGAATGGGTTTATGATTTGTTATCCTCAAGGAACTAATTTAGCTACTGGCCAAACACATTGGAATGCTAATTTGCAAATGAGTACGATTAATGACATTGATTTTTTAGCTCAATTGGCAGTAAAATTGCAAACAGAATATAATATTAATCCTAAGAATACTTTTGCATCTGGAATGTCAAACGGCGGCTTTATGTCGTATACACTAGGCTGTGAAAAATCAGATGTATTTAAGGCGATTGCTTCTGTAACTGGAACAATGAGTGGATATGATTGGAATAATTGTAACCCTTCATATAAAATTCCCGTTCTACAAATTTCTGGAACTAAAGATAATACAGTGCCGTGGGATGGAACTATGTCAGAGGCTTATGGTTGGGGAGGAGCTCCTCATATTTTAAAAATAATGGATTTTTGGGCTGATCATAATTCTACTACGCAAATTGAAAAAATAGACTTTCCAGATATTGATAATTCTGACAATTCAACAGTTTCATTAACCAAAAGAAAGGGTAGTAGTTATAATAATGAAATTTGGTTTTATGAAGTAACTGGAGGTGGACATGATTGGCCAGGTGCTTTTGGAAATAAAGACATTAGTGCTTCTGAAGAAATTTGGAAATTTTTTAAGCAACACTTAAAGTAAAGCTTAAATCAATAAACTTTTCTTTACTTCTCCATGAACATCAGTTAATCTAAACCTTCTTCCTTGATGTTTGTAAATCATTTTAGTATGATCAATTCCAAATTGATTTAATATGGTTGCCTGTAAGTCATGAACATGGACAGGATCTTTAATAATATTGTAGCCAATATCATCTGTTTCTCCATAGCTAAAACCAGGTTTAATACCTGCACCCGCCATAAAAACAGTAAACGACCTTGGGTGATGATCTCTTCCGTAAACGGTATCAGTTAATGCTCCTTGGCAGTAATTAGTTCTTCCGAATTCTCCACCCCAAACTACTAAAGTGTCTTCAAGTAATCCCCTTTGTTTTAAGTCCATAATTAGTGCAGCCGTAGGCTGATCAACATCGCTAGATTGTCCTTTAATTTGGTTAGGTAAATTTTCATGTTGATCCCAACCCATGTGATATAATTGAACAAATCTTACATCTTTTTCAATTAACCTTCTTGCTTGTATACAGTTGGCAGCGTAGGTTCCAGGCTTTTGAGCATCTGGACCATACATCTGAAGAATATGATCTGGTTCTTTAGAGATGTCCATGGTTTCTGGAACAGAAGTTTGCATTCTATATGCCATTTCATATTGAGCTATTCTGTTAGTAATTTCTGGATCTCCAAATGAAGCTTCTTGTTCGTGGTTTAATTCAGCTAAATAATCTAACATTTTTCTTCTTTCAAAGGCTGAAACACCTTCAGGGTTTTTAAGGTACAACACAGGGTCTTTAGCGGATCTAAATTGTACACCTTGATGCAAGGAGCTTAAAAATCCGTTACCCCACAATCTCGAATATAAAGGTTGACCCTTAGGTCTTCCTGTGCCATTTGATAAAAGAACTACAAATGAGGGAAGATTATTGTTTAAACTTCCTAGTCCGTAACTCATCCAAGAACCCATACTAGGTCTTCCAGGTTGCTGTGACCCAGTTTGAAAAAATGTTATTGCAGGGTCATGGTTTATTGCTTCAGTATGCATTGATTTTACAAAACATAATTCATCAGCTATCTTTCCAATATAAGGCATTAAATCACTGACCCATGCTCTAGATTCACCATACTGTTTGAAATTGTAAGCACTTCCAACAAGAGGAAATTTAGCTTGACCTGAAGTCATACCGGTTAATCTTTGCCCTTTTCTTACAGATTCTGGCAAGTCTGTTCCTCTTAATTGATTCAGCTTAGGTTTGTAATCAAATAAATCTAATTGAGAAGGTCCTCCACTTTGAAATAAATAAATAATTCTTTTAGCTTTTGGAGCAAAGTGAGGTAGGTTTAAAGTGTTATTTCCTAATGCAGAAAAAGGATCATTGGATTTCCCGAAATTAAATGGATCCATCATTGACCCTAATGCTAAACCTCCGATACCTAAACCTGCTTTTTTTAAAAAATTTCTTCTATTATTATTTAAAAAATGTTTGTGAATTTCTTCCATAGATTTTAACTTTTTTGAGTTGTTTCATCTAAATTATAGATTAAAACAGATAAGGAAGTAAAAGCTTTTTCATCTGAATACTTATTAATTTCCTTCACTTCATTGAAGTAGGAATCAAGCTTTAAGAGCTCTGTCGTATTTGGAGTTCTTCCTGTGACTGTTCGGTACAATTCAATTATTTTATCTTTTATTAAAATATTTTTCTTTTCAAATATTTTTTTTGATAGATGTTCAGCTGCTAATAGATACTGTGGGTCATTCATTAGAGCTAATGACTGTAAAGGAGTGCTAGTCTTTTGTCTGACTGCTACGCAAAAATCTCTGGTTGGAGCATCAAATATCATCATTGAAGGAGGGGGGACTGTTCTTTTCCAAAATGTGTATAAACTTCTTCTAAATAAATTTTCACCAGTATCAGGGACATAAAATGCTAAGCTTCCACCACCGCCGCCCGTAACTTCATTCCATAATCCTGGTGGTTGCATTGGTTTGACGCTAGGCCCTCCAACTTTATTAACAAGCATCCCACTTGTAGCAAGAGCGTTGTCTCTTATCATTTCAGCTGATAATTTTTGTCTGGGATATTGCGCTAGATACATATTGTCAGAATCAATTATTACATTCTCTTTTTTTGATTTACTAGATTGCCTGTAAGTAGAGGACATTACAATTCTTTTAATGAATTTTTTTGTATCCCATTTATCCTTTTTTTGATAAGTGTAAGCTAGCCAATCAAGAAGCTCTGGATTAATGGGCTTGCTTCCTTGACTTCCAAAATCATCTGGTGTTGCAACAATTCCGATGCCAAAAAATTGTTGCCAAATTCTATTAACTGCAACCCTTGAGGTAAGAGGATTGTTGTCGTCAAAAAACCATTTTGATAATCCAACTCTATTAGCAGGATTGTTTTTGTTGTCAAAGGGTAAAATCACTTTAGGTGTCCCAGGATTAACCTTATTTGTTGGAGAATCATAACTTCCTCTGTTTAAAACATAAGTGTTTCTAAGATTTTCGGTCTCTTTCATTACCATTAAGGTAACATCATTAATGCTGTCGGGAAGATTTACAAAACTCAATTCATCTTTAAGATCTTCCTTAGTTATCTTTAAATTAGGTTTTGGAGCTGTTTCACCATATATGATTAAGCCTTCTTCATCTACATTGTTAAAAAAACTATAGAAACTAAAAAATTCTTCATGAGATATTGGATCGTATTTATGAGAGTGACACCTAGCGCATTCAATAGTGAGTCCCATCATTATTTTTGATGTAGTAACTGCTCTGTCAGCTACATATTCAACACGATATTCTTCAGGAACAACTCCACCTTCTTGAGTAATTTTATGATTTCTATTAAAACCTGAAGCTAGAATTTGTTCTTTTGTTGCATTAGGTAGCATATCGCCTGCTATTTGCCATGTAATGAATTTATCATAAGGTAAATTTTTATTATATGCATGAATCACCCAATCTCTCCAAGGCCACATAATTCTTTCTTGATCATCTTGATAACCATGGCTATCACCATATCTAGCTAAATCCATCCAGATTGAAGCCATTCTTTCACCATAGGATTTAGAAGAGAGTAGTTTATCGACAATGTTTTCGTAGGCATCTTTAGATTCATTTTTTAAGAAATTATTTATGTCATTTAACGATGGTGGTAGTCCTGTTAAATCAAAATATAATCTTCTAATAACAATTTCTTTTTCTTCTGCTTTAGAAGGCTTTAATCCTTTACTTTCTAGTTTATTTGATATAAAAAAATCAATTTCATTACTACACCAATTTGAAAAATCTGTTTTTGGAATTTCAGGAAGATTTGGTTTTGAGTAAGACCAGTGTGGTTCCCATTTAGCACCCTGTTCTATCCAGCTTTTAAGCGTTACTTTTTCGTTATTAGTAAGTATAAGGTTAGACTCAGGCGGTGGCATTACCTCACTAACATTATCGTTGTAAATTCTTTTAATAAGTTCACTTTCATGAGGGGTTTCTCTATTAATAATATACTTATCAACATCGTCTTTAATAGAACTGTAAAACCCTTGTTCTAAATCTAGTCTTAAACCAGCTTTTCTTGCTTTTTCATCAGGGCCATGACAAGTATAACATTTGTCAGAAAGAATAGGTTTAACATCAAAATTAAAATTTATATAACCAGAAGTGTTGTTATTTAAATAGGTATTGGTTGTAAAAGTATTTTCTTCAGAAATATTAATGAAAGTTTCAGAAGGTATATTCGAAAGAAATTTAAATAATAATATTCCAATAAAAGGAATTAAAAAATATCCTAAAAGCTGATGGTTTGTATTGTTTTTCACTATTATCTAAAGTTATAAAAAACTAATAAGAAAGTAAATCAAACTTATTAGAGTTATTTTAATTTTTTAAAGCATCTAGAATTAATTTTTCCATTACTTTATACCCGGCTAAATTTGGATGAACCAAATCATCTGCGGAAGTATAATCAGGAACTTTTAAACCTCCTTTAGAATCAGACATTGAGGAGTAATAATCAACGTAAGTTATCTCTTTTTCAACACAGTAATTTTTTAAAATGAAATTTAACTTAGCTACTTTTGGACCAGGGTCTAAACCAGGAGACCACGGAAAATCAATTGCAGGTAAAGTAGAACAAATGTAAACAGTAATATTATTAGCAATTGCAATTTCGGCCATTGAAATTATATTTTCAGCAGTGTTTTCAGTAGATATTGGTCCGGTATTTCCAGCAACATCATTTATCCCCGCCATGATTACTACCGCCTTGGGATTTAAATTAACAACATCAGGTTTAAATCTTATAAGCATTTGAGGTGTAGTTTGGCCACTAATTCCTCTATTAATAAATGGATTATTTATAAAAAAATCTTTATCAAAATTAGACCATCCTTCTGTTATTGAATTTCCCATAAAAACAACACGATTTGGGTCATTTATTTTTTTAAGTTCAGAATTGCTTCCCTCGTATTTTTTTAGATGAGCCCAATCCATGGGGTCTGGCCAAACATCTTGTGCAGTATTACTCATAATTGAAAATAAAAAAATTAGTAATAATATTTTGTTGTATTTCATTGTTTTTTAGATTTTGAGTGTATCCATTTTAAAAAATTTTTTTCTTCAAAAGCATTATCCCAACTATTATGACCAACATTCTCATAGAAAGTAATTTTCGGACTCCCTCCAGCCTCAATAATAGCTTTAGCCATTTTTAAAGAATGTTTAGGACTAACCACTGTATCATCAGAACCATGAAAAATCCAAATAGGAACTTTTTCGGCGAATAACTTAGCTAACTGAGGAATCCCATTTCCACAAATAGGAGTTGCAGCAGCAAACATATTTGGTCTTCTAAATAATATTTCAAAAGTACCCATACCACCCATTGACAATCCACTTACATAAACCTTTTGTTTATTTACCTGTTTTTTTTCTACAAAATTATCCATTAACTTTATCACTAGTCCTAGACTCTTATTAGGTTTTGTAATGTTTTGATTAAAAGTTTTATTCCATAGATCAGATGTTAAACCGGGCCATCTGTCATTTTCTGAACATTGAGGAAATATTACCCAAGAATTATATTTTTCTCTATTTTCTTTTTTCAAAAATAATTTTGCGCCATGTGTTAGTTGAGAAAAATTATCATTTCCTCTTTCACCAGATCCATGTAAAAACAAATGAACAGGATATTGTTTATTAGGATTGTAGTTGTTAGGTTTCAAAATCCTATACCTAAGGGTATCTTCATTTTGAATGAAAATTTCTTTTTTAAATAAATCTAAATTTTGAGCAGTAATGTTAGATATAAAAAATAAAGTAATAATTAGGGTTATTTTTTTTTTCATTTATTCTATTGAAGGTATTCTAATATTTTCAACTAATTCTTGTATTTCTTTAGGAGGAGCAACTGTAAATTGACAAATGGTAATTGAAACAATAAAGTTAGCTAACATAGCAAAGGTTCCAAATCCTTCGGGAGATACTCCAAACCACCATTCATCACTTGTTCCTCCACCAAACCATCCAAATTTAAATTTTGTCATGTAAAAAAGCATTAGAAAAAGCCCTACTATCATTCCTGAAACGGCTCCTTCTTTATTCATTCTTTTGTAAAAGATTCCCATAACAATAGCTGGAAAAAATGATGCAGCTGCAAGTCCAAAAGCTAAAGCTACAGTAGCGGCTACAAAGCCAGGAGGATTTATTCCGAAATACCCTGCTAAAAGAACTGCAAAGAATGCGGAAACTCTTGCAGCTATAAGTTCTCCCTTTTCAGAAACATCTGGTTTGATTATTTTTTTAATAAGATCATGTGATACAGACGCAGATATTACTAAAAGAAGTCCAGCTGCAGTTGAAAGCGCTGCTGCTAAAGCACCTGCTGCTAAAAGAGCAATCACCCAGTTAGGTAGTTCAGCAATTTCAGGATTTGCCATAACCATAATATCCCTATCAATAATTAATTCATTTAATTGAGGATCGGCAACATACTGCACAAGACCATCTTTATTTTTGTCATCAAAAGTTAATAATCCTGTTTTTTCCCAATTGTCAAACCATCCAGGTAATTCATCATACCTTTTTTCACTAACTGTTTCAATTAAGTTTATTCTGGCAAAAACTGCAATAGCAGGAGCAGTAGTATAGAGTATAGCAATAAAAAGAAGAGCCCATCCAGCAGATTTTCTAGCATCGCTTACTTTTTGGACTGTAAAGAATCTAACTATTACGTGTGGAAGACCAGCTGTTCCCACCATAAGTGCAGCTGTTATAAAAAAGACATCTAATTTTGATTTAGATCCAGATGTGTACTCGTGAAACCCTAGCTCTCTACTTAAGCTATCAAGCTTATCTAACAAATAAATTCCGTCAGTTCCTTGAGAACCAAAACCAATTTGAGGGATAGGGTTTCCAGTCATTTGAATTGATATAAAAATGGCAGGGACCATAAAAGCAAAAATTAAAACACAATATTGAGCTACTTGAGTGTAGGTTATGCCTTTCATCCCCCCTAATACAGCATAAAATAATACAATAGCCATTCCAATAATAACTCCGGTGTTTATGTCTACTTCTAAATATCTTGAAAAAACTAATCCAACTCCTCTCATTTGTCCTGCTACATAAGTAAAGGAGATAATTAAGGCGCAAAAAACAGCTACCACTCTTGCCGTATCAGAATAATACCTGTCTCCAATGAAATCTGGGACAGTAAATTTTCCAAACTTCCTTAAATAAGGAGCTAGTAAAAGTGCTAAAAGGACATATCCCCCTGTCCAGCCCATTAAATAGACAGATCCATCATAACCCATGAACGAAATTAGACCAGCCATTGAAATAAAAGATGCGGCAGACATCCAGTCGGCAGCAGTGGCCATTCCATTAGCAATCGGAGAAACTCCACTTCCAGCAACATAAAATTCTTTTGTAGATCCTGCTTTTGACCAAATAGCAATTCCAATGTATAGCGTAAAAGTTACTCCAACCATTAGCCATATCCATAATTGTAAACTCATGATGATCTTTTTGAGTTAAACTTTTTATCTAACTTATTCATTAATAATATATAAACCAGTATTAAGGCAACAAATACATAAATAGAGCCTTGTTGAGCAAACCAAAAACCTAGCTTAAAGCCTCCTATTTTAAATTGATTTAACTCTTCAATAAGGATAATTCCAAAACCAAAAGAGACAGTGAACCAAATTGAGAGAAGTATGATTAAGTATTTTATATTTTTTTCCCAGTACTCTTCTGCTAATTTTTTATTCATAATAATTATTGTTGTTTCTAATTTAAAAAAATTAATCTCTAAATTTGTCTTAAAATGGATTAAAGCTTGTATTTATTATACTAAACAATTAAATAAAGGGATTAAATAATTCTTATCTATCATACTAGCATCAAAACATTAACTTTAATAATGAAAAAAATATTATTCCTTTTTATTTTATGTTTAAATTTTTCTTGTAATAATTCAGAAAAAAAACAGCTTTTAAAAGAGGCTACAAGTGGAATGATTTTTGTAAAGGGTGGTGAGTTTTTGATGGGTGCAGATAATAATCAAGCTATGAGGGACGAATATCCTCAACATAAAGTTGTGGTTAATTCTTTTTTAATGGATGAAACAGAAGTCACAAATGCTGATTTTAAAAAATTCGTAGAATCTACTGGTTACTTGACTACTGCTGAAAGAATAATAGATTGGAATGACTTAAAAAAATATTTACCTCCTAACACTCCAAAACCTCATGATAGTTTACTAGCGCCTTCTTCTCTTGTTTTTTTCGAGTCACAAACTAAAAATTTAAATGACTTTTCTCAATGGTGGAAACTTCAAAAAGAGGTTAATTGGAAGCAACCATATGGAAAAGAAAGTAGTATAGATACAATTTTAAATCACCCTGTTATTCATGTTAGCTGGGATGATGCAGTTGCATATTGTAAATGGAAAGGAAGAAGACTTCCAACTGAAGCTGAATATGAATACGTAATGAGATCAGGAAATTCAAATACTATCTATACTTGGGGAAATGAGCCTGTAGATTCTGGCAAACATAAAGCTAATATTTGGCAAGGAAACTTTCCTTCAAAAAATATATTAGAAGATGAATTTTATTACACTTCACCTGTAAAATCATTTGATAAAAATGATTTTGGATTATTTGATATTTCAGGAAACGTTTGGGAGTGGTGTTCAGATTTATACCACAGTGATTATTATTCTACCATTTCAAATGGAATTGCAAATAATCCAATAGGTCCAATAAAAAGCTTTGATCCTAATGACCCATTTAGCTCTAAAAGGGTGATGAGAGGAGGAAGTTTTCTGTGTAATGATTCATATTGCAGTGGTTTTAGAAATTCAATGAGAATGAAAAGCACACCTGATAGTAGTTCACAACATGTAGGTTTCAGGACGGTTGTAGATGTAAAGTCTTAAAAAAGAAAAACACCCTTATTTTTTGAAAACAAGGGTGTTTTAACAACAACAAACCAAAAATATTATGTGTCAATTATAATACAGAAATCGTGCCAAACTTTTTATATAAACATTTTATTATAGCTAATAACAGTATTAAAGCCTTTTTTGTTAAAGTAATCCGGAGTGTTTGGAGGTCCTGCAGCTAACACAAAATCTCCTCCCCAAGCTCCAAGACTTTTAATTTCTCCATTATAATCTTTAAAAAGATTTTCTTTAATTGGTTTTATGTTTAGATGCTTAGACAATAAACTTTCATGTTTTTTTATACAGTTTTGAAAATCAATTAATTTTTTACATTCAAAAAATTCTATAGTTAAATCAGAAAACCTATCAACTAATTTTAAATTTTCTGATTTTTTTTTATTAAAAAACTCTATCTGTTTATTGCTATTTTGTTTTTTGTTTAAGTAAATAAAAAATAAATTTTCAAAAAAAACAGGTTTGAAATCTACTTCCTTAACAACTGGTTTGTTGTTTTTTAATTGGTATAAAATAGAACTTTTTGTTTTCGCACAAGCAATATCATAACCACTTCCTTTAAAATTTAACCACAACAATTCATATGGATTGATATTAGCCCAATTGGAAATGTTATTTATCAAAGTTGAAGAACTTCCTAGCCCCCAGTTTGTTGGAAAATCTAGTTTAGTTTCAACTTTTCCACCTTGTGAATGATTTAAAAATTCAGAATTTAATTTTTGTGCCGATAATAAAATTGATTGTAAAACTCTACTTTTTTCATTCTCGTTTTTAACAATATTTAAACTTGGAAGTTCAAACTCGGTATTAAACCAAATTTCTTTTTTTTCATCGTATGCATCCCAAATCAAATTATTGGAATGCATAGATTTAAATTTAAGAGATTGGCTGTATTTAGTTGGGATTGCTAGCGCTAAAGATCCTTTTAAAACAAAGTATTCTGAAGTTAATAATACTTTCCCATAACTAGTACTACTATAATCCATTTCTATGATGTTTGAGTGCTTTTTCAACACTGCTATAAGTAACAGTATTTTTTTTAAAATATTCAATCATTTTTTTCTTTTCAAATTCATCAGCATTTAATGTGTTTAAAATATTAATTAAATGCATTTTCATATGTCCTTTTTGGATTCCAGATGTTATTAAAGACTTTATAGCGCCAAAATTTTGTGCAAGCCCAGAAACAGCAACAATTTTCATTAAATCTTTTCCAGAAGGATTTCCAAGCAGTTTGAGTGACCACTTCACAAGTGGATGGAGATTTGTAATTCCGCCAACAGTTCCTAATGAAATTGGAAGTTCAATTGAAAAAGTAAAAATATCATCAATAATTTTTGCGTCAGATAAACTAGTGTAAAATCCATTTTTTGATGCGTAAGCGTGAACACCAGCTTCAATAGCTCTAAAGTCATTTCCAGTAGCAATAATTACAGAATCTACTCCGTTCATGATACCTTTATTGTGGGTTACTGCTCTTTCTCTTTGAGTTTTTGCTATTTGTATTGCTTGAAGAAATTTTTCAGCAAATTTACTTCCATTAAAATTCTTGTCATCACTTAAGTCTTTTACTGAACAGCTTACTTCAGCTCTAACTAAACACTCTGGAACATAGTTTGTCAATATGCTCATTATTATTTCTATATTTTTTTCGCTATCTGAAAAATTTAAATTTGAAATGGCTTCCATTTTTAAAGTTTTAGAAAATTGTTCAAGACATGAATTTATAAAATTAGCCCCCATAGAATCTACAGTATCAAAAGTAGCATTGAGCTGATAATAATTGGGAATATCAATTGTTTTATCAATGATTTCAATGTCAAGAATTCCTCCTCCTCTTTTAGCCATATTAGAGTTTATTTCTTGGCATTCTTCAATCAATAAAGGTTTAATTTCTTTAAAAAAATCAAATAATTTATTTTTATTTCCGTTGAAGATAAAATGAACTTGGCCTGTTTTTTTAAAATGTAAAATACTAGATTTAAAACCGCCTCTTTCCCTCCAAAACTTAGCTGTTTTACAAGCAGCAGCAATAACCGAACTTTCTTCAATTGCCATAGGAATAGTGTAGTCTATTCCATCAATTAAAAAATTTGGCGCTATGCCTAAAGGGAGATAAAAATTTGAAATAGTATTTTCTGTGAATTCATCATGTGTTTTTTGTAAATCCAGATTATCATTCCAATATTGTTTTAACAATTTGTCTGATTCTAAGTTGCTTTTAAAATAAGTAGAATTAACCCATGCTATTTTTTCTTCTTTTGATAATTTAGAAAAGCCATCTACTTTATTATTAAAATTTTGTTTTATCATGATGTAAAGATAATCATTGTGTAATTTAATTGATAGGCATGAGTTTTTATAATTTAGTAACTTAGATATAATATAGTTGAGAAAAGTAATTATGTATAAACCTTTGATGTATGATCTAAAATACTATTTTTTTTTATTTCTTCTATTTTTTTATAGTTGTAATAAATCTAATTCATCAGAAAAATCTCAACCTAATATTATCTATATTTTAGCAGATGATTTAGGATATGGAGAATTAGGTGTTTACGGTCAAAAATTAATTGAAACGCCCAATATTGACAAACTAGCTAAAACAGGAATGATATTTAATAATCATTATACTGGAGCTCCAGTTTGTGCGCCAGCTAGAAGTGTTCTTTTAACAGGAAAGCATACAGGAAACACTCATATCAGAGCTAATGATGAGAGAAATGAAAGAGGAAATGTTTGGAGCTTTAAGGCTATGCTCGATGATCCAAACTTGGAAGGTCAGGGTCCTTTGTTGGATTCAATACTGACTGTTGCTAATGTTTTGCAAGATAATGGGTATAAAACAGGAATGGTTGGCAAATGGGGTTTAGGGGCTCCATTGACAAATAGTGTTCCTAATAAAAAAGGTTTCGATTTTTTTTACGGATATAATTGTCAAAGACAGGCTCATACTTATTATCCAACTCACCTATGGAAAAATGATAAAAGACATTTATTAAATAATTATATAGTTACTAAGCAAGAGGGTTTGGGTGAAAATGTCGATCCATATGACAGCAAATCATATGAAAAATATAACCAAAAAGATTATTCCCCTGCTTTAATGCATGAAGAAGCTTTAGATTTTATTGACAGAAATCAAAACAACTCTTTTTTTCTGTATTATGCTTCACCCTTACCTCACTTGCCTTTACAAGGACCAAAAAAATGGGTAGATTATTATGTTAATAAATTTGGAACAGAAGAACCTTATTTAGGGGGTTCATACTTTCCAAATAAAAATCCAAGAGCAACTTATGCAGCGATGATCTCATATTTAGATCAGCAAGTCGGAGAAATTGTTGAGAAGCTTAAAGAAATTGGGGAATATGATAATACACTTATCATTTTCACAAGCGATAATGGTCCGTCATGGGTAGAGCAAGTTGATTATAACTTTTTTAACAGTACAGGAATTTTTGTTAACTCTAGAAACACAATGAAGGGCAGTGTAAGTGAAGGAGGAATAAGAGTTCCAATGATAGCAAGCTGGCCTAATGCGATCAAGGCAGGCTCAGTTTCTAATCATATATCTTCATTCTATGATTTTTTTTCTACAGCCTGTGATATTGCTAATATTGAAGGTCCATTTAATACTGATGGAATAAGTTTTTATCCGACATTACAAGGAAAAAATCAAACTCAACATGACTATTTGTATTGGGAATATCCTGCTAGTGGAGGACTGCAAGCTATAAGAATGGGTAAGTGGAAAGGGGTAAAAAAAAATCTATTCAAAACAGATTCTAAACTTGAACTTTATGATCTAAGTAATGACCCTATGGAATTGACAGATGTTTCTAAAAGATTTCCAAACAAGATAAAGCTACTTGAAAATTATCTTGATGAAGCTCATACAACCCCTACTGTAAAAAAATTTAGAATTCCATTTTTGGAAGAATAATATTTAAAAAATATTGTTATTGAAAAAACACAATTTTAAAAGACCCTAACCTTATTTTTTCGATTTGTATTTTTGAAATAAATTCAATAACGGCTATTTTATAAATACAAAAACATTATAAATAATAGAGTTAGTCTATAATTTATATCTTTTTAGCTATTTATTGGTTAAATTTAAGACACTATAAACTAGATTTGATTAATATTAAAACATATGATCGACTTATCTTCACTTGATATATTTATAATTATTGGATTTTTTTTAACAACTCTATTTATTGGGTTTTGGGTTTCTAAAAAAGCTTCTTCTAGCTCTTCTGAATATTTTTTATCTGGAAGAAATATGCCTTGGTGGTTACTTGGAATTTCAATGGTTGCTACCACTTTTTCTACAGATACGCCTAATTTAGTTACAGATATAGTTAGAAATAACGGGGTTTCTGGAAATTGGGTCTGGTGGGCTTTTCTTTTAACAGGTCTTTTAACAGTGTTTGTTTATGCTAAACTTTGGAGAAGGTCAAATGTCTCTACTGATATGGAATTTTATGAGCTAAGATATAGCGGATGGGGAGGAAAGTTTTTAAGAGGTTTTAGAGCAATTTATCTTGGAGTTATATTTAATGTGATGGCTATGTCTGGAGTTACACTGGCTGCAATAAAAATTGGCGAAATAATGTTGGGATTATCTCCAATTGAAACAATTCTTTACGCAGGTTCCATTACAGTAGTCTTTAGTACAGTTGGTGGTTTTAGAGGCGTTGTTTATACAGATTTTATTTTATTTTTCGTTGCAATGGCTGGATCAATTGGTGCAGCATATTACTTGGTAAACATACCTGAAGTTGGAGGGATGGCAAATTTAATTTCAAATGAGAATGTAGCTGACAAACTTTCTATTATGCCAAACTTTGATGACCCAGATATTTATATACCATTACTTATTGTTCCTCTTGCTGTTCAATGGTGGAGCTCATGGTATCCAGGAGCTGAACCTGGAGGCGGAGGTTATATTGCTCAAAGAATGCTAGCTGCTAAAGATGAAAATCATGCTATAGGGGCCACATTTTTCTTTAATGTCATGCATTATGCGCTAAGACCATGGCCATGGATAATTGTAGCTTTAGCTTCATTGATAGTATTTCCTGATTTAGCAAGTATTAAAGAGGCATTTCCTAATATTTCTGAAGATAAGTTAGGACATGACCTTGCATATCCTGCAATGCTGACAATGCTACCTTCTGGTTTATTAGGGCTGGTTGTAGCATCGCTAGGAGCTGCATACATGTCAACCATATCAACCCATCTTAATTGGGGGTCTTCATATATTGTAAATGACTTTTATAAACAACAAATAAATAAGAATGCTAGCGAAAAACAGCTTGTTAATGTTGGAAGAATCTCTACTATAACTCTATTTGTTATTAGTGCAATTTTTGCCTTATTGTTGACTAATGCTCTTCAACTGTTTGACGTAATTTTAATGTTTGGAGCAGGTACAGGTTTAATTTTTATTTTAAGATGGTTTTGGTGGAGAATTAATGCATGGAGCGAAATTTCAGCTATGTTTGTTTCAGGATTTGTTTCGATTATTTTAAACTTTTCTTCAATAGGTGACACTTTGTTTTCAAATTCAGGACTGTTCCCTTCATATTATAAATTTCCAGTAGTAGTTTTATTTACTACAGTAGTTTGGTTAATAATTACCTTTTTAACTAAACCAGATTCAACAGAAACTTTAATTGAATTTTGTAAAAAAACTAATCCAGGTGGGCCAGGCTGGGCAAAAATTAAAAATGAGGCTGTTAGTAAAAACATTTCATTTAACAGCGAGAACAACAATGAAACATGGTCAGTTCCTTTAGGAATATTGTGCATGTTATGCGGATGTTTGGCTATCTATTCTATATTGTTCTCAACAGGATATTTTATTTATGGTGAAGTTAATAATGGCATTACTTTCTTGACGATTGGATTTGTTTTTGCTTGGGGTTTAAAATATAATTGGAATAAATTAAAAAATATCAAATGATGATTAGTTACAAATCGCCAGGAACATTAGAGAATACGAGGTTTGAAAAAATTCACAGTGTTATTTTTAAAGATTCAAAAAATGCATCTAAAATAGTTGCAAATGAGATAGCTGCACTAATTAAGGAAAAGCAAAAAACAAAACAAAACTGTGTGTTAGGGTTAGCTACTGGTTCTTCTCCTATTTCTGTATATAACGAGCTTGTCAGGATGCATAAAGAAGATGGACTTAGTTTTTTAAATGTAATATCATTTAATTTGGATGAGTATTTTCCTATGAAACATGAGAATATTCAAAGTTATCACCACTTTATGAATATTCATTTATTTTCACATGTTGATATAAAACCTGAAAATATTTTTATTCCCAAAGGGTATTTAAATAACGATGAAGTTAATAATCATTGCCAGAATTATGATCAGAAAATCGCAGATTTAGGTGGAATTGATTTTCAACTTTTAGGTATTGGAAGAACAGGTCATATTGGATTTAATGAACCTGGATCAAATTATGATTCATTAACTAGACGAGTTCACCTTAATTATATTACCAGACATGATGCAAGAAAATCTTTTTATGGTGTTGAGAATGTCCCAACTACTGCTATTACCATGGGAATTAAAACTATTAGAAAATCTAAAAGAATAGTTTTACTTGCATGGGGACAAAACAAATCATTAGTTATAAAAAAAGCTATTGAAAACGAAATTGATTCAAACATACCTGCTAGTTTTTTACAAAGACATAAGAATGTGACTTTTGTTTTAGACAATTCTTCTTCATCAAATTTAACCAGAATTAAATCTCCTTGGAAAGTGGGATCTTGTAAATGGAATAATGAGCTTAAGTCTAAAGCAGTTATATGGCTTTGTAAGCTAACTAAAAAGTCAGTATTAAGCTTGACAGAATCTGATTATAACGAAAACAATTTATCTGAATTATTATTACACCAAACTGCTTATGAAATAAATTTAGAAATATTTAATAAAATTCAACGAACCATAACTGGCTGGCCTGGAGGAAAACCTGGTGTTGAGGATAAATATAGACCAGAAAGAGCAGAACCAGCAAAGAAGAGAGTACTTATTTTTAGTCCCCACCCTGATGATGATGTGATTTCTATGGGAGGCACTTTTGATAGATTAGTTTCTCAAGGGCACGAAGTTCATGTGGCATATCAAACGTCCGGTAATATTGCGGTATCTAATTCTGACGTGCTTAAGTATATTGAAGTTTTTCAAAGTTTTATAAATAAAAAAGATGATGAATTAATAAGTCTATTAAAATTTAATAATGAAATTTTAAATAACAAAAAAGTTAGAACTATAGCAAGCCTTATTAGAGAAAAAGAATCCCTTGGTGCTACTAGATTTTTTGGTGTGCCTGATCCCAATGTACACTTTTTAAGACTCCCTTTTTATGAAACAGGTTCTATTAAGAAATCCACGCCTACAGCAAATGATAAAAAAATAATGAGTAATATTATTTCTGAGATAAAACCTCATCAAATTTATGTTGCTGGAGATTTAGCTGACCCTCATGGAACTCATAAGGTTTGTTTGGATATTTTTTTCGATGTTTTACAAGATTTAAAAAACGAAAAATTCATGAAAGACTGTTGGGTTTGGTTATATAGAGGAGCATGGCATGAATGGGAAATTCATCAAATTGACATGTCTGTTCCAATGAGTCCTAATCAAGTATTAAGAAAAAGAAAAGCTATCTTTTATCATCAAACACAAAAAGATAACGTCATGTTTCAAGGAGATGATAATAGAGAGTTTTGGGTTAGAACGGAAGACAGGAATAGTGCTATTGCAAAAAGATTTAGAGAGATAGGATTGTCAGATTATGCAGCTATCGAAACTTTTAAAAGACACCATTTTTAGTTATATTTCCTAAATGCAAACTATTAAAGAAGTATGCGTTGAGTCATTAGAAGATGCTGTCATTGCAGAGAAAAATGGGGCTAACAGAATTGAGCTATGTGGAAGATTAGACCTAGACGGACTGACTCCTTCAAGAAAATTAATTAAAGAAACTTTTTCTGTTTTAAAAATACCTATTAGAGTAATGATAAGGCCAAAACACTCTTCTTTTGTCTACTCAGAACATGAAATAAATGTCATGATTGAAGATATTAATTTTTGTAAAAGTCTAGGTTTAGATGGTGTGGTTTTTGGATGTTTAGATGAAAATTCAAATTTTGATATGACTCAAATGAATAAACTTTCAAAAATTGCAAAGCCTTTAAATGTCATTATTCATAAAGCCATTGATTCTACCAATTCAGTTATAAATTCTTTGTCATTAATATCTAACAATAAAAATATTAATGGAGTTTTAACTTCTGGGGGTCAGCGTTTTGCGGTAAATGCTATAGATATTCTTAAAAAAATGTTAGATTTAGCTCGTGATGGCTTTGAAATTATTTCTGCTGGAGGCATTACTTATGAAAATTTTGATAAGTTACACTCTCAAATAGAAGGGAAATATTATCACGGTAAAAAAATAATTAAACTCAAATAAATAAATATGAGCAATCACGCTGAACTTCAACAAAAAACATTTTTTGGACACCCTATAGGACTATTTGTACTATTCTCTACAGAATTATGGGAAAGATTTAGTTATTATGGAATGAGAGCAATTCTTGTTTTGTATTTAGTTTCTGAAACTAATGGAGATAATCCAGGAATGGGATGGAGTGAAAACTCAGCTATTGCTCTATATGGCTGGTATACTATGTTTGTTTATTTAGCAACAATCCCTGGAGGAATTTTAGCAGATAGGTTTTTAGGTCAAAGAAAATCGGTTATGGTTGGGGGTGTTTTACTTTGTTTTGGTCATGGAATTTTAGCAGTAGAAGCATTATGGGCATTTTACACAGGATTAACTTTTATTGTTTTAGGAGTAGGATGTTTAAAAGGAAATATTTCTACTATGGTTGGGGGGCTTTATAATAAAAAAGACACTAACCATAGGGATATGGGATTCTATATTTTTTATATGGGAATAAACGTTGGGGCAGCTGTTTCAGCAATTGTTGTAGGCTATGTAGGTGAAGTTTATAATTGGCATTATGGATTTGGCCTAGCTGGTATTGGTATGGCTATAGGTCAGTTCATTTATTTGAAGGGTCAAAAATATTTAAGTCATGTTGGAAATGTCATTGAATTGGATACTTCAGATACAGAAAAATCTGAAAATTTATTTTTACAAATTTTTAAAAAATCAAATTCTTTGTTAGGGTTTTCTTTAACTGCGCTTTTAGGCCTGTATGTTGGGTATAGTGGAGATTGGAATTATGGTTTATTATTAATAGCTATTGCTTTTGCAGTTGGATTCGCAATTCTTGTATATAATGATGGAAATAAGATTGAAAAAGACAGAATATTAGTAACTTATTTAGCCTTTTTAATAGTAATTGTTTTTTGGGGCGCTTTTGAACAAGCAGGAGGTTTAATGAACATTTACGCTTCTCAAAAAACAGATTTAGCTTTAGGTGATTATATGATTCCTGCTAGTTGGTTCCAATCTGTTAATGCAACTTTTATTTTAATTTTTGCTACTGCGGTTGGATCTTTTTGGATTTGGTGGAAAAAAAGAGGATTCGAACATTCTTCTATTTTTAAAATGGCTTTTGGTGTGATAATAATGGGGTTTGGATTCTCATTTATGTCTTTAGCAGCAAATGAAGTTACATATGATTCAGCTGGGGAAATCACCCAGAAATCTGCAATGTATTGGTTGGTACTAGCTTATCTTTTTCATACTATTGGCGAATTATGTGCTTCCCCGGTAGCACTTTCATTTATTACAAAATTAGCTCCAGCTAGGTGGGGAGCTTTTATGATGGGAGCTTATTTTGCTGCTACTGGTCTTGGAAATAAGGTTGCTGGATTAATAGGTGAAAACGCTTCTGAAGCAGGTGATTTTTGGACTTTTACAGGAATAACTATTTTTTGTACAATTTTCGGAGTATTAGTAATTTTAATTATTAAGCCTCTTAAGAGGTTAGCGCATGATGCAGAGTAAAATCATTTATAATAAGACGTTTAAGTATGTTTTAAGAGTTTCTTTTCTTTTCTTTTTCTTATTTAATTATTCTCAGACAATAAAATGGATGAGTTTGGAAAATGCAATTGAATCTCAAAAAAATAATCCAAAAAATATTTTAGTAGATGTTTACACTAATTGGTGTGGTCCATGTAAATTAATGGATAAAAATACTTTTCAAAACAAAGAAATTGCACGATTTATAAATAATCATTATTATGCCGTTAAGTTTAATGGTGAAGGAAATGAGATAGTAAGTTTCATGGGTAGACAATTTAAAAATAATGGTTATGATAAAAATAAATCTCAAACAAGAAATTCTTCTCATCAATTTACTCAATATTTAGGGGTTAATGCTTATCCGACTACCTTGTTTTTTGATAAGAAAATGAATTTAATCACTCCAATAAGAGGATACTTGAGGCCAAAACAAATAGAGATTTACCTTGAATTATTCAAAGACGATTCTTACAAGAATGTTAAAACACAAAAAGATTTTGACGCTTTTATAAAAAACTTTAAAAGCAAACTTAAAACTTAGTTATTTTTTATTAGCTTTTTCAATGTATAGGTCTAGAGCTTTTGACATTGAAGGAATCTTTAGAGAGGGTACAGAAATATCTATTCTTAATCCTGCTTTTTCCGCTGCTTTTACGGTAGAATTTCCATAAACTGCAATCCTAGTGTTATTTTGATTAAAATCAGGGAAATTTGAAAACAAAGAGTCAATACCAGATGGACTAAAAAATACTAAAATGTCATAGGACACATTTTTAAGCATAGACAAATCACTAATTACGGTTTTGTAAAAAGTACCTTGAATCCACTTGACACCTAGCTCATTTAGTTTTTTTGGTATTGAAGGAGATAGCACGTCAGCAGAAGGAACTAAATAACTTTCTTCTTTATATTTAGAAATCGGAATTAATAAATCATCAAAAGTTCTTCCTCCTACATATATTTTTCTCTTTCGGTATATCACATATTTTTGAAGATAAAAAGCTACTGCTTCAGACATACAAAAATACTTTAAAGCATTAGGGATTGGAAACCTCATTTCTTCAGCTACTCTAAAAAAATGATCAACGGCATTTCTACTAGTTAAAATTATGGAAGTAAATTTAGATAAATCAATTTTTTGATGTCTAACTTCTCTTGCAGTCATTCCTTCAACATGTATGAAAGGAATAAAATCAATTTTAACTTTTCGTTTTTTCTTTAATTGTATATAGGGAGAGTTTTCGATCGTAGGACTTGGTTGCGAAATTAGAATAGATTTAACTTTCATAGTTTTCCAAAGTTTTTAAGACTAATACAAAAGGTAGTATCGGTGCTATTTCGAACGCGCAAATATACAAAATAAAATAGACACGACTCTTTAATGTCTTTGGCTCATATTTTTTCAAGATGAATGAGTAGTAAAATAAAAAATAGATCGATAACAATACTAAACTTAAAATTATGATTAAAAAAGATGGAATAGGGTAAAAAATAAGTATTAAAAAATAGAAGTAAAAATGAACAGAAATAAGATTTTTAAGTCCAATTCTATACATATTTATTTCATTTAAAATAGCTTTGTAATGGAGTATAATGGATAATATTTTTTCTATTAAAAATTTTAAAATAATATAACCGCTAATTGATGCACAAACAATCAAAAAATAATGATGATTAATGAGTTCAAAAAATGTGTTTTTACGCAAAAGAAATAAAGAAATGAAAAGTGAAAACAAAACAACTCTTAGTGTAAATAATAAACAATTCCCAAAATTGAATATATTAATGGTGTTGCCATGTTTGTAAATAAAGTACCTGTGAATCTTCCAAAATTTTATTAAATATTGAAACTTTTCTCCAATTATGAATCTTGCAGCAATAATTAATAAAGTACAGAGAATTATAACAAACTTAACCCAATCTTCAGTAAAAATTGACCTCAAAGCAGCTTCATTCATAATTCAAAATTACTATTATTTTAAATGATTAAATCGAAAAATTATTTTTATAACTTAAATCTGTATTTTTGTAAAAATTATTTAAAATGTCTAAAGCACTTGTGATTATTCCGACTTATAACGAGCTGGATAATATTTCAATAGTTTTGGATGAAGTTTTGTCACTTTCTTACTTTTTTGATATTTTGGTTGTTGACGACAACTCACCTGATGGAACAAGTGATGTTGTAAATCAGTATATTAATAAATTTAAAGATCGTGTGTTTCTTCTTTCTAGAAAATCAAAGGAAGGTCTTGGCAAAGCCTATACGGAAGGTTTTTTATGGGCTATAGAAAATAATTACGATTATATTTTTGAAATGGATGCAGATTTATCTCATAATCCAAAAGATTTAGATAGGATGTATAAAGTTCTTGAAAATCCTAACTGTGATATTGTTGTTGGATCTAGGTATGTTAATGGAGTAAATGTTGTTAACTGGCCTTTAAGCAGAATAATTCTTTCATATTTTGCATCAATATATTCTCGAGTTGTTACTGGACTTCCAGTTAAAGATGCTACATCAGGATTTGTAGGTTATAAAAATATAGTTTTAAGAACAATTAATTTAAAAACTTTACTTTTTAATGGTTATGCTTTCCAAATAGAATTAAAATTCAAAGCGTTTAAAAATGGGTTTAAAATTTTAGAAATACCTATAATTTTTAAAGACAGAGAACGTGGAGATTCTAAAATGAATGGAGATATAATTTATGAAGCAATTTTTGGTTTAATAAAAATGAAAGTATATAGTTTTTTTTACAATATCAATAAATAATTATGTCTAAAATTTTAATTAAAAATGCTAAAATTATTAATGAAGGAAAGATTTTTGAATCAGATCTTTTAATTAAAAATGATATAATTTTTAAGATATCTAAAAACATAAAAAATGCACCTGACTTCAAAGTTATTGATGCAAAAGGTAAACTTTTAATTCCAGGGGTAATTGATGATCAGGTGCATTTTAGAGAACCTGGATTAACGCACAAAGCAACAATACAATCAGAATCTAAAGCTGCTATTTCTGGAGGAATAACCTCTTTTATAGAAATGCCTAATACAATTCCTCAAACAACAACTTTACTAGAATTAAATAATAAATTTAAAATAGCTGAAAAAAATTCTTATGCGAATTATTCTTTTATGTTTGGAGGAACAAACAATAATTTGGAAGAGATAAAGAAGATTGATTCTAAAAAAGTAGCAGGTTTGAAATTGTTTTTAGGGTCATCAACAGGGGATATGTTAGTTGATGATGAAGCTGTCTTGAAAAATATTTTTTCAAATACAGATTTATTAATTTCTGTGCATAGTGAAGATGAAGAAATTATAAATGAAAACATTAATAAATATAAATCTATATATGGATCGAATATTCCATTTGAATTGCATCCTATTATAAGATCTGAAGAGGCATGCTTGAAATCCACTAAAAGAATTATAAAACTAGCTAAAGAAACAGGAGCCAGGTTACATGTTTTTCACTTGTCTACAGAAAGTGAATCATTACTTTTTGAAAATAACATTCCTTTAAAAGAAAAAAAAATAACATCTGAAGTCTGTGTTCATCATTTGTGGTTTTCTGATGAAGATTATAAACAAAAACAATCTTATATAAAATGGAATCCAGCAATTAAAACAAAAGAAGATAGAGATGCTTTGTGGAAAGCATTAAACAACGATAGAATTGATGTCATAGCTAGTGATCACTCGCCTCATACAATAGAAGAAAAATCAAAGAATTATTTAGAGTGTCCATCAGGTGGTCCTTTAGTTCAGCATGCCTTAGTATCTATGATTGAACATCATTTAAATAATAAAATTTCTTTAGAAAAAATTGTAACTAAAATGTGTCACAATCCAGCTGAACTTTTTCAAATTTCAAATCGAGGTTTTATTAGAGAAGGGTATTATGCTGATTTGGTATTAATAGATTTAGACAGGCCATGGAAAGTTAATAAAAATAATATTTTATATAAATGTAATTGGTCACCTTTTGAAGGAGTTGAGTTTAATTCTAAGGTGGTTCAAACTTTTGTGAATGGAAAATTAGTTTATAATGAAGGAGTTTTTAATAAAAATTTATATGGAAAACAATTAACTTTTGATAGATGAATAAAATAATTTACTTACTAATTCTAGGTTTATTTATTGCTTGTTCAAGCAATGAAAATTCTAAACCTATCGATTTAATGACTGAAAATCAAATGATAAATTTTTTATTTGATATTAATATTATTAATTCCAGTAGAGCTTATAATAACAGATCTGATTTGAATTATTATAATATTAATGATTCATTGTTATTTAATAAACACGAGATAGATTGCTTGAGGTTTACTAATAGTAATTTATATTATGCATCAAATCCAAAACAATATTTAAAAATATATACTAGATTAGAACACAGGCTAAAACAGTTGAAAGATTCGTTAAAAAACGAATTGGATGTCTTAATTATAAAAAAAAGAGATTCATCAAAATAATTATTTTTTAAAATTTAAACAAGTCTCTTCAATTGATTTTTCAATTTTTTTAAACGAATAATTTAATTCTGATGTTATTTTTTTATTAGAATATTCATTTTTTGAATAACTTGATTCTATTATAGATTTACTTAATCTCCTTCGTTTATTCAATATTAAACTTCTGATAGAATCTAAAAAAAGAGCTAAAATCATTAAGCTTTTACTAGCTGGTTTTTTTGGGGGGTTTAGGGAGAGGTTTTTACTTACTAATGAAATAAAATCTTTCTGAGACCAATTTTCGGCTACTAATATAAATCGTTTTGAAAAAACATTATTTGACATTAATTCATACATAATCTTAACTACATCTTCTACACAAATAAAACCTGTGGATCCAGTTGGGTAATATTTCATTCCTCTACTTATTTGAGTTATAAAGGCACCACTTCCTTGTTTCCAAAATCCACTTCCTATAATCACTCCAGGATTTACAATAACAGCATTCAGACCCTCGGAAATACCTCGCCAAACCTCCATTTCTGCATTATATTTGGTTAAAGAATAGGGGTTTGTAGTTTCTTCCCACTTGCAATCTTCGTCAATATCTTTGGATTTAGTTTCTCCAATCGCAGCTATAGAACTCACATAACATAGTTTCTCTATTTTATTATCTAAAGAAAAGTTAATAATGTTCGCTGTACCTTCAACATTAATTTTTTTAAGAGAATTTAAATCTTTTGAGCTAAATGAAATAAAGGCTGCACAATGATAAACTTCAGTGACATTTTCAAAAGCATTAGAAAGACTTCCAATGTCGTTAATATCCCCTTCAATCCAGTTTATTTTTTCAAATAGTTCTTCAAAATTTTCTGAATAATAAGAAAATACTTTTTTAACTATATCTATTTTGCTATTCTTTCTGTGAAGAGCTTTTATTTTTTTTTTTTGCTTTGCTAAAAAATATAACAAATGACACCCTACTAAACCTGTTCCTCCAGTTACTAAAATCATAAATCTAATTTACTATTTATTGTTTAACTTTTTTTCTTTAATATAAGAGATATATATTTGTTAAAATTTAAACCGTGAGAACAAACTTTGTAAATGAATTAAGATGGAGAGGAATGCTTCAAGATATCGTTCCAGGTTGCGAAGAAAAATTATTAGAAAAATCTTGCAATGGCTACATAGGTTTTGACCCTACTGCTGATTCTTTACATATAGGAAGTTTAGTTCAAATTCTAATCTTAATGCACTTTCAGAAACATGGGCATAGACCAATTGTGTTAATTGGAGGGGCTACTGGAATGATTGGTGATCCATCTGGAAAATCTGCAGAAAGAAATTTATTAAGTAAAGAAGATTTAGATAACAATATAAGAGGAATTCAAGCTCAACTTTCAAAATTTTTAAAATTTGATTCAAAAAATGAGAATACAGCTATCATATGTAATAATAATGATTGGTTTAAGAATATTAATCTGATAGATTTTATTAGAGATGCTGGAAAGCATTTAACAGTAAATTACATGATTGCTAAAGATTCAGTGAAAAAAAGATTATCAAGTAATTCTAAAGAAGGGTTGTCATTTACTGAGTTCACATATCAACTTATTCAAGCATATGATTTTTACCACTTATTCACTGAAAAAAACTGTAACATCCAAATGGGAGGTAGTGATCAATGGGGTAATATCACTAGTGGATCTGAATTGATTAGAAAAAAAACAGGTAATAAAGCTTATGCTTTAACATGTCCTTTAATAACAAAAGCAGATGGGACCAAATTTGGAAAAACAGAAGATGGCAATGTTTGGTTAGACAGAAAAAGAACTTCTCCTTATAAATTTTATCAATATTGGCTTAATATTTCTGATGAAGATGCTATTAGGTATATAAAAATTTTCACTTTTTATAGTGAAAAAGAAATAAATGAATTTATTAAAATACATAAAGAAGCTCTAAACCTGAGGACATTGCAAAAAATTATTGCAAATTATCTTACAGAATTAGTTCATTCAAAAGAAGATTTAGAAAAATCGATATTAGCTTCAAATATCCTATTTGGTAAGTCAACTTCTAAAGATTTAGGTCAATTAGATGAAGAAACCTTTTTAGATGTATTTGAGGGTGTTCCTAAGACTAATTTAAAGCTTGATTACTTAAAAGATAGTCCATCTGTTCAAGAACTACTTTCGGAAGCAGGATTTTTATCATCAAAATCTGAAATTAATAGGGCTATTAAAGAAAACTCTATTTCAATTAATAAAGAAAAGGTTGATAGCGCCTATGCTTTTTCAAAAAATAATTTGGTTTGTGGTAAATATTTTTTAGCACAAAGAGGAAAGAAAAATTACTTTTTAATATCATTTAGTTAAACATAAGATTACATCCCCTTATTTCAGACTCACTTAATCGCCCGCTTATTTTATAGTCTGAATTATCAAAAATTTCTCCTATATCATCAGAAGCAATAAAAGCACAAGAATTGACATTTGCCAAGTCTATAAAATTCATTGCTCCTTTGCCTTTTAACGATACTGAAAGTGGATTATTGACATCTCTAATTAATGTTTTCATCCAAGGTGGATTTCTGAAAACTCCGTCTTTTATTGAATAAGCTTGAGAAAATAACTCAGTCATTCCATATTCAGAGTGGATGTTTTTAACATTAAAACCTTTTGATAGTTTAGAGTGCAATTCTTCTCTTGTTATTTCTTTTCTTCTGCCTTTCATTCCTCCTGTTTCTATGATAGTAAACCCATTTATATCTATAGAAAAATTGTCAACAAAATCTATTAAAGCATAACTTACCCCAAACAGAATAGTTTTCTTTTTCTCTTTTTTTAATTTAATTAATGTGTTATAAAGTTTTTTATAATCATTTAAATAAAATTCACTTTCCTCATGTTTAGATTTATTTATGAAGTCATCAATCATAAAGATTAACGATGAGTTTTTTTGCTCTAAATAAGATGGCAAAAGTCCAAGAAAAGTATAATTTTGAATTGGTCCGTAAAAAAATTCAAAACATTTCCTGAAACTTTTTTTATATAAATTAATATCTGTAACGTAATGAGTGCTTTTAATACCTGATGTTCCACTACTTTTAAATAAATGAGTGACATTGTTTTTGTTGGAAATAATTTTATGGGTTTTAAAAAATTGAATAGGAATAAAGGGTATCTGATTTAATTCTTTTATTTGATTTGGCTGTATTTTCAATAACTTACAGTAATTATTGTATGTTAAATTACTTTTAAACTGTTTTTTAAATAAAGCAATAGCTTTATTTTTAAAATCTAATGGACAAGAAATTTCAAGCGAATTCAATCTTATTTCAACTTTAAATATTAACTTTTTTTGACTATGTTAAATTATGGTTAATTATAACTAATAAAATATAATAAACATTAATTTTATAAAAAAATTAAATGCAAAAAATACCTAAAATTCTTGTTGTTGATGATGATCCAGATATCGTTGAAATTCTAAGATATAATCTTTCTCTAGCTGGTTACGATGTTAAAAGTGCGGTTAACGGAAAAGAAGCAATTAAAAAAGCTAAATTATTTATTCCAGAAATAATATTGTTAGATATAATGATGCCTGAAATGGACGGTATTGAAGCATGCTCTCAATTAAAAGAAATATCATCTTTGAGTAATACAATTATTATTTTTTTAAGTGCAAGAAATGAGGATTTTACTCAAATTGCAGCTTTTGATGCTGGTGGAGATGATTATGTATCTAAACCGATAAAACCTAAAATTCTTTTAAAAAAAATAAATTCGATTTTAAAAAGAATGAAATCAAGTAATACAGAAAATCATGTTATAGACTTAGGTGATGTAATTATAAACAGAAATACTTATTCAGTAACTAAGAATGAAAAAATCTTAACACTTCCCAGAAAAGAATTTGAATTATTTTATTTATTAGCCTCAAAACCAGGAAATGTATTTACTAGAGATGAAATAATGGGGAAAGTTTGGGGTTCTGAAGTTATAGTTGGAGATAGAACAATTGACGTGCATATTAGAAAATTAAGAGAAAAAATCGGAGATTCGTATTTTAAAACAATTAAAGGAGTGGGCTATAAGTTTGCTCAATAACCTTATGTCATTGTTCAGTAAATCTAAACTTCAGTCTTTTTTATTATCTGTTATTATTATAATAGCATTTTATTTATTTAGTATATATAATTCTAATATATCAATTTTCGATACTAAAAACATAGTGAATTTATTGATTGGGATAGTTCCATTATTTATTTTTTGTTTTTTTATAATTTATTTTTATTTAGAATTTTTTGTTTTAAAAAAAATAAGAAATCTGTATAAAGATTTAATTCCTATTAAAGAAACTAAAGAAGATATTTTGGTAACAACTAACATGGATGAGTTAGTATATCAACTAAAGAAGTTCTCAAAAGAAAGTGAAATTGAAATTAAATCAATGCAACAAAAAGAGAATTTTAGAAGAGATTTTATTGGAAATTTAGCACATGAGTTAAAAACGCCCTTGTTTACATCGCAAAGCTATTTATTGACATTAATTGATGGTGCCTTAAAAGATGAAGAGGTTAATTTAAAGTATCTTAAGATTGCAGAAAAATCTATAGAAAGATTAATTTTTATTGTAAAAGATTTAGATTTAATAACAAGACTTGAATCACATGAGTTAAAATTAGATAAATCAACTTTTAATATTATTTCATTAATAAATAACGTTTTTGAAATGTTAGAAATTCAAGCAGATAATAAAAGAATTTCTTTTTCGTTAGATTCCAAATTTAAATCAGTTAACGTCATAGCTGACCAAGAGAAAATCCATCAAGTATTGACAAATTTAATTGAGAATTCCGTTAAATATGGAAAAGAATCGGGAACTTCAGAAGTTACAATTCAAGATATTACAGAAAATAAAATTATTGTAAGAATTACGGATAATGGAAATGGCATACAAAAAATTCATTTTAAAAGACTATTTGAAAGGTTTTATAGAGTGGATAATTCGGGCAACAGAAAAAATGGCGGATCAGGACTGGGCTTGGCGATTGTTAAGCATATAATTGATGCACACGATGAAAAAATTTATGTTGAAAGTGATTATGGTGTGGGATCTGAATTTTCTTTTACTTTAGAAAAGTCCAAGTAATTATTTTAAGTTTGCTCTTAATTAAAATTATCATTTATTGGGAAGTAAAAATAAACTTAAGAGATTTATTGAAAACGAAAGTTTCTCTAACGTAATTCAACCAAGCAGAGAAGAATTGATATCGAATCAATTTAATATTAAAGGTAATTGGAATAATTTAGTTTTTAAAAATAACAACCCTATTGTTGTTGAATTAGGCTGTGGAAAAGGAGAATATACAATTAATTTAGCTAAAAGAAATCCTTCTGTAAATTATATTGGAGTTGATATAAAAGGAGCTAGATTTTGGAGAGGTGCTAAAACTGCAACTGAAGAAAATTTAAATAATGCAGTTTTTTTAAGAACCCAAATAGAATTAATTGATTGTGTTTTTGATAAAGATGAAGTAAATGAAATTTGGTTAACATTTCCAGACCCACAAATTAAATATCAAAGAAGAAAACATAGATTAACTAATCCTGTTTTTTTAGAATTATATAAAAAAATTTTAGATATTAAAGGAATAGTGCATTTGAAAACTGATAGTGAATTTCTTCATGGCTATACTTTAGGACTTCTTGAAGGCATGTCAATTAGCCCTTTAAATTCTAACCACGATGTTTATAAAAACCTTAACGCCCCTAAAGAAGTTATGGATATTAAAACACATTATGAAACTATTTTTTCAAAACTAAATAAAAATATTTCTTATCTCAGCTTTAGCTTTAACAATGAATGATAATTTAAAAAAATCTGATTTTTTTGATAAAGTTTACATTGTTGCTTTAGAAATACCATATGGAAGAGTTACAACCTATGGAGCAATTGCAAATTATTTAGGTTCAAAAAAAAGTGCAAGAGTAGTAGGGTGGGCTATGAATGCGTCTCATATACAAGAAAATATTCCAGCTCATAGAGTTGTTAACAGAACTGGACTTCTAACAGGAAAAAAACATTTTTTTGGAATTAATTTGATGAAGCAATTGCTAGAAAGTGAAGGAATTAAGGTAGAAAATGATCAGGTTGTAAACTTTAACAATTTTTTTTGGGATCCTTACATTGAATTACAATAAATTATATTCATAAGCTTATATTTGCAATTTAGAATGATTTTAAATATTATTTAATTTTGAAACCTAATAAAGAACAGATCTTAGAAATTTTAAAAACTATTTGTTTTGAAAATCAAAAAACTGATATTGTTTCCAGTAATTCAGTTTTAAATGTATTAGTTTTTGAAAAAGAAATTGTGATTGATTTAAAGACCAATAATCCCTCTTTGCAAGCAAAAAATAAGATTAAATCACAAATTTTAAATTCCATTAATTTTAAGTACAATAACGAGTTTAATCTAAAAGTGAATTTTATATTAAAAAAAGAGATTCCTAAAACAATATTAAACTCTACTAAAAAGTTAGATAATATTAATAATATAATTGCTATATCTTCGGGAAAAGGGGGGGTAGGGAAGTCAACAGTCACTGCTAATTTAGCCGTTTCTTTATCTAAAATGGGATTTAATGTAGGTATTTTAGACGCAGATATTTATGGACCTTCAATTCCATTAATGTTTAATGTGTTTGAAAGCAAACCTTTAGCTGTAAATATTGATGGAAAATCTAAAATGAAACCAGTTGAAAGTTTTGGAATAAAAATTTTGTCAATAGGGTTTTTTACAAAACTAGATCAAGCTGTTATATGGAGGGGGCCAATGGCTTCAAAAGCATTAAATCAAATGATTTTTGATGCAGCTTGGGGAGAGTTAGATTTTTTATTAATTGACCTGCCGCCTGGCACTGGAGATATTCACCTAAGTATAATGCAGTCTTTGCCAATTTCTGGAGCTGTAGTAGTAAGTACTCCTCAAAATGTAGCATTGATTGACGCAAGAAAAGGAGTGTCAATGTTTAATCAAGAAAATATTAATGTTCCTGTTCTTGGAATTATTGAAAACATGTCTTACTTCACTCCTTTAGAATTACCTGATAATAAATACTATTTATTTGGCAAAGAGGGAGCTAAAAATTTATCAAAGGATTTAGAAATTCCTTTTCTTGGAGAAATCCCTCTTATTCAAGGCATTAGAGAATCTGGTGATTATGGTAGGCCAGCTGCTTTACAAGATGAAACAATAGTTGAAAGTGTGTTTAATGACATTACAAAAAATATGCTCTCAGAACTTTTAAATAGAAATAATAAATTACCTGAAACAGAAGTTATAAAAATTACAACAATGTCAGGCTGCTCAGCTGTTAAATAAAATATTATGAATACAGAAAAATTAATCCTAAAAGTTGAAGAAGCTTTAAGTGAAATAAGACCTTTTTTAGAATCTGATGGAGGAAATATTAAATTATTATCTATTAATGATGATGTTGTGAAAGTTAAACTTCTAGGTAATTGTGTCAGTTGTTCTGTAAATCAAATGACTTTAAAAAATGGAGTAGAAATGACGATAAAAAAGCATGCTCCTCAAATTAAGGAAGTAATAAACATTAGTTAAAAGGATGTATAAAATCAAAACGGATATTTTAATTATAGGCTCAGGTCCTGTTGGGCTATTTACTGTTTTTGAAGCTGGTCTTTTAGGTTTGAAGTGTCATATTATTGATGCCTTAGAAAAGCCAGGTGGACAGTGTTCCGAAATATATCCTAAAAAGCCAATTTACGATATTCCAGGGACACCAGAAATTATGGCTGGATCATTAATTGATAATTTATTAGAACAAATAAAACCATTTAACCCTGGGTATTCTTTAGGAGAAACAGCAGAGAAATTAATTAAAAATAAGGATGGGTCTTTTGATGTTATCACCAACAAAGGCACAATACACAACTCTAAAGTCGTTGCTATTGCTGGAGGATTAGGAAGTTTTGAACCAAGAAAACCTCCAATTAATAATATTACTTTTTTTGAAGGGAAAGGTGTGGATTATATGATTAAAGACCCTAATCAATTTAAAGATAAAAAAGTTATAATATCAGGTGGAGGAGACTCTGCTTTAGATTGGACTATCGAACTTTGTAAAGTTGCTAAAAAGGTTACTTTGATTCATAGAAGAACTGAATTTAGAGGAGCTTATGATTCTGTGGAGAAAGTTCAAACTCTAAAAAATAAATCTTTAATCGATGTAATTACACCAGGAGAAGTACTTCAACTAAATGGAGTTAACAAACTCGAAAGTGTATCGATCAAATATAATGGTCAGAACAAGTTAATTGAAGCTGATTATTTTATCCCTTTGTTTGGGTTAATCCCTAAATTAGGAAGAATTGCTGATTGGGGTTTAGAAATTCATAAAAAATCGATAGTAGTAAATAATTCCCTTGATTATCAAACCAATATTTCCGGTATTTTTGCTATTGGTGATATAAACACTTATCCTGGAAAATTAAAATTAATATTATGCGGGTTTCATGAAGCTACTTTAATGTGCCAAGCTGCTTTCAAAATAATATTTCCTGATAAAAAAAATATTTTAAAATATACTACAGTTTCTGGAATTCAGGGATTTGACGGATCAAAAAGAAAAACAGATAATTCAATAATAAAATCAATTGAATAATTCATGAATGAAACGTTTGTTTACAATTTGTTAGAAATTAATGAGATAAGTGGCGTATCAGAATGGCAATCGCCAAGCAACATAGCCTTAGTCAAGTACTGGGGTAAAAAGCTTGATCAAATTCCAATGAATCCTTCTTTGAGTTTGACTTTGAGTAATTGCTACTCTAAAACAAGAGTTTCGTATCAATCAGAGATTTCATTAAAGCATGATTTTAATTTCAGTTTATTATTTGAAGGGAAAAGAGAAATTAGTTTCGAGAGTAAATTATTAATTTTTTTTAATAGAATTAAACATTACTGCCCCTATTTAATGAATTTAAAATTAATAATTGAATCCAATAATTCTTTTCCTCATAGTAGCGGCATTGCTTCTTCAGCCTCTTTTTACAGTGCACTTTCATTATCAATAATGGATATTGAAAAACATTTAAATCCAAAAATTGAAAACGATTTTTTTTTTAAAAAGGCTTCTTTTTTATCGAGGCTGGGATCAGGAAGTGCTTGTAGAAGTATAATGGGGCCAATTTCATTTTGGGGTTCAAGTAAGCTATTTAAAGAAAGTAATGATCTATATGCGATCAAATATCCAAACGAAATTAATATTGTTTTTAAAGGCATTAATGATACGGTACTGCTTGTTGATAAAGGGAAAAAAGAAGTGTCTAGTTCTTTAGGTCATGACTTAATGAATGGTCATTCATTTTCTAATGATAGAATAAAGCAAGCTCATTTTAATTTGGAACAAATTAAAAATGCTTTAGAAACAGGGAATTATGATCTGTTCATTAAAATAGTTGAGATGGAAGCTTTGTCTTTACATGCAATGATGATGACTTCTAATCCTTACTTTATTTTAATGAAACCAAATACATTACAAATCATTAACGAAGTATGGAAATATAGAAAAAAATATAATTCAAGGATCTGCTTTACTCTTGATGCAGGAGCTAACATTCACTTGCTTTATCCTCAAATTGAATATGATGAAATACAGAACTTTATATCTTCAAATCTTGTTGATTACTGCGAAAATGGTGAATTTATAAATGATAAGATAGGTGTTGGTCCAAATAAGTTATAATTTTACAAAATGAAAGCTCCTCTTTTTTATTCAAAAATTCTACTATTCGGAGAGTATGGTATTATAAAAAACTCTAAAGGATTGTCTATTCCTTATAATTTTTTTAAGGGAGGGTTTAAATTGGGAGATTTATCTATAGATGAAGTAAAAAAATCAAATAAAAATTTAAAATTATTCAAAGATTTTATTTCTAAGATTGATAAAAAAATTGTGAATTTTGATCTCAATAAAATTAATAAAGATTTGGCTGAGGGTATGTATTTTGACAGTACTATTCCTCAAGGTTATGGAGTTGGAAGTAGTGGTGCATTAGTAGCTGCTATCTACGACAGATATGCTCAAGATAAGATAACAATTCTTGAAAACTTAACTAAAGATAAAATTTTAGTTTTAAAAAATATTTTCTCTAAAATGGAATCTTTTTTTCATGGAAAATCTTCAGGTTTAGATCCTTTGAATAGTTATCTGAGTTTGCCAATTCTTATACATTCAAAAAATAAAATAGAAACTACTGGCATACCTTCTCAATCTAATAATGGAAAAGGAGCAGTTTTTTTATTAGATAGCGGTGCATCAAGCGACACAGCTCCAATGGTTGAAATATTTTTTGAATTAATGAAAAACAAAGATTATAGTAAAATGATTAAAGAAGATTTTATTCATACAACTGATAATTGTGTAGAAAATTTTTTAAATGCAGATTTTAAATCGCTATTTTCAAATATTAAAAAACTGTCAAAAGTAGTTTTAGAAAATTTTAAGCCTATGATTCCTGAAAAATTTCATAATATTTGGGCTAAAGGAATAGAATCTAATGACTACTTTTTAAAACTTTGTGGGTCTGGTGGTGGTGGTTATATACTAGGATTCTCACAAGATTTTGAAAAAGCTAAAACAGCATTAAGTGACTATAAGTTAGAGTTAGTATATAATTTTTAATGATTTTTTCTTTTTTAAATAAAAGATTTTTATTTAAGTTATTAAGTCTGTTTTCAGTAGTTAGAGGTTATAATATTGTTTTTATTGTATTTGCGCAGTTAACTTCCTCAATTTTTATTTTTTCAGAAAATAAAAATCATTATTCTGTATTACTTGATTTTAACATCTGGCTAATAATCTTATCTTCAGTTTGTTCGATTTCCGCTGGATATATATTGAACAATGTTTACGACTCTAATAAAGACTTAATAAATAGGCCTTTAAAAACAATATTAGAAAAAGAAATTTCAGGAAGAACGAAATTAAATGGATATATTTTTTTAAACATTTTAAGTTTATTTTTTTCCTTTATGGTTTCTCTAAAAACATTATTGTTTTTTAGTTTATACATTTTAGGAATTCTTTTTTATTCAATCAGAATTAACCGTTATCCATTTATTGGAAACTTCTTGTCAGTTGCATTATCAATAACTCCATTTTTTGCAATAACAATGTATTATAAAAATTTTTCTTCTGAAATTTTAACTCATGCATCTTTTTTGTTTTTTGTCATTTTAATTAGAGAATTGATAAAAAATTTGGAAAGTTTAGTGGGTGATTTAACTATGAAATACAACACTATTCCAGTTAAATATGGTGAAAAAATGACTAAAATCTATATTACTTTTTATATAGTCATTACTTGTTTGATCTCTTTTTTGATTATAAAAAATTATGGGCTTTCTATTATGACTTGTTTCTACATTTTAGTACACCCATTTTTTATTTTTTTCATGTATATTTTATTTAAATTTAATTCAAAAAAACATTATCTATTGCTTCATAATGCGTTAAAGATTTTAATTATAGTAGGTCTATTTAGTATTATATTGCACAAACTATAATAATATATATGATGGATGATGTAACGCAAATTAGGTTAAATAAATTTATTTCTAATTCAGGCCATTGTAATAGAAGGGAAGCAGATAACTTTATTGCCCAAGGAAGAGTGTGTGTAAATGATAAAGTTATTGTTAAATTAGGAACTAAGGTTTCTGTTAAAGATGATGTAAAGCTAGATGGTAATAACATTTCTTTAAATAAGTCCGTTTATATTCTTTTAAATAAGCCTAAAGGATTTCACTCTATTAATTTAGATAACAAAAAAAATATTTTTAGTTTATTACCGTTTGAAGAATTCCATGATTTACAGTCTTTAGATTTTATGAATGAAAATTATATGGGACTTATGGTCTTTTCTAATAATCAAGATTTTATTAAGCGTATGTCTAATAAAGTTGATAATTTAAAGCAACTTTTTCATTTAATTTTGGATTCTGATTTAAAAGAGAATGATAAAAATTCTATTAAAAATGAAACTGATTTTAATGATTTTCAAATCCGAAACATTAATCATGTTGACGGAGCTAGTAAAAATGAAATTGGATTAGAGTTATCAATAAAACAAGTTAAAGATATTGAAGATTTGTTTTTGAAATACAATTACAAAGTAATCTCAATTGACAGAGTGCTTTACTCTAATCTTTCTAAAAAAGATTTGCCTAGAGGAAAATGGCGTCATTTTAAAAAACAAGAATTAATTAATCTTCAAGCTTTTTAATTTTTACTAGCCCATTTAAATCCTCTAGTTAACAATTCCCAAACTTCAGGAATATCAAAATTATCTGGCGAATGTACAATGGAAAGATAAAAGACTTTGCCTTTTCCAAAATCTTTTGTCCAGCATACTGGCATTTCATTGTTTTTTATCCAAGAGTACTGTTCACCACTAAATTTTGTTGAAGCTAAAATGTTAATAGATGGATCTAATGGAGATTGTTGAAAAAATAAGAGTTAATAAATCTCAATTCTTTTTAATTTGAACTTGCCCAAATAAAACCTCTTGTAAGTAGCTTCCAAGCTTCTTCATGCTTTTTAAATTCGTTTGGATTATGGCCTAGTGAAATATAAAATATCTTTCCTTTTCCATATTTTTTCCTCCAAACTACAGGCATTTCCACATCTTTAATCCAAGGATAATTTATTCCATCAAATTTTGTTGTAGCAAGAATCTCAATATTTGGATCTAAGTGAATATAATATTGTTCACTAAATATTTCAAAATCCTTTATTCCCCTAGTAAATTCATCTTCAAGAATTTCTACTTTAAAATTTACCATTCCACCAGGGTGCTCAACCCATTGTCCTCCAGTCATAAAATGATAAGCAGTATTAGATCTAAAAGAATCTATAAGTCCACCATGAGCTCCAGCAAATCCAACGCCGTTTCTTACCGCTTTAATTAGATTTTTTTCTTGTTGGGGTGTTATTTCTCCATTGGTTACTGATTGTATTATTAAATCAAATTTCATAAGATGATCTAAATTTGAATAAATGTCTAAACTATTCTTAACCTCTACAAAAGCCGAATTTTTAATTAACCAATTTTCAACAATATTTGAAAACAGTTCTGGATTATGTCCTTCCCAGCCTCCCCATACAATTAACACCTTTTTGTCTTTTAATTCATGCGATTGAGCTAATTGTTGAGAATAAATTAAACTAATAGTTAAGTAAATAAAAAATTTCTTCATAAATTCAAACTTATAATAAACATAATTGAAGTCATCAATTTAATGAAAAAAAACTCTAGAAGA
>TARA_B110000503_G_scaffold16510_1_pt1 | contig 54898 bp, 52 predicted proteins | sample TARA_B110000503 | Tara Oceans TARA_B110000503 (sample SAMEA4397472) | marine metagenome | biome: Polar Biome; feature: [SRF] surface water layer (ENVO:00010504); material: water (ENVO:00002006), including particulate matter (ENVO:01000060) such as... | depth 5 m | reverse complement strand
TGCGGCAGTGTCTGTAACAGAACCTACTGTTGCGTCCTCTGATCGACAATTAATTTCGTTAAATGGTGAGCGACACAATGAGGTTTTACTGGTCTTTGCCAAAGACCAATCCTTTACAACCTATAATACGGCGCAATTCAGCGTAGTTACCGACATGACTAACGCAAAAGTGCCCGAAATGATCACTGAAATGCATCTCCAGCGGATCGCACAGTTTTTGTCTACAGAATTGGGAGCGCCGACTGAAAAACTTGACTTCTTGGTGACTCAAGCGGCTTATAAAAAAAATCCCGTATACGGATTGAATCAGCTTCCTGACTTTATCAGCCCATTTCCTAACGGCTTTGAAGAAGAAATGTCCTTTTTGAAAATCATTACCCGGCTCTATTTGGAGCGGCACTTGGCCTACCATGCCCGAAGGGATTATTGGCTCATTGGCGGCCTACAAGTTTATTTAATGGCCGAATATGTGCAGCAATTTTATCCTGATCAAAAGATCCTGGGAACCTTTAGTAGCTTTCCGTTAGTCAAGTGGTCACACCTGAGCGGCGTTAAGTATAATGACCAATACCCCTTGCTCTACCTCAACAGCGCAAGAAAAAACAGGCACCAAGCACTTTCAATACCTAAAGATTCCTTATTGAACTTTAATGCCCGCATTGGTAATGACTATTATGCTGGAACAGGATTCCAAGTTTTAGAGGCCTCTCTTGGGCGCGATGAATTTAAAAAGCTTATTAAGCTCTTTTTTCAAAAAAATAAATATACCGTTTTTGATCAAAATACCTTAAAAAAGAGCCTTTCTGAGGGAAATAAGGGTGAAATTGACTGGTTTTTCGAAGATTTCGCCAAAAAACGCCAAAGTATTGATTTTAAAATTACTGAAGTAAGTCGCCATTCAGATTCCTTAAAGGTCACGGTGCTTAACCGCAGTAAAAAAAACATGCCTGTGGCACTTTATGGCCTCGCAAAGGATTCTCTGGTCTTTAAAAAATGGTTGTCGCCTTTTAGTGACCAATCTACGGTCGTCATCCCTGAATCAGGTATTGAGCAACTCGTTATTAACCGTGATGGAATCATACCAGAGATCAATGCCCGAAACAATTTTAAGAACGTTTCCGGTAGCCGTCAAAAGCCCTTGCAAATCAGGCTGATTCAAGATATTGAGGACCCAAAATACAACCAAATTTTCTTGTTGCCAGCCTTAACATACAACCTTTATGATGGTGTCAGTCTTGGAGCCAAGGTGTATAACCGGACTATTTTACCCAAAAAATTCCATTATAACCTTAAACCACAATATGGAACCAAGTCCCAGACCTTTATTGGCAGCGGATCACTTGTATATAATCAGTTTGAAGAAAACCAAAATCTTTATATGCAGCGCTATGGAGTATCGGGAACCTATTTTTCTTTTGACGAACAACGCTTCTATCGTCGTTTATCCCCCTATGTCGTCTTTGCCTTCAGGGATCATAATGATTTAAGGAAAAACCGAAGGCATTTTATTAATTTGCGTAGCGTCCATGTGACACGAGACAAGAAACCCGAGGCCATCGAACAAGAGCCCAACTATAGTGTGTACAACCTCCAGTACACTTTTTCGGATAATAATTTGATCAATTATTATAATGCCAATTTTAATTTGCAATGGTCCAACGTCTTTACGAAGATCTCAACCCAATTGGAATACCGCAAATTATACCTCAATAACCGTCAAATAAATTTAAGGCTGTTTAGCGGACTGTTTTTACGCAACAACACCCGACAAGACCAGGACTACTTTAATTTTGCCCTCGACCGTCCAACCGATTATATGTTTGATTACAGTTATTTGGGCCGCAGTGAAAGCAGTGGGATTTATAGCCAACAATTGGTCATTTCCGAGGGAGGCTTCAAATCAGATTTAGACCCAGGATTTGCCAATCAATGGATCACGACCATCAACACAAGTGTCAATATGTGGCGTTGGATTTACGCTTATGGGGATCTAGGGATGGTAAAAAATCTAGGCAGCAATGCCAAATTTGTCTATGACAGTGGTATTCGGGCGAGTTTTGTCACAGATTATTTTGAACTTTACTTTCCGCTTTATTCCAATCTGGGTTGGGAGCCTGGACTGGACCATTATGCCTCTCGAATTCGTTTTATCGCCACCTTAGATATCCAAACCCTAAGTGGATTATTCACCCGTAAATGGTATTGATATGAACCTTACAAGCAACCTTAGATTAATCATTCTTTTGTGCCTTTCCCTTGGTTTGGCACCCTTTTTCCCGGAACCTCACATTTGGGGTAAATTAAAATGGGTCGCCGGCGGTGCCGTTGGCATGCAGCCTATGGATTACTTTGATCTTTTGATGCATGGCGCCCCATTTTTACTGCTGGCGCGATGGCTATTTTTGGCCCTTAAGAAATAACAAAGACTCCCGGAGAGCGCCAATATAAGGGATCACCTTCGCCTTTTTGACCATTGCATAACAGCACATTTTTCCGTATTTTTACACCCTAAACGAATATGACCCATGCCCCAGAAATCGACAAAAAATAACCAACTATCTTTTGATGATTTTAAAGCCGAAGTCCTCAACGACTTTCGCATTGCCGTGACCAGCCGTGAATGTAGTTTGCTCGGGCGCCGTGAGGTCCTTACCGGAAAAGCTAAATTTGGTATTTTTGGTGACGGAAAAGAAGTCCCGCAATTGGCCTGGGCCAAAGCATTTAAAAAAGGCGATTGGCGCTCGGGTTATTATCGAGACCAGACCTTTATGATGGCTTTAGACCTGCTCACCATCGAACAATTTTTTGCAGGCCTCTATGCCCATACCTCTATAGAAAATGAACCTATGAGCGGTGGCCGCCAAATGGGGGGACACTTCATGACCCATAGCCTTAACGATGATGGCAGTTTTAAGGTTTTAGAACAACAATACAACAGCAGTGCTGATATTTCACCTACCGCCGGACAGATGCCGCGTTTATTGGGCTTGGCCCAAGCGTCTTCTATTTACAGAAATGTAAAAGAAGTCGCTAACCATAAAACATTTTCTGACTTGGGCAATGAAGTGGCTTGGGGCAGTATTGGCAATGCCAGTACCAGCGAAGGTCTGTTTTGGGAAACCATAAACGCTGCTGGTGTCCTTCAAGTACCCATGGTGATAAGTGTTTGGGATGATGATTATGGTATTTCGGTTCACGCCAAATATCAAACCACCAAAGAAAATATTTCAGAAATCCTTAAAGGATTTCAAAGAGAAGATAAAATTCCGGGATTTGAAATTATTCGGGTCAATGGATGGGATTACGCTGATCTAGTCCGAGTCTTTAAGTCTTCAGGCGCCTTAGCCCGCGAAAGCCATGTACCTGTATTGATCCATGTGCAAGAACTCACCCAGCCTCAAGGCCACTCAACCAGTGGGTCTCATGAGCGCTATAAAGGACCAGAGCGTCTTGAGTGGGAACGGGAGCACGATTGCAACGTCAAGATGCGTCAATGGATGATTGATCAAGGTATTGCCACAGATCAAGAATTGGCAACACTAGAAGCCGACATCAAAAAACAAGTGCGTGAGGGCAAAAACAACGCCTGGGCAGCCTATCTTGAACCCCACAAAGTTGAAAAAAGCGAACTGGTACGGGTCTTACAAAATTTGGCTCAGTCGACCGTCAATAGCGCTGAAATAAAAAACATCATCGCAAGTCTCGAACAGGTCAAGGAACCTTTTCGCCGCGATTTACTCTCTGGAGCGCGCAGAGCACTGCGCTTGGTGATTGGCATTGACAGCCCCGAAAAAATAGCCCTTCAGACGTGGATTAATCATTATATCACTCATCTAGAGCCGCTTTATGCGACCCATTTGTATTCTGAGGAATCCAACAAAGCCACTCAAATAACCCCTGTCGCACCCACATATGAGGCCAATGCCGAAGAAGTCGATGGACGCCTGATCCTTCGAGACAACTTTAATGCCTTGTTTGACAAACATCCAGAAGTATTAATTTTTGGTGAGGACAGTGGTAAGATTGGTGACGTCAACCAAGGTTTAGAGGGCCTACAGGATATATTTGGTCAAGACCGCGTCAGTGACACGGGTATTCGAGAAGCCACTATTATTGGGCAAGGTATCGGCATGGCCATGCGTGGCCTGCGGCCAATCGCAGAGATTCAGTATCTAGACTACATCCTTTATTGCCTGCAGACACTGAGTGATGATTTAGCCACCCTGCGCTACCGCAGCAATGGAAAACAAAAAGCCCCACTTATTGTGCGCACCAGAGGACACCGACTAGAGGGTATCTGGCATAGTGGATCACCCATGGGTGGTCTGATCCATTTATTGCGTGGTCTTTATATATTGGTGCCAAGAAACATGACGGTTGCTGCTGGGTTTTACAATACCTTACTAGAAAGCGACGAGCCCGCTCTTGTTGTTGAGAGCCTCAATGGATACCGCCTCAAAGAGAAACAACCCAATAATTTTGGTGACTTCAGAATGCCTATTGGTGTAGTTGAAACCATGGTATCTGGAACAGATCTTACTGTCGTTTCTTATGGCAGCACATTAAGAATGGTCGTTGAAGTCGCTCACGAACTTCAAGAAAATGACATTCATATAGAGGTCATCGATGCCCAATCGTTATTGCCGTTTGACCTTAACCATGATGTAGTGAAGAGTATTCAGAAAACAAACCGTCTTTTGATTATAGACGAAGATGTTCCTGGGGGTGCTTCATCTTATTTATTGGATCAGATCCTGGTGCAGCAAGACGCATATCGCTTTTTGGACAGTAAGCCACAGACCTTAACCGCCAAAGAACATCGGCCCGCATATGGGACCGATGGGGATTATTTTTCGAAACCATCATTGGAAGATATCTATGAAAAAATCTACGATATCATGCACGAGTCAGACCCAAAGGCATTTCCTAAACTAAGATAGTACGCCCGTATTTAAGGCAACCACTTTTTTTCAAAGTTGGCTGGTCGCTTTTCCAAAAAGGCGTCTCGACCTTCTTTGGCCTCATCTGTCATATAGGCCAGGCGGGTCGCTTCACCGGCAAAAACTTGTTGCCCTACCATGCCGTCATCCGTCAAATTCATAGCAAACTTGAGCATTTTGATCGAAATTGGGGATTTGGCCAAGATTTCTTGAGCCCATTGGTAAGCCGTTTCTTCTAGTAAATCATGGGGCACTACAGCATTGACCATACCCATTTCACAAGCCTCCTGAGCCGAATAACTTCTACCCAAAAAGAAAATTTCACGGGCCTTTTTCTGACCGACTAATTTGGCCAAATAAGCACTGCCAAATCCACCATCAAAACTCGTCACATCAGCATCCGTTTGTTTAAAAATAGCATGCTCTTTACTGGCCAGTGTCAAATCACAAACCACGTGTAAGCTGTGACCACCACCTACAGCCCATCCAGGAACTACGGCGATCACCACCTTAGGCATGAATCGGATCAGGCGCTGCACGTCAAGAATATTCAATCGATGGTAGCCGTCACTACCAACATATCCTTGCGCGCCTCGAGCACTTTGGTCTCCACCAGAACAAAAACTGTAGACCCCATCTTTTGGAGAAGGCCCTTCGGCTGATAACAAGACCACGCCAACAGAGGTGTCTTCTTGTGCATCATGAAAAGCTTCGAGCAGTTCGCTCGTCGTCTTAGGGCGAAAAGCGTTTCGCACCTCTGGACGATTGAATGCAATGCGGGCTACGCCATTGGCTTTTTTGTAAGTTATGTCTTCAAAATTTTTGACCGTGGTCCACTCTATTGGCTTCATTATGACTAATTTTAGCAAAGATAATTTAATTTTTGTGCATTCAATCCGCTACATCCCAATGTTTCGACGGTGGAGATATCTCCTGCTGTGGCTCCTCTATATAGCCGTCCATGGCTCAGTGGCCTGGGGACAAAACGACACAGATTTTGGCTGGTCTAACGAATCTTTGACACCGCAATTTTTACTGGCCGACACCCCCGAAATGGATGCTGTTTGGGCCCACTGGATTCCACAAAAAAAAGAAATCATTTATCACTGGTCTGACTTTAAAAAAGTCACCGCTCAAGATTTTTGGATTGCAGTAGATATGGCCGACGCGCTGAGTAAAAAAAACCAAGTTCAAGGCAATGCAAAGAGCCAGAAGCAATGGGCCAAAAATATGCGCTGGTTGCCCGGTAATAAAAAATCAGCTAGCGGATTGAGCTTAAAAATTTCTGGCCAGGAAACACCTAATCTATACGGCACTTATGCAACACCCATAAATGGTCAGATGCGTATGTTTGATCCTTGCCCTCCTTTTGGCGTTTGCGCCAGGTGTGCCCCATACAAACTAGGACGACCACAGAATTAAATCAACTCAATGCCTTCTTCTTTGATGTGGATGAGTTTATTCTTGTAGAGTGTTCCTATGGCTTTTTTAAACAGCTTCTTACTCATCCCTAATAGGTCCTTGATGGTTTCTGGAGAGGATTTGTCATTGAGCGCTAAAAAGCCGCCAGCAGCCTTTAATTCCTCCATAATATAATCAGCATTGGGCTCTATACTTCGGTATCCCATACGCTGAAGGACCACATCAACTTTTTTGTCTTCACGAATGTTTTTGATGTAGGCCTTGATCTGATCCCCAGAACGCAGGTCTTCATAAATATCATCAATATAAACCAAACCTTTGTGCAACCCATTAATAATGACATTGGCCCCTTTTTCGGTCAAATGCGTCACCAAAACATCCACCTCCTGATATTTCTCAAGGGTCATATCATCGTTAGATAAATATTTATTGGTTTTGCTTGAGCCCACCAGACGGTTGGTCTTGTCATCTATATATAAATAAACCACATACCAACTGCCGACCTTCATGGGACGGGCCTGCTCCTTAAATGGGACAAAAAGTTGTTTTACCAATCCCCAATCCATAAAGGCTCCGAACGCATTGACATCACAACAGCGCAAATAGCCGAAGGTGTTCAATGTCAAATAAGGTTCATCTGTAGTGGCGATAGGCCGTTCTTCATTATCCAAATACAGAAACACCTCAATCTCATCATCTATTTCATAAGATTCAGGTTTGTAGCGGTGTGGCAAAAGCACCTCGTTTTCTTGGCCGTCTCCCAAATAGAGACCAGGATCGGTATCACGTAAAATGGTCAGCGTATTGTATTGTCCTAAATTCATGTGACAAAGGTACATAAATACCAAACACAAGTTCAGAGAATAAATGAGGTAAAACTGGGTGAATTATTTTGGCTCAAGCCCTTTAAAGTAATCCATCAGGACCTGATCATTAAGCTCCGTTGGGGTCTTAATTTCTAATAATTTGGGCTGATCTGCCTCTTGAAAAAACGACGTCAAGGCCTCCTTGAGTTGTTCCATATCAGCAACACATTGATAGGCCCATCCGTAGGCACTGATCAAGGACTGTGCATTACGGCTATGCCGGGTTTCCAAAAATTCTTCGAAACCATCTATAGTCTTGGCTTTGGGTAAAATCCTGAAGATACCCCCACCTTGATTATTGATCAGGAGTACCCGATAATTTTTGGGCACATAATGATTCCAAAAAGCATTGCTGTCATAAAAAAAACTGAGATCACCCGTGACCAGTACCACTGGCCTTTTGGCAATTGCCGCAGCACCAACAGAAGTACTACTGCTGCCTTCAATACCGCTGGTCCCTCGATTGCAATAAACATGATGCTTCGGGTTTTGCAGCATCAATTGTGCATAACGTATACCAGCACTATTGGCCATGTGCACCAGATAATCCGGCGGTATGGCATTCATGATATGGGCATAAACACTGAGGTCAGAATAAGGTGCTGAAGCCATGAATTGATCATGTTGCGCCCTGCGTTGACGCCAAATAGCGAGCCAAAAATCTCGATAACTATCTGAGGATTTTACCGCTTCATGAGTAAGCCCGCCTAAAAATGCATCTGGAGGCCATTGTATGTGATCGGATAAAGCAAAAAACGTATCGTTGGCTCTGCCCTGGCCTATATGCCAGTGCGCCTGGGGTTGATATCCGCGCAAAAATGCTTTAATGCGTTTCGAAATCACCATCCCACCTATGGTGATGAGCAAATCAGGTTGCAATGCTGCAAAGCCCTGCTCATCTAATGCAGTGATGAGCTGATCGATTCCCGAGATAAAATGTTCGTGATGAATGTTTGAGGTACTTTCTTTAAGTACCAAAACAGTTGGATCCTCTGCCAGACGCAGCAGAACCCCTTCACTTAATGTGTTTTCTGGCATGGTCCCGACCAGTACCAGCTTCTTTTTATACCCACGATAGGCGGCCATATGGTCTGCCATATCAAAAGGCTTCTGCGCCAAGACCGGGGCCTTATCAATCATGAACTCTTTGGGCAGGTTCATGGGTTGCGCTATCAGGTCGTACAAAGGTTCCGAAAAAGGAACATTAATATGCACCGGTAATTTTTGGCGCAAAGCAACCGACAAGGTGCGGGCTAATGCTTGACTATTTTCTGCCATTGCCGCTTCGTGATCACTCAAATTTGCTTCACTTCCCACATGCTTTCCAAAGACCGAGGCTTGCTGGATGGTTTGTCCTTCACCTATGCCAATAAAGTCCTCAGGGCGATCCGCCGAAATGACCACCAAAGGAATTTCACTGTAAAATGCTTCGGCCACTGCTGGATAATAATTGAGTAGGGCCGTCCCTGAAGTACAAACCAATGCCACTGGCTTTTTGGATTGTTGCGCCAGGCCCAAGGCAAAAAAACCAGCAGAGCGTTCGTCTACGATACTGTAGCAAGCGCACTTCTTGTAAGCTGTGAAATCAACAATTAAAGGGGCGTTTCTCGATCCGGGGGATAAAACCACCTGGTCGATACCGGCCTGGATGCATTGCTGCACGACCAAATGAGAGAGTATTTTAGACGAAAAACTCATGTGAGGCAAAGATACAAAAGCCTAAGGCCTTGACTTAAAAAACGGTGCAATAACTGCCCCCATGGTACCCAGTTTTTTTTGGGTTTCTTCAAATTCTCTTTGAGGATCACTGTCTTGAGTAATGCCGCCCCCGGCATAAAGGGTTGCGGTATGCTCGCTTAATTGCATACAACGCAAGTTGACATAAAATTGGGCTTTATTGGACCCAGGATCCTGCCATCCCAAAAACCCGGTGTAAAAACCCCGGTCGTAGCCTTCATATTGCTGGATAAACCTCCTGGCTTGGTGCCTTGGATAACCACATACCGCAGGTGTAGGGTGTAATTCCGCAACTGCCTCAGCAAAGGAAATGTGCTTTTTTAAAGTGCCTGATATTGGCGTCTTAAGGTGCTGCAAAGCCCCAGCCTGATGCGTTTGGGTTTGGCCTATTTGCACCTCATTACTGATGCCACTAAGTCGATGACTTATGTCGTCGATGACCCATTGGTGCTCTTCGCCTTCTTTATCTGTCCAAAGATGGTGCTCTGGTTTACTGTTCCATTGTGTTCCGGCCAAGGCCATGGTTTGGTAACTCCGACCGGTTCCGCTGAGTAATAATTCTGGTGTAGCACCCAACCAAAGTCCCTCCTCGGGATGATACCAGACATAGCGAAAAGCCTGTTGATCGCTCAACATAAGCTGGGTCAACAGTGTTGGCCAATGATAAGGATCCAGCGCGATATGGTGAGCCCTTGACAAAACAACCTTTTGGAAGGCACCTTGATCGATGGCTGTAATCGCTTGAGACACAAGTTGCGCATAACCACTAGCGCCATCCTCTGGCGGATCAATACGCGTCGCTATTTGCTGGGGCATCAATTCATTTATGGGTAAATGGATGATGTGACAGTCCAATTGATTTAGTATTCTTGGCGCTTTTGAGACATCAAAAGCCTGCATGACAAACTGGGAGCCTTGTAATTTTTGCTGTTCAGGTTTACTTGGGGCATACTGCTGGGGCATACCCTTTGAAAACCAACCTTCTACCAAATCGGCTTCGGGGGCGGCAAAGAGCACGAAACCCTTATGGGCCTTAAGATGCTCTATTATATGTCGTACGAGCCGGTCTGCCATACTATTGACTCAATACCATGGTAGTCAACTTCACTAAGGAAACCAATTCCTGAGCATCATTCACCACACGTATTTCCCATAATTGAGTTGTTCTTCCGCCATGAACCAAGCTAGCCTTGGCCCAAACATAACCCTCACGAACACTCTTGACGTGATTCCCTGAAAGTTGAATACCCCGCACCTGAATGTCCTTTCGGCGAAGGAAAATTTGTGCTGCCGCACTGCCGACACTCTCTGCTAAAGCCAGAGTAGCCCCTCCATGAAGCACCCCATCGGGTTGAAAAACACGAGTATTTACGGGCATTTTTGCCGTGATCGACTCGTGATCTACATCCACAAACTCAATGTTCAGGGTTTCCATTAAGGTGTTTTTGCAAAGCGCATTCGATTGGGCAAGTAATTCAGAAAAATCAGATGACATAGTACCATTTTTGATCTGCCAAAGATACAGATTTTAGCACAGTACTAGAGAGCCATTACTGAGTATGACGCTATTTGACACGCTAAACCTAACACGCACCATCCTTTATAACACTACAACAAAATAAAAGTCCTGGGAGAAATACCTCTCACTAAAAGTGCTATTTTTACTAAAAACCAACACCCATGAGTACGCGACGCGATTTTGTAAAGACCACAGCCCTTGCTAGTGCAGGAATTTCGACATTGCCTAGTTGGGCAAATGCTTATAGATCAAGCGGCAGTAAAGATGTGCTGAATGTTGGTTTGATCGGAGTGGGACTGCGCGGGACCAATCACTTGCAAAATTTATTGCTGCGGGATGATTGTTTGGTTACAGCGATTTGCGATATCAATCCTGAACGCATCCTATTGGGACAAAAAATGATTGCCGAAGCAGGACAACCAAAACCGCTTGTTTTCGAAAAAAATGATTTTGATTATAGAAATTTATTAGCCCTTGAGACCGTAGATGCTGTCATCATTGCTACGCCATGGCTATGGCATACCCGCATGGCCGTGGATGCTATGCGCGCGGGAAAATATACTGGTTTAGAAGTTTCTGCCGCCAATACAATGGAAGAGTGTTGGGATTTAGTCAATACCCACGAACAGACTGGAACCCATTTGATGATATTAGAAAATGTGTGTTACCGCAGAGACATCATGGCCATTTTGAATATGGTTCGGGAAGATGTCTTTGGCGAATTATTGCACTTTAGATGTGGTTACCAGCACGATCTGCGTTTTGTCAAGTTTAACGATGGCAAAAGCGCCTATGGACTTGGCGTCGAGTTCGGTGAAAGTGGTATTTCTGAATCCGCTTGGCGGACCCAACATAGTTTGCTGCGCAATGCCGATGTATACCCTACTCATGGTGTTGGTCCTATTGCCGTCATGTCGAATATCAACCGAGGGAATCGTTTTGTCAGCATCACCACTATGGCCACCAAAGGAGTCGGTTTACATAATTATATTGTGAAACACGGTGGAGAAAGCCACCCCAATGCACAACTGAAATTCAAACAAGGAGATATCATTACCTCAATGATCGAGACGGCCCGTGGAGAAACGATTATTGTCACTCATGATTGTAATTCGCCGCGTCCCTATTCTTTAGGTTTCCGGGTTCAGGGCAGCGAGGGCCTCTGGGAGGTAGATGGCAACCGCATTTATATCGAAGGGCGCTCCGAACAACCTCACCGCTGGGATGATGCCACCAAATGGCTCGAAGAATATGACCATCCCCTTTGGAAAAAATATGGCGCTATAGCTTCGGATTCTGGCCATGGCGGAATGGACTTTTTCGTACTGCAAGCCTTTGTCGAATCTGCCAAAAATAATATTGCACCACCTCTTGACGCCTATGACGCCGCGGCCTGGAGTGCTATAACCCCGCTTTCTGAACAATCAATCACCAACAATGGGGCCCCGCAAGATTTTCCCGATTTTACACGCGGTAATTGGGTCAAACGCCGTCCTTATGACTGGACAAAAACAACTTATTAGTGGCTCAAAATCCTGTGTTACCCATCACCATAACTACTCCTGCGCGCGTCTGTCTCTTTGGCGATCATCAGGACTACCTAGGATTGCCTATTATCGCTGGAGCGATTGATCGACACATGACTTTTGAGGTCGCAAAGAATGATCGACGCGTCATTGTTTTGGATTTGGCTGATTTAGGCCAAAAGCGTGAGCTCAGTCTTCAAGAAGAGCAACAACAGGAACCTGAGACAATTGATTTTTTTAAAGCTGGGCTTAGGGTTGCCGCGCGTTATGGTTGTCACCCTACTTTTGGACTCAACGTCAGAATCACCAGTACCATACCCATCAATGCAGGCATATCGAGTTCATCGGCACTCACTGTCGGCTGGATTAAGGTTTTACTCTACACATTTGGCTGCAACGCATCCGTGACACCAGCATTGATCGGTCAGTTGGCCTACCAGGCGGAAGTTTTGGAACACAATAGCCCTGGAGGACAAATGGACCAATACACTATTGCCCATGGAGGTCTTATTTTTTTAGAAACGGGAAAAGACCTCAAAATCAAGCCGCTGCCCGACCCCAAGTTGACCATGGTCTTGGCCGAGTCAGGCATTGGCAAAGACACCTTAGGGACTATAGGACAGGTCAGAACTAAGGCACAAGAAGCCATCGCCATAGTACAAAAATTCCATCCCGATTTTGATTTAAAAATCGCTTTACCAAAAGATGTCAGCACCTATCTTAAGCGCTTAGAACCGGGTCTCCATCCTTTTTTTGAAGCCGCTATCAATAATCACAACATCACCCAAAAAGCCAAACAACACTTGACACAATCAAGTCCCAATCCAAAAAAACTGGGCGCATTGATGACGGCACACCATAAACAACTCAGAGATCTACTTGAGGTATCCCATCCTAAAATTGATGCCTTAATTGAGACGGGGCTTAGTCATGGGGCCTATGGCGCAAAAATCGTGGGATCTGGCCATGGCGGTTGTGCCCTATTTTTGACCAATGAAAACCAGGCCGTGTATCTTGTAGATCACTTAAAAAAGGCAGGAGCAAAGGATGCTTACCGCATTAATATTACCTCAAGCCATGGCGCATAGCCATTTATGATCATGACCCAAACCCTTATCATTTTGGCCGCAGGCGCATCTTCTCGGATGAAAAAATCATTAGCCGATTCCCAACAGAGCGGTCTTATGGTCTCTAATAAAGCCCTCATTGCTTTAGGGTCCGACAAAACCCCAGCCTTAGATTTTCTATTGCACAATGCTTATGGCGCTGGATTTAAAAATGTTATTTTGGTTGTTGCCCCTGAAGGCCTGGCCTTTAAAGAGCGCTATGGACTGGCCGAACGAGGTAATTCATATAAAGGGCTCAGCATTGCTTACGCCTATCAGCACATCCCAGAAGGACATGTTAAGCCTTTGGGTACGGCAGATGCCCTACTGCAAACACTGAAGCAACATCCAGATGTTGCGGCTAACGAATTTGTGCTGTGTAATGCCGACAATCTCTATTCGGTTACCGCATTAGAACGCCTGCGTCTGTGTAGCGCCCCAAATGCGATGATGAGTTATGCACGCAATGCGCTATTGTTTCCGATAGCAAAAATTAGAGCCTTTGCCCTTTTGGTTGTAAACGCAAAACAGCAATTGATACAACTCGAAGAAAAACCCGATCAGCAAACGACCAGGGATATTGAGCAACGCATGGGTAAACTGCTGGTCAGTATGAATTTGTGGAAATTTAACGGCCCTAACATCATGCAGGCACTCGAGCGCTGTCCCCTGCACCCCACGCGACAAGAAAAAGAACTCCCCGTGGCTGTACAACTTATGATCAGTGATCTAAACCACGCCGTTCATACCCTCGAAATAGCTGAGCATGTGCCTGATTTGACCACTGCAGAAGACATCGCCTTGGTCGAAAAGCAATTAGGACTTAACCCATAAGCTTAAAAAAGCTCGAGGCTTTCTCGTTTATGCCTTGTTTTGCTCTTTGATCAAATTTAAAGCAGAACCCATTCTAAACCATTCAATTTGTTGGGCATTGTATGTATGATTGACCTGGATCAAGTCTTTTGATCCATCGGCATGAACCAACGCTATCTCCAAAGGCACTCCTGGCGCAAAGCCAGCAATATTGGTAATACTTATTGAATCATCTTCTTGAATGAGATCGTAATCCGATTCGTTTTGAAAAGTCAAGGCCAACATACCCTGCTTTTTGAGGTTGGTTTCATGGATACGTGCAAAGGACTTGACCACTACCGCAGCAACGCCCAGATGACGGGGCTGCATCGCGGCGTGCTCGCGCGAAGACCCTTCTCCATAATTGTGATCGCCCACGACTATTGTTTTGATCGAAGCAGCTTTGTATGCTCTTTGAGTATCCGGCACACCACCGTATTCACCATTGCGTTGATTCTTAACAAAATTGGTCTTTTGGTTGAACGCGTTGACCGCCCCAATCAGAGTATTATTGGCAATGTTATCCAAGTGCCCGCGAAAACGCAACCAAGGACCGGCCATAGAAATATGGTCCGTAGTGCATTTACCAGATGCCTTGATCAATAACTTCATGTCTTGCATGGCTGCATTGGTTATGGGGGTAAATGGGTCCAATAATTGCAAGCGCTCTGAGTCCCCTGCCACCGCAATCGACACTTTGCTGCCATCTGCCTCAGGAGCCAAATAGCCATTATCTTTTACATCGAACCCATTTGGCGGCAATTCCCAGCCTGTTGGTTCCTCGAACTTGACCTCTTGACCATCTTCGTTGATCAGCGTATCGGTTATCGGATTAAAATCCAAACGTCCCGCAATAGCAATAGCCGCAGTGAGCTCTGGAGAAGCTACAAAAGCATGTGTATTGGGATTACCGTCAGCTCGCTTAGCAAAATTCCGATTAAAGGAGTGAATAATTGAATTTTTTGGCGCGTTCTTTGGGTCCTCATAACGCGCCCACTGGCCAATACATGGTCCACAAGCATTAGTAAAAATTTTAGCGTCTAAAGCTTCGAATATGGCTAGGAACCCGTCTCTCTCGGCTGTAAATCGCACTTGCTCAGATCCTGGATTAATCCCTAATTCGGCTTTAATTTTTAAGTTTTTATCTAGCGCTTGTTGTGCGATAGAAGCTGCGCGAGACAAATCTTCGTACGATGAATTGGTGCACGAACCAATCAGTCCCCATTCTACTTTTAGTGGCCATCCATTTTGTTGGGCTTTCGCATTCATTAATCCGACCTCTGTAGCCAAATCTGGAGTGAAAGGGCCATTGATTTGTGGCATTAATGTCGTCAGATCGATCTCAATCACTTGATCAAAATAAGCTTCTGGATTGGCATAAACTTCAGGGTCTGCGGTAAGATCACTCTTGATCGTATTAGCTAAATCAGCGACTTCACTGCGGTCTGTCGCGCGCAGGTAACGTTCCATTGACGCATCATAACCAAAGGTCGATGTCGTCGCGCCGATTTCAGCACCCATATTACAAATGGTCCCCTTACCGGTACAAGATAGTGCCTCGGCGCCCGGTCCAAAATATTCCACTACAGCACCAGTACCGCCCTTGACCGTTAGTATCTCTGCCACCTTAAGGATCACATCTTTAGGGGCAGTCCAACCGGATATTTTTCCTAGCAGACGCACCCCAATCAATTTGGGGAATTTTAATTCCCAGGCCATACCTGCCATGACATCAACAGCATCGGCCCCACCGACCCCGATCGCAAGCATACCCAATCCACCAGCATTGACTGTGTGGGAGTCTGTACCAATCATCATGCCTCCTGGGAAAGCATAATTCTCTAATACCACTTGATGTATGATCCCAGCACCAGGTTTCCAAAAACCGATACCGTATTTATTTGAAACGGATTCTAAAAAATCAAACACTTCGCTACTGCCCGATAAGGCCGATTTAAGATCTTGGCTTGCGCCTGATTTGGCTTGAATCAGGTGATCACAATGCACGGTCGTGGGCACAGCCACTATGCTCTTTCCGGCTTGCATGAACTGAAGTAAAGCCATTTGAGCCGTCGCATCTTGACAAGCAATACGGTCAGGCGCAAAATCAACGTAATCTTGACCACGTTGGTAGTTTTTTGAGGCGTTACCTTCCCATAAATGACTGAACAATATCTTTTCTGATAAAGTCAAAGGTCTTCCTGTAATTGCTCTTGCATGGGCTACGCGCTCTGGAATATGCGCATAAACCTCTTTTATCATATCTAAATCAAATGCCATAGGTCGTTGTTTTTGAAGTACTGCGAATTTACGAAATATTAAAATACTTTGAAAATAATCTAACGTTTTGGCCAAAACCCTTCATTAAATTTACCAAATTGATATTTTAATTGAATTATTTCTAATAAACATTAATTTAATTATTAAAATTTTATAGATAATACAATTTTATAGCGCTTGTTTTAACAATATAGAAAAACAAGGAGCATTTGACTCTTTGAGGTCATGATCAAGAGATAATCCTAATTGTAAACGAACGATATACACAGGTAAGCACTGTGTAAACTCTTTAGAAATAGCTGTTTGCGAAGATAACTTTAAAATAAGCCACGGATCAAATCATCTATTTTTTGACCTTCAGCTTCAGCCTTATAGTTTTTCAGAAGACGATGGCGGAGAATAGGCACCGCAACTTTTTGAACATCTTCAATATCTGGAGAATATTTTCCTCTTAAAGCTGCATGCGTTTTTGCTGCCAAAATAAGATTTTGTGACGCACGCGGGCCAGCGCCCCAATCGATAAATTCTTTGACTGATTCCGTTGCTCTGCTATTGCCCGGTCGCGTCTTGCTCACCAGCGCTACGGCATAATTCACCAAATTATCTGCAACAGGCATGCGCCGGATCAACTGCTGGAATCCAACTAAGGCAGGCCCATCCAAAATAGGGCTGAGTTGGTTGGAACGATCCGATGTGGTTGCCTTAACAATGGCGACCTCTTCGTCAAATGATGGATAATCCAATTCTATGGCAAACATAAAACGGTCCAATTGTGCTTCAGGTAAAGGATAGGTTCCCTCCTGCTCAATAGGGTTCTGGGTGGCTAAAACAAAATAGGGTCGTGAGAGCTCATAGCGATGCCCCGCAACGGTAACCGCGCGCTCTTGCATTGCCTCAAGAAGTGCAGCCTGAGTTTTTGGTGGGGTTCTGTTGATTTCGTCCGCTAGAATAATGTTCCCAAACAACGGCCCTTTGATGAATTGAAAGGTCTTGTTGGCGTCTAATATTTCAGAACCAATGATATCACTAGGCATTAAATCTGGGGTGAACTGAATGCGACTGAATTCCAGTCCTAAAGATTGAGCCACAGTTTGCACCATAAGGGTCTTTGCCAAGCCCGGTACCCCAACAAGTAAAGCATGTCCCCCCGAAAAAAGGGCACATATAATTTGATCAACGACTTCTTCTTGTCCAACGATAACCTTTTCAATCTCTTGTTTGAGGGCCTTATATTTTTGAACTAAATCGTTCATTTGCGCTACGTCAGACATAATGGGGTATGTTGCTTAAATTAATTTTTCAGCCAATTGCTCGAAAAACTACAGTCTATGTAATCGTTATTTACACTGATATAGGTGTCTTTGATCTTTTTGTCTTGCCAAGTTTCAATGGCGCGAATTTGCTTTTCCTTGAGCGCTAATTCTTGAATCTTTTCATAATCCTCAACATAGTCTGCAGGATGCTCTTGTTGCCGCTCTGTAACGGAAAGAATCTTGAACGAGGTCTTGCCTGTATAATCCCGGTCAGAATATACTTGGGAGACCGCACCTTTCTCTAAATTATAGACCTGAGCACTCATCTCTGGATCCATTTTGGTTAAATCAAAACGCGTATCTAAAGAGATGGGGTTGATCAATTGGCCTCCATTATTTCGGGTTTCCAGTTCATCAGAAAAGCGTCGTGCTGCTGTGTCAAAAGCCAAACGACCCTCCATGACTTCTGTTCTTACAGAATCGATTCTGGAACGCGCGTGATCGATAGCGCGCTGGGTGACATCAGGAAATAAAATGATGTGCCTTACATCGATCTCTTGACCGCGAACTTTGTCTACAGTAACGATGTGATAACCAAATTCTGTTTCGAAGGGCTCACTCACTTCTCCTTCTAGTAACGAAAACGCAACATCTTTGAACTCCTTGGCAAAGGGAGAATTTTTGCGAATACCTTCAATAAGTCCTCCTTTTGAAGCAGAACCATCCTTAGAGTACAAGACGGCCTTAGTGGCAAAACTAGACCCATATTCTAAAATATCGCGTCTGAATTCATTGAGCTTATCGATGACTTTTTGTTTGGCATCATCGGTGATGATCGGCTCAATAATAATTTGAGCTACCTCAACCTCTGCGCTAAATATCGGGCGCTCCTCTTCGGGAATGTCGTAGAAAAACTGACGCACCTCCTCAGGGGTTACTTCAATGTCTTCGACAACCTTCTGCTGCATTTGATTGGCCAAATAAATGACCTTGTTGGTTTCAAAAAGATCTTGACGCAATTCTTCGATACTGCTCTTCTTATAAAATTCTGCTACCTTTTTTTCATCACCGTTGAATTGCTGAACGATATAGGTGATCTGTTGTTCAATCCGCGCTGTTATTTCATCATCAGAGACGACCAAGCTATCAACTTTGGCATGATGTGCATATAGTTTATCTTCCATGAGCTTGCCCAGCAACTGACAACGCGTGACGTCCTTGACACTCATCCCCTGTTGCTCCAATTCCAAATAACTTTTGTCGATATCGCTATCCAAGACCACATATTCCCCTACCACGGCAGAAACGCCTTCGGCTTTAAATCGTTGAAAAGGCACAAGGCTATCGCTTACGGCTATGGTTAATGTCACGTCCTCAATAACATTGGTGCTGTCAATGACAATTTCTTGGCCGAAAAGACACACATGAGCCATGATAAACAACAACAGTAATCCCTTATTTTGGCGTGTAAATTTCAAATGTTTTGTTTCTAATTGCATCTTTAGTAATATCCTTTTCTAATTTTATAGTCAATTCTTGTTTGCGTCGGTTCAAAATAATTTGACGAATGGTTGGGGCGACGTAAGCTAATGGTGCCGGGTCATTTCGGTCCAAAACTGCTACAATTTTGAGTAAATATAACCCTAATGAATCTTGCAGCTGAGTAATTTTGTCATTTTTTAAGCGGGCCATATTTGTTTCCTTCAAAATGGGTAAGCGCTCCATTATTTTTTCCTGACGAATCCAGATCGAATCATTGAGATAGGAGCCTTTAAATTGAAGGCTCAATTCTCCCAACAACTCTTTATCCTCTGAATCAAATCGCTGCAAGGCTTCTTTAACTTCTGGTATTTGCAGATAATTTTCAGACAAATGCACGTACCGAAACTGCATCAAGATGTCGTTGAGCTTAAAATTCTCTTTGTTTTGGCCATAGTATTGCTCCATTTCAGCATCGGAAACGACACTGTCCAATTGTGACGCGACAATACTGCTTTTGTAATACTCCGTAAACAAATCCGTCCGGTATTGCTGGATTAAATTCTCTAAATCCTCCTGTTGCCCTTTACCGATGTTTATTTTGGCCTGATCTATTAATAACTGCTGCGTCGCCCATCGGGTGATTTGATTTTGAATGATCAAGCTACTGTCTTGAGCAGTCACCGATTCAAGAAGTCCCGGACCAATATCTTCGTAATAAAGATAAGATTCATTGACCCGTGCCAGTGGTTTTTTTTGCTCATTGGGTGCCACATACCGGCAAGAACCAAGAGCCATAGTCAACACGATTCCAATGCACCAAAATCTTTTCATTAGGGCTATTTATTGAGTGAGCGTTTTAGTTTTCTCAAAGCTTTTTTATTGATGGTCACTGGATAGGCAGCCCTTAAATCATCCATCCAAATGGATTCCAATTGATTTTGATAATCACTAAATACTTGTCCAGAAACCTCATCTAAAGTCTTCGTTCCAGCATTAATGACCTCAGAGACATGTACCACAACATATTGTTTTGGTCCCAATTGATATATGGGAGAAATCCCTGTTTGCAGGGCATAAGTTGGCGGCAGGGCAGCATCTCCTTTTTCAAAGATTCCTTCCGTAACCATGAGTCCCATTTTCTCAACATCATTGAGCTGGGCTTTCACCTCTATGGACCCAACACCTTGGCGTAATAAATCTAAGACGCGATCCATGTCTTGCTGGGTGAGGGTCCGGTATATCGTTCCTTTCACCCGTTTTTCCCATTGGTATTGATTCTGGTGCGCTTGGTAATAATTCTCAATGCCCAATGTGTCCTTCTTGGCTTTGGTCCAAATATTCTTTTCCATCACATCAAAAATAAGCAGCCCATCACGGTATTCGTTAATGATGGCTGCATATTCAGGATTGACCAACTCAAGGTTCGCCTTAAAATACTCCTGGACTTTTAACGATTCAAATTCTTCAAAAACGATTTTGAGCATGGTTCCGATTTGCTTGTAGGGTCTAACCTTGCCCTGACGGCTTTCAATATAGGGCCCAAAATCATTAAAATAGAAGGTCTTAGGTCCTACAGAAAACAAGGGTTTATTTGCCTCCGCTTCAAAAGGCACGAATTGCCACTTTCTTTGAAAGATGCTGTCGTTCACAACGGCCAAAAATTCATTCATATAAGGATAACTCTTGCAACCCAACTTCTCCTTCATCTTTGCCGTAACAGCACTGGTGACGATCTTAGATCGATCGCCCGTGCGCACAAGGCCTTCTAATCGTTTTTTGTCTTCCTCGAAAGTGGGCAGCTTACCCAGACTTTCTAAGCGAATCAAGTGCCAACCAAATCGGGTTTGGACCGGTCGGGAAATTTCTCCAGGAGCGGTCAAATTAAATGCCGCATCTTCAAAAGCCGGAGCTTTTAATTCCCCTTTGGTGAAAGGGCGCATAACCCCACCGTTTTGCCCTGTGTTTTTATCATCAGAATACTGCTTGGCAAGATCTTCGAAAGCGACGCCTTTTTCAATAAGCTGTTCGATTTCAAAAATACGTTCCTTTGCGGCTCCTGTACTGTCATTTCGGGTTCCAATCATGATATGAGCAACAGTGATTTTTGGCAATACCGCGCGGCGATCGTGCACCTGTAAGACGTGATAACCAAACTGGGTGCGGACCACGTTGGAAATTTCGCCAACTGGGGTATTGAAAGCCTCAGTCTCGAAAGAATAAATCATGCCAAAAGCCGTAAAATAACCGAGCTTTCCGGCACGTTGTTTAACTTCAGGCTCATCAGAATACTGGATCGCCAGTGCGTTGAAGCTATTGGGGTCTTTCAAGGCCAAATCACGAAGATGCATTGCCCGGTTATAAGCCTCCAGGGTATCTTGCGGAAAAGCATCCCAATTACAGGTCACCAAAATATGTGAGACGTCAATTTCTTCTTTACCGCGCTCAAAGGCCTCAACAACGAGTTCTGAGGTTACATTGTCCTGGTAAATATAATTGCGAGAAAGCTGCTCCTGATAGCCTGCAAAATCTTTAAGATAAGAAGGTTTCTTATCTAAACCCTGCTCCACTGCAGCGGCAACCTTGAGTTTGTAGTTGACAAATAAATCCAAATAGCCGTCAATGGAGCGTTGCTCTTTTTCCTGAACGAGATCCAAATTCTTAAGATAAACTTGTTTAAACTCACCCACACTAATGGATTTATTATTTACCGTAAGTAGGCTGTCATCATTACTTTGTGAAAACCCGACAGCACTTGAAATCAGGCAAATAGCTAATAAAAATCTTCTCATTATTTCAGTAAAATTAAATTTTGTCAAAATTAAGAAATTAGAAAGGTTTATCAAGGGTATTAACAGAACGTTTTGACATTTTTGATATCAATCCTAACGCGTTTTGATATGCCGCGCAGGCATCGGCAAGACACCCATAGTGTTGGGGCCAAATAATATTGTCCCATTTCTTAATTAGGGATATCTTTACCACTTATAAAACACGCTATGTCAGACCCTATTGATTCGTTGCCTTCAGACACCACAATAGCGCTTATTTGGGACTTTAGAGGCCCCTCTAGCGCGCAAATTGCAGCACACCACAAAATCCATTTGCAAGAATTTATGGACCATGAATCACTCCCCCATTTGGGCCTGAACGTGACTCCTGGACAGGGACAAATGCATAGTGTCTATCTTTTGGTTAATGTAATTTTAGTCAACGATTTACGGGAACGACTAAAACCAAACCGAGGCCAGAAATGGCAGGATTAAAACAACGCTCTACCCTAAGCCACGAGAAAAATCCCTTGATTTTGGGGCAAATGCAATTTTTAGATTAATTTCACCAAAAATTACTGACTATGAAAAACATGACGCTTTTACTGATTTGTTTCACTTTCCAACTGCAGGCCCAAATAACGACAAGGGATAGTTCAAAAATTGTAATTAAAGATACAATTGAAAATGGAATTGCCATTGTTTTAAACCAAGATACAATTGACAAACAATTGGTGGCTCAGAGCTCGAAAGTTGGCACTATTGATATTGATTATATTTTGAGCGTTATGCCCGAACTTGAGCAAGTGCAGCAGCAAGTCGCTCAATACAAAGGAGGTTTAGAATCTGAACTCCAAGGCAAAATGAATGGTCTTGAAGCGGCAGTAACTAATTACCGCCAGAATGAATCGACCTATACCATCAACCAAAAAAAGGTCAAGCAAGATTCACTTCTGGGCCTTGAGAATGAAATCAATCAATACCAACAGAATGGCAATCAACTCTTGGGTTTGAAACAAGAAGAATTCATGCAGCCATTGTACACGAAAATTGGTTCGGTTTTAGAGAAAGTAGCAGAAAGCGCTGGGTATACCCAAGTTTTATTAAGGGACAACACGGTCATTTATATTGACAACCGTTTTGACCTGACGCTACAAGTGATTAAGGAATTAGGTATCGAACTCAAAGAGGAAGAATAAATTCACGCCTCAAGCAATAACGATGCGTTCGAGTCAAATAAGAGACCGAAACCGCTCATAAAACTTATCGCGAATAGTTCGGGGCTTCCTTGGTAATGGTCACATCGTGCGGGTGGCTCTCGCGGATCCCAGAAGACGTGATCTTGACAAAGCGTCCTGTTTCTTTCAGTGTATCAATATCTTTAGCACCACAATATCCCATACCTGCGCGCAAACCGCCAATAAACTGGGTCATGCTTTCAACCAAATCTCCCTTATAAGGGACCCGACCTACAATACCTTCAGGTACTAATTTTTTGATGTCATCTTCAACATCCTGAAAATAACGGTCTTTTGAGCCCTCTCTCATGGCCTCAACACTGCCCATACCTCGGTAAGATTTGAATTTTCTGCCTTCATAGATAATGGTCTCCCCCGGAGATTCCTTGGTGCCTGCCAATAAAGAACCCAGCATAACACAATCGGCTCCAGCAGCAATCGCTTTTGGAATATCTCCAGTATAGCGGATCCCCCCGTCGGCAATCACTGGAACACCACTGCCCTTTAGGGCCGCAGCGACTTCAATCACCGCACTGAACTGCGGAAAACCAACACCAGCAACAACACGGGTGGTGCAAATTGATCCTGGACCAATACCAACTTTAACAGCATCTGCGCCCGCAGCGACCAGGTACTTAGCAGCCTCTGCTGTAGCAATATTCCCCACGACCACATCGAGGTCTGGAAACTTGGCTTTGACCAGCTTTAGCACGGTTACCACACCTTTGGTGTGGCCGTGTGCCGTATCGATAATAACGGCATCAACTTGTGCTGCAACTAAGGCTTCAGCCCGCTCTACAGCGTCTGCCGTGACCCCTAAAGCGGCGGCAACACGCAAACGACCAAATTCATCTTTGTTGGCAGTAGGCTTTTGGGTCAACTTGGTGATGTCACGAAAAGTAATAAGTCCCAATAGGGTCTGGTCATCGGAGACAACCGGTAATTTTTCAATTTTATTTTTCTGAAGAATGATTTCAGCCTCTCCAAGACTAGTGCCCTTTCTTACGGTTACCAAAGGTTGATTGGTCATTACCTCGGACAGGGGACGGTCATAATTTTTTTCAAAGCGCAAATCGCGATTGGTTACAATACCAATGAGTTTTTGGTCCTGATCGACAATTGGGATACCGCCGATACTGTATTCGCGCATCGTATTTTGAGCATCTTTTACCGTATGGTCAGCGCGCAAGGTAACCGGGTCTTGTATCATACCACTTTCGGCGCGTTTCACTTTGCGCACCTCAGCAGCTTGTTGTTCGATGGTCATATTCTTGTGTAAGACGCCTATACCGCCTTCGCGCGCCATTGCTATGGCCATTGCGCTTTCTGTAACCGTGTCCATCGCAGCAGAAACCACAGGGACATTGAGGGTTATATTTCTTGAAAAACGAGTTACTAAAGAGACTTCGCGTGGTAATACTTCTGAATAGGCAGGTACTAATAAGACGTCATCATACGTAAGGCCTTCTCCGATAATTTTGTGCTGGTGTGCAGTCATGGCAATTAAATTAAGAAAAAATCAACGGTCATCGCTGACATTTAATTGCATGTAAAGATACAATTAAAGTCGTGAATCTGGTTATTGGTAATCAATTAAATATAAGGCTTAGTGGTTGAGAGCCTCAATCGCCTCTTGATAATTCAGCCGGGTCATTTGCGCCCAATCTGTTAAAGTCTTCCGCTCTTGCTGTGTGAGGCACCCATGGACATATTGATAGGACGGCAAGGGCATTTCTCCAGCCTCGACCTCCTCTATAAGCTCGTCCAGCTTGTGGTCTTTTTTCTTGTCCGAATACGCAGACCACTCCGATACATTAAAATGCTTTTTTCCATCGACAACATGTTCTTCGAGCCAATAATTAAGGGGTGCAATATTACTGTACCAGGGATAGGTCGTTTGATTGCTGTGGCAATCATAACAATTGGTGCGCAAAAAGCTGCCCAATTCCACACTGACGCCTGTTTCTTGTTCAAAGGCCATGACCGATTCGTAGCCCTGCTCATTTTTGTCGGGCTGAATAAACTGAAGCAACAATAGCGCCCCAAGGGCAACCCATCCGATACGCTTTAAAATTTTAATCATGCGATAATGAATTTAGGTAATGGATTACGGCCTTTCTTATATCCGCCGACAGGTCCTCTGTTTTTGGGCGTAAAACTTGATAGACTTCAGGATGTTCTGGGGTCAATACCGGTATGTCATAACCACGCAACAGATACTCACTGGTGGCGACCCAATATTTTTGCGCATCTTGAATAGGCGTGCCTTGATAGGTCCATTGACCCAATACATCTTTGGCCAAACCAAAACGTTGCAAATAAGCCCCTTCTCCCATATGGCTATCGCCATAACTGAGCACCTCCTTAAGCAAGGCTCCCGAAAGCTGCACTTGTAGGATGCCATCACCAAAAGGCAACACACGAAAAAGATCAATGCCTGTGACCCCATCAAATAAATAATCATCCAGACGCATGGAACCTCCATTGACAATAGCGGCCCTTAGCGGTGGATCGAAGGCTTCTGCCATTCCTTGTGTAATGAGTTGTCCCAAGTTGGTTTGTTCCCTACGGCTCTGTTGATCGCGTCCATCGAGCGGCTCCTCAGCCCAATATATGATCGCATTAGGGTCTTCTAAAACTGTTCCTAATTCTTGCTGTAAGACTTTGTCCCATTTGCGAACAATCGATGCTACATGAGGATTTTCTTGAGTATGATTGTTAATCGGAATGAGTTTCGAATCGATTGTCAGTTGCTTGGTAGCGCGTTGGTATTGCAGTTGATGCACATAGATGTTTTTGGCGTTAGCATCCGATTTGGCGATGATGGTTTGGCCCCTCTGAAAAAGCATGTGATTGTGCTCATGCCCCCCTAGAATGAGATCTATGGAAGGGTTCTGCTCAGCAATTTTAAAGTCCATGCCAATTTCGACATGCGTCAAGCCTACCAAAACATCAATCCCTTCATTTTCAAGATGGTTCTTTGCCCAAGTAGCCTGCTGATACATATCGGCATAATACACATAGGGCTTGGGATTACTTGGTATGGTGACCCCAAAAAAGCCAATTTTCAGCGCTGTACCATCACCCGTATTAATGGTCAATATTTTGGTTTGTGGAATCGTATCGACACCCTGACCCGACATGCGCTGAAACAAATGCTGGACACCTGAATCATTGTGGTAGCAATTAGAATTGACCCAATCAAAGGCAGACTCGTTGAGTCGCTGCGCAAACGCCTCATAGGTCAAATCAAATTCGTGATTCCCAAAAGTCACCATCGTGAAGTCCATTGCATTCATCACTTCAATCATTTGGCGTCCCTTGATACGCTCGCCTTGAAAGGTCACATTGCCGAGCAATGATGGATTTAAAAAATCCCCAGACATAAACAGGAATGTATTAGGGTTAATGGCTCTTAACGAATCAACTACATGGGCCACTCTTGCCATTCCCCCATAGAGTCCGCCACCAAGCGGGGCGATTTCATAGACATCGTTGAGTTGCACAAAATTTAAGGTAACAAGGTCGCTTTCAGCCTCATTTTGTGCCGTTTGCTTTTGCCCACAGCTCACAAAGAGCAGTAGAACAATAATATAAAGGCTGAGTTTTATTTTATATACCATTAAGAAATAATTTAGAGGCTTGATTATAAGCACTTTCAAATGCCGTCATTTTGACCCCATGATTGCTTTTTTGGGTGGTGAAATAACTCAATATTTTTTCGGTGGGCATGTTGCCCGTTAGCTCATCTTTTGCCATAGGGCAACCACCAAAGCCTTGGATTGCCCCGTCGAATCGGTAACAGCCCGCGCGAAAGGCAGATTCTATTTTGTCGTGCCACAGAGCTGGGTGCGTGTGCAAATGCGCACCAAACTCAATTTCCGGGTACTGCGGAATGATGTCGCCGAATAAGGAGCCAATGATTTCTGGGGTAGCCGTTCCAACCGTATCGCTCAGTGAAATAATGGACACGCCCATTTGTGAGAGTTTATCCGTCCAATAAGACACCACTGAGGCATCCCAAGGATCGCCATAAGGATTGCCAAAGCCCATCGACAGATAAGTCACGACTTTTTTATGGTGTTTTTGTGCCAAGGCCAAAATTTGATCTAACACCACCAAAGATTCTGCAATGGTCTTATGGGTGTTGCGCATTTGAAAATTTTCGGAGATAGAAAAAGGATAACCAATATAATCAATGGCCTCAAAATTCATGGCTTGCTCGGCACCTCTAAGGTTGGCGACAATGGCCAATAATTTGGTTTGACTTGCTGAACGATCGAGTCCTCTGAGGACTTCCTCTGAATCACGCATTTGCGGAATCGCCTTTGGAGACACAAAGCTACCAAAGTCAATAGTATCAAAACCACATGCCAATAAAGATTGGATGTATTGTATTTTTTGTGTTGTAGGAATCCACCTTTTGATGCCTTGCATTGCATCTCTAGGGCACTCAATAATTTTTACCGAAAGCATAAGTAAAGATACAAAAATACAACAGGTACAGTATGCGTTGCTTGTGGTAAATATTAAAGCCTCACGGCAAAAAAATATAAATCGCTAGCCCGATAAATAAAGCAATTTGAAAATAATGAAAGCGCAACCAAAATTTAGACTTAGTCGCCAGAAAGTGCCCTAAGGTAGCAGCCAAAAATGCAATTCCAGCAAAGACTACAGCAGTGGCCGTCATAAATATAGCCCCCAACGCATAAAACTGAAGGACTGTATCCTCTTGACCCCCCCAAAGAAACGTCGGAAACAAGGCGACAAAAAACAAAAACACTTTGGGATTAGACACATTGAGCATAAAGCCCTTTTGAAACCATTTCCAGGGATGGCTCAGCACTCCCGCTTGATCTATCCCCAATTGCGGCGAGCTACGGATCATGCGGTAGGCCAGGTACCATAAATACCCTCCGCCAAAAAGCCGAAATACGATCAGAATATCCGGCCATTTATCTATCAATACTGAGAAGCCAAAAGCCAAAAGTGTCGTATGAATCAAACAGCCCAAAATCAAGCCCAGTGTAATCCATAAGCCTGTTTTAAAGCCATGAACCATAGATTGGCTTAAAACATAAAGATTGTCCGGACCGGGAGAAAGCGCTAGAAGTAATGATAATAAAGCAAAGCTTATCAAGTTCATGATGCCGTTTTGACGCCGCGAATCAAAGCTTTATTAATATCACGAACCAATGCGGGTCCTTGGTATACAAAGCCTGTGTATAGCTGGACTAAAGTAGCTCCAGCTTCAATTTTATCCAGGGCATCCTGCGCAGAGTGTATGCCGCCAACACCAATGATCGGGAAGGCACCCTTACTTTCAACCGACAAAAAACGAATGACTTCTGTGGCACGCGCGCATAGTGGCCTACCACTAAGCCCGCCCGCCTCGGTGCGGTTTGCACTGTTCAAACCCTCTCGTGCAATTGTTGTATTGGTAGCAATAACGCCGTCGATCTTGGTATCCGCTACAATCTCGATGATATCTCGGAGTTGCGGCTGCGACAAGTCTGGTGCGATTTTCAACAGTATAGGCTTGGGTTTGGTTTGCTGACCATTGGCCACCTGGAGCTCATTAAGTAAGGCCGTCAACGGCACTTTTTCTTGGAGTGCTCTTAAATCTGGTGTATTGGGTGAGCTGACATTGACCACAAAATAATCCACGTAGGGATATAATGCATCAAAACACGCTAAGTAGTCGGATGCCGCATCTTGGTTTGGCGTCATTTTGTTCTTACCGATGTTACCACCAATAATGACCCCCTTATTTAGTTTTAAGGCTTCAACGGCAGTGGCCACACCAAGATTATTGAATCCCATACGGTTAATGATGGCTTGGTCGGTCTTGAGGCGGAATAAGCGTTTTTTGGGATTACCTACTTGCGCTTTGGGCGTCACGGTACCTATTTCAATGAAACCAAAACCAAAATTGGCCATTTCATGATATAATTTGGCGTCCTTATCGAACCCCGCGGCCAATCCCACTGGGTTGGGGAAATCAATACCGAAAACATTTCGCTTTAAAGAAGGATCGTTCACTTGATAAAGAGAGCGGATCAACTTAGCAAAACCCAGGCGATGGATCAATTTGATCAAACGAAACGTAGCGTGATGCACGGTTTCAGGATCAAATAGAAAAAGAAGCGGTCTTAAAATATTTTGATACATAGGATAGTAAAATTACTATTAAATCCATTATTTTAAGGAATGTAAGCTGTAATTTTGAGCGCAAAATAAAGCTATGTTTCCAAAAGACCAACTCATTCAACGATTTATCAGTTATGTCACCTGTGACACAGAAAGTGATCCAAACTCCCGCAGTACACCCAGCACAGAAAAGCAGTGGGTTTTGGCTCATAAACTCTTTGAAGAACTCAAGACCATTGGCCTTACCGATGTCACCATAGATCAAAACGCTTACATTCAGGCAACACTGCCAAGCAATGTGGCCCATGACGTGCCGGTAATAGGATTTATTGCGCATTTTGACACCTCTCCAGATTTCACTGGAGCCAATGTAAAACCTAGAGTTATTGATAATTATCAAGGTGAGGACATCGTTTTGAACCAAGAGCAGCAAATTATTCTTTCTCCAAAAGATTTTGAGAGCCTCCTACAATATAAAGGGAACACCCTTATTGTAACTGATGGCACCACGCTATTGGGCGCAGATGATAAAGCCGGTATTGCAGAAATTATATCTGCTATGGAATACTTGGTACAGCACCCAGAAATAGCGCACGGAACCATCAAAGTCGGGTTTACACCTGACGAAGAAATTGGCCGTGGAGCCCACAAGTTTGATGTCGTAAGCTTTGGTGCAGATTGGGCCTATACAATGGATGGCAGTCAGATTGGGGAACTCGAATATGAGAATTTTAATGCGGCATCGGCACAAATTGATATCATTGGCAGGATCATCCATCCAGGCTATGCCAAAGGAAAAATGGTCAACAGCATGTATTATGCTGCGGAATTCATCAAGGCTTTACCGGCGGCAGAAACCCCTGAGTGCACTGAAGGACGAGAAGGCTTTTATCACCTGAGCGATTTTAAAGGCAATGTGGAGCATACCACCATGCATTACATCATTCGTGATCATGACAGAAAACAATTCGAATCGCGCAAAGCCTATTTATTAAATATTGTGGCCGAACTCAATAAAAAAATCGGTTCTGAGTGTATTAAGGTGCGCATCAATGACGAGTATTTTAATATGCGTGAAAAGATTGAGCCCAAGATGCATATCGTTACCTTAGCCAAAGAAGCTATGGAGATGGCCAAAATAGAAGCTATCATCAAGCCTATTCGCGGTGGTACGGATGGCTCACAGTTGTCATTTATGGGCCTGCCCTGCCCCAATATTTTTGCAGGAGGACATAATTTTCATGGCCGTTATGAGTACGTGCCTGTAGAGAGCATGCTCAAGGCCATTGAGGTCATTGTCAATATTGCGACTTTGGCGACGAGAAACCAAAACTAAAAACAACATCCTATCTAACCACCTCATGATAAAAAAAGCAATCTATATCTGGACCTTAGCTTTTGCGCCAATTATTTATGCCCAAGCCCCAATAGTATCAGATAAAGACAAAACTGAAAATATACAAGAAATAAAAGTCGATATCCTCGAAGGTCTGGCGTTACCTGCTCTTGACTTGATTTATGAATATGCCCTGAGTTATTCTTCGGGAACCGGTGCCTCTATTAAGTATTACCTCGGCAACCAAGGAGACAATGATGCATTGGCAAAGTTTGTTTTTCAACCATATTACCGCCAATATTTTTATCAAAAACAGGATTTTGGCATCAGTGGGGTGTTCGTAGAAGGCTGCTTGCGATATGCTTCGGGAACTACTGATGACTATGACTATGACTATGAAACTAACAGTTATCCGGAGCCAACGAAAGTTAATTGGGGCACCGCAGGTATCGGTTGCTCAGTAGGAAAAAAGTGGGTCAACCAAAGTGGATTTTTATTTGAAGTCATTATTGGAGGGGGGCGTTACCTCGCCGCCACAGATGGACCAGATGGTTTCTTTAATGGTAGTTTTAATGTCGGATTCCGATTTTAATAAAATTAAGGACAAAAAAAAGCCGCTCTATCGAGCGGCTTTTTTTTTGATTTAACCTTTAATTATTTCGCTGACTTTTCTTTGTTAAGCTTTTGACTGAGCTCTAAAGAAATTGCAGAACGCTCGTACTTAAGTTTTCCTGCACCGGACTCTAAGACACATGTCTCATCGTCATTGAGTTCGAGAACCTTGGCATGAAGGCCACTTTTGGTAACAACCTTATCTCCTTTTTTCATTTCAGCGGCAAACTTCTTTTCTTGTTTGGCGCGCTTCATTTGTGGGCGTATCATAAAAAGATACACCACAAGAAACATTAAAATAAGTGGCGCAAAGCCTTGAATACTTTCCATAATTAATGAGGCGTTTGGTCTTATTGAACCTTGATTGGCGAACCTTCTACAGCGCCATCTCTTGGCGTCACGAAGGCTTTGATGCTGATCATCTCTTTACCTTTTTGCGTGTTTGCTGTAATGGTTACTGTCTTACTGACTTGGTTTTTACCACTTCCGTTAAACTTCACCAATAACTCACCTGATTCGCCTGGAGCAAGAGGTGCTTTTGGGTATTCAGGAACCGTACAACCACATGAACTTTTTGCGTCAACGATCACAAGATCGGCATCACCATTGTTGGTGAAACGAAATATGTGCTCTTGAGGCTCACCCTGATTGATGGTGCCGAAATCGAATGAACTTTCGTCGAAAGCCATTGAAGGGAATTTTTGCGCTTGTGTATCGCGTTCTGCCGCTGCAGCTACGCCATCCGCACTTACTTTGTCAGTCGCGTTGTCTTTACAAGAAGTAAAAGTGAATGCTGCCACCAAGGCGACAAGAAATAATGTCTTTTTCATGATGCTTTGTTTTAGATTAAAAGATATATAATGATTGAATTTGAGTGGGCTAATGTAGGGATTTTTTTATTTTTATGTAAGGCCGCGGCCACTTTTATTCAATTTACCCTGCTCCATAAACTCCTTCACAATGTGATCCAAAATACCATTAATAAAAAGGCTGCTCTTGGGAGTCGAGTACTCCTTAGCGATCTCTAAATATTCATTGATGGTGACCCGAACAGGAATTGATGGAAAGTATAAGAACTCGGTGATACCCATGCGAAGAATGAGCAAATCAAGGTCCGCAATGCGTTCTTGGTCCCAATTTGGGGTCTTACCTTTCATGACTTCGTCTAACTCCTGGGTACTGTCCAATACTTTCTGAAACAGCATCTTACTAAAGGCTCTATCCTCTTTGTCTTTGAAAACACCGGGCACAAACAAGGTGCTTGGGTTTTTTTCACTCAACTTGTTAAAGGTTTTGACTATGGCTGTGTTCACCCACGGAAAATCATCGACCCACGTGAGACTCTTGTCTTCTAAATATTCGTAAAGCTTGTCATTAGGCGCCAAAACTTCGCGATACATTTGGATCACGAATGCTTTGTCTTGATCAAAACTTGGGTCCGTTAAGGCCAGATAATCATTGTATCCGTCCCATGATTTCAACGCATTAAAAAGAATCGCAATGTATTCGTCGTCCTTGATCCAGTGGGTTAGTTTTCTATTTTTGGCGAATACTTTTAGGCCTGGATGGACTGCCAACATCTCGATAACCTTGTTTTGTAGTAAATTAAAGCTTGGATTTCTTTCCAAATCACTAGCCAAATGCTTTAGTTGTGATTTTTCTAAAAACTTTTGCGCATGATCCCGAATAGCAACAAGGGCCAAAAGCATCAGGGCTTGAAGATCCTGCATATGCTCTAAACTATGGGCTAAAAACTTGTGTTGTGGCGCGTAATCGGGTTGCTTGTCTTGTGACCAAGCATAAAGGGATTGTAGCACTTTAACTCTAATGTGGCGTCTGGTAAGCATAATTAAAAGAACGTTTGTGTTTAAGGCATACTGTTATGCCCGGCAAATATAGGTTTATTTTTCCCTTTTACGGGCGTCGATACGTTGCTGTGCGACCTCCAAAGCAGCATGATGTGAGGTCACTCCTTCTTTGGCAGCTAAATTTAATATCTCCAAGGTTGTATCGTAAATGTTTTCGGTTTTCCGCATAATTTCTTGGCGACCATAATTCTCTAATTCAGCGTATACATTGATGATCCCACCTGCATTTATCAAAAAATCAGGAGCATAAACTATACCCTTAGCCCTTAGCGCATTACCGTGGAGGTGTTCTTGAGCCAATTGATTATTGGCGGCACCCGCGATGATTTTTGCTTTAAGCACCTTTAGCGTTTGGTCATTGATGGTCGCTCCCAAAGCACATGGCGCATAAATATCCACATCAGCCGCATATAAATCGGCTCCTTGAAAGATCGTTGCGTGGTATTTGTCACGGACTATTTCAAGACGCTCTTGACTGATATCGCTGATGACCACTTGAGCGCCTTCATTGGTCAAATGCTCTACCAGAGCTTCGCCCACATGGCCGACACCTTGCACGAGTACTTTTTTATTTTCTAAGTCTTCTGAACCATAAGTGAATTTAGCGGCAGCTTTCATTCCCATAAACACACCATAAGCCGTTATTGGAGAAGGATTGCCTGCGCCACCTTTATCTTCAGAAATTCCGGTAACATATGGGGTTACCGTGCGCACAAGATCCATATCAGCGGTCTCCATACCCACATCCTCTGCCGTAATATAACGCCCACTCAAGCCATGCACAAATTCAGCAAACTTCAACATCAACTCAGGGGTCTTTTGGGTCTTCGCATCACCAATGATGACCGCCTTTCCTCCGCCTAAATTTAATCCCGTAATGGCTGACTTATAAGTCATGCCTCGAGACAAGCGCAAAACATCCGTTAAGGCTTCATATTCGGTTGCGTAATTCCACATACGTGTCCCGCCTAAAGCTGGGCCTAAAACCGTATTGTGGATACCAATTATAGCCCGTAATCCAGTATCTTTGTCATGGCAAAAAACAACTTGCTCATGGTCACTGAAAGCCTCGTGGCCGAATACAGGAGTTAGATGACGGAGTGCTTTAGAATCAATCACTTCTTTTATCATATTGTGGAAGTCTTAAAAATGCAGTGCAAAAATACCTAAGTATTGCACATTCTACAAAGAAAATGACTCAAAAATAACAATGATCCAAGCAGTCATCGCAACATGAAGGAACTCGCATACATTAATAAATATTTTGTCACCTATAGTGGCCGACTCATTGTTGGCCTGCTCATTACTGCCGTCGCAACGATATTTCGTATCGTAGTGCCTGCCAAAATTGGAGATGCGGTCGACAGCATCAAACAATACATTACTGGAGAGAGCAGTTATGCCGCGCTCAAAAGTGATCTAGCAATGGATATTGCCCTGATCATTGGCGCCGCCTTACTCTCTGGGTTTTTTACTTTTTTAATGCGGCAAACCATCATTGTGGTCTCGCGATATATCGAATACGATTTAAAAAATGAAGTTTTTCGTCATTACGAGCGCTTATCCCTTAATTTTTACAAATCTAATCGCACAGGTGATTTAATGAACCGCATCAGTGAAGACGTTTCCAAGATTCGCATGTATGCAGGCCCTGCATTGATGTACAGTACCACGACCGTCACCTTGTTTGTCGTTGCGATAAGCTATATGCTTTATACCGCGCCCATACTGACCCTATATGCTGTGGGACCCCTGCCCTTTCTATCCATTGGGATTTATAAATTGAGTATTGCCATTCATAAACGCAGTGCGATTGTTCAAAAATATTTGTCGCAATTGACCACATTTACGCAAGAGCGATTTAGCGGAATCAGCGTTATCAAGGCTTATGGTTTAGAGCACCGAAGCCAACAAGAATTTGTCACACTGGCCAATCACAGTAAAGACAAAAACATTGACCTCACTCAGGTTCAGGCCCTCTTTTTTCCACTCATGATCCTTCTTATTGGCTTGAGTAATATCTTGGTCATTTATGTCGGAGGTAAGCAATACATCCAAGGAGAGATTGACTTCGGGACAATCGTCGAATTTTTAATTTATGTCAATATGCTCACCTGGCCAGTAGCCATTGTCGGCTGGGTTTCTTCGATGGTACAACAAGCCGAAGCCTCTCAAGGGCGCATCAATGAATTCCTCAAACAAGAACCCCAAATCATCAACCATAGCCAAGAGCGGCAGCAGGTCAAGGGCGTTATTGACTTTGACCAAGTCAGTTTCACCTACCCCGATACCAAAATACAGGCCCTAAACAAGGTTTCTTTTACCGTAAATCCAGGGGAAACCTTCGCGATTATTGGCCATACGGGTTCAGGAAAATCAACTTTACTGGAACTCATTGCACGCTTATACGATATTGATTCAGGTGCCTATACTATGGATGGTATAGCTGCCAAAACCATCAATTTATATGACCTGCGTAATGCCATTGGATACGTACCTCAAGATGCTTTTCTTTTCAGTGAATCCATTTTGGATAACATCAAATTTGGCAAAGCTGATGCCACCCAAGAAGAAATTGAATCGGTGGCCAAGCGGGCCGTGGTGCACGACAATATTATGGGTTTTAAAAAGGGCTATGATACGGTCTTAGGTGAGCGTGGAATCACCCTGAGTGGCGGACAAAAGCAGCGGGTCTCTATAGCGCGCGCACTGATTAAAGATGCCCAAATTCTTTTACTTGACGACTGTTTGAGTGCCGTCGATACCGAGACAGAAGAAGCCATACTCTCCAATTTGTTGGCCTATGGCAAAGACAAGACCACGATCATCGTCAGCCACCGCGTCTCAACGGTCAAAAATGCAGACCGTATATTGGTGCTGGATCATGGCACTGTAATCCAGCAAGGGTCTCATAATGAGCTACTCAACGTTCCGGGCTATTACAAAAAACTTTACGAAAAACAACTCGTCGAAAAAGAAATGTAAGGTTTGCTTTTGCTGATTTGGTTTTTTTTTAGATTTTTGAGCTAGTCGACCACTAAATAACAACCATTATGAGTCAGCAATACACCTCGGACAAAGAAGAAATTTATTCTAAAGTCATGCGCGCTGGACGCCGCACCTATTTTTTCGATGTACGCGAAACCAAAGCAGGGGATTATTACTTGACCATTACGGAGAGTAAAAAATTCACCAACGACGATGGATCCTTTCACTTTAAAAAGCACAAAATATATTTGTACAAAGAAGATTTTGTTGATTTCAAGGACCATTTAGACGATATGATCCAATACGTTCTGGATGCTAAAGGCGAAGAAGTGATTAGCGATCGTCATCAAACGGATTATTCAGCAGAAACAGCCAAAGACCATGAGGATACAGCTTCAAAAACAACGTCAAGTTATACGGACGTGCGCTTTGAAGACATCTAATGACCCTAGGGTTAATTCCATTAAGGCCGTTTCTAAGGAAACGGCCTTTTTTTTTATCTTTAAACATAAATTTCTTGAACCGCAAACTATGAGAACAGCACTTTTAATTTTATGCTTCAGTTTTTTTTCGATCTATTCTTGGGCTCAAGAAATTGATTTGGGGTATTATTTGCCACAACACGCGACCTACGACCCAGCGATACCGACTCCTGATGCCATTATTGGCCACCAAGTGGGTCAATGGCACATAACCCACGATAAGCTTGTGGCCTACATGGAAGTTTTGGCCCAGGCAAGCGATCGAATAACCATTGAAAAACGTGGAACGACCTACGAAGGAAGGCCACTGGTCTTACTGACCATTACCGCTCCACAAAATCACAAACGCATAGAAGACATTCGCAAAAATCATGTCGCGTTAACAGAGCCTGAAGGGGCTCAAATGGATCTCTCTGAGATGCCCATTGTCGTGAACCAAGGTTTTTCGATTCATGGAAATGAACCCAGTGGTGCCAACGCCTCTCTTTTATTGGCTTATCATTTGGCGGCCGCACAGGGTCCAGAAATTGAGGCTTTATTGAATCATACCATTATCCTGTTGGACCCTTCGTTCAATCCAGATGGACTGCAACGCTTTTCGACTTGGGCCAACATGCACAAGGCACAAAATGTGACTCCCGACCCCAATGACCGAGAATACAGTGAGGTATGGCCAGGTGGGCGCACCAACCATTATTGGTTCGATCTGAATCGTGACTGGATGCCAGGGCAACTTCCTGAGAGTCAAGCCCGCCTTAAAACATTTCACCAATGGTACCCCAACATACTCACGGATCACCATGAAATGGGGACTAATGCCACGTTTTTTTTCCAACCTGGCATTCCCTCAAGAACCCACCCGCTGACCCCTAAAAAAAACCAAGAATTGACAGAAGCTATTGGCCAATTTCACGCTAAGGCGCTCGATGGCCTTGGGAGTCTTTATTACACGCAAGAAGATTACGACGACTTTTATTATGGCAAAGGATCAACCTTTCCTGACATACACGGTGCCGTAGGAATTCTTTTTGAGCAAGCATCTTCTCGTGGCCACGCGCAAGAGAGCGACAATGGGATTTTGACCTTTCCTTTTACGGTGAGAAATCAGCTCACCGCTGCCTTGTCAACGCTCGAAGCCGCTCAAGCCATGCGCACGACACTGTTGTCATACCAACGCTCGTTTTATGCGCAGATCCGAGACCGTAAAACCAAACGCGAAGACGCTTTCGTTTTTGGTGATGCCAATGACCCAGGCAAGGTGCAGCATTTTATCGACTTATTGCAACGGCAAAAAATAGCCGTTTATGGACTAAAGAGCGCAGTCAAAACACAGGGACATACTTTCACCCCTGGATCCGCCTTTGTCATTCCCAAAAAGCAAAAGCAAGCGACGCTCATTGAGGCCATGTTCGAAAAACGGACGACATTCCAAGATAGTTTGTTTTATGACATCAGTGCTTGGACACTACCCCTAGCCTTTGATCTTAACTATGGGACCATTAACGCAGATCAGAAAGCAGACCTGATCCAGGGCTCAATACTTGCTCCAGCGCAACCAATCCGATCGGCTTATGCTTATGCCCTGCGTTGGACCGATTACGATGCACCAAAAGCACTTGCTGCGCTGCACAAAAAAGGCATTCGGGTCAAAGTAGCGCTGAAACCCTTCTCACTTGGGGGGCAAAGTTTTGATTATGGCACCCTTATGATTGTGGCACACAATCAGCTCCTTTCTCCAGAGGATATCACGGTATTTCTCGAGAGCCTTAACGACGGTAGCCTATCCATTACACCACTCGATACTGGACTGACCACAGGCATTGACTTGGGCAGCAAAATGTTCGAAACCGTCGCGCCAAAATCCATTGCCCTTTTGGTCGGCAATGGGGTTAGCCCGTATGATGCTGGTGAAATTTGGCATCTGCTTGATACGCGATTCGATATACCCGTTACTAAGCTGGACTCAGATCAACTCAGAAGAAAAGACCTAAGTCGTTATAGCACCATTATCGTTCCCGCACTTTATGGGAGTGGCCTTGATGCCGCCGCGACCAAGCAAATCAAAGAATGGGTGCAACAAGGTGGTCATTTAATTGCTTACCGAACTGCTGCCCGATGGTTAAACAAACAAGAATTATTGCCCCTTTCAATTAAAGAAGGTCCAGAAACAGACCAAGACAGCAGCTTTGAGCAACGTCAACTATTTAACGGAGCCCAAGTCATAGGCGGAGCTATTTTTGAAGCACAATTGGACCGTTCTCATCCCATAAGCTTTGGCTATGATCATGAACACGTGGCCCTGTTTCGCAACACCACGGTCTTCATTGATGCCGATGAAAAACGCTACAACAATCCCATACAATATACCGCAAGCCCCCTATTGTCTGGATATATATCAAATGACAATCTTGATTTGTTGAAAAATTCTTCGGCATTCAAAACCAAAGCCCTTGGACGTGGAAGGGTAAGCTATTTTACAGACAACACTAACTTTAGAGGCTTTTGGTATGGCACCAATAAATTATTGATGAATGCCGTGTTTTTTGGTAACCAGATGTAGGATGTCAATTCTCGATAAAAATCAAAGCATAAATCAAAGCATAAAAAAGGCCGTCCTGAAGGACGGCCTTTTTTTTTTTCAAATAGCGCAGAAATATTAGTCTATAGAGACCAGTTCCACGTCAAAAACTAAAGTCGCATTAGGAGGAATCGCACCACCAGCTCCGCGTGCTCCGTAGCCTAGATCTGACGGAATCACAAACCGAGCTTTGTCCCCAACTTTGAGCAATTGTATGCCTTCATCCCATCCAGCTATGACATTACCCATACCTACTGGGAAGGAAATTGGATTACCCCGTTTGTAAGAATTGTCAAATTCTTTACCGTCGGCAAACATACCTTTGTAATGAACCGACACTGTTTGACCTGATTGAGGCATTTCACCATTACCGGCCTGAAGGATCTGGTAACGCAAGCCACTATCGGTCTGCAAAAATCCTGTCGAGAGCTCGGTCAATAATTCTTCTTGTGCTTTTGCGGCAGCCGCTTCACGATCGGTTTTGGCGCCATTAAAGGCACGGAAGGCCTCAACTGCATTCCATTGCTCCGCTTGGGATCCAACGCGTACAATAGTCAATGTTTCTATTACATCACCTTGAGCTACTGTGTTCACGACATCAATACCTTCGGTCACATGTCCAAATACCGTATGCTTTTGATCCAACCATGGCGTGGCACCATGGGTAATGAAGAATTGACTTCCATTGGTCCCTGGACCTGCATTTGCCATGGACAATACTCCTGGACCATCATGGCTCAATTCTGAATGAAATTCGTCTTCAAATTGATAGCCTGGACCACCAGAACCCGTCCCTTGAGGGTCTCCACCTTGAATCATGAAATCAGCGATCACGCGATGAAAGGTCATTCCATCATAGTAAGGCTGGCCTGGCTTTTTGGCGCTATTTTCTAACTGCCCCTCGGCAAGTGCTACAAAGTTTCCAACGGTACCTGGCGTTTTGTCGTGGGTAAGTTTAATCGTTATTTCCCCTTTAGAGGTATTAAAACGGGCGTAAATTCCTTCTGTCATATCTTGTTTTTTGAGAAGGCAAAGGTAAGATTTGGCTTTGGGATATACAATACCAATAAGGCCATAAAAAAAGGGAGCCGCATGACGACTCCCTCCAACTAACGACCAATTATTAAAACCTAACTAACCGATTTTAATGCTTTTCACCACTTTGCTCCCATTCTCAGAAACGAACTTGAAGTTGTAGGTGCCTTCGACCGCATTGCTGAAGTCAAATGTTTTACCCAGGCTGATCTCATGGCCCAAGCGTCCCTTATAAACAATCGTGCCATCAATTTGATAAATGATCAATTCATAAGACTCTTGTGTTTGGTTCAAAACTGAGACTTGAACGAAACCAGAATCTTCAGAAACGCTAAAGAGATCTTCCAATGGATTCCGTGAGGTATTTGCAAAACTGGTGGAGTGTACTAAGGCGATACATCCCAAACAAAATAATTTAAATGAATTCATAGCAAACTTGTTTTATAGGTTAAATACAAGGCAAAGATGCGTAGGAAATTAGAGGCTTGCTCCTGCATTTTTAGCTATTATATGTGCTATATTATCATCATGAAATCAAACTGGAGTAATAAATGATAAAATACCACAGGTATTGGTTAATTTTGGCGTAATGACGCAAAGAGTACCCTAATAACTTTGTGACGCTATGATGAAGAAGAAACCCCTGTTAGAGTCCATTGCCCCCTCTTTTGGCAGTTCACTCGCTGTTGATGATTTAAAAACTTTTAATGCGACGCATCCCGCATCCTGGCATTACCATCCCGAAATGGAAATCGTTTATGTCAACGGAGGCAGCGGAAAACGCCACATTGGTAATCACATGTCATATTACGCCGATGGCGATCTATTGTTAATTGGGGCACAACTACCGCATTTTGGATTCACAGATCATCTGACCCAAAACAAGAGCGAGGTCGTTATTCAGGCGAGAGAAGATTTCTTAGGGACAGATTTTTTCGATGCGCCAGAAATGACCCATATCAAACAATTATTGGTCCGCAGCAGACAGGGCTTGGCCTTTGGCGATGGTGTTAAAGCCTCCGTGGGTCCAAAAATAGAAGCCCTACTCCATTTGGGTACATTCGATCGATTATTGAGCTTTTTAAATATTTTACAACAACTCGCCCTTACCAAAGATTTTGCGGTGCTCAATGCAGAACACCTCATCTTGGAGTCCAAACCCCAAGACACCCATCGTTTGGATACGATTTACAGTTTTGTGGGCACCGCCTTTATGCGGCCTATTAGCCTAGACGAAATATCAGACAAGGTCAGCATGACCCCACAAGCCTTTAGCCGTTATTTTAAACAAAAAACAGGGAAAACTTTTGTTCAATTTGTGAATGAATACCGTTTGGTCCATGCGCGTAAGTTACTCGCCGAAGGGCATCTCAGTATCACGGATATTTGCTTTGCGGCGGGATTTAACAATTTTTCTCATTTCAACAAAACATTCAGATTAGCCACGGGAAAAAGCCCATCTCAATACCGGAATGAAATTCAACGGGTATTGCTGCCTTAATATAAAAAAAAAACGCGCCAAGGCGCGTTTTTTTTATTCAAAATCGATTCAATGAGACTTATTTACCTTCCCATTCTTTAATGGCTTTTTCATTCATTTTGACATAGTCGTTATTCCCCGCTTCTCTAGCCAAATCTAACGACATTTTTGCGGCGGCAATAGCGCCCTTTTTGTCTCCTGACTTGGCATAAATCAAAGATTGCTGACGGTAATACCAAAACGCAGGGGATGTTCTCATGGCAATGGACTTGTCAATCCATTGCTTGGCAACACTCATATCTTTGTCCGCATTGAGATAATAAACTGCGGCATTGTAATAGTCTCCAGAGGAAGGGCCTTCCATGGTTTGTTCAATACTGGCCATAACTGCCTTATCGGTCATGAACTTGACCGGAACCGCCACATAAACATGTTCCCAGAAGAGACTCAACATCACCGCGTCGCTCTCCAATTGATCAAAAGAGATAGTGAAGGTTTCTACTGCATTTTTGATCGGCTGTACCGTCACTTTTAAACTGGCCGCAACTTTTGCCGGATCCCAGTCTGATGGATTCCCCCAATTATCGGTGTCTGTATAAAAATAAACTTCCCATGCCGTTTCTCCCGGCTTGGTGTAAATGGCATAAGTCCCAGCAGCCAACTCACCACCACCAATTTCCACTGCTTCACTAAAGCTAACGGTAGTGTTTTGATTTGCTCCAGTGCGCCATAGCGCGCCATAAGGCACCAAATCACCAAAAATGGTACGCCCATGCATAGAAGGACGTGCATAGCGCACGGTAACGTCTGTAAGGCCCACTTTTTGTATAATGGTTTGCTCGGGACTTGCTGCAGGAGTTAGAATTTGTGCACTGGTTAATTGAAGACTTCCTATGCTTAATGCTAATAAATAAAGTAGTTTTTTCATGGTTTTAATTTTGACGCTAAGTTAATATTTCGGGTCATTTAAATCGTTAACAAAACCTTAAAAATAATTCACGGCTGCGCCCAGAGTACCAACGGCTTTTTGTGTTAAAATTTACCCTAATGGCGCGGAACGTCTCAGAATAAATTGTTTAACATATTGATTTTTTTATTAAACATGACTTATATTTGACAAAAGCAAAACATGAAGTTATTTTCTTATCACTGCACGCAAAATTTACCTATTTCGCTGGAAGAAGCCTGGACTTTTTTTTCGAATCCTAATAATTTGAAAACCATTACACCAGATTATATGGGGTTCGATATTGTCTCTGGAGCCGACAAGGCGATGTATCCTGGGCAAATGATACAATATAAAGTGTCGCCTTTACTAGGCATTAAAACTTCTTGGGTCACCGAAATAACCCATGTAGCTCATCAAAAATATTTTGTTGATGAACAACGCTTTGGCCCTTACACTTTATGGCACCACAAACATTTTTTTACGGCCATTGACGGCGGAGTGCACATGGAAGACTTGATCCATTATAAAGCCCCAATGGGCTTCTTGGGTAATTTAGTCACTCCATTATTGGTCACACCTAAACTCAAAGAAATATTCAATTACCGAACACAAAAACTTACCGAACTTTTCGGCACCCTATAGCATATGAAAAACATACTCATCATTGGTGGATCGTCAGGAATTAGTGCTGCAGTTGCAGAACTTTGCCTCGCGCAAGGCCATCGCGTATATTTGGCCAGCAGGACCAAAAACGAAGCGCTAAAAGGCGCAATACATCAGACCTTTGATGTATTGAATGATGCCATCGAGACCTTGGTCTTACCCGAGCAAATAGACGGTTTTGTTTATGCCCCTGGAAGCATCAACCTCAGGCCGTTCAAAATGCTTAAAGCAGTCACATTCGAAAAAGATTTCGCCATTAATGTAATGGGCTTGATCAACACGGTTCAAGGTATCTTACCGAAATTAATGGCATCGCCTCAGGCCAGCTTGGTGTTTTACAGCACAGTAGCGGTAGGGGTTGGCATGCCTTTTCATACCTCAGTGGCGATGGCCAAAGGGGCTGTAGAGGGATTTGCGCGCGCCTTGGCTGCAGAATACGCCCCGCAGCTCAGAGTCAACGTCGTGGCCCCTTCCCTGACCCAAACACCTTTGGCAGGTCGTTTATTATCTTCTGAAGAAAAAATACAGAACATGGGTCAGCGTCATCCTTTAAAGCGCGTCGGTACGGCCGAGGATATTGCGCAGATGACGGCCTTTTTACTTGGAGAACAGTCCAGTTGGATGACCGGCCAAGTGCTGGGGGTCGACGGTGGGCTTTCCAAGCTAAACCTGTCTTAGCATGAAACAAAAAGTGACTTTGTTTTGGTTCCGTCGTGATCTTCGTCTCGAAGACAACTGTGGTTTTTCGAAGGCCTTACAGGGCAAACACAAAGTCCTACCCATTTTTATTTTCGATAACGATATATTGGAAGAATGTAGCCCGGATGACAGCCGTGTAACGTTCATACATCAAAGTATTGCCGCTTTAAAAACACAATTAATGGCCTTAGGCAGTGACCTCATCGTAAGGCACGGCAAACCGATACAGGTCTTTGAAGCGCTGCAAAAGAGTTACGATCTGCAGCACATCATTACCAATAGAGACTACGAACCTTATGCCTTAGTAAGAGATCTAGAAATTGGTCAGTTCTGCAGCACCCATCAAATGGGATTCTATCAATTCAAGGATCAGGTGATTTGTGAAACCGATCAAATTGTCAAGGCTGACGGCACACCCTATGTAGTCTATACGCCCTACAGCAAAAAATGGCTGGAATATATCCTTAATGCGAGTGCGCTTCAAGCCTATGACCACAAGCCCTATACCGACAATCTTTTAAAAATAGATGCCGAGGATTTGATGGCGCTAGAGGATATGGGCTTTGTTCCGGGTCCACACCCAGTATTGCCCTATGATCTAAGTGATTACACCATACAGCATTACAGCAGCACAAGAAATTTCCCTGCAAAAACAAATGGGACCTCCAAGCTCTCTCCACACCTTCGCTTTGGCACGGTAAGTGTTCGGCATGCCGCGCGTTTGGCTGTCAAACAATCGGATGTGACGTTTTTAAAGGAACTTATTTGGCGCGAGTTTTTCATGCAGATTCTATGGCATTTTCCGCACACAGTGACCCAGGCTTTCAAGCCTGCTTATGACCGGATTGAGTGGCGTAACAACCAAACTGAATTTGATCTTTGGACCAAAGGCCAAACCGGCTATCCGATGGTCGATGCGGGCATGCGTGAACTTAATGAAACAGGCTACATGCACAATCGTGTGCGCATGGTGGTGGCGAGTTTTTTGTGCAAACATTTATTGATCGATTGGCGTTGGGGCGAAAGCTATTTTGCCAAAAAATTACTGGATTTCGAGTTGTCTTCTAATATCGGCAATTGGCAATGGGCCGCTGGCACTGGTGTTGATGCTGCCCCTTACTTTCGGATTTTTAACCCAACAACGCAAATAGATCGGTTTGATGCCGCGCACAAGTATTTGGATCAATGGGTTCCAGAGCGCCTTACAGAGCATTATCCAGAGCCTATCGTGGACCATAAAACGGCGAGAGAACGCTGTCTTTTGGCTTACAAAAAAGCCCTAGACCGCCTCTAAGGCGTTGCAAAAAAATAGTTTGACTACTTTTGTGCTTCATCACACACCCATGAAAGTAGGATATATTATTGTTTTAGGACTTATGCTCATGCTGTCACCTATGGTTTCTGCCCAAAAATCCGAACAGCCGATCCTTTCGAATTTTGACCTCATGCTGGAAAAAGCCAATCGCTATAGAGGCCACAAAGTAGTGCCTATTGAGGCCTTATATGATTTTCGGGCTACCACGCAAAAAGCTTTAGTGATCAAAGACAACTCCAGCATGGCCGATGCGCGACAAATCGACTCACTGATCCTGGCCAATAATAATTTGACCCAGAAAATGGACCAACAACAAACTGAATTAAGTTTGGTCCAACAACGCGAGAACCATATCAGATTTATGTTTTGGCACATGACCAAAACGCAATACAACGTGATCAGCTGGTCCCTTATTTTGGGATTGATGAGTTTTCTCTTGGGGTCTGTTTGGCGTCAACGCTCGCGCGCTAGAAAAACAAAAGATACCGCAGAAAAATTAAAAGAAGTAACCTTGGAATTTGAACAACACCGGCAACGTGTTCTAGAACGCGAACAAGTCTTGCGCCGCAAATTACAAGATGAAATCAATAAGCAGAAGACTTCTTAGGCCCTAGGGCAGACGTGTGATCTTGGCGCCAATTGCGCGTAAACGCTCATCGATATTTTCATAACCGCGATCAATTTGCTCGATATTCTGAATGGTACTGGTGCCATTTGCCGACAATGCCGCTATCAGCAGGGACACACCCGCGCGAATATCGGGAGAAACCATATTGGTTGCCTTGAGCTGAGATTCAAAGTCATGACCGATAACGGTCGCTCTGTGGGGATCACATAAGATGATCTTTGCCCCCATATCAATCAATTTATCAACAAAGAACAAGCGACTTTCAAACATTTTTTGATGGATCAAGACACTACCTCTGGCCTGCGTACAAGTGACCAAAACAATACTCAAAAGATCAGGAGTAAAGCCAGGCCATGGCGCATCAGATATGGTGAGTATGGAACCGTCCATATCGGATTGAATTTCGTAAGATTCTTGTGCAGGGATAAAGATATCATCCCCTTTTCTTTCGAGCTGTATGCCTAACTTTCTAAAGGTTTCGGGTATCAGACCCAAATTATCCCAGCTGACATCTTTAATAGTGATGCTACTCTTGGTCATGGCGGCCAAGCCAATCCAACTACCAATCTCGATCATGTCAGGCAAAATACGATGGGAACAGCCACTCAAAGAGCGCACCCCTTCAACCACCAATAAATTAGATCCAACCCCTTGAATGTTCGCCCCCATAGAAATGAGCATGCGGCAAAGTTGTTGCAGGTAAGGTTCACAGGCTGCATTATAGATCGTGGTCGTCCCTTCCGCTAAAACAGCCGCCATTAGGATATTGGCGGTTCCCGTGACAGAAGCCTGGTCTAAAAGCATATAGGTTCCGGTCAAGCCGTTCGGGGCCTCTACCCCATAAAAACGGTCTTCTTTATTATACCTAAAGGTCGCACCAAGCTTGATGAACCCTTCAAAATGTGTGTCGAGACGTCTGCGGCCAATCTTGTCTCCTCCTGGCCTTGGTATATAGCCTTTGCCAAAACGGGCCAATAGAGGTCCTACAAGCATGATTGAACCACGCAACCCACTCCCTTCGGACTTAAATAATTCTGACTCTAAATATTCCAGATCCAATGTATCCGACTGGAACTGATAAGTCCCTGGACCTAATTGCTGGACCTTTACGCCAAGATGCTCTAAAATTGTAATGAGCTTGTTGACGTCGATAATATCTGGGATATTCTCGATAACCACCGGCTCAGCAGTCAATAATACGGCGCAAAGAATTTGTAAGGCCTCATTTTTGGCCCCCTGAGGGCGAATAGCACCAGACAATTGATGGCCGCCTTCAATTTGGAAGGTCCCCATAGTATTAATGTTTTATTAGTAACGTTTTCTTCCGCGGACAGGCTTGGTCTCCTTTGTTTCGAACCGCTTGTTATGTTTCAACAGGTCTTCAGTAAGACTCAAATTCTCTTTACTGCCTTTAAGATTCAATTGCCCATCGGACAACTCAAACAAATGCTGAAAGATGACATCATCTTCGACCGTATCTTTGTTCCAATTCAAAAAACTTTTTTTCATATGGTTGGCGATCGTCAGCACTAAGCCCTCTTTCTTATCCCCATCTTCCCAGCTAATAGCCACATCAATCATACGCTTGATGTTGTTACCATAAAAGCGATACTTCGGGAAATTCTGTGGGTAAGCTAAAGGCGCAGGGCGCTCAGCCAACTCTTCTCGAGATGGTTTAGAAAAAGGCGCATCAACGTCCAATTTAAAATCAGAAATCATGAATAACTGATCCCATAATTTGTGCTGAAAATCAGGCACATCACGAAGGTGTGGGTTGAGATTACCCATGACCGAGATAATGCTCTTGGCGCATTTATTACGTTCCTCCCGATCCTCCATTGCGATGGCTTGATCGACCATTTTTTGGATGTGTCGGCCATACTCTGGAATCATCAAATAAGGGCGCTCGGTATTGTATTCTAAATCATCTATTAATTGAACCATAAGTATCGGTGTTGGTATTTTTGGTATTGGAAGTCGTGTGCAAAATAATGATTTTATAAAGAAATGACGCCTTCAACCTTGGAAACTTCCTGATATTTTTGCACCACTAATTCTGGCGATTCCATGACAACAGTAACAGAGACACTTGTGTACTTTCCTTTTGCAGAAGTCTTAACGGTAATCTTTGCAACCAATGTCTTGAAAATCGATTTGATCGCTTCAACTTTGCCCGGATCTGACGGCACAATAAACTTATACAAATAAGGCGCTGGCCATTGTGTATCCTGTTTGAGTTGTTCTGTAAGCCGGTTGTAAAAGTCTTGCGCTTTGTCGAACTGCGGTGGCATTTGGCGACGAATTTTCAACAAAGATAGGGCAAGGCACGAAGAATAACTAACTTTGTCAAAATTTAAAGTGTGGGCACTAAGAAAATAGTCATCACCGGAGGTCCCGGTTCTGGAAAAACAGCACTTATAGAGTATTTAACTCAAGTGGGGCACTATTGTATGCCCGAAATATCGAGATCCATTACGATCAAAGCCCAACAAGATGGCATCGATCAACTCTTTTTGGCAGACCCTTTTCACTTTAGCAACTTGTTGATTCAAGGCCGTCGAGAACAATTCAATCATCAGCCCAACGCAGCTTGCGCCTATCAATTTTATGACCGAGGACTTCCTGATGTGGTGGCCTACATGGATTACCTCAAGCTCGAGTGCCCAGATCACTTTTTGTCTGCACTGGAAGAGCATCAATATGATGCCGTTTTTATTTTACCCCCCTGGGGCGAAATATATGTGCAGGATAATGAGCGTTATGAAGCTTTTGACACCGCCATAGAACTGCACGCCCATTTATACAACCGATACAGCGCCTTAGGCTACCAAGTGCATAGCATCCCCAAAGCACCAATTACAGAGCGTGCATTATTCCTTTTAAACACCCTAAACAACTTGCTTTGAATCAGGCTCAAGACTTGTTGAAAACCTATTGGGGCCATGAGGCTTTTAGACCGCAACAAGAGGCCATCATTGATGCTGTGCTCAACGGCAAAGATGTCGTCGCCCTATTGCCTACTGGTGGTGGCAAATCCCTGTGCTTTCAAATTCCAGGATTGATGCGCGAAGGCATTACCGTAGTTATCTCCCCTTTAGTAGCCTTGATGCAAGATCAGGTCAATCAGCTCAAAGAACGCAACATTAAGGCCGTTGCACTGACCGGAAGCCAAAGTGCTGATGATTTGGTGCGCCTGATGGATCATTTGCGTTTTGGGGGCTATAAATTTTTATACCTCTCCCCAGAACGGCTTAAAAATGACATCGTACAGGATGCTCTTAAGGGTTTAACCATCAATTTATTCGCCATCGACGAGGCCCATTGCATCTCAAAATGGGGATACGATTTTCGCCCAGCCTATCAGCAGTTGAAGATCCTTAAAACCCTTTCCCCTTCGGCACCCATCCTGGCGCTCACCGCTACAGCAACCCAAGAGGTTTTGAATGACACCATTAGTGAGTTGCAACTCAATGCGCCAGAAATCTTTGTAAGTCCGCTGATTAAGGAAAATATATCCGTTTATATTGAGCAGCGCGAAGACCTATTCGACCGCGTTTTGGGGCTAATCAAGAAGCAGGGCGCGACCGGAATAATTTACCTACAAAGCCGTAAAAAAAGCGAAACATTGGCCAAGCAACTCGCCCACCAGGGTTGTCAGACCCAGTTTTACCACGGTGGCATGTCCGATGCAGACAAGTCCAAGAAGCTTCAAAATTGGCTGAAATCTGAATCGCAAATCATGATTGCCACCAGTGCCTTCGGCATGGGCATTGACCACCCTGGCGTGCGTTTTGTCATACATTTAGACCTGCCTGAGAGTATCGAGAGTTACGTTCAAGAGGTAGGACGCGCCGGTCGTGATGGACAACATGCCCAAGCATGGCTTTTATATCAAGATCAAGATATTATGGCCTACAAAAGCAAAGTCCTACAGCAGAATATAGACCTCAAGTTCGTAACGGAATTTTACCGTAGTCTGAACAATTATTGCCAGATCCCTTATGGCGAAGGCCAGCAAACCAGTCATGTTTTGAGTCTTGCCGAATTTTGCCATCACTATCAATATCCCTACCCAAAAGCCTTAGCAGGATTTAATTTATTAGACCGATTGGGTATCATACAACTGGACCAGCGCTCAGGGCGCAAATCAGCGCTCCAGTTTTTGGTATCTTCACCCACCCTGCAAGAAGCCTTTGCCGCCTCACCAGATATGGGTCTTATCGGTGGCAGTATATTGCGGCTTTATGGCGGACTATTCCAGTCAAAACACCCGGTCGATCTTTACTTGATTGCCAAAAAAACTGAAATACCTTACCCAAAAGTCCTTAAGGAGTTAGACCGCATGAGCCAACTGGGGCTCATTGACTTCACCCACCAAGCAACCGATACCACACTAACTTTTTTGGTGCCAAGAGAGGATGGCCACACCATTAATCCACATGCGGCAATTATTAATCGTGCCGGAGAGCGGCGGCTGAAACAAAGCCGCCAAGTCCTTGATTTTTTGACAGCAAAAGACCAATGTCTCAACCAACTACTGGCCCAGCATTTTGGACAAGAACTGGCCAAGCCTTGTGGTCGTTGCAGTAATTGCCTGAGAAATAAAAGCAATCACCAATTGACCGGTGCCCACCAGATTGAACAACAGATAAAAAAGTTGCTTATTGAGACGGCCATGGAGGCCAAAGACCTTAAAGAAAGCCTTAACTTTGCTGCCAATGACGTTGACACCGTCTTGTCATGGCTTGTAGACAAGGATCGGGTTCGCATCAATGCCATCAATCAATATTATTGGAATCTATGACCGCGTTACGCATTGTTTTTATGGGCACCCCTGAATTTGCCGTTGGGGTTTTGGAAAAAATTGCAGAAGGACCACACGAGATTTGCGGTGTCGTTACGGCAGCCGACAAACCCGCTGGAAGAGGCCGGCGCATGCATTCATCTGCGGTCAAAACATTTGCCCTAGCCCACGATTTTCGCTTGTTTCAGCCCAATAATCTTAAAGCGCCTGAGTTTGTAGAAGCCCTAAGGCAATTGGCTGCAGATGTTTTTGTAGTCGTCGCTTTTCGCATGTTGCCCAAAGTGGTTTGGCAATTGCCGGCTAAGGGCACCTTTAATGTACACGCATCATTACTGCCCCATTACCGTGGAGCAGCACCAATCAATTGGGCGATCATTAATGGAGCGCAGCAAACTGGTGTGACAACGTTTTTTATTGACGAAAAAATTGATACAGGGGCCATTATTGCCAGCAAATCAATTCCGATCAACTCACGAGAAACTTTTGGCTCGCTCCATGACAAACTAAAAGACTTGGGTAGTATTTTGGCTCAAGAAACACTAGATATTATTGCGTTAGGCCAAATCACACCCCAAGCACAAAGTACCACAGAAGAGTTAATAGAGGCACCCAAACTTTCGGCGGCCAACACACAAATAGACTGGCATCAAGATACGGAAGTGGTCGACGCCTTGATTCGTGGATTAAATCCTTCTCCAGGTGCTTGGTCAGAAATGCATCACAAAGGCACGGTCATCATTTGTAAAATCTATGCCGCCTCGCCCGTCGAAAATGCCCATAAAGGAATTCCAGGGAGCATCACTGCCACGAAATCTGAATTATTGATTGCTACAGGCAATGGGCAACTTAATATTTTAGAATTACAACTCCCCAACAAGAAAAAAATGACCATCAAAAATCTGCTCAATGGGTTTTCTTTTGATTCTGAGAACAAATTCTTGTAAAGCCTTGTCACCATTGATTTGGTAAAAACTTCTCAGAAATCGGTCTACTTTATCAACAAAGCCCTCTACTTATCAACAAAAACCCCGTTTTCACCCGTGTTTACTTGCGTGGCTCCTTTATCCCGTTAATTTTGTAAAGGAATAATAAATAAGTTTAATCAATATTTAATTTAAATTCAATCTTATGAACAAATCTGATTTAATCGACGCAATGGCTGCGGATGCTGGTATCACTAAAGCAGCAGCTAAAAAAGCATTAGAGTCTTTCCTAGGAAATGTAGAAGGATCTCTTAAAGGAGGCAACCGTGTCTCTTTAGTAGGTTTTGGATCTTGGTCAGTATCTAGTAGAGCTGCAAGAGAAGGAAGAAACCCTCAAACAGGAAAAACAATCAAAATCGCAGCTAAAAAAGTTGTGAAGTTCAAAGCTGGTTCTGAATTATCAAGCAGCGTGAACTAAGAAATCATTTCACATGATAAAAAAACTCTGCTTCTGGCAGAGTTTTTTTTTGCCGCGATTTTAGGAGGACTCCTTTTCAAAGGACTTATCTTGAACGAAAACACCATCATCCAAACCAAATACCCATGAACCCAAAAAAGGGCCTTTTATTAATTGCAGAACCCTCTATTATTGGCGATCTTTCCTTTAATCGCTCGGTCATCCTATTGACAGAGCATAACCACGAAGGGTCCGTGGGATTTATTCTCAACAAACGACTGGATTTTGACCTCAACGATTTGGTCCCCCAGCTCAATGAGAAGATAAACTTATATAGCGGTGGGCCCGTAGAACAAGACAGCCTATATTTTATTCATAATGCCCCAGGCCTTATTGATGGCAGTGTTTTAATCGAAAAGAACGTTTATTGGGGTGGTGATCTTGAACAAGTCGTAGCGCTGCTCAATAATAGTGCATTAACTGCAGATCAAATTCAATTTTTCTTAGGCTATTCCGGTTGGGGGCCTGAGCAACTCTTCGACGAATGGCAAAACAATAATTGGCAAGTGCGCGCAAATGACCTACACCACGATAAAATCCATAAAACTGACAGCACCTACTGGCGATCGAAGATGAAGGCCCTTGGCGGGGACTACCTCCTGTGGTTTAACGCCCCTGAAGACCCTAGTTTTAATTAATAAAGACTTATCGTTTCTAACTGATTTGCTCCTCAAGCAAAGACAAAAGAGCTTGTCCGACAGTATGAGCGTATTGTTTTTTGCGGAATTGGCTGATCGATTGAACACCAATAATGGTGTTGGTGACAAAGAGTTCATCTGCCTTCTGCAATTCAAAAGGAGATATAGATGCCTGTTCTAGTATAAAATCAGGATGCTTTGCCAATAGGGCTATAAGCTCCCCCCTAATAATGCCTTTGATGCACCCATCGGCCAATGGTGGGGTTTTTATGGTGTAGCCTTTGACCAAAAATAAATTACCGTTAAGCGCCTCGATGACTTGTTTTTGTTCATTCAAGAGCAAGCAGTTGGCAAAACCATTCTCACGGGCATAAATACTCCCTAGCACATTAATCGCCCTGTTATTGGTCTTAATGGTCGACAATAATCCAGAGGGCACATAATGGTCTTTGAACAATTCCACTGTATAGTCACCAGAATGATTCGGGTTATAGTGAGCCTCAGCCAGAGCGGTGCATTGAATCATATAGTCCACGCCCTCTTGTGTTGGGTCATAGGTCCCTCCCCAACTACGCCAAACCAAAAACTTAATCCTGTAGGCCGGTGCAGGCCCCGAAGCCTGGGTAAGTCTTAATATCTGGTCATATACCAATTCAGGCGTAAAAGTCATGGGAATTACCATCCTCATGATACGCATGGCCGACATGAGCCTGAAATAATGAGACTCTGCAAATAATATCTGCCCGTTGACCACTTTGATGGTCTCAAACACGGCGTCGCCATAATGCAGTCCCCTATTGTTCAGACTGAAAATGCGCGCGTTATTCTCTTGTATCGATCCGTTATAATTGATCATAAAAAAAAGCCACCTATCGGCGGCTCAAAGTTACTTTAAATCATAAAAAATTTAGCTGCTTCCTAACATTTGTTTCAGGTTCGAAACCATGTTTTCCCAAAGCATTTTTCCTTCTTCTACCTCATCATCTTCTGCGAAATCGGTAATCATCAAAGAAACATCCTTAGTAATATCGTCGACTTGAATCCGCAATTCAAAAAAATAATCTGTATCCTCATCATCATTCCAGCGAAACTTAATGCGCTCACCACTTTTCTTTGCCAGCAAAGTAGCTTCCTCTTCGCTTCCCTCCCAAATAAAGGTAAACATTTGTCCCCGTGAATTGACATTATCTGCATACCATTCGCTCAAGCCAGAAGGTGTAGAGAGATATTGATAGAGTAAGGCTGGTGATGCATGGATGGGAAATTCCATCTCATATTTAATTTTGTCTGCCATAATTTGGGATTATCAAGGGGGCAATATATATATTAATTCCCTCGTTAAAAAACTCAAGTGTTATTTTTTTGTTATTTGTTTCAGTTTGTTTGTGACGGGCTAATAAGTTCCTCCTCATCCTACCTTTCGGGCTAATTAAATTTAATTTTTGTATTTGCAGACCCTTTTTTTGTTTCTATATTTGCAGCCACTTCAGAAAAGTGACCTTGGCGAGGTAGCTCAGCTGGTTAGAGCGTCGGATTCATAACCCGGAGGTCGGGGGATCGTGCCCCCCTCTCGCTACTTAAGGGGATAAATCAGGATGCACCTGATTTATCCCCTTTTTTTTATCTCGTAATTCTTTACTATTGGTTGAGATATAAGGAAAAACGAGTTGATTTTATGCGTGAGCTATTGATGGTTTTTTACAGCGCAGCAAATACCCTCCGCAAACAACATTTGTTTATTTGTTAGTTATTTTTAATTATGGAAAGATTTATAGGTCAAATTTCAATTCTGGTTAAAGATTATGACCAGGCGTTGGATTTTTATATCAAGGTCCTTGGATTTGAATTAGTGGAAGACACCATCTTATCACCTGATAAAAGATGGGTCGTCATAAGACCATCCCATACGAAGGGTCAAGGGTGTCATTTACTTTTAGCCAAGGCGTCAAATCCAACCCAAGAAATGTTTGTTGGCAATCAAACTGGCGGCAGGGTGTTCCTTTTTTTATACACTAACGACTTTAATCGGGACTATGACTTACTGATAAAGAATGGTGTAGAAATCGTCAGAGCCCCAAGTGATCAAAGTCATGGCAAGGTCCTTGTGTTCCGTGATTTGTATGGTAATCTTTGGGATCTCATTGAACCTAAATAAATTGCTTTGAGACTTCTTGAAAACGGACCAGGTTCTGTAAACCTTTTGAGCTAATCGTAACACCAAGGCTACATAAATAGCCAAAAGGC